>Ga0065720_1021610_pt1 | contig 10102 bp, 18 predicted proteins | sample Thericmetagenome_FD_59107 | JGI IMG/M metagenome (GOLD analysis project Ga0065720, IMG submission 59107) | Thermophilic microbial communities from the Joint Bioenergy Institute, California, USA of rice/straw/compost enrichment - eDNA_2 v2... | ecosystem: Engineered > Solid waste > Grass >... | reverse complement strand
AGCGTAACAGCTCTCTAAAATTAGAGAAAAACACCAAACTGCAATTAAACTTTCATAAAACCCATTTCGAACAACTCGTAAATATAATTTATTTCAAGAAATACTATATATGTCATCACCTGGTGCAAGACATAACCAGATAGATCACGAGGAAAACCAAGAGGAAGAGACAAACTCCTCCAACTATGGTGAACCCATGGGAGGAGAGCAAGAAAAGCCAAGTCATAGTGAGTCATCTCCCAATGAAGAATCGATCTACACAGAAAAAACTCAAGAGGACGTACCTTCATCTGATAAAGAAAAAGATGACAGCAGTAATTTCAGGTTAGTTACTTGTAATACAGCAATGTAATATTTCGTAGTTCACCCAATAAAGAAAAGGAGTTCATAGAGAGAGCCAGAGACAAAAATCTTGGCAGTCCTCCAAATGAGGTCTTGTCAAGAGTTCAGGAAAAGTCTAACTCTTCTACTGGCTCAGACCCCAAACCTCATAACGCATTTAAAAAGAATAAGAAGAATAAGAAAGCAAACTTTGGAAACGAGTCTCCATTGCTTGATCTTGTGATGAAAAACTCTTCAGAGGATCAGGAAGAAGAAAAGAGTGGAGACAAGGGTTCCAGAAAGAGTCTTATGCAACAACAAGGAGAAATCTCTTCCCAAACCAATATGATGCTACTAAACAGTGTTCAGTTTTCAACTCCTAATACGCAACTTACGAATGGAAAGGAGAATGACACAGGAAAGCTCACAAACAATGTAGAAATAGGCATTCAGACTAAGGAAAAACCTCAGCAAGACTCAGATGGTAATCACTTATATCGGTTTTTTAATTCCAATTAGGTTTTACCGATGATAATATTTATCCAAGAAATGAAATGAGATATAGCAAAACAATTGAAACGCAGACTACTGAGGTTGAAGAACCCTCACTTCTTGATCAAAGCATGAACTTTGATGATATTGAAATTTCGATACCTGAAACCAAGTCAATCAAGGATGGGTAATTTATTTTAAGCAGGTTCTAATATCATAGAGTGTTGTATACTTACAGTCTGTATACTGTAGTCACCAAAATCAAGGGCCAGATCGAGAAAGAACTTACAGTGTACAGAAGGTAGGGCTATTTTTATGTTTGACTAATAGTATAGATATAGCGACTTTGATTGGCTTTACCAGAACCTTGCCAGCAAATATTATGGATATGTGATCCCCGTCCCACCTCCAAAGAATATATTGACCACCCTGAATAAGCAGGGATCCGAATTCGCTGAGGAAAGAAAAAAAGATCTTATTATTTTCCTGAAAAAGTGCATGAGACACCCCTTCCTTAAGACTGTCCCTGAGCTCACAATCTTCTTGTCTGATGATAAAGGTTTCTTCAACTTCAAGAAAAAAGAAGAAAATTTGAATCAGCACAAAAAAGACCGAAATCTTCTGGAAAAAATTACGAATATGGTCAATTCTGCCACCAAGACCGTTCCTTACCACCTTGTTGAAATGGGAGAAATAGAAAGCCATCTCTATAACTACGAGGTCATGTTCTCTAACCTGCACCAAAGACTCGAGCTATTCTACGATGCCTTCCAAATTTACTTAGAGTCCAAAAGAAAAAGAATCTCCAATTTTTTAGGCTTCGTCTGCGGGTTACAAGATCTGAGTAAGCATAACAACAAAATTTCCTAATTAAATAGTGGATAGAAGTCGCCTTGGGGCCAGCGCTAATGGTGTTCAAAAGCTTTCAAAAGCTGGCTTAACAAGGATTGAGGATAGTTATATCAAGGAGTTTTCTGATAAATTTGAGGCTTCTTTCAAGGTATTGAAAGATTTGTGGTGATTTTTAACGGGATAGGATATAATGCATGATGTCGAAGCTGTAAACCAGGCGATCTCAAGGAGGAATGGCTTGTTACAGGAAATGCAGGAGATGTATATTTCAATAGAAGAGAAGAATCTGAAATATAAGAAAGAGAATATTGTAAAATAGGATCTAATTTTCTTAATTACTAAGAACGGCCTGGAGTTACAGGAATTAAGAAAAGACTTTGAAAGGCTAAGAAAAAGGACAAAAGAAGCTTCAGAGACCCTAAAGAAAGAGCTCGAGTTCTATAAAGATAAACTGCATAAGGATCTCACAGAATTATTTACAACATATTCTTCCAAACATATTCAATATGCTAGGGAAGTAGAATTTTTATTATGAGATTGTTAATGCTATAGATAAATAAACTTTGGGAAGACAGTGTCAAATAATTTCATAACTTAATTGTATATATACTTAAATAATCTGCTTGTAATACACTTCTCGCTGATGCTCTTATAGAACTGTTGTTTTATCCCCGTGAAAAAATAATAACAATCAAACAGGCAAATCTCAGACTCTTGTCGGAGAAACTCTAGAAGCAACCATTTTGTTTTATTATGAATTTCAGTCCAAAGTTACTCGATTATCTAAAAACACATGTTTATTTACACACATTATCTAATTAATGGTTATAGATGGGTCCCTTGGCCTTCAAGATGCCTTCCAATTTTTCAAATTTCTCTGCAACCTTCTTATAAATTTCTTCAGGATATTTTCCTTCAATGTCAGTGTATTCGGCATGCTTTCGTGCACTTTCTCTAGTCATCAAGACAACATTTCTGACGCTGAGTTCCTTCTTAGGGTCCCATTGTACAAACTCCAGTCCATTATATTTCTTTCCTGTAATAACGCATTCCCATTCAAAGACTTCTCTTGCCAAAATATAAGTATCTTCAATATCAAACTCAATATCATCCTCTTTAAATCCTTTTTTCTTTTCCTTGGTTATAAGAGCCTGGAGAAGCTTTTGGTAGTTGTTGGACTTGACTTCATCCATATGATGAGGCCTACATTCTTAAAGAAAAATTTTGTCTCATTACTTGAAAAGTTGGTCTGCCAAGTCACAAAGAACATAGGAAGCTATAGATTGTCCCATAAGGGCAGGCATGCAGCTGAAGACTGGGACGATTCTAACTCTATAATTAGGAAGGATTCTATAATTATCTGGATGTTCCTTTTGGAATTCTTTCAAAGGAAGAAGTTCTCTTGTGGTTCTTTCAGTTGAGAAAACTACAGGGAAACCTGAGGTAACTCCTTTCTTCTTAAGCTTAGTTCTAAGGGCTCTTGAAAGATCATCATCTAACTCATTAAGACATTTTTTTGTGAATTTACATTCTGAAGCACTGATATCTCTGATTTGGATTCTTGTTGGATCGGCTTTCATGCCAGCCCCACAAGCTGAGATCAGCTTGATTTTATTCTTAACACAATATGCACAAAGATCGACTTTAGCTTCAATATTGTCAATACAATCGATGACATAAGATGGATTGCCACTCAGAAGCTTTTCTAAATTCTTAGCACTTAAGAACTCTTCAATAAATTCGATTTCAATATGAGGGAGGATCTTCTTAACAAATTTCTGGCAGCACTCGACCTACGATGTTAACTGAGAACTAAAGAGATTGAACCTTAGAAATTCCGACATCCTCTCTTGTAGCAAAGGCATGCCTATTTAGGGAGGATAGGGTAATACGATCGAAGTCGATGATTCTTATTTTCTTTACTCCTGATCTAGCCACAGCCGACAACACATGGCTATATTTTAGAAAAATTCTAAAAGGAGTACCTTCCAACGCCACCTACACCCACAATAATGACAAAAGAGTTCTGAATTTTGTCTTGTCCTTCTTTCCCAAAGAATTGGGTATTTCTTACAAGCTGTTCTTCCACAATTTTCTTATATTCCTCGCCTTAATGTGTTCAAACAAATAGGACATTTGATTACTTTCAAAATCTTCCTTAGAAATTGTGGTATCTTTATGAATAGTTCTGGGCTTCTTTAGATAGCTAGCAAGAGCATATCCTGCTAGAAATGTTCCAACTCCTATCAGGGCTGTTTTCTTGTAATCCATCTTGAAGAGTTTTCTGCACTTAATAAAATTTAATGCTGATTCCAAAATCAGAAATCAACTAAACAACCCTTTTAACTAATAACATAAGAACTAATTTGCGCCCTATCATTCGGAAGAATACTTATATCCTTACAAACTTTATTACAACATCACATTTAAGATAAAAACGATTTTTACTTTGAAAAAGAGACATTTAGTGGTTCTTTTTTGGAAATGCTTAAGGTTTGTGTGTATAAATAATACCTTATTGATAAGAGGGACTTATTGAAAGAATACACACCGACTACGACATTAAGTCATACCAAGAAAAGGGTTCAAGATTGAATCAATTTTGGTTAGAACAAGCTGTATCCACCACCAAAGTAGGCAATAACCAACAATAATCTCTTCTCAAGGGCGTTATCTTTTTCCCAGAAAAGACCTGCAAGAGCCTTTCCGAAGTCTGATGTCAACACGAACTCAACTGCATTGAGAATTCCTTGGTAGAATGCCCAGAAGAAGAAGACAATGACTACCACTGGCAGGAGGATCAGGCCAAGAATAAAGACTAGAATTAGTTTGAGAGGATTTGAGCAGTTATTTTTGAGGACTTTGATGAACAAGAGCAGAGGACGGATAACTACTTCAAGAAAGAAGAATATTGACACCCAGAGAGGCAAGCAGAGGATTAAGAGCAAGGTCTTGATGATTCCAGCGACGCCACAGGACATTTGTGATAATTAATTATTTTATTCTGAATTATAAATAACGATAATAATGTCTAATGTCACAATGTGACGTTTAGATATAAGTAGGGCGGAACAAGATGCTCTTGTTTTAGTTTGAAAGCACTTAACTATTAGGAAAGAAATAAGGGGGCAATTTTTCAATAGCTTGAAGATAAATTTAGGATACTATGTCGTGATAAAACCCAAGAATTGAAGGTGTAAGTTATCAGGGTTTAGCATCATAAAATTAGAATATACAGTATTTATTCACGATCTTCGATTTCATCAGCTTTTTCCATGCCGGTGGCTGCCCGAAGCTTGGAGTGAATAAAGTTGTCTTCTTGACTGTATGCATAACCACTATGAGCATAGCCTATCACTTTAGCATAAAATACAAGAATTATCTACTCTTCTGGCGATGGAAGGAAACGTTAACATCGTTATGAGGAACTTTCTGTGCATTTGGTTCTTTCTCAAAGGTGGGTATTTCTGTTTCCTTCTTAGTAGGAGTCCTTGATGCATAAGCAGCCTTTCTATGCTTAAGGGCTTTATTGTGAGATAAACCTAGTAAATTATTTTTGTATTAGCACAAAAATTACGACTGTAGTTTTCAGCAGCATGATCCATGAAAGTTGTAGCAACGACCAAAACAATATTTCCGAACCAGAAGTTGCCAACAGAGAAGAGACTATTAATGAGATCAGAAGTAATGAGTTATTACTCTCCGAATAAACCATTAAGCTCGCTATGCTCCAAGGTGTTCACGATGACAAATGACAGTATGTAAACTCCGATACTCCCGAAGATAAAGAACAAACTAGCTCTTGAGTGGCTGAAGCTGAAGGTTAAGATCTTGAAATTTGCAATGGCAACACAGAGACCTAAGAGCATAGCTCCTGTGCACCAGATATCCATCATTCTTCCGTCATCCGTGACAAAGTTGGACTCAATATATTCTTGACTACAAAATTAAAGAAATTCCTTTCATCTTACCTTAGGAAACCAATAATCAAAGATTGGACAACAGCATTTCCGAACCAAGCCCAGAATCTGAGAGGCCTGAAGAGCAAGGACTTAATACCAGGTTCATAGAGGAAGGGATAGCGCATGAGAGAATCGTCAGTGAATTCTTGATCAAAGAGGGCGTAAATGACAATGGGGAGTGAAGCATAGAAGACATTGAAGAGAGAATAAAGCCAGCTTTCGTAAATTCTTTGTCCAGAGAAGGCCATGTTGAAACCGACCCAGAAAACAGGAAGGACCAAAACTATATTCTTGAAGAAATTGTAGAGAACAAGGTTAGAGTTTCTTCTATAACTTTCTCTACCATGGTGGAAGAGAAGTTTCTTGAGTAGCTTGAATTCCCCAATAGCATAATCACTAGCTCTTGCGGCTTGTTGACCCTCAACACCTCTAATACCAACACCAACATGTGCAGCAGTAATCATGTTCACATCATTTGCACCATCTCCAATGGCTAAAGTTGACACATGAGGCTTATGCTTTCTGACCAAGCTGACAACTTCTTGCTTTTGTTTGGGAGATACTCTGCAGCAAAGAACTGCTTCACAGAGTTCAGCGATTTTCATTAGATGGGAGGAGAGCCTTTCGATCTTCATAGCTTGAATAAGGGCATCTCCAGAAACCACTAAAGCTAATTTCGGGTTATCTGGATATTTCCTCACTCTCTTTTCAACCTCAAAAGTAAAAAAAAATTAAAAAAAAAGTATACTTTTTTATCAGCAGCCAAGATAGAGTTCTCAACTTCGTCAGGGGTCTTACCGTCGACAATCAGTTGCTTAAGAGTATTGTTTAACAAGTTACAAGCAAACCCGATATTGATGGCGGTTTCAATCTTATCACCTGTTAAGACCCAAACCTTGATGCCTGCCCTCTTCATGAAATCAATAGTCTCACCAACTTCATCCTGAAGTTTGTCTTCAATAGCTGTGGCTCCAATCAGTCTAAGATCCCTTTCAATTATGTCTTGCATCTGCTCCATCTTTTCTTGTCTGTCCTTGGTAGCGGTGGCAGCTTCCTACGAGATTAAATACAAAGAAGAAACCTTTTTACTAGGTATCTCTTAAACCAAGCATCATATTCAGCTCTGGGAATCTCTTTCTTGCAGACTAAGAGGGTTCTGAGACCTTCATCAGCAAAGGTAGAGAGATGTCTTTGAGTATCATCGATTTCTGGATTCTTAGCTCTGTCCATTCTTTCGAGGAGAATCGAGTCAGCTCCCTTGCAGTAGAGCCAGATTTTGTGGTCTGCGTCTTTGACGATGACTGACATACGTTTTCTAATTGATTTTAGAGAATGATAGAGGCTGCTTGTACCTCTTAGAATTGAATTCGAGGACGTTGAGTAGTTTATATTTGTGATTCTTGCCCTTGTAAGCGATTAGCATATTATTTTCTTCGTCCAGTCCCATATATTCGCATCCAACATGCTTGGCGAAATTGACAAGGGCGAGTTCATCAGGTGAAGAGGCCTAACAATTATTCACTTTTACTGAATTCCTTACGTTGTAAATGATTTCTCCATCCTTGTTTTCAGTGATAATAGTGTGGCAAATAGCCAAGGCAAGGAGATAGTCATCGATAGCAGGAGTTCCCTTGTCCATAGCTTCAACAAAATATTTATCATTGAAGTTAACATTGGTGACTGGCTTAAAACGTTTAGGATTAGCGTAACTGGTGTCCAAGCCTTACTTTTGTTAATGAAATCTTTTTAAGGTTACCAAATGGAACTCCCTTAGCGACAAGTTTCTTGAACTCCATGTAGTTCTTGGTCAAGGTTCCGGTTTTGTCAGAGAAAACATATTCAATTTGTCCAAGCTCCTCGTTAAGATTGGAGGTTTGGACAGTTGTAGGTGTTCCACTTTCTTTATGCATCATATCAGGGTCCTTTGAGATGAAGAGTCCCTGGATAAATTTGACCATTTCTAAGGTGACGAGCAGAGAAATAGGAACAAAGTTCCTACATTATTAAGAAAACATATCAAATTTATTACGAGAAGATGATCATCCAGTTACCAAATCTGGTACCGAAGTTATACCCGGCTTTGGCAGCGTTGGAGTGATTTGGGATATCCAAATAATCCAATTCGTTCTGATAAATTAGTTGAGATTAACAATCTTATTACTTCATTTGACTCAAACCAAATGGAATAATATGCAGCACAGAAGATGCAAAGCAAGATCTGAACAAAGAAGATGATAACAATTTGTCTGCCCATCATGACTTCAATCTTACTCTTTTTAGGTCTGGCTTTGACTGAGTTTAACATAATTTTAGTATCATGTCTAATTTTTGAGTAACTTCAACAAATTTTATACCCTGTATATGCAATAAGTCCATAAACCCAATCAGTATTTCTCAAGCTGCATCCTCTCAATACGAAGCAACCTGCATCAAGAGGGGTTTTATCTCCATCCTGAAAAATAGCGGTACCATTGAAGGTGTACAAATAAGGATTTGGGGCTTCATACTCAAAAATAATTTTTGCTTGACGATTAAACTAGAGATTAGCAACCAAAATCATCTTATCTACTTCTCCCTTAGCGGGCTTGAATGCCTTGACCAACTTCTTAGGAATGGTTTTGTGCTTTAGGTTTGTCTCACCATCAAGGTTCTTGGTCTCAATGAAGCATTGACCTTGTTAGTTAGATCATTTTGGGCCTAAGTACCTTTCACATCGCTTGATTGGAGCAATAGAAGGTCAGCGGGAACATATTCGTTTTTTGAAACCTAAAATTTTTCAGAAATTTGAGCAATGTACTCTGATGATATCACCCACTCTGACATTTCTCCAAGCGGTAGGGATCAAGTTTCCAGTAGCAAGGTCCAAAACGTTGCATGTTTTCATATTTTCCTCGCGATCGGATTTGTGTCGTTTGACATCTTCAAACAGATCTTTCATGGCACTGATAAAGATGATCAGGAACAAAGGAGCTAGCATATCAGGATTTCCATCTGTGACAGAAATTTCCTTGACTGCTTGCATGATGGCAATAATCTACATACTCTTATTCTTTGATAATATATAACTTACCAAGAAATAAACGTTGGCGATTTTGGAAAATTGCTCAAAGAGATTCAGTGGGACAAATGTGAGCGCATTATACTTGCTGGTGCTGATGGCATTATTCTTAAGCTTGAGATCAGGACGACCTGACACGATTCTGCGATCAACATTCTTTATCTTTTTATTGTAGTTAGTATATGGAAAATCTAGGGAAGGTTAGTCTCTATCCGACACATTTGTACCGAAGTTAGGAGGGCCTGAGGGGACACCGGAATCTTGTCTTCCTAGATTTGTGTTGCTCATAATAGGTTTCCTGGTAACTTAAATGACGTTTAATCGGATAAAAGCGTATATTCTGACTAGTGTAGATGCTTGAAAAAATGAAACCACTTCCCTCAATCTCTTCAAAAATCAACGTTATGTGATTAGTTGCCTTCGTCAATATGTTCAACTTTAGATTCGTATACTAAAGTACGAGCTCTTTTGTAATAATTCTTGTACAATTCAAAACATGCTTTTTAGGCGCTAAAATGTAATTGATATCGGAAAACCATATGACCACCATTATACCTCTTCTGAATACTTTGGTGTTTTTGTTAATCTTATATATTTCAAGTCAATCATCTCTTGTCGGGCTTGTCACAGGGACTTCCCTTTCATATCTTTGATTGATATCTACAAACAAAAATCGCTTTTGGTTTCTTAATCTATGTGGTCTATGAATCATATATTACACCTCTATAAAGATTCCAACACAAAAGGATACGATTTCATGTAGAACTTTGAGAATTCAAGTTTTTCCACATGTCTCTTCTAGCCTAATTAGGTTTTGTTGTGGTTTCGGTGATATTGTAATTATAACAACATCCGATAAGAATAGGTTCGATTTTGCCCACCCTATGGTTCACAATTCTAACCTTATGATTGGAGGTTCTAATGATGTGTAGGCCATAGTGACTGGAAATATCGGTTTGCTGTGAATAGATCTTATTAAGCATTTGTCCTCAATTCTGGCACTGGCAGTTTGTGATAGTAAATTACTGAGGGGTTCTGATAGAGTCCTTAATCTGAAAAACAAGGCTTTGTTACTTATTAAATCTTATTTAACAAAAAACTAATATGGATATCTGTGTCTTAGGATTACCTCAGTACAGATCAATTTTCTTCCCCTCATTTTCATAGAACAGGAAAAACGAGTATCTTGAAAGTCATTTTCCAAAGAATGGGTCCCCAATCCACCATGATGATTGACCCCACAACAAAGATTGACACTATCACAAAAAATTTCGGCTCCTATCTTACAGTCAATATCCATGATTTCCCAGGAAAATACAACTTCGCTAACGCCACTCCTCAAGAGCTGGCTAACATCCAAAAATGTGGTGCCATGATCTATGTTATTGACGTTCAGGTAAATATATCATAAAAAATA
>Ga0065720_1021608_pt1 | contig 10103 bp, 11 predicted proteins | sample Thericmetagenome_FD_59107 | JGI IMG/M metagenome (GOLD analysis project Ga0065720, IMG submission 59107) | Thermophilic microbial communities from the Joint Bioenergy Institute, California, USA of rice/straw/compost enrichment - eDNA_2 v2... | ecosystem: Engineered > Solid waste > Grass >... | reverse complement strand
CATGCGCGAGCGGGCCGCGGCGGCGGGGGTGCCGGTCGAGGTCGCCCACCTGAGCAACTCGCCGGCCGTGATGACCCGCCCCGATCTGCGCTTCGACCTGGTGCGCCCGGGGATCGCGATCTACGGCCTCAACCCGGTGCCGGACCTCGACGAACCCAACCTGCTGCCGGCCATGACGCTGCGCTGCCGGGTGGCGATGATCAAGCCGGTGCGGGCCGGCGACGGCGTGTCCTACGGCCACACCTGGGTCGCCGAGCAGGACACCACCGTCGCGCTGCTGCCCATCGGCTACGCCGACGGGGTGTACCGGGCGCTGTCGGGCCGGATGGAGGTGCTCATCAACGGCCGGCTGCGCCGCAACGTCGGCCGGATCTGCATGGACCAGCTGCTCGTCGATCTCGGCCCCGGCCCGGTCGACGTCACCGAGGGCGACGAGGCGGTGCTGTTCGGCCCCGGGTTCGACGGTGAGCCCACCGCCGCCGAGTGGGCCGAGATGCTCGGCACCATCCACTACGAGGTGGTCACCAGCCCGCGCGGCCGGGTGGTGCGCAGCTACCGCGAGGAGCGGCGGTGACCGGCCAGCTGCCGCGGTCCGGCAGCGCCGAGCTGCCCACCGCCGAGGACACCCGCGCCCTCGGCGCCCGGCTGGGCGCGCAGCTGCGCGCCGGCGACGTGGTGGTGCTGTCCGGCCCGCTCGGCGCCGGAAAGACCGTGCTGGCCAAGGGCATCGCCGAGGCGCTCGACGTGGCGGGCCCGGTCACCAGCCCGACGTTCGTGCTGGCCCGGGTGCACCGGCCGCGCCGGCCCGGCGGCCCGGCGATGGTGCACGTCGACATGTACCGGCTGCTCGACGCCGGCACCACCGACCTGCTGGGCGAGCTGGACGCCCTGGACCTCGACACCGACCTCGACGACGCGGTGGTCGTCGTCGAATGGGGCGAGGGGGTGGCCGAGCGGCTCTCCGAGCGGTGCCTGGAGATCCGGCTGGAACGCGCCCCGGACACCGAGGTGCGCACCGCCGTGTGGAAATGGAGTGCCCCGTGCTGATCCTGGCCATCGACACCGCCACGCCCGCCGTCACCGCCGGGGTGGTGCGCGCCGACGCGGCGGGCGTGCACACGCTGGCCGAACGGGTCACCGTCGACGCCCGCGCCCACGCCGAGCGGCTCACCCCGAACATCGTTGCCGCCCTTGCCGATTCCGGTGTCGCCAAGACCGACCTGGACGCGGTGGTGGTGGGTTGCGGCCCCGGCCCGTTCACCGGGCTGCGGGTCGGCATGGCCACCGCGGCGGCGTTCGCGCACGCCCTGGACATCCCGGTGCACGGGGTGTGCAGCCTGGACGCCATCGGCGTGCACACCACCGGCACCGTGCTGGTGGTCACCGACGCCCGCCGCCGCGAGGTGTACTGGGCCCGCTATCGCGACGGGGCGCGCATCGACGGCCCGGCCGTCAACGCCCCGGCCGACGTGCCCGTCGACGCCGCGGCGGTGGCCGGCTCCCCGGCGCACGCCGCGCTGTTCGACCTGCCCCGGCTGGACCTGCCGTATCCGACCCCGACCGGGCTGGTGCGCGCCGTGCCGGACCTGTCCGCCGAGCCGGCGCCGCTGGTGCCGCTGTACCTGCGCCGGCCGGACGCCAAGCCCCAGCCGCCGCGTCCGGTGATGCTGCGATGAGCGATGCGACGCCCGGTGCCGACACCATCGAGATCGGTCCGCTGACCCGCGCCGACGCCGCCCGCTGCGCCGAGCTGGAACGGCAGCTGTTCGGCGACGACGACCCGTGGCCGAAGGCGGCGTTCCTGCAGGAGCTGGCCGCGATGAACAACCGTTACATCGCCGCCCGGGACGGCGGCCGGCTGGTCGGCTACGCCGGGATCAGCCGGCTCGGCCGCACCCCGCCGTACGACTACGAGGTGCACACCATCGGCGTCGACCCGGCCTACCAGGGGCGGGGGATCGGCCGGCGGCTGATGCAGGCGATGCTCGACTTCGCCGCCGGCGGGGTGGTGTTCCTGGAGGTGCGCACCGACAACGCCCCGGCCATCGCGCTCTACGAGCGTTTCGGCTTCACCATCGTCGGGCTGCGCAAGCGCTACTACCGGCGCAGCGGCGCCGACGCCTACACCATGCGACGGGAGGCCACCGCGTGATCATCCTGGCCATCGAGAGCTCCTGCGACGAGACCGGCGTCGGCATCGCCGAGCTCGCCGACGACGGCACCGTCACCCTGCTGGCCGACGAGGTCGCCTCCAGCGTCGAGGAACACGTCCGCTACGGCGGGGTGGTGCCCGAGATCGCCTCCCGCGCCCACCTCGAGGCGCTCGGCCCGGCGGTGCGCCGGGCCATGACCACCGCCGGGATCACCCGGCCCGACGTGGTGGCCGCCACCATCGGGCCCGGGCTGGCCGGGGCGCTGCTGGTCGGGGTGGCCGCCGCCAAGGCCTACGCCGCGGCCTGGGAGGTGCCGTTCTACGGCGTCAACCACCTCGGCGGGCACCTGGCCGCCGACGTCTACGAGCACGGACCGCTGCCGGAGTGCGTGGGCCTGCTCGTCTCCGGCGGGCACACCCACCTGCTGCACGTGCGCTCGCTGGGGCAGCCGATCGAGGAGCTGGGCAGCACCGTCGACGACGCCGCCGGGGAGGCCTACGACAAGGTGGCCCGGCTGCTCGGGCTGGGCTACCCGGGCGGGCGGGTGCTCGACGAGCTGGCCCGCACCGGCGACCGGGAGGCGATCGTGTTCCCGCGCGGCATGACCGGCCCCCGCGACGACCCGTACGCGTTCAGCTTCTCCGGGCTCAAGACCGCGGTGGCCCGCTACGTCGAACAGCACCCCGAGGCGTCCCGGGCCGACGTGGCCGCCGGCTTCCAGGAGTCGGTGGCCGACGTGCTCACCGCCAAGGCGGTGCGGGCCTGCACCGACCTGGGGGTGTCGACGCTGCTCATCGCCGGCGGGGTGGCGGCCAACTCGCGGCTGCGCGAGCTGGCCGAACAGCGCTGTGCGGCGGCCGGCATCACGCTGCGCATCCCGCGGCCGCGGCTGTGCACCGACAACGGGGCGATGATCGCCTCGTTCGCGGCGCATCTCATCGCCGCCGGGGCGGCCCCGTCGCCGCTGGACGCCGCCAGCGATCCGGGCCTGCCGGTGGTGGCCAGTCAGGTCGCCTGAGGCGCAGCTGGCAGGGGGTGCGACAGGCACCGGGCCGACCTTGAGTGCTAGCACTCTCGTGTATAGAGTGCTAGGTGGCAGGCGACCAACCCGCGCCGGCACCCGCGACGACGGCGCACCGGGCGTGGTTGCATGCCGGACACCTGTAATGCCAACGACATCCGGGGAGCGACCCCGGATCACACCCGAACGAGTGGAGGGCTCCATCGTGGCGAGCGTGAACATCAAGCCACTCGAGGACAAGATCCTCGTGCAGGCCAACGAGGCCGAGACGACCACCGCCTCGGGCCTGGTCATTCCCGACACCGCCAAGGAGAAGCCGCAGGAAGGCACCGTCATCGCGGTCGGCCCGGGCCGCTGGGACGAGGACGGCGAGAAGCGGATTCCGCTGGACATCAAGGAGGGCGACACCGTCATCTACAGCAAGTACGGCGGCACCGAGATCAAGTACAACGGCCAGGAGTACCTGATCCTGTCGGCCCGCGACGTGCTGGCGGTCGTCACCAAGTAGCAGACGTGCACCCGCCCCGGAGGCCACCTGTGCGGTGCACGGGCGGTTTCCGGGGCGGCACGCGTAGCGGAGTCAGGACTGACATATGAGCAAGCAGATTGAGTTCAACGAGACTGCGCGCCGCGCAATGGAGGCCGGCGTCGACAAGCTTGCCGACGCGGTCAAGGTCACGCTCGGCCCGCGCGGCCGGCACGTGGTCCTGGCGAAGGCGTTCGGCGGCCCGCAGGTCTCCAACGACGGTGTCACCATCGCGCGCGAGATCGACCTGGAGGATCCGTTCGAGAACCTCGGCGCGCAGCTGGTGAAGTCGGTCGCCACCAAGACCAACGACGTCGCCGGTGACGGCACCACCACCGCGACTGTGCTCGCGCAGGCCCTGATCAAGGCCGGCCTGAAGAACGTCGCCGCGGGTGCCAACCCGATGCAGCTCGGTGTGGGCCTGAACAAGGCCGCCGAGGCGGTCAGCGAGGCGCTGCTCGCCGCGGCCACCCCGGTCAAGGACAAGAGCGCCATCGCACAGGTCGCCACCGTGTCGTCGCGCGACCCGGAGATCGGCGAGATGGTCGCCGAGGCGATGAGCAAGGTCGGCCACGACGGCGTCGTCACCGTCGAGGAGGGCTCGACGCTGCACACCGAGCTCGACATCACCGAGGGTGTGGCGTTCGAGAAGGGCTTCATCTCGGCCTACTTCATCACCGACTTCGACGCCCAGGAGGCGGTGCTCGAGGACGCCTACGTGCTGCTGCACCGCGACAAGATCAGCTCGCTGCCGGATCTGCTGCCGCTGCTGGAGAAGGTGGCCCAGTCCGGCAAGCCGTTGCTGGTCGTCGCCGAGGACGTCGAGGGTGAGGCGCTGTCCACCCTGGTGGTCAACGCCATCCGCAAGACGCTCAAGGCCGTCGCGGTCAAGGCCCCGTACTTCGGCGACCGCCGCAAGGCGTTCCTGGAGGACCTGGCCATCGTCACCGGCGGCCAGGTGGTCAACCCCGACGTGGGCCTGGTGCTGCGCGAGTGCGGCCTGGAGGTGCTCGGCACCGCCCGGCGTGTGGTCGTCAGCAAGGACCAGACGGTCATCGTCGACGGCGGCGGCACCAAGGAGGCCATCGAGGCCCGGGCGGCGCAGCTGCGCAAGGAGATCGAGGCGACCGACTCCGACTGGGACCGCGAGAAGCTGCAGGAGCGGCTGGCCAAGCTGGCCGGCGGTGTGGCGGTGATCAAGGTCGGTGCGGCCACCGAGACCGCGCTCAAGGAGAAGAAGGAGAGCGTCGAGGACGCGGTCGCCGCGGCCAAGGCCGCGGTGGAGGAGGGCATCATCGCCGGTGGTGGTTCGGCCCTGGCGCAGGCCCGCCCGGTGCTCGACAAGTTGCGTGCCGAGCTCTCCGGTGACGAGGCGATCGGTGTCAATGTGTTCGCCCAGGCGATCACCGCGCCGCTGTTCTGGATCGCGACCAACGCCGGCCTGGACGGGCACGTCGTGGTGAGCAAGGTGGCCGAGCTGCCCAACGGGCAGGGCTTCAACGCCGCCACGCTCGAGTACGGCGACCTCATCGCCGCCGGTGTCGTCGACCCGGTCAAGGTGACCCGCTCGGCGGTGCAGAACGCCGCCTCGGTCGCCCGGATGGTGCTGACCACCGAGACCGCGGTCGTCGAGAAGCCGGCCGAGGAGGAGGAGCACGGCCACGGCCATCATCACGGCCACGCGCACTGACGACGGTCAGGTCGTTACGGAGACGCCCCCGACGGAAGTCGGGGGCGTTTCTGTTGTACGGCGGATTAAACAGTCCCGCTGAGAAGGGAATTTCCGCCGATCAGCAGGTGCGGTCGCCCAACCGCTATGCAGGCACGGCGTCGGTGTTGCCGTAGCACGGTGGGCCCCATAGTCCCCGCCCCGCCGCCCTCGCTTCCCGCTCGGCAGCCAGGATCTCGCCGTACTTCTGGACCGGGGTGCGGTTGTAGACGTATGCGTGGGCCGCGCCCGCCCGGGCCGCCTCCACGGAGTAGTTCCAGCCGTCGGCCTTGACGAGATAGGCGAGCGTGCGGTTAACTGCAGTTGGATGATCCACGTGGTGCGGCTGTGCAGGCTCAACTTGTCGGCCGGTGCGTTTAGTCTCCACGCAGATTGAACTTCCGGACCAGGGGCTGTGATGGATGACGGGATCGAACCGAGACTTGTGGAGGTTCTCGATGTCCCGAGGCTTGGTGCGGTCGTTCGCGGCAATGCGGGCTCGTTGCCGTGGCGTTTGGTCGACGAGTCGGGTGCCGGCGTAAACCACGTCAATCTGTGGTTGGCCGACCTGTTCGCGTGCGACAACTCGCCTGCGACGCTGCGCGCCTATGCGTACGACCTACTGAGCTGGAGTCGTTTCCTCGGCGCACTGCAGGTTTCGTGGACTCAGGCAACGCGGGGCGAAGTCCGGGACTGGGTGAGGTGGTACCGGTGTCGCGCGAACCCGCAACGACGCCGCGGATCGAGTGCGGATACTCATCGGCCGACCCCAGGTTCTGTGAACGAGCGGACGGGCAAGGCCTACCTGGAGTCTTCCTACGCGCGGTCGTCGATGAATCGCAGACTGTCGTCGCTCAGTGGCTTCTACGAGTTCGCCCTGGAGTCGGATCTCGGGCCGCTCATCAACCCGGTACCGAAATCGCGCGACGATCTCACTCGACTCGACGTGCACCGCCAGCACTTCGATAACCCGCGCCCCCAAAAGCGCGCGCCTTATCGGCAGAAGCTAGTGGAACGTGCGCCGCGCGCGCTCAGCGACGACCTGTACGAGGAGGTATTTGCATCGCTGAGAACAAACCGCGACCGTGCCATTGTCGCTACGGCGATCTCCTCTGGTTTACGCGCCAGTGAACTGCTCAGCATGCGGCGGGGGATGCTCCATGCCGCCGACCAAACCGCCGATGTAATACCCAAGGGCGGGAATGGAAGTCGTGTCATGGTCCGTATCAGTCCCACTGCGTATCTCTGGATCGCCCGGTACCTTGCTGAGCGCCCCGTGGGTCCGCCTGAAGAGCCAGTCTGGCTGACATTGCGCGGCACACCGCGGCCGCTGAGCTATTGGGCAATGCGACAGATCCTTGAACGCAGCAACGCGCTGCTGGGCTCCAACGTCACGATGCATGACTTCCGGCACACCTTCTGCATGCGTCTCGCCCAGGACGAGAACATGACCATCGCGGAAATGCAGGAGCTGATGCGGCACGCGTCGATCGCCAGCACCACACGCTACCTGCGACTCACCGTAGCCGAACTCGTCGACAAACTTGATCAGCACTGGAATAGACCCCCGTCACCGCAGCCCACGCCGGCGAAAGGCTATGCGGCAGAAGATCTCCAAGTTCTTTTCGGTCGGGCATTCTGATGGCGCGGGTGCTCACGCGTGCCCAGTCGCTGGCGAGTTCGTCTGCGTTTGCCAACCATCCAGTCGAAGTACTGCCTTCGCTGTCCCCGACGCCCGAGGACCATCCGTGGTTCGGAAACACTGTCACCTGCGCCGAACGTGAACGCATCATCACTGCGGGACTTCCGCTCGTGATGGCACGGATGAGTGAGAAGTACCGCAGCGAGGCAGTAGCCCGCAGCGGTGCACGGCTCTGGCTGAGTCGCCTATTGGACTGGCTGGATGGCTTTGTCGGCGACAGTTATCAAGACCGTTGGATCGCCAGCGATTCCGATCGCCAGCCGAAGGCGTGGTGCCCAGCCTTATCAACCGGATCGCATACACGGCTTGGGGCAAGGCTGTCGATCAACGCACTCATAATGCTGGGGGTCATTCGTCCCGGCCATGACTGGTTGATCGAGAACAAGCAGGCGCGGTTCTACCGTGACTGGACGACCACGCACGAACCGAAGGCGTGGGATCGCTACTTCGCCGCCGCGGAGCACGAGGGCGCACCGGAAGTGAAGAAATGGCGAACCGCCACCCACCTGGTACGTATCAGCATCTGCAACGGGCTGCCAATCACCGAGCTGCACAGCCAGCATGTGTTGGCCTACCGAGACTTTCTCGTCTCGACCGGCAGGATGCCGGGGGATCTTCTCGCCATGTGGCACTACGGACGCCGCGGCGGACTGTTCGCCGGTGAAGCCGACGACCTGCGGCACTACCTCATCGCCAAACGTCTCAGTCCCACCGAACTGGTCGACCGCTTCAATGTGCGAGCTCCCAGCGTGCGAGGACTGTTGATCGCCTACCTCGCCGAGATCGCCGTCGGTCAGGACTACGCCAGCCTGGACGGAACCAGCCGAAACCTGGTGAAGCTGTTCTGGAAACCGATCGAAGACGCCAACCCCGGCATCGACACAATCAGTTTGACGAAGGCCCAGGCATCCGCCTGGAAAGAGTGGTTGCGCACCAAACCGGATGGGACTCCGCGCCGGCACGCCGAGAGCATTCTGGGAGCGGTCCGCAGCTTCTACCTCGACGTGGCTGCCTGGTCCCACGAGGATCCCTCGACGTGGGCCCATTGGGCTGTCTCATGCCCGGTCAGCATCCGCGACGTCCGAGGCCAGCAGAAGCGCCGGGCCCAGCGGGCACACCGCATGCATGCCCGCACCCGCACCCTCACCCCGCACGTCGATGCACTCGTCGCTGCAGCCCGGCGGGCGTACGTGCAAGCAGCAGAGCTGCAAGCGGTCGCGACGACAGCGCCGTTCGGTGAACCGTTCGCCGTGCACGGGAGCACCTACATCAAGCACACACCGGGCAAGCGGGCCGACCGAGTGCGCATCCATGTTCTGCAGGATGGATCGGAGAAGCGGGTTGACATCCACTACACCGTGACACGGGCCTTCATGACCTGGACGATCATCGAGGTGTTGCGCCACACCGGTATCCGGATCGAAGAGATGCTGGAGCTGACCCATCTGAGCATCAAGCAGTACCGCAAACCCGATGGCACCGTGATACCGCTCCTGCAGATCGCACCGAGCAAGACCGATCAGGAGCGGATATTTCCCTGCAGCCCGGAGTTGACCACCACCTTGGCGCGACTGGTCGAGTTCGTCAGCATCGATGGCCGCGTTCCGCTGTGCTGCCGAATCGACACACAGGAACGCCAGGTGTCGGCGCCGATGCCGCATCTGATCCAGATCCGAGAGGGTGGACGGTCGCGGGTAATCAACCAGTGCACGGTCCGAAAGTGGTTATCAGAGCTGGCCAACAGCATGGCCTTGAAGGACGCTGACGGTACTTCGCTGCATTTCACGCCACACGACTTTCGCCGGATCTTCATCACCGACATCGTCAACGCCGGGTTCCCGATCCATTTGGCCGCAAAGATGGTGGGCCACAACAATATCGAAGTCACGCGCGGCTACACCGCGGTGTATCAGAAAGATGTCTTCGAGGCATATGACCGGTTCATCGACAACCGTAGACAGGCACGGCCATCGGCCGAATACCGTGAGCCCACCCAAGCCGAATGGGACGAGTTCGTCGAACACTTCGGCCAGCGCCGGATCGCGCTCGGCAATTGCCACCGCCCCTATGGATCTGACTGTTCCCATGAACATGCCTGCATCCGGTGCGATTTCTGCGAGGTTGAACCGGCCCAGGCCGCAAGGCTCGATGAGATCCGTGACAACCTTCGCCTCCAGGTGGTCGAGGCCCAAAAGAACCGGTGGCTGGGCGACGTTAACCAATTACGCCTCACCATTGAACACGCCGACCGCAAGGCGGCGAGGCTGGCAGCCCTCACCGAGGCGGCCCCGGTACTCCTTGCCGCGCACACGTCCTGACGCGAGCAGTAAGGGACCGTCCTTCTGACAGCTAGGTGCAGCAGTTGGGGTCGAGGACGACGCAGAGTGCCTGCAGGGCTTCGGGTTTGACGCGGTGAAAGACGTTCATGCCGCGCCGGTCGGAGATCACCAGCCCGGCTTTGCGGAGCTGGCCCAGGTGGTGGCTGACGGTGGATTCACTCAGGTCGAGCACCGCGGCCAGATCGCCGCTGGTCTCTTCGCCGGGGCGTGAGCTGAACAGCAGCGACATCATCTTGACCCGCACCGGGTCGGCGAGCGCCTTGAGCCGCATCGCGACCTGCAGGGCATCGGCGTCGCTGATCGGGCCCGCGGCGACCGGGGCGCAGCACACCGGGGCGGACATGTCGATCACGGGCAGCGCTTTGGGCATGACCCCATCCTGCCACCTGTCTTGACATATATCAAAAAGGTGGCATCCTGAGGTCGACGCGCCAGTTCGATATATGTCTCATCCCTAGTGGGAGGTCCATCATGTCCCGTATGCAACTCGCCCTCAACGTCGATGACCTCGACGAGGCGATCACGTTCTACACCAAACTGTTCGGCGTCGACCCCGCCAAGGTCAGGTCAAGTCCCGGGAAGTGGTGTAGTGCTGCGTGATCCGGTGGGTTAGGCGGTGAGTGCGGGCATGTCGTTGGCTCCTATGTCGGGGTT
>Ga0065720_1021605_pt1 | contig 10106 bp, 11 predicted proteins | sample Thericmetagenome_FD_59107 | JGI IMG/M metagenome (GOLD analysis project Ga0065720, IMG submission 59107) | Thermophilic microbial communities from the Joint Bioenergy Institute, California, USA of rice/straw/compost enrichment - eDNA_2 v2... | ecosystem: Engineered > Solid waste > Grass >... | reverse complement strand
AAAAAAAAAAAAAAAAAAAAATCAAACAACCATGACAATGAGAGCTAGCTCAGTTGATGGGGCGCTGCCCTTGGCGTTTATGATATCTGGACCTGCCTGGCTTTAGGGTCCGGCCAGGACATGACTCCGGCGTCCTGCGGCACGGGCTTTCAGCCGCTCGTCCTGCGTCGCGGCATAGTTGAAAGGTATAACCTTCGAAGTAGATGGAAAGCAAGTTATAAAGCCGCACGCAACAAGCCTCATGTCGCCGTGGTATCCATGGCGCCGTCCTCGCTGAAATCAGCATCCGGCCCGGTGTCCGGATCGATCTGATGCTTATTCTTCATGTGCCGGCGCCAGTTATCCTTGCGCGGGAACGACTTGCCACCCTGGCGTGAGTAAGGGCAGTCCGGCACGGTGCAGAAGTAACGGCGCGTCTTGCAGTGCCGGTCGTTGATGTGCCGCTTGAGATGCGTGATAGTGCCGAAGCTGCGGTCGCAGCCGGGGTACTCGCAAGGGAAGGGCCGCTTGTGGTACCTCAGATGATGGCTGGGAAACTGTTAGTCATTCTGGGCTCATAGAAGTGAATCGATCTCCTGGCTCATGGGTACTCACTTGAACTCATACATGGTACTCTTGACAGTACCACAATACTTGCAGATATAGCCATCCTCTGGCCGGTTGGCAGACCGCCCTAAAGATGGTGCTGGTGATGGCCTGGCCGATGGATTAGGAGACAAACTTGCCGCACTCCCTGGGGATATGGTGAATGCTGGCGCTGGTGATGGTGAAAGGGCTGATGAGGGGTTCGATGAAGGGTCAGGAGGGAGCCCTTGTGATGGAGCAGGCATAAACCCAGCTTGTGTCACGCCGAACGGTTGGGCATTGCTGACTGGCATGTCCAAGTCACCCTGTGAAGATGGGGATCCAGGATATGGTAGTGGTTGTGTGTCAGGGGTGTTCTGCAGGGAATTGACATTTGAAGGAGGAGGGGTTGTGTAATCGTTGACCACCGCCGTCAGTGCCGGTTGGCAGAAGCCTGTTGTTGCGTCGTGAGTTTGCATACCGGCACCAGCATCACTGCCAAGATCCATCATTCCAGGAAGTGGTGACTGGTATGGTGAGGGGGTCTGGTATGGTGTTTGAAAGGGAACCTGGAGATCTGGCTTGGGACCGGTGACAGAGACGCCACACTGGGCGTTGTCAAGAGTGCTCGATAGCGGTGAGAGGGTGTCAAGAGGCATCTGGGGAGAGTTCTGGATCATCTTGTTGATCTCATGCTCCAGGCGCCAGGCGTTCTCTGTCGAATTTGTTGGTAACATTAGATCCATGGGATTGCCACTCGGACCGTTGTTGGCGTACTGAAGAGAGGGGGGAGCGGCAAGATCCGCCAGGAACAGGGGGGGCTCCGAAAGTGTATCGGAACGCTGCGGAGCGGAGGAGCTCGTAGTGCTGAGGTCGACAGCCTGTTGTCCGCCGAACGTGGGAGGAGCAGTTGTCACTGCCTGGTTACCGCTATCGGACAGAAAAGAGTCAGGTTCGGCCGTAAGGCCCAAGTTCATAGAAGAGCTCTCGAGTGAAGTGTCGAGCCCAGCGTTGGGACCAAGGGGGACCGACGTCGGGATGCTAGTCTGAGGAGCAAAGGCCGGGGCGGGTTGAGTCGAATCTAGTGAGTGACCGAGGATTTCGGCAATCTCAGCATCCAGTGCCTGCGCTTCGTTGTAGTAGCTCCAGTTCAGACCCTTCAGATTCGGGTCGTACGTGAGCAAAGGATCAGATGCCGCTGGGACTGCGGATTGGTCTGAAGCCGGGAAGAAGTCAACAGTGAGGACAGAGGGCGACCGTGTTGTGTGGGCGCTGGTGACGGTCGGCGAACTCCGCTTGCTCTCCTTCCGTGAGGATTTTGTACCCTTCCGCGTGGACTGACGGCCGCTGATGAGATTGCGAAATGAATCTCTGAGGTGAGGAAAGCGCCCCTGAGCAGGCGTAGCAGAGGACTCGTCAATAGATTCAGGCTCTTCTGTGATGCCTGTTGAGGTTATTTGCTGAGGGGCGTATGAGTCGCTGCGACTAAGCTGGCCGACGGTACCCTTGGAAAGCGTTCGAGATGGAGTGGCTGTGAGAGGATGAGGTACCGACGTTCCTTGAGGCAAAGGTGCCTGACCGTCGGTTGGTGTTGGAGACTCGGGAGAAACAGGTGATATAGGTGATGGTAAGCCCTGAGAAGCAGCTCCGAGCTTCTGGTCTGGTGAGGCGGAGCGTTGCTGACCTTCTTGACCACTTGTTGCTGTGACAGATGTGGTCGCCGACGACTGTTGGTGGTAGGGGGTAGTAGTGACTGTTGTGCCGGGGCTGGTGTCGAGGGCCGAGTCAGGACTGGGGGAGATGCGCTCCTTTGAGTATCTCTTAGACGACGACGACCGGCCATCATGGTCGTGGCCGACGTCATCGGCGATGGGGCCTCCGGGGCTCTGCCCCATCTCGGCCAGGCTGGCACCGTCATCATGGCGCGTGAGCCATCGGCGCCTTGCACGGACAATGAAGGGGAAGAGGCACAATGCCAGCAAGAGGGCGCCGACGACGGAGCCGATCACAGCCCCAGCGGTGGCTCCCGAAGACAATGACGTCGATCTGGGAACGAGCACGGAGCGGGCCGGCAACGGCGGAGGCCTCTCAGGCCGCGCCGCGGCACGGTCGAGATGCTGCGACAACTGCATCAATCGTGATGCTCGCGGGCAGCTAATACACCAAGAGCAGTCGGAAGTAGGGGAAAAAAAGCGCCTAAGGAAATCTGGTTTGGGGAAGCGTCAAGCTATCAATGCAAGAACCTGCAGGGGTCTCTGGCGGTCGGCCCAGCCACGGTCCACGATCCACGCTGTGGATGCTGCGCCAAGTGTCAATGAGGCTGTGCCTGTCCTGGCCCTACGATGCTGCACCGCTGGATTACTGCTGTGGAATAGCCGCGTGTGTTGCACTTGTACGAAGGCCAATCGATTGTGTCTTGTCTCAGTCGGGCGTGTGTTGCTCTGTGTGTTCGCGTAGTGTAGAGCTAGCGATTCCTAATTTGCGTGAGGGCGCTGGTCTGCTGCAGCCGGAGCTAGAGAACGATCTCGATGATAGCCGAAGACATAGTGAAGGAAAAAAAGAGAGAGAGAGCTGAGCTGGAGGAGCCGAGAATCTGCAGAAATTGATTGAGGGCGGAGAAGGAGAGGGATGCTGCAAGCTGCAAAGTCGGGGGTTGGGATTCGGACGGATGACAGAAGCAATCGCCAATGCAAACTCAGGATCTCAGGTTACCCAGACTCTCCTCAGATGCCACGGGGATGTGTGATGTAGGTCGAGCAGCATGTAAGCACAGAGCACCAGCTGGATCTGCATGAGACGGATGGAATAGAGCACTAGAGAGTTCAAAGAAGCAGGCTAGTAGAGTCACCGCAGCGACATCACCAGCCTCATGCTCAAAAGCGTTGAAAGGGGCGGGCGGGATGCGAAGTTGAGACAGAGCGGACAGGACAAGATCGAAACTGGGGACGACACTAGCGCAGACTGAAAGCCTTTCCCCCTCTTGTCGCGAAGCTGTGCGACGGTTGGGTGTAATGATGCTGCCCAGTGGCCTGCAGAGGATCCGACAGAGAACAGCGCAGAACAGCAGCGTCCAAGCAGCCAACACTGGCAACAAGCCAGCAACAACACAGAGATACTGGCGGCTGATCGATCAAATGGATAACGGCCAAAGATGGAAGCTGTGGCTAGCAGGCGGTGGTCGGGGAGCTGGCCGCCAACACAGAGCGTCCGGCCAGCGGTCCAGGGCTAAACAGCCTCGACAGGGGATATGAGTGGACAACTGGTTGCCTCCCGTACCCGTGAACGGAACTCCCGCTTCCAAAAGTGACACCCCGCTTGCCAATTCACCTCATTTCACTCTGACGCCGCGCTTCAGATGCGCACTCATACCACTAGCTTCACAATCTTCATCTGAGCCGCCAAATCCGCATCGTTGGACCGGCTTGCATTTGAGTCTGCGCAGGGAGACAAAACGATGCAATTCACGTGCCCACAGTTAGATGCCATCGAGCATTTTCCTCGGACCGGGGTCTACCCGTAGGCGCGGTGAAAGAATAAAGACGGTGAAGAATGAAGACCTCCAGACGAACAGGCGATCCAGAAAAGTGTTCCTGGTGCCCCATCTTAGCCATCCTTGGCCATCCTTAACAGCTTGGCGTTCCCCACATTTCATGTGGCACGGGCCACACCCAAACCGGTTGTCTACTGGCCTCACCAGTGAGGCGTGCTGTGAGGGCGCGGGTCGGTCTCGGGACAGCCGAATTCTATCCAATCGCTGCCCGGGCCCCAAAGATAGGCCGTTTACCTCCCACATATCGACGATGACTTCATACCTCGACATCGTCGGCACGACGGCAACCAGCCTGCGCCTCGACTACTCTCTCTTGAAGATATGCGAGCGATACCGGCAGTGTAAGGCGTCCACCAGATCATGTTCGTCATCTGCAGGAACCAGGTATTTGGGACCGACGCATGACCCGCGGGGTAAATGAGGCGAAGCTGTGGGGACGGTTTTCCCCAGATCGACCCAGATGATATGTTTGTAAGGCTTTTCGGGGTCTCGGTATGCTTAGTCGGAGTGTGTCTACGTACGAGTTATCATGAACGCAGTTCGGGTATCTTTCCAGCCTGACGGAGAGCTTCTTGTGTGGCTATCGAGGGCTTTTGCCAGTCATACCCTGAAATTTGGAGCTCATTCGGCCGCATGTGAGGCGCACGCAGACAGGTAACAGAGAGCTTGTATCAATTGCCTACGTATGTTGGTTAGCTTGGAAGCTGCACTGCCCTGGCGTTGACGGCAGCCCTGGGCTACAGGCTGCCAAGGGGGTTCTCGAAGAGTTGGGAGGTCAAGGTTCAGTTCTCGTTAAGATGAAAGCCCAAGAGGTAGACGAGAGTTTCGAGCTTCTCTTTCTGACCCATCTTACCACAGCGCTCAGTCATGGACTGAAAAGTTCCCGTAGCAGGAAATAAAACAGCTGTTCTCCTGCCCCCGAGTCGTCAGTCAGAGCACGGCGCACTGGCTCACTGAATTGACGATGACGCAGTCGACCAAGGCAACTTTATCCACAGGGTCTTTGCCGGTCACGCGTAGCCCGTGCTTGCAAGTCATGACGACTGTCAATGCAAGTAAATTCGGTTCTGAGTGATTAAATGTGTCGTGCCTGGTTTGGTGAAGCGAGTTCTTGGAAGGTTTAGACAGAAACTGAGAAAGTCCACACCAACGTCTCGAGAAGTCAATTCCAATCAAAAAGAAAACAACATTTGCTAAGAGAGAAGAATATCTAAACAATGAGGCGCCTCTCCATGTTTGCCGTTACGACGGCAGTGGTCATTTCTGCCCTAGCAAGTCCAGTTCCGGATCGGTCTCGAGTCCCCTTCGCTTGCGAGGCAAAGGAAGGGCAGTCTTATTGCTCTCTATCTCCCAAAAAGGATCCAGTTCAAGCATGGTGGGACTCTCTCCCCTGGGAACAGGCTCGTGAACTGTATTCCGATGTCCTTGGCGAAGACCTCATTCGGGACATTCACCTGAGCCACCTGGTTGATGAGAACATCGATCTCAGTCATGCCTATGCCAGCGACGAGGATCATCATCCAGACCATGGCCACGGCCACCACGGCCATCGCGGTCCCAGTTTCCCCGACAAGACTATCTATGAGGTGATTAGCGAGTGTGAGCATGCGAGTCGGTTTTTCAAGCTTGTCGAGGAGCATGACGGCATCAAGGAGCTGCTCGACGATGACAAGCATAACCACACCTTGCTGTTGCCGACGAACAGGGCGTTTTGTCGTCGGCGCTGTCGCCATGGCCATCATGGGCATGATGGGCACGGAGATCACGACGGCCACGGTGGCCATGGTCATGATGGTGACCATGACCACAGCTCTGATAACGAGAGTGATAGCGATCATGACGGTGACCATAACCATGGTCATGACCACCATCACGACCATGACCACGATGGAAATCACGACCATGACGGCGACCACCATCACTGCCCTCACTGGAAAGAATTTATCGACTCCCTCCTCCATTACCACATCCTCCCTGGCCGCTGGCCCCTCTGCCGCATCCGGCACTCCAAGACCATCCCAACCTCCCTCCATCCCCCAGGCCTAGGCTTCTCATCCGAACTATCCCCCAAATATCACCATCATCACCCCCAACGCATCCGCTCCTTTACAACCCCCTTCCTCCAACGAACTTACCTCAACTTCCGCACAGTCCTCACCCCGCACACCGTCACAATCCACGCCAAAAACGGCATTATCCACCTCATCGACTCCCTTCTCATCCCCCCTCCCAACCAAACCACCGCCCTACGCCTTCTCCCCTCACACTTCAGCACTCTAACGCTCGCGCTCGAAACAACAGGCCTGGCTTCCGAGCTCGCCGACCTGCCCCGGTCAGGAGGAGCAACCTTCTTCGCTCCTGATAACCACGCTTGGATGAGGCTCGGCCGGAGGGCGAACGCCTTCCTCTTCTCTGAGCACGGAAAGCCGTATTTGAAAGCCCTAGTGAAGTACCATGTGGCATTGAACGAGACGCTGTACTCGGATGCATTCTATTCAGGCAAGAAGGGGCATCATGATGGAAATGAGATGGAAGCGGGCTTTGGATTTGGGTATGAGCATGTGGATTTGACGACGCTGCTGCATGATCTGCCGCTGAGTGTGGACATCCGGCGTTGGCATGGTTGGGTGACGATCTTGGTGAATGGGTTTACGAGAGTGTTGATTCGTGATGGGGTTGCAGCTGACGGGGTGATTCATGTTATTGATCAGGTGCTGGTTCCGCCGTGTAAGCATGGAGGCAATGGCGAGAACTTGAAAAGTGGAGAAGTGAGCGTGGAGGAGCTTAAGGCCCGGTTGGAGCCGTACGTCGAGGACGAGACGCGGCTGTCGGGAGCTGCTATGATGGACACATGTACTCAAGAAGCCTTGTATATGAAAAAGGCTGGGCAGAAGTATGTAGCGGCGATAGGAGACTTGTGAGTGTGATTGTGTGAGTTAAGTCGCCAGTTGGCGTTAGGCCCGGTTTGTATCATAAAACTCCTCAAAACCTAGGTCATAGTTAAACAAGCAATAGCTTCCGATTAGCCCCTAAAAACTCCAGTGCTCACTATAAAACAGCATCCACAATCCTTCCCTGATCAACATCCACAGCAGCCCATCTCTGCTCCCTACACCTCCGTACCCAGCCTTCGTCCCCCATATGATCGGCCACTACCCTTTCAAGAACGCCAGTCTCGTCCAAAAGCACCTCAACCACCCATGTATACGAGACTTCTACCAACCCTCCTCCAGGACGAGCAGCAACAGCCGCTGCGTCAACCTTTGTCCTCGGCACCCTAGTGCATAAGAGATGGAGGTCGACCATTTGCGCAAACACTTGGCCAAACGCAGGCTTGTTACGTTGTGCTGGGTCCCGCACAAAACGTCCTGGAACGTTACACGGATGATGACGTCTTAGAGGAGAAGACTGTGGTGCGGGATTGAAGATGGAACAAAGAGTGGGCTCTACCTGTTTGGAGAGCTTCATTCCCTTCCCTATGATGGATTCGTCATGTGAACTTGACGTGGGGGAGATTGTAGAGTTGAGCAACATGAAAACAGGCCCGTTCATGGCAGAGGAACGAGCAAAGGAATGCAACTGAGAAGAGAGCAGGAGCATAGTGTCGTGGGCTGGTTGCTTGTCACGACTGGCGAAGAGGGCGTTCAGCAGGTTAGACATATGTGCGACAAGGACAATATCCGGAACTGAAGAAACAGTTTGAGCAAGCTCCGCTGGGGGTAGTTGTATATCAGGGGGTTCTTGTGGCAATGGTTTAGGAGAGCACAGGTCTTCTTCTTCGCTATCCGGAATCTCAGTCCGTTCCTGTTTCTCAGGGACAGCCTGTTGGTGAGATTTTGCAGGCTCACCAGCTCCCTGGACCTTAGCGTTCTTCCGTAGCTCTTGTGCATGAGTCTCAGCCGAGATAGCAGCCTCTCCAAGCTCCTTTAAGACCTCTTTGAACCCGTCGATATCGAACACTCTGGCAATAGAGATCCTCTCCAGGCACTGCTTGACCCTGGACTGCAGGCTGTCTAACCCCTGAGCAGAAAGCTGGTTCATCAACGCGGCCCGGAGCTTGGGAAGTATCATCGCAGTTGGCAGCGTTGTCACGATCATTGTCCTGGCACAAGTATTAGAGGTCAGAGTGCAGGCGATCATTTGCAGACCAAGCTGAATTGAGAGATGGTCAGCCTGAAGGGCGCAGAAGAGCCTGTACTCTGTGTTACTTAAAAGAGACTCACCAATAAGCCTAACTCCTCATCCTCTGCGCTCACTCCAACAACGGAACCGCGCTCAAACCCGCCGAGCAGGACATAGTTGTCAAGCGCACTACATCCAGTCACTATCCTGCCCTTTTTATCGGCCAGCTTTCGTTTGGCTAGTTCGTGGTCGAGCAGTATTGATGCAGGAACAGGCTCGAGCTGTCCAGGAGAACAAGCTTCAAGATCCATGGCTGGCCACAGTATCAATATGATTAGATAAACAGCCAAACGTGAGAGGGAAGTCTAGGAGGTGCTGGAGTTGTCGGCCAAACGGTCGCTGCGAGGGCCATCATTGTTATGGAGACGGGTCAGCTCTCTGGTCTAACCGAGGGGTTAAAGCTTTGGTGCACATGACACAACCAGGTAATACATGGAACTTCTTGAAGTTCCAAAACAAATGAATCAAAACTTCGTAAAACCTTGAGATAAAGATTCCAGAAGACCAACAGGTGGGAAACCACGACTCTGGGGAAACTCAGAGCCTGGAGTTCGCCCCTTTAAACCTCAATGTTGGATAGAAGGAAGGGGCGTTGTCCCCAAAACGATGCTATGCACATATCGCAGTATCACGAAGATCTTGCGCGACCTTACATCCGCCGATGACACGTCGCAATGCTCTCTTCTCAACTGGATGATGTTTGTCAGGCTACATCAAGGTTTCTCGCTACACTGAAACGAGAATCCTTCAACCAACAGATGCAACGCTTCCCGACCATCGGGTCGCCCCACCAACTTCACCACCTCAGATCCTTACCCACAAGTTTCAGCCCCTGATGATCCTATCATTAGAAATTTGTCACCCTTGAGGCAACGTTAGGGATGATTACATCAACAAGTCACCACACAGACAGACGATGGAAATGTTAAGGCGAGAAGATCAGCCGGGCTCGATTATGAAAGGGAACAAGGGTGAAGAGAACTCTGATGTCGCTACGTAATACTAAGTAGAGTACGTATAGTAAGAGTAGTGGTAGCAGTTAGTGAAAAAGGAAAACAAAACAATAGTCATTACAACAACAGTACGTCGACACTACTCTCCTATTCCATCCAATATCCCCCCGATGTCAAATCCTGCCGGCCACAGAATTGCCCAACAACCAGCCGGCCGTTTAACGGATTCGATGACATGCCACAGGTAAAAAGCCCGGGACATGCATGCATTGTATGAGGGCTGTTCCACATCTCGTCGTGATAAACGATCTGTCTGTCCGTCCTGGGACAGGACAAAGCCCAACCGGAACCAACCGCCTAACCTAGGCACCTTGGTATGCCAACCCCATACATCCTCAATCCCAAACCAGGTCGATACCCTACGAGGTACTCTCCCAAATCTCCATTGCTCGGAAAACCAACCCACAAACCCACAGACCTGTGAAGAACCACCACTGCTCTTAACCACCGTTACCCATAGTAGTGTCCTATGGATGCATCATGTCCCCAACCAAGTTAGGGAAAAGGGAAACAGAAACCAAATGCGAAGAGGTAAGCAGGGACTATGTACGTCGAAGTGTGATGCATCAAATAAAGGACCGGGGAAAAAAAAAAAGACATTTTGCGATACCCCGACATTCACTTCACCCGTCTGGAGCCAGCACGTGACCTCGTGCGAAACAACGCTCTCCTCTTCCGCTTAAACACTGACAAACGATTTCTCTAAATCGCTGTGCCCGGCATGGCCCCGGCATCGGCATCCGGTGGTGCAGGAGGCTTCCGCCGACCCTTCAGACTCTTCATGCGACCAAGCAGAC
>Ga0065720_1000362_pt1 | contig 10110 bp, 13 predicted proteins | sample Thericmetagenome_FD_59107 | JGI IMG/M metagenome (GOLD analysis project Ga0065720, IMG submission 59107) | Thermophilic microbial communities from the Joint Bioenergy Institute, California, USA of rice/straw/compost enrichment - eDNA_2 v2... | ecosystem: Engineered > Solid waste > Grass >... | reverse complement strand
AGGGCGAGTATGTTGTCATCGCCCGCCACGAGGGGCAGGTCTACACGCGCGAGTTCACCGTCGAGAGCGGCCAGGACCGCGACATCGAGGTGGTGGCGCGCTAGCAGCGCCGGCGCGGACCCGTAACCGGCCGCTGCCAACGCGGCCAGACAAGCCTCGGCCTCTCTCGAGGGTGCAGAAAGACAATTCCCCCTCCCCTGCCGGGGAGAGGGAACATGTTCTCTCAGGCCGCTTCTCAGGCCACGGCCTGCTGCGGCGCCGCGGCTGCGGCGCGCTCGCGGCGGATGTCGGGCGGCACGGCCTCCTCGACGAGCGAGGCGAGCGCCTCGTCCAGCGTCATCGACACCTGTTGCTGCGAGCCGAGGCGGCGGATGGAGACTGTGCGCTCTGCAGCCTCCTTCTTGCCGACGACGAGAAGCACCGGCACCTTGGCGAGCGAATGCTCGCGCACCTTGTAGGTGATCTTCTCGTTGCGCAGGTCCACGTCGCCGCGCAGGCCCGCCTTCTTGGCCGCCTTCAGCACCTCGACAGCGTAGTCGTCCGCATCGGAGGTGATGGTGCAGACCATGAGCTGCTGCGGCGCAAGCCACAGCGGGAAGTGACCGGCAAAGTGCTCGATGAGTATGCCGGCGAAGCGCTCCATGGAGCCGCAAATGGCGCGGTGCACCATCACCGGGGTCTTCTTCTGCCCGTCCTGGTCGACGTAGAAGGCGCCGAAACGCTCGGGCAGGTTGAAGTCCACCTGCGTCGTTCCGCACTGCCAGTCGCGGCCGATAGCGTCACGCAGCACATACTCGAACTTGGGCCCATAGAAGGCACCCTCGCCCGGGTTGATGCTCGTCTTGATGCGCCCGCCCGACTGGGCGGCGATCTGCTCGAGCACCCGGCTCATCACCTCCTCGGCGTGGTCCCACAGGGCGTCGGAGCCGACGCGCTTCTCCGGGCGCGTCGAGAGCTTGACGACGATCTCCTCGAAGCCGAAGTCGGCATAGGTCGAGAGAATGAGATCGTTGATCTTCAGGCACTCCTCGGCGAGCTGCTCCTCGGTGCAGAAGATGTGCGCGTCGTCCTGCGTGAACGCGCGCACGCGCATCAGCCCGTGCAGCGCGCCGGAGGGCTCATAGCGGTGCACCGCGCCGAACTCGGCGAGCCTCAGCGGCAGGTCGCGATAGGACTTCAGCCCGTGCTTGAAGATCTGCACGTGGCCGGGGCAGTTCATGGGCTTGATGGCAAAGACGCGCTCGTCCTCCGTGTGCTCGCCGGCCGATGTGGCCGCGAACATGTTCTCACGATACCAGCCCCAGTGGCCCGAGATCTCCCACAGCGACTTGTCGAGGAGCTGCGGCGCGTTCACCTCCTCGTAGTCGGCGGCGAGGCGCCGGCGCATGTAGCTGATGAGGTTCTCGGAACAGCGTCCAGCCCTTCGGATGCCAGAAGACGGTGCCGGGCCCCTCCTCCTGGAAGTGGAAGAGGTCCATCTCCCGCCCGAGGCGACGGTGGTCGCGCTTCTCGGCCTCCTCGAGCTGCCTGAGATAGGCGTCGAGGTCGTCCTGTGTAGCCCAGGCGGTGCCATAGATGCGCGTCAGCATCGGGTTGTTGGAATCGCCGCGCCAGTAGGCACCGGCCACCTTCATCAGCTTGAAGGCGGTGCCGATCTTGCCCACGCTCGTCATGTGCGGGCCGCGGCACAGGTCCAGCCACTCGCCCTGCCGGTAGATCTTGAGCGTCTCACCCGGCGGGATGGCGTCGACCAGCTCGACCTTGAACGCCTCACCCTTCGTCTCGAAATAGGCGCGCGCCTGCTCGCGCGACCAGACCTCCTTGGTGAAGGGGGCNTCGCGGGCGATGATCTCGCGCATCTTGGCCTCGATCGCCGGGAAATCCTCCGGCGTGAAGGGCTTCTCGCGGTAGAAGTCGTAGTAGAAGCCGTTCTCGATGACCGGGCCGATGGTCACCTGCGTGCCGGGAAAGAGAGTCTGCACCGCCTCGGCCAGAACGTGGGCGCAGTCGTGCCGGATGAGCTCGAGCGCNCGCGGGTCCTCGCGCGAGATGAACTCGATCTTCGCATCGCGCGTGATCGGGTCGGNAAGGTCGGTCAGGGTGCCGTCGAGCACCATGGCGACCGTGCGCTTGGCCAGCGACTTCGCGATGCCTTCGGCGACTTCGCGCCCGGTGATGCCGTCGGGAAACTGGCGCGTGGCGCCATCGGGGAAGGTCAGCGTAATCATCAACAGTCTCCCGCTCACTCCTGCAAACGGCGGCAGGTAAGCGCTTGTTCTCAGGGTTTTCCGGACTGGTTTCCGTCAGGCGGCGAGGCAGCGTCGCCGTCCGGTTCGACGGCCTCGCAGACGAAAGCCGGCGGCGCATTGACGCCGCGCCAGCGCCCGTAGGTCCACGGCTTATACCAGGCGCTCGCCGGCGGCAACGCCTCCGGCACGAGATCGATGCCGCTCGTGCCGAAGGGCGTNCAGCGGCAGATGCGGGCNACACCCATCCATCCGCCGGCCCAGAGGCCGTGCCGCTTGATGGCCTCGTCNGTGTAGNTCGAGCAGCTCGGCCAGTGGCGGCACTGACGCCCGACCAAGGCGGACAGCGTGAGCTGGTAGCCACGAATAACAAGATGCGCTATCCACTGACCGGGATTCATGTCTCTCGCCGTCGGGAATCGCCTTCCTTTGGGCCGCGCTCGGCCAATACGCACGTTTCGCGCATTTCCTGCCACGAAACGTTAACTGCGCTGAGCGAGAGTGCCGGCATTGGTTCAGGAGTAGCACATTGTCTGGCAACCGCGTCGCTTTTGCCGTCACTCTGGCCGCCTCGGCCTTCGGCATTCTCGCCTCGTCCTCCGTTGCCTTCGCACAATCGTCTCGGCCCTATGAGACGAGCTTCGCCGGCGTGCCGGTCGGCCCGAACGACTGGATTCTCACGGTCAAGGGCAATGCCCAGATCACGCCGATGTTCGAGGGATCGGACAAGACGAGCTTCGTCGTCTTCCCCTCCTTCACGCTCCGCCGCGCCACCGAACCCAGGCGTTTCGCGGCGCCGGACGACGGGGTGAGCCTNACTTTCTACGGCAACCCGGTCGTGAGCTTCGGCGTCGTCGCTGCCTACCAGGGCGGTCGCTATTACCAGGACGACCGGCGGCTCTTCGGCCTGTCGAAGATCGACTGGACCATCGAGCCCGGCGTCTTCGTCGAACTGTGGCCGACCGAGCAGCTGCGCGGCCGTTTCGAGATCCGCCACGGCCTCAACGGCAGCGGATTCACCGCCGGCCTCGCCCTCGACTGGGTGGAGCGCGTCGGCCGCTTCACCGTCTCGGGCGGTCCGCGCGCCGTCCTCGCCGACAGCGACTACATGGACAANTACTACAGCGTGTCGCCCTANGAGGCCGCCATCAANGGCCGCGTCCTGCCCTTCAAGGCCAAGGGCGGCGTCCGCTCGGTCGGCGCGGCTGCCGCGATCTCCTATGACTGGAGTGACGAGTGGAACACCACTCTCTTCGGTCGCTACGACTACCTGACGGGCGACGCGGGCAAGAGCCCGATCGTGCGCGCCTTCGGCTCGCGCAACCAGTTCAGCGTCGGCCTCACCGCCGCCTACTCGTTCAAGACGACCTGGTAAGCCGGGTGCCGCATTCCTGCCGGGGCCATCAGGCCCCGGCCGCAGGCTCCTCCATCTGCGCCTGCAGGGCCTTGTCCACCGCCTCGACCACCGCNTCNAAGGTCAGCAGCGTCGAGGCATGGCGAGCCTTGTACTCCCGCACCGGCTCGAGCACGGCCAGCTCCGCCCAGCGCCCGCCCGGCGGCGGGCCGCCCTCCTTCAGCATCCGGCGCATCGTCTCGCGCAGCTCGCGCAGCTCCGTGAGATCCGCCCCGATGACGTTGCGTGCCATGATGGACGACGAGGCCTGGCCGAGGGCGCAGGCCTTCACGTCGTGGGCGAAGTCGCTGACGCGCCCGCNCTCATCCAGCATCACGTCAACCGTCACCGTCGACCCGCACAGCCTGGAATGGGCGGTGGCGCTGCCTTGCGGCGCCGGAAGCCGCCCGAGCCGCGGAATATCCGCAGCCAGTTCCAGGATGCGCCTGTTGTAGATATCCGAGAGCATATCCGCTCCAAACTGACGGATTTGGGTTCCATCCGTGCCGGCCCCCTATATAAGGCCCGACGAGTGGATTCAAAAGCAGGCCCGCCCCGAACGGGCCGGCGTGGGAAGCGGCGAAGCCGGTGACGGCCGGGCGGCGGGAAGGCCCTTCGGCCTTCAGGGCCATTGCCGTTTCGGGAGGCCGGAATGAAGAGCGCCGGAAATTCCTCGCCCGCGGCNGCCGCCGGCGGCTGCGACGACTTCNCAGCCNCTGCCCGCCCGAGCCGCGCCGAGGCCGAGGCGGCCGTGCGCACNCTCATCCGCTGGGCCGGCGACGACCCGGACCGCGAGGGTCTCGCCGGAACACCCGAACGCGTCGTGGCCGCCTTCGAGGAGTTCTATGCCGGCTACCGGGAGAACCCGGCTGATCTCATCGGCTGCACCTTCGCCGATGCGGCCGGCTATGACGACATGGTGCTGGTGCGTGACATCCCCTTCCATTCCCACTGCGAGCATCACATGGTGCCCTTCTTCGGTCGCGCGCCATGTCGCCTACTACCCCGCNGGCGGCGTGATCGGCCTGTCGAGGTTCGCAAGGCTGGTCGATGCCTTCGCCAGGCGCCTGCAGACGCAGGAGCGCCTCACGGCACAGATCGCCGATGCCATCGAGACGCACCTTCGCCCGCGCGGCACAGCGGTCATGATCGAGGCCGAGCACATGTGCATGTCGATGCGCGGCGTGCAGAAACAGGGCTCCCTGACCATCACGACCCGCTTCGGCGGAGTCTTCCACGACAATCCCGCCGAACAGGCTCGCTTCTTCGCGCAGCTGCGCTGCGGCCGCGACCGGGCGGCGGGCTAAATCCGGCACGCGGATCCGAACCGAGGACGCCATATGTGCGAACGCTGTGACTTTATCGCCGCGCGCGGCAGCAAGGCCGAGGTCGAGGAAGGCGACCGGCTGATGCCCGCCTTCGATGCCAACGGCCTCATGACCTGCGTCACCACAGATGCGGACACCGGCGAGGTGCTCATGGTCGCGCACATGAATGCCGAGGCCCTCGCCCGCACGATCGAGACCGGGGAAGCCTGGTACTGGTCGCGCTCGCGCGCCTGCCTCTGGCACAAGGGCGACACCTCCGGCCAGATCCAGACCGTGGTGGAGATGCGCATCGACTGCGACCAGGACGCGATCGTGCTCAAGGTCAGGGTCGGTGGCGACGGCGGCTGCTGCCACACNGGGCGCCGGTCCTGCTTCTACCGGCGCGTCATCACCGAGCCGGACGGCCGCGGACGCCTCGCCCTCGACACCGCGCAGTGACAGAACGGCGCCGACGCCGCTGGATGGACGGCGGGCGCCACGCGGGTGTCACAAGCCTCTTTCATTCATCCGGAGGCAACTTCATCCTGTCAGGCGGCGTTGACCTCCTGCGGAGGGAGACCGGATGTTCAAGGACCTCGCGACAGGGCCCGTCGTGCCCGAACCGGTTCCCGTCCGGAAACGGCGTCCGTTCGGTGTCGCGCTCGGCGGCGGGGCCGCACGCGGCTGGGCGCACATCGGCGTCATGCGCGTGCTGGCGCGGGAGGGGCTCGTCCCCGACGTCATTGCCGGCACGTCCATCGGCGCCGTTGTCGGCGGCTGCTTCGCCAGCGGCAAGCTGGACGAACTCGAGGACTTTGCGCGCTCGTTGACCAGGCGGCGCGTCATGGGGTTGATGGATTTCCANCTCAANGGCTCGGGCCTCATCGCCGGCCAGCGCCTGAAGCGCATGCTCGCGCATCACCTTGGCGACGTCCGCATCGAGGCCCTCGCGCCGCGCTTCGTCGCCATCGCCACCGAGCTCGGCAGCGGCCACGAGATCTGGCTGACGCGCGGCTCCCTCACCGAGGCCCTGCGCGCCTCCTATGCCCTGCCCGGCATCTTCGACGCGGTGCGTGTCGGCGGCCGCTGGCTGATGGACGGCGCTCTCGTCAACCCCATTCCCGTGACGGCGGCGCGCGCCCTTGGCGCCGAGATCGTGCTGTGCGTCAACCTCAACGGTGCTGATACGCGCGGCCGCGGCGCTGTCATCCCGGCACACGGCGCAGACGAGGATTCCGTCGAGGACGNGNTTCAGACCGCCCGCGGCCTCTTCTCGCCCGTGCGCGGGGCTGCGATGCGCATGCGCCAGTTCGGCCGTCGCGCCGACGGCGCTCCGGGTATCGGCGCCGTGATGGTCGACGCCTTCAACATCACCCAAGACCGCATCGCCCGCTCGCGCCTCGCCGGCGACCCGCCGGACGTGATGGTGGCGCCGCGCCTCGGTCGCATGGGACTGTTCGACTTCCACCGCGCCGACGAGGCTATCGCGCTTGGCATGGAAGCGGCCGAGCGCGCCCTGGACGAGCTGCGCGAGATGCTGGAGCTCCCGGTGGCCGAGCGAGGCTGAGCCCGCCGTTCAGGCCATGGCGATGTATTCGCGCATGGCCTTGTGCTCGGCCTCGATCTCCGCCACCCGGTACTTGACCACGTCGCCGATGGAGACGAGGCCGGCGAGCTTGCCGTCCTCCACCACCGGCAGGTGGCGGAACTTGCCCTCGGTCATNATGCCCATGATGTCGGTGATGGCCGAGGCGCTCGTGCAGGTCACCACCTTCTCGGTCATGTGCTGGCTGACGCTCTCCTGGAGGGCGGCGGGTCCACCCTTGGCGATCTCGCGGACGATGTCGCGCTCNGAGAGGATGCCCAGCACCTTGCCGCCCGCGTTCACCACGACGACTGCGCCAATGCGNCGCTCGGCGAGGAGTTGGGCCGCCTCCATGAGCGTCTTGGTCGGAGGAATAGTCACGACGTTGCGGCCCTTGGCCGCCAGGATCTGCGCAACGGTCATCAGCTCCTCCATGCCGGATCGCGGCGCCGGACCCGTGCCATCGCAACGGCATCTGACGCCAGCGGTTCACCAGCCCCTTTCCCCAGCCCCCTTTCCATAGTGCTGGCGCTGGCCGGCAAGCGCAAGGCAAGGCACTGGCCGCTCAGTCCGCGCCGTCGCGCGGATGCGCCCGGTCAAAGAGCGGAAAGAGCAGCAGGCCGGCCACGAAGCCGCCGATGTGCGCCTCCCAGGCAATGCCGCCCTCGGCCAGACCGAGCGGCAGGGCCGTGACGCCAAAGGCCAGATTGATGGCGAACCAGACTGCGACGAAGGCGAGTGCCCGGCGGTTCCGCACGAGCTGGCCCAGGCTCTCCGCCGGCATGCGGTCGGCACTGAGATCGATGCCGAACAGGTGGCCCCAGTCCGGCCGGAAGACGAAGCGCGCCGCAGCCGCCATGACGCCAGAGATGGCGCCCGAGGCGCCGATCATCGGCACCACGTCGAACGGCCGGCTGGCGAGATGGGCGAGCGCCCCGGCAACGGAGCAGACGAGACACAGGACGAGGAAGCGCGCCGCCCCGAAACGCCGCGCGACAGCACTGCCGAAGGCGAGCAGCCACATGGCATTGGCGCCGAGATGCGCCCACGAGCCGTGGAGGACGGCATAGGTGACGAGTGTCCACGGCGCCGCGCCGTCGCCCAGTACGAGCTGGGCGAACATCTGCCAGTAGCCGCCATCCGGCCCGGCCGACGCCCGCTCCACGATGGCGTCGATGCTCTCGAAGCCAAGCCCGGCAAGCAGACGCGCCGGGATGAAGCCGAAGTCGATGAGGATGCGGAAGTCAGTCTCCGCACTGATGACGGAGCGCAGGATGTGGATGGCGACGATAACGGCGATCGCGCCCACGACGACCGACGGTGCGTTGAACATCGGCTCGCGCGAGGGACCGGAGGAAGGCTGGTGCGACATGGGCTCCGAGATCAGGCATCGACATAGGCACGACGCCCGCTTCGGCCGTCGCTGCGGCAACAGGCATCACTTTGCCTGCCGCGTCAATCCGTGAGCCCGCAGACGGTCCGCAACAGGAAGGGGAGAGGCATGGCGCCCCTCCCCCGCCGGCGGCATCCTGTGCCAAGCCGTGGCGCGTGGCCCGGCTGCTCGTTCGACGTTCCCTGCAGGCAGGGCCCGAAGGCCCCGNCCGTATGCACAAAGCATGGCGCGCCCGCCCCGCTGCGGCAACAGGCAAGACAAAATTAACCCTAACGAACGGTAAACGGTGCCAGCCCCTCCCCATCGGTGGCACGGCTGCTGCATTCTCNAAGATGTGATGCCCGCGACTGTGTCGGATTGGGAGGGAACGGCCCGTGCGTGCCACGTGTCCCCCTTCTCNTGCCGGTACGTCGCGCGGCTGCGCACGGGGCCGGGACGATCACGCATCAAAATGAAACATGTAACGAGCCGCGCACTCTACGATTACTGGAACCGCCTGCGCGGGGAGCGGGCGGCGCCCGAGCGCGGAGAGATCGCACCCGGCGAGATACGCCACATCCTCAGCGACACCTTCATCCTGGAACTCGACGGGGACGAGCCCCGCTTCCGCCTGGCTGGCGCGCGGCTGTGCACCCTCGTGGGGGAAGACCTTAAGGGGCGCCCCTTCGCCGCGCTGTGGCGGGGCGAAAGCCTCCACGAGTGCCGGCGCGCGGTGTCCCTCGTGCTCGACAACCAGGCGGGCCTCGTCGCCGGCGCGGAGGCGCGACCGTCCCAGGGCNCAGCGGGCGAGCCGTTCGACCTCGAGCTCCTGCTCCTGCCGCTGCGCTATCGCGGCAAGACGCACGCCCGCATGCTCGGCGCGCTATCGCCCGCGGCGGCGCCGGCGTGGCTCGGTCTTGCCCCGCTTGCCCCCCTCACCTTCACCTCCGCGCGCGTCCTGTGGCCGGAAGGGCCGGAACGCCACGCCGTCGCCGGTGCCGACCGGCGCGGCCATTTCATGGTCTTCCGCGGCGGCCGCAGCTGATCGCCCCGCCGGGGAGCGGCGAGAAAGGTCCGCGCAAGGCACAGGCGCATCACTGTCCGAGGTTCGGGAGCTTCATGGATCGCTGGGGATCAAGTATCAATTGGCCTTGTCCCACAGTCGATTCTCGGCAGATCGGTTTTCGACACGATGGCGCGGCCTATTTCACCGACGACTGTTGCCCTGTACGCCAACCAGGAGGATCGCCGCCTCTATCAGCGCGTGCAGATCAAGCTCGTCGGCCGCTACATGCTGCCTGACAAACAGGAATATCCCTGCCAGACGATCGACATGTCGCCGGGGGGCGTCAGCCTCGTGGCCCCGGCATCGGGCGCCATCGGCGACCGGGTCATCATTTACCTGGAGCAGGTCGGCCGCCTCGAGGGCGAGATCACGCGCCACATGGACAACGGCTTTGCGGTGCGCCTCTCCATCTCGCCGCACAAGCGCGAGAAGCTCGCGACGCAGCTGATGTGGCTGGCGCATCGCGACGAGCTTGGCCTGCCCGAGGACCGGCGCCACGAGCGCATCGTGCCGAACAAGCAGCTCACGACGATGACCATCGCCGGCGGCGAGCCACAGATGGCACGCATCATCGACATCTCGCGCTCCGGCGCCGCCGTTTCCTCCTCTGCCGCGCCGCCGATGGGAACGCTGGTCACACTCGGCCGCACCGCGGGCCGCGTCACGCGCCATTTCAAGGGNGGCTTCGCCGTCGAGTTCCTGACCCCCCTGCCGGAACGCGACTTCGACGAGACAATCGAACTCTGACGGCGACGACCGTTACCGTCCCCGCCGCGGCACCGGGCGATATCCTCGCGCGGCGATGTTTTCTGCGCCCGGCGAGTCTCGTCAGCCATGAAACGCTGCGCGCGGGCCGACCCGTCGATGATCCGTCAGCGTCACCGGCGCGTAGGCGGTTTCGCTAAAATACGAAGCAATCACATTCAGTGTTATTTTACTTAACAATTCATCCGTTAATAGCCGGTATATCCATCAAATTACGCTGATTTTATTCAACGTGGATGGATTTGACTGTCCTATGATGCCTCCCGACGAATTGGGAGGCGATAATGAAAAATCCGATCGTCGCATTGCTCTTCATCCTTGCCGGCACCCTGGCGTCGGGCGGCGCTTCGGCCTATGGGGCGCGGCCGCACCCGAC
>Ga0065720_1004254_pt1 | contig 10111 bp, 6 predicted proteins | sample Thericmetagenome_FD_59107 | JGI IMG/M metagenome (GOLD analysis project Ga0065720, IMG submission 59107) | Thermophilic microbial communities from the Joint Bioenergy Institute, California, USA of rice/straw/compost enrichment - eDNA_2 v2... | ecosystem: Engineered > Solid waste > Grass >... | reverse complement strand
TTTTTTTTTTTTTTTTTTGGTATAGTAAAATCGAAAATTCGATTTACATTGACTCAGTAATATTCAGTGATCTGATTTCTAGCCCATTTTTAAGTTCATTTACTAGCTTTCTGATGTGTTAGCGGTTGGTAAGTTGACTTCGATGCTTTGTGGAACCTTATCAATAGGCATCTCAAGAAGAAAAGTCTACATTTATTACTTTAGCTCGAATAGATCTAGCATAGGCTTTCCTTGAAGAAAATTACTTTTTCGATAAAGAGGCAAATGTGATTGTTTAAAAAAAGTGAAAGAGATAAGAATTCAAGTAATAGACAAAGAGTAAAATTAATCTTCTATACTCTAAATGATCTTTTTCTTTTGGATGTTCTATTTTATCAATTAGATCCAAATATGGAATATCTTTACAAATTATAACAAATTAAATGTTAATAAGACCAGCACATAACCACAAGCCCCCAGTTCTAGATAGGTATTTTTTCACACAAAACTCTGAAATCTGCATCCTAAGAGCACTTCGCTATACAAAAGAATGTGGCTGTAATTTCCAAAGGCCATATTTAATAAAAAATTATATTAAAATCATTTATAATTTCCCCTCAATTCAGCCTAAAGCTTCATTCCGCTTACTGAAGACAGCTTCTCTAATAGCCAAGAGATGCCACAAAACATTGAAGTCCATGAATCCATTGCCTAAATGGATAAAGTTAATGTATAACTCCCAAAAATTGTTCTTACTAAATCCAAACCTAATTCCTAACAACGAAAAATCTAAAGAGTCTATACTCAAAGATCTTCGATTCTGCGCTAATCTTAATGAGCTCACGTTCGAATCTTTATACTACTCTGAGTGGAAATCTTTAGCCAAACATCCAAGGCTCCGAAAACTCCACATCTATACTAAGCTGCATGATTTCCTGACATCTATGCAGGCATTTGAGTTCTCAAATAACCCAAAGAATCCCTTTGAGCTCAAAAAATTCTTCTTATTATTCGCTATAGATGCTATCAAAAGCCTTTACTCTCAATTAAACCCTATTCAAAGTGCCATTCTCAAACAAGCGGTGTCTATCAACCTCAATAATGAACTAATTTCAACTGTTCATCTACCAGCAATCAGCATAAATCCTGATATTTTTCGTAAACTTAGAATTCTAACCTATAGCGAACTTTATGTAAACTTGATCAAATATCCAAGTTATTACACCTTAATAAAAGACATCAAATTCCTTGCTAGACTGACTTTGGAGATTTTTCTCTCTACAGAAACTACAGATATCCCCCAATTTATCAACAAATTTGAGTTTCCACCAAATTTAGAAGAAATTTCTCTTACATTCATTCGTCGCAAAAATGTATGGAATGTGGCCTTGAGTCCTTCCCAGCCATTCTTTATCAGCTTGAATCAACTAAAGAGTCTAGAAACCTTTGGAATTTCTTTCAAAAGTGTCTTCTTTGACAAGACGCAAGAAGCGGAAAATATAGCTGACACCCTTGAACTTATGCTTAAATCTATCAAGTCAGGTATTGAGACCTTATCAGTGCATATTGAACACCCTAAGGAGGTAAACCAGAATGTCATGGAGCTAATATCTTCAAAATATACCGTGAAAAAACTATCTCTCCTTGGTGCTTATGAATTTTCGCAACAAATTATGTAACCTATGATTTATTTTAAAGGCGTTCTTAATAAACTCCGTATTATGGGCAATGCCAAGTTTTTGGAATTGTTCTATAGCGAGTGTATAAAAAGAATCGAAGTTTTAGAGATTAATGATCTGGCTCTGACAAGAGAGTGTGAGAGCCTGTCAGAAGAGGACCTGAGTACCTTATTTGAACGTGTCTGTTGGATGAAAAATTTAAGAACTTTGACTTTGATCCTCAGGACAGTTAGTATAGCGTCTTCTTCGAGAATTTGTATGGAAAATGAAGTCTACAAACTCATCAAAAATTTGTCAAAGCTTGAAACAATATACTTCATCACGATATCAGACCTCAAAAATGAGAGAATCTTTCAGAATTTGCATGAAATGGTCAAACATAGGAAATTTTTGAACAGAGTTTATATCCAGCTCTCATCTTCACAAATCCAGAAGATGGACTGCGTAACTTCAGTCAGACACTTTAAACAACTAACCTAGCTTATAACCAATATGAATGTATTCACATAAGCCAATATATTTATTTTCATCGAATAACCTGAATAACCTGATTTTGAATCAAATAATCGCACAGTTTTCAACCTATTCTTAAGACCAGCTTAAAGTATTAAAGTGTGGGAGTTGTTGGCTTCTCCCCCTTCGTATTATGTCAACATTTAAGCTTGAGCTTTAGATTGGGCCTTTTTTCCCCTCTGCTTTATAACAGATCAGACCTAAAACCCTGACATTGTAAGAAACATAATAGTTTAGGAGCATATATGTGACCTTGTTTAAGATAAAGAGAGCTCAAATTTTGAAAATAAACGATACACTGACCAACCACCTTATCTGAGACTCATGGCCCTGTATATATTGAATGTTAAAATTGCCTCTGACAAGTAGGAAATACAAATAAAATTTATGTGAGAGCATCATTAATTGAAAAAAGATTCCTGAGGCAAAATAGCTTAAATAGTATTCGGATTTATTAACTGCATAAATATTATTAATTAATATGAAACAAATTCTTGTTTTATTAGCTATATTAGCTCTGGGCCTCTCCGCCAACACAGCCGCTTGGAGAGGCAAGACCATTTATCAGGTTCTCACTGATCGGTTCTGGAGAACTGACAACAGTACCGCTCCCTGTAAGAATTTGGGAGACTATTGCGGAGGAACCTTTGTCGGTTTAATGAGAAAGCTTGACTACATTGTAGGTATGGGTTTCGACGCTATATGGATTTCACCAATGGTTGACAACACCCCTGGCGGTTACCATGGATACTGGGCAAGGAACTGGTATCAAGTGAATTCAAACTTTGGAACTAAGCAAGATCTCATTAATTTGGTCAATGCTGCCCATGCTAAGGGACTTTGGGTCATGCTTGATGTTGTGGCTAACCACGTTGGTCCCGTTGGCTTCGACTATAGCCAAATTGTTCCATTTAACAATAATTCAAATTATCATGCTTATTGCCAAATCCAAGACTGGACCAACCAATGGCAAGTCGAGAACTGCAGATTGGCTGACCTCCCTGATCTTGCTCAAGAAGACCCCACTACTAGACAACTCCTTTTGAACTGGGTCAAAGATGTTGTCCAAACTTATAAGTTTGATGGTCTCAGAATTGACACTGTCCCCGAAGTTCCCAAAGACTTCTGGAGCCAATATAACCAAAATTCTGGAGTCTTTACTCTTGGAGAGGTCTTCGATAGTAGAATGAGCTATGTTGCTGGCTACCAAGGACCCGTTGATGGAGTCTTGAATTATCCCTTGTACTATACCCTTAGAAATGTCTTCCAACAGGGTCAATCAATGAACCAAATCCAAACCTACTACCAACAATCTTCTAGCTTATACCCTGATCCTACCGTTTGGGGTAACTTTATTGACAACCACGATAACCCAAGATTCCTTTACCAGAATGGTGACAAGATTGCCTTCAAGGCTGCCCTCGCTTTCACTTTGAGCGCCGTTGGTATTCCAATTGTCTACTATGGAGATGAACAAGCCTATGGAGGTGGTCCTGACCCCAACAACAGAGAACAACTTTGGACCAATTTCGACACCAACTCTGACATTTACCAGTACATCAAGACCATTCTTACTTTCAGAAAGAAGACTCAGTTCTACAACAATACCCAAATCCAAAGATGGTCCGATGATACTTTCTATGCCTTCACTAGAGGAAACATCTTCTTTGCCTTCACCAACAGCAAGTCTCAGCAGGTCAGACTTATCACCTATCACCCTTACTCCAATGGAGTCACTCTCTGTAACCTCTTCTATCCTAGTGATTGTGTTATTGTTACTGCTGGAACATTCCCTGTTTACCTGAACAATGGTGAAGTCAAAATCCTTGCTCCTAAGGGAACCTTTGAAGGTGAATCTAATGAAGAAATCATTGAAAATATGGAAGTGGAAGTTGATATCGATGAGGAAATCTTTATTTAAATGATAGTTTCATAATCTTCATATTTACACCTAAATAACCAGTATTATTTGAAATTTGATCTCATATAAAACCTATAATAGATTCATAATAATAAATAAGTAAGCCATCCTCATAGCTTCACAATATCAAGGGCTTAATCAAGAAAAACTAAAGTGATTATCTGTAGGTGCTTCTGACTTTATCTTTGAAGGGGAGATCTTATCAACAACAGTCAAGCTTTGGTCTGTGAAGGCCGCAAAGTGGAAATCATTTTCCTCTTCTCCGTCAGTTAGCGGTTCCATAGCAGGCTCAGGAATATATTCCTCGATTATTTGAGGAATCATTGCCTCATTTTCCTCAGCTCGGAACTCAAGTTTAGCGTTCTGTGGGGGCTGATCAATAATAACTTGCTTCCCGTGCCTGTCGAAAAGTCCAATCCTTTGGTGAAGAGGATTAATAGCATCATTTCGGACTGGGATATATGTTCGCTGTGACTTGTCACCCTCATGATTTTCAACTTTGACTATGTTTCCTATGTGTAAAAGAGAGTTAGAATACTCTTACTTATCTCTTTTTCAGTCTTTTCATCTAGCTTTGGTAGGGCTACCCCTTTGATTTTCGCTCTGAGTACTAATAGTTAAAAGGGGATGAAAACACAAATACCTGCCTCTTTGAATTTTCTTAAGGCTGGCATCCATGCTGTTCTATTCATGACCATGGATCTCATTAGATGATGGACCAATGTTCCTTTAAAATCTTTTTGATCAACTCTTTTGGCCATGGTCACCATCTCTTTTAGTGCATGTAGCTCCATTCCTGGAATCCTGCACAACCTTTCCAGCTTCTTTAGATAAACTGCCTTAGCCTCCTTGAACACAAAAAGCATCTGATCTTGTCTTTTATCAACCAATACAGAAAGCATTCTATAGACTGTAGGTCGCTCTGCTATGAACCCCAAGACGTCCATGCATTGAGACTTCCTTACTCTCACAGCATAGACCAAGAGTCTCTTCTTTTTTAGTCTATAATGGTTAACTTGGTTGCTTGCGAAGTCGAATTTTTCATCAAGGAACTTTTGGATCTCAGTTTCTTTGACCTCTTCTGGGGATATGGGGACAACATATTCTGACTCGATGTGGTTCTTAGAGGAACTAACATAAGGATTGTTGATTCTGACTCTCTTGTTGAAGTTACAATTAGACAAATTTGCTATCATTGAAGGAAGTTTGGCTAAGGTGTCAAAGAGACTTGGTTCTTTTGTAGTAGGATCAAATCCTTCTGTTGGTTCAGAAGCTTCCAGTTTCTTGATAATGTAGTTTGCTGTATATCGGATAAGTTTGAAGGATTCAAGGATAAGATTTTTATCTATTTCTGTTTCAGCAGCCCTTTTCATTTTTACTTTTGTGATATTTTTTATTATGTATTATTTTCGTTGGTGGAAGTCTCGCTTAAATAGACAGAGAAAATTGCCTCGAAATCGAATATTTGGCTGGCCAAATTGGCTAAATCTCGACCCCCTTCTTGCACAGTATCTTAATAAATTTTCTTAAATTTGGTAACAAAGATTAATTATTTTGGATGGGGTTCAAGTAGCATGCTAAATCCGGGAGCTTGGAACTAGAAAATCCATCTTTTATCAAAACACTCCATAATGCATTGATTTTTTCATTTGTAATTTTACTTTTTTTATTATGTTTAGACTGGTTTAAAAGTTGTATAATAAGGACCTAGTTAGGATAGTTTTTCGAGAATGAAAGAGTCTATAGGAATTATTCTACATGTAGAAGACTGAGATACCTATTCTGTCTGAAGTTTCATACCTAGTCTCAGTCTGAAAGAACTAATAGTACTCATACAGATCCTGTAAAAGGAACATGGAGACTGATCCAGGGAAGGAAGGTAGCTCCTCTGCTTCCTGGGGTTGCATATCACTATGGAGAACGTAACTCAAATCAAATCAGTTTTAGCGAGAGTTGAGAACTTAATCAACTAAATAAACTAAATAAACTTTATCAATTCAAATGTCTAAAAACAAGCAATTTTTCCCACGGTCTTTCATCGATAGAAAGCTCTTCTCTTACAATATCCAGCTCACATCGTTCCGTGCCATCAAATTCATCAAGAAGTTAACCATCAGTTTGAAATTCTCCTCACAGCAGTTCTTTTTGTTTCGAAGGTTGAAAAAATATGTAAAATGTTGCTATACTTTGTCAATATATGACATCAACAAGACTGTACACAAGAATTATTATCTCAGTCTCCAAGTATCACAAAACTTCCACAAGACGGTCTCTAAGCTGAGACTTTCTTTGCCAAAACCAATTCATCTGCATAATTTACCTTTTTCCAACCTCAAATATCTTAGTATATGCCTCGAGCAGAAATTCTACAGGAACGAACAACGAAAAATCTGTCTAAGAATGTTGCGCACTCTCCTCTGCTCACCCAAAATTTCCGAACTTACGATTGACCCAATGCTTTGGGAACTTACATATGCCTTCTCCAAATATTCGAAACTCCGCACAGTTAATTTGGACAGTCATATCTCAGAACTCTTTAGAATAGAGCCTAATTTTCAAAAGGGAAATTTAGCAAACTTGAACTATTGTCTCTATTTCGTCCTGGACGTCTTTGAAGAAGCCTACAGCGTCAATCAGTTTAGAACCTTATTTGCTAACACTGAGACCCTACGGCTCAAGCACCAGGTTCGAGATAGGGCAGATTTCTTGCTGATTCCTGATATTTCGCATCATCTCACCAAGCTCAAGTCCTTCTGCTATCAAAAGGAACTTTCCTTGCCCCTTGTGAATACACAAACCTTTCACTGCATCAGCCAGCTCCATAGTCTACTAAAGCTTGAACTTGAATTAGACCTGTCCTATTTGTCTTCGTATAGATTCCTGTTTGATCACCTCACTTTCCCTGAGCATCTTCAGGAATTTCGCTTCATTCTGACAAAGTGCAATATTGATTTTTTCAATGAAGTTGACTCTAACCAACAGTTCTTTCTAAGCTTGGCCAATTTGAAGGAACTTGAGATTATAGAATTCCAAATAAGCAAACAATTTTCTTTTAATAACGAAGTCTCGTCCGGCCTTGAAATTCTCACTATGGTTCTCAGGAGTATCCATTCTCAACTGAGGTCCATCAAAATTACTGTTCCAGGGGCTATTAGAGCTGATGATAATTTGCTTGTTGAGATACTAAAGTATAAGTCCTTGACCTCTATAAGCCTGGATCTTTTACTGAAGGTCTCAGACCAGATGCTTGAACGTATGAAGAGTATTTATATCAATCTAAAGACCTTGTATCTCTATGATAACTTCTCGTTGATTTTCGGGCTACCTAACGAGTCTTTGAAACAAATTGAGGATCTGTGCATATATGTAAGCCCTGAAAATTTGGGTCCCCAATCACAGGTTTATCTAAAGGGAACCCAATTATTGACTGGTGATGGGATTATAAAGCTTCTTCGAAAAGTGAGAATAATGCAAAATTTGAGGAATTTGAGTCTGTATTTCTTCAGAAAGGATCTGGTGGATAAAGGAGAAGAATTTACTGAAGAGGTGGCTTATCTGCTTCAAAATTTGAAAAAATTGGAGTCACTGTTTCTATTAATTTGGTCACTGACTTTGGATGAAAGAGATGCAGACATTTTAGAAAATTCTTTTAGATGGAGCAAGCACCTGACCTATGTGTATATGATGGTTGGGCTGCTCACCATTGGAAGGGACTCCAAGAGACTTTCTTATCGATCTCATTTGTAATTTATTTCTGAATTTTAATTGTCTTCAATTATTAGACATTTTTGAATTAGCAATTAGTTTTTGTACTTTATCATGAGTTTATACATATAAAGTCTCAGTATAATAATGAAGTCTATATACCAACAGCATTGATGGATTTATGGACAAGATTATAAACATGCTTACATTGTTAGTATTAGGCCTCTAATAGGGAAAAAAATATAATTAACCATTAAATTGTAGATAATTCCCCGTATATCTGGAGCAATTTTTCATCTAGAGGAGTCTTATTTTCCTTATATTTAATATATCTATAAGAATAGGCTAGCTGGTTTTGCTGGATTTCTCTCACAAAGGTGCCTTGAACCAAACCGTTGACAGCAGTAGTCTTCATTGTGAGTAATCTCCTGCTTTCTTGTTCAAGAACAGGTCTAGGAAGATTCTCAAATAATGCCAGCTGGTGTTGATCCAACAATAAGAATTTCAACTTGTCAATTTCTCTCATCTTTTTAATCACATTGAACACATTGAGTCTCTCTTCAATTCGTTTCCTCCCTTCACTAAGAATTTGTTTCTTCTTCATCAATGTCTCATCTTTCGAAAAGAAAGATCTTATATACTCAAAAATTGACATCGTTACCTTGGATTTATCTGAACCTGTAGTACTCATTATTTTGTTCTCTTCATCTGCAATTTTGAGTTCTTCCTTCTCATCATTGACTTCTTCCTCAAAATCATCCTCATTTTCTTTTGGATGAGGTAAATTAACAGCTTCCTGAATAAAAGACTGATTATCGTTCATGATGGATTCTTCTTGCTTGTTTGGGTTTAGTGTCAGGGTAGGCCGGTCTCGGGAGTTTGGTAAGTTTTGTCCAATTTCAATAAGTGTTGCAGCAATATCCGAGTCCTCAAGGTGTTTATTTTGGGGTCTTTCAGAATCCTGCTTGTTCAGCTTTAGGGTATTGGAGTAGGTCACTGAGTGAGATGTCTTCACTTTTTTAAAGGAGGATTTTTCAGGGGCAAAAGAAGATTTTTTCTTTGGATGCGTAGTTCTGTAGTATGTCAGTTGAGACAGGTCCACTTCAGAGGTTTTTTGCCTATCGTCAGTCGACTGTTGATTCTGGGGTGTGTAAGAGTCACTTCTAAACATGCTAGAATATTAAAAAATGGATATTAATATTACTTGCTTGGAGTATCTGAACCGGTATTTGTTTCTGAATTTACTTGCACAACATGAAAGGACTTGCGTAAAGGTTTTGCACTTCCAGGGTCTTCAAGATCATTCTTAGAATCCCTTATTGTCTTTGCTTTCTGGTAGTTTGGAGTTCTATGCCTGGGACGCCTAACAACTTTGCTGGGAGAACTAGGCTCTTCCTTCTTTTTATCTTTGTCCAAACGATAGATCTTGACATCAAAGACTTCATTGATTAACTCCTCAAAGTACTTGGATTTGATATAAGGATGGACCACAAGAGCAATAACAATAATAAACAGTGTTACAAGGCCATCTAGCTCAGCCAAGATATCCTGGATCTTGATATAACTTCTAGACCAAAAAGTCTTCATTGTACTCACTCTTATTACAAATCTGAAGAAATTCTCAAAGTGTCTGAAGTCAATATTCTCCTGGATTCTGTCAAAAGAAACATAATCTTGATTGTGATATTCTGAAAAGAGCCAACCAATATCGTTCTTCACATTGATGTGTCTGGTGAAAAAAGAATATTCTTTATAGTAAGACTTCCCAATAGTTGTAAATTTGCTGTCCAAGAATCTGCTTTCAGGATTTGAGAAATTATGAGGAAGAATAGCCAAATCAGTGAAATATACAGCAAAGTATGCACCATCAAGAAGTGCATCAATTTCTTCTTGAGGAGCACAAACAACTGAACTTCCATTCTTACAGGGTGAGTAATCTACAGTAATATGCTCATAGACAGGTGATTCAAATCTTCCTTGAAGCCTAAGTAGTTCCTTATCTTCTTTTTTGAAACAATGAAGGTATGGAAGTTCTATAGTTTTTGCACTTTCGCTGATAGCTCCAAAATGCTCTGGTGTACATCTCTCGAGCTCTAGAACCTTCGCATTAGAAACAAAGTTAACATTTCCTGAATCATCTGGAACTCTCATCAATTGTTGCCAAGTAGCAACTACTTTAAAGATTCTCTCATCAATGTAATGAGCGAAGGTGATAGGATTCTGTAATCCGAAGGCAAGATTGAATGTGTCAGGAGATAAGTTCATAGGCTCAGGATTTTCGATGAATTCTTCATTCTGAATAGCCTTAGGATTG
>Ga0065720_1021580_pt1 | contig 10113 bp, 6 predicted proteins | sample Thericmetagenome_FD_59107 | JGI IMG/M metagenome (GOLD analysis project Ga0065720, IMG submission 59107) | Thermophilic microbial communities from the Joint Bioenergy Institute, California, USA of rice/straw/compost enrichment - eDNA_2 v2... | ecosystem: Engineered > Solid waste > Grass >... | reverse complement strand
GCGCCCCGCACTCCGTGGACCGGTGCCCCCGTGCCGTACACGCCGTACCAGCCATTCTCGCCCGTTGTGCCGATCACCCCCACTGTGGTCACCCGTGCTGATCGAAAGAGAATGAAGAAGCTGGAGCCGAAGACACCCACTGTGGAGATGGTCAAGAGCCAGGAGGAGATTTGGGGATGTTAAGGGGGTTACGGGGTAAAGCTGGGGTAGTCATTTTCTTTCCGTTCTTGTCACTCCTTTGTGAAACACTTTTGGCTTCCTGTCTTTTGTGTAATGGTCAGACAAGGTTGACTCGGTCAATTTTGTTGGTGAATGTGGCTTTTGGATACTAACTCAGGTAGCATATACTATTGTCTTTTGGGTTGTCGGGAGTATTTTGATACGTATTAAGAAGATGTCTTATAGTGATATCCTTACCCGTCAGATATGATGACGATATCATGAATCTATATCTTGTTTCTTTATCCTTGCATTATTGTCGTTCCAAACAGATAAAGCGTTGATTGGGTGTTAGAGACGGGCAGGGGTTGATGTTTCAGGGCCCAATGATTTCATGAAACTGCCATCCTTGCACTTCGACCCAGGATGAAGCTCGTCGACGAGCTGATATGAAGCTCAAGCTCCTCCCCCTATTGCCTATTGCAACCCGCACCACATGCCTCTTCTTCATCCATCAGCCGACCCAACAAGCGACACCACGGACTCCTGTCACCGGTGAAGTTGTCAACTTGCTCTCTCGGACATCTCGGATGTTTCAAGGCCGCGGACCTCATGACGTGCCTACCTAGGATAGGTACCTTTTACGGAGATAACAACCCAAGGACGGAGGACGTGCACGCGACGCTCCCGGCAGTTCAGTGTCACAGCTCACGGCTATCCTCCGTGTTGGTAACATGCAGAGCAGGAGGTTTAAGTCCACTTCCCCAGATCGTCCGGTTGTTCCACAGTCTTGTGGAATGATGTTGCATCATCCGTTCCTGACATCATCATCTCTGTGCTAACTTCCAGGAGCCCTATCCAACAACAACCGCGCTGGAGGCAGGGTTAATGTAGCTTGCGGCGAAGCGTTCATGGATGGCTCGAAGATGCAAGGATCGCAGCTGCAGAGCCGGCCGCGTCACATGCTCAACAAAGCAACTCTCCATCCAGCTGGGAACTGTTTTACAGCTTGGCTGCTTTGATTTTCCAATCCTGATCAATGATATACCATCTACGGCCGCTACGAAGCACGAAGCACAGCATGATCTTGCATCCGGCGAACTGTCAGTGTTGCTGTTATGCAGCCCTGGATCTCGCAACCGCGATCTCAATTGCCGCATGTCCGATGTGTTGAGTGCCGGACCAACCAAGCACACGCGCTAGCCTAATCATTTCTTAGCGGCGGTCGTATTTGGGCTGTCAGCGCCCCAAAAATTTGATACCCCTTTTGCGTACAGCAGTAGCGCTCGCCTCCTCCAACTCCAAAATAACAATGTGTTCTGTATACAGCAAGTAGCCTTCCAGATAGACAATTGCTTGCTTTGCTCAGCGCTCAGTTTACAATCAGCATCTCTTTCATGTGCTTTACCCCGTGGACGAAGACAAGGCTGCGGCTCTGCCCTATCGCAGCGCTCGCATCGCTGGTTGGGGCAGACCAAGGCTTTTTTTTAATCGCGGGTCGACTCTTGGTCGACCCCACAACGCTGCACCTCTGGCCAATCGCGATCCAGAATTGACCTTCCATGCATGCGGATGCACGTGCCATTTGCGTCGGGGCAGTGCTCCAATGTCAGGGTCCTGGGACCCGCCGCAGAAAACTCGGCCCCAGCCGTGCTCTTCCATCATACGATTCTGGGGCAAATCGTGCCACACATAACCCGATTTCTGTCCTGCAACTCCAACGTCAGCTCCTCTCGCCAAAATTCTCGACAACTCATCCGCCCTACTGCCTGCGCGCATTGCGGTGAGAACCGGTGTTGCGTGTACGGCCCAAGCACACCAGAGGACCCAAGAAAGCAAAGCAGACGATCCGAGACGATCAATCATTGGCCGACTGCATTCCTGTACTGGTTCCCCGTCCCTGCTCGCGTCCCCGCACGTCCATCCCGTCGCGAACCAGAACGCCCATCCGCGCCCACTGCAACACTCTGCGACTGAGTACGCCCGACCCGCGGGACCTCCCCCCCGTCTGTGCCCAAGCATTCCGACACGCAGCCTGGACGCCTGGACACACTGACGCTGGGCACTGGACCCTTGGCCCGCACATGCAAACGCCTAATCGCATCCACGGACGGTTGTGAAAGCATTCACCATCCCGGTGTGTACTGGTGGTCATCAGGGCACCAGGCCAGGTGCCAGACGTTACACTAGCGTAGGGCCGTAGGGCAGAATAGAGACCCAAGAGGGGGCCAGCAAGGGAAGAAATAGTAAAGGGGAAAAGGGAGTGGGGGGAGCACCGTATTATGGAAGCAATGGCCGGCTTCGACGCGGCCACGCAGACCCTGCTCGCCGCCCTCAGCGGCAGCAGTGGCCTGAACAACAATTTTGGGCTGAATCCCGACGACAGCCTCGTGGATAATTTTGTGGACAATGGCTCTGGCAACGGCCTCGGGACTCCGGATGCCAACTCTGTGGCTGCGACACTGGGCGACACGCCTGCCAGTTCTGGCTCTGCTGTGCCTGGCGCTCGTTCTGGTTCTGGTTTTGGTGCGGTTTCTGCTGCTGGTCCAGGCGCTGGTGCGGGAGGAAGTGGGACTTCTTCTTCGGTCCCGCCCTCGGCTGTCACCGCATCGCTCCAACTCCAGCAACAACCCGCATTCTTCAACCCAGTCCCTCCGACGCAATGGGTCTTTCAGGACACCCCCCCGTATGACTCGCCCTCCAGCGCTGGAAGCCCTTTTGGAAACGTCCCGCCGTCCGCTCCCCAGCAGTCCTGGGAACTCCCGGTCCATCATCTCAACCTTGCTCAACAGCTTCTCCAACCACAGCCATCACCGTCCCCGTTTTTCCATCCCGCTAGCACGGCTGTCTCCAGCGCCAACGTCGCCGCCGTCGCCGCTGCCACGACGGCCAATGTCCCCGTAACCCAGAGCTTCGCTGCTCCGAATCTACCCGTATCTGAGCCCGAGACACAGCGCAGGATCCAAAACACCCTCACCCCCGCTCAGCGCGAGCGCCTCAAGACCATCACGATGCCGCCGCACCTCCAGTACCACTTCCCCAAGAGCGAGGGAAGCCCCGACTCGGCGTCGAGCCCCCAGGAAGCCAAGGGGGTGACCACCGCGTCGCCGACGACACTTGATCCCTCGAAGCAGAACCACGACCACGCCAGCGGCACCAGCCACAACGCCGACGACAATGCCAGCAATACCAACACCAACACCAGGAAGAGGAAATCATCAGCTGACGACGACGACGACGATGATGATGAAGAGATCGAGGTTCCTCCTCCGGTGAAGAAGACCGCGCACAATGAGATCGAGAAACGCTACCGGACAAATCTCAACGACAAGATCGCCGCCCTGAGAGATAGCGTGCCGTCGCTCAGAATCATGTGCAAGAGTGCCAGAGGCGAGGACACAACAGAAGACAGGGAAGAGCTGCACGGCTTAACGCCGGCACACAAGTTGAACAAGGCCACGGTAAGCTCTCTTCGTTCCCGCACGTCGTGCACGTTCTGGTGGAGACAGGATATTGACTGCGGGGCTGTAGGTGCTAAGTAAGGCAACTGAGTACATTAAACATCTGGAGAAGCGGAACAATCGCTTGATCGAGGAGATCAACAGCATGCAGGCCCGCATTGCCACTTTTGAGAAACTCTTTATGGCTGGTGCCATGACGGGCCAGCTCCCTAACCCTCTACAGCAGACCCAGCCGATGCAGTTCAACCCTGCGAGCAACCCGTACATGAACAACATGAACGGTATGAATATGACCGCCATGAACACGCCGATGGCGACACCACAAGATGCCAACCCTCCGGGCATGATACCCATCCCCGAAGACATGAAACGCATCATCACAGCCCAACAATTGAACGCCGGTCGTCCTTACCCTGTACCTCCTGCTGCTGCTCACTTTGTGCAGAACCCGGCCCTGCTCCGCCAGCAGCACATTCAACAACAGCAGCAGCAAGCACAGGCCCGGGGTTGGAGTCCATACTTCGGCAAGGTTATGGTGGGCAGTTTGGCTGGCATGATGCTTATCGAGGCCCTCGTCGAAAACGAAAAGGACCGCGAGACCACCGAAGGCCGGGGTCTGTTCGCCATCCCCGTCCAGCTCTTGGCGGCCTTTGTCCGGTCCACCCACTTCAGCATCGGCGGTTATTATATTGACGCGAAGAGTATCATCGCAAAGCTCCGGCTCTTCACGTTGCTCGCTATCTTCTTGTGGGTGGCGTGTTCATCGTTCCTCGACAACATGTCCTTCTTCCGTCCTCCTCAAAAGACCAAGCGCGCCGCTACCGCTGCTGCTCCCGTTCACTTTGCCCCAAGCCTTTCTTCGCCGCTCCACGTCAGGAGAACGGCTTGGCTTACGGCAATCCAGACCGTTTGGGTTCCCCAGCGCAACGCCTTCTTTGAAGCCGCAGCTCTGCTGCTCAAGGCTTCCAAATACGCTCTCCGGTGCCTGATCGGCGATCGCGCCTATCTTGCTTTGACTGGGTTGACCGAGGAGCAAGAGGCTGCTAGGGTCAAGGCGTGGTCCATCGCCTTGGATGCCCAACTTACCGGTGGCGATGTCGACATCAACAAGAGCCGCCTGACGCTCACTCTGTTTGCCTCGGGCACGCTTCCTGACACTCCCCTCCGGCTGATGCTGAAGGCGTTGCACATCCGACTTCTGCTCTGGAAGCTGAATGGTGCCTCGTGGCTGGCCAACTCGGTTGCTACCACGCTGGCCAGACGGAAGTGGAACGAAGCTAGGCAACTCAACCAGATGATCATGTCGCTCGTTCGTAAAGACACTGATGACGTTCTTCCCGAGCATCTTGCTGTCCTCCTTGAGCAAGACTGCGATGATGTTCTGAACGATGACATCGTTCAAAGGGCTCACAATCTGGCGTTCAACAAGCCCACGACGGATGACGTGATGGGCGGTATTCCCGGTATGGATTCAGTTGTCGAAGATCCTGCCGTTCGGTCGCCCATTGACGCCGTTGCCGCCTGGTATTCGACTCTGCTCATCCACCGCGCCCTCCTTAACAGCCTTCCGAAGCCCCAGTCCCCCAGCGATGTGGCCCCTGCTCCGACCCGTTCCATCCTCAACGACGTCGAGCTGGCCATCAAGCTCGCCCCCATCGGTTCCAACGCGAAAGTCCGCGCGCTCATCGCCCGCGCCGTCCTCGTCGACGGCAAGCGCGGCACCTACATCGCTGCCGTCCTCCAGGCCCTCGGCCCTACGACTCCTTACGTCAAGCACACCAGCGCCTTCCTCTGCACGCCCTACGGTCTGGGCGCCCTTGACGCTGACTCCCACATGGCTCTGCGCTGCGCTATGGCCATGGCCCAGCTCGGCAAGTTCAAAGGCGACCTCCCCCGCGCCGCGTACATGCTTATCGAGTCCATCCTGCCACATGGTTGCGATATTAAGACGCTGTCGCTCCTTGGGTACACGGCTGCGTTCCATCTCATGGAGGAGATCAGCCGTCATATAAAGCGTGATACATGTACAGATTCGATGGAGCGGCTGGCGGGCCAGCTGCGGATCTGGATTGGCAGCGAAGAGTTTGGTGGCGGGAAGGTCGCTGGTATGACTGGGGAGATGAGGATGAGGATGGTGAGCCGGTGCTTGGCGGTCACTAAGAGTGTGGTCGGCATACAGGGCGCGGGGTGCGCGGTTGTGGATCAAGGGTATGTTAGTATGGAGGATGAAGACTCGTTGGAGGATGATGGAAGTGGGTGTTGAGTTTTGTTTTTTTTATCTTTCTTTTTCTTCCTCATTTCTGCGTTTCTTTTGTTTTCCCTCCTCGGTTGAGGAGTTCTGTGACTGCTTTATTTTCCTGTTGAAAACATCTATCTCTGGTGCTCGCCTTTCGTTTCAGTCGTTTCATCTATCGTCTCCATATACCTCTTATTGCACAGTGATATCTGGCTGTCGTTTTGCTTTTCCTTTACTTGCTCTGTTCCATGCATGCTACAAGAGAGGATTATGGGTTTGAAGGAAGGAGGGGTACAAAAAGTCGGCATTTCCTATGTTTCGCTGTTTCCCTAATCCTGTCACTGATGAAGAGGTCTCAACACTCTCCAGTCAATTCGGAAATCTCTCGGCTTGGGAGAAATCTTCGGGAGACGCATATGTTACATCCACGTTGATACGTCCATGAAGGGAAAGAAGCGGTTTGTTAGAAAACGGGAAACAATGAAGGGAATGAACGGAGTTATAAGAGCGGGTAGGCAAGTGGAAAGGAGGAGGGAGGGTAGGGAGGAAGGGAATTAATCTGTATCGTTAGGTATTCCACCTGTTGTTAGCTTATCATCGGGTGCTGGGTGGAATCGAGTTGCTATGTTTTTGCTCCCAAAGGACCCTTTGGAACGAAGTCAAAGTAGATGCGATTGATGCCCTTCTGTCCCAACTCTCAGCTTTCTGCAGGGAGGCCCAAGATTCTGCGTACACAGTAATCCGTAGACATTGTTCTGCTGAACTGCGTCTGCGTTAGGGCCAAGGTTGGGTAAGGACCGAAGTGCTGCAGAGCCAGAGAACGGCTAGGTTCAACGGTCCGAATTCCTGACCCCGCGTCGGGTTTATGCCTCAGTATGTGAAGGCCAAGTTTGTTGACGTTTTTATTTTATAATTCCCTCGTGGGTGTCATTCGACGCTTCGCTTGCCTCCTCTTCCCTCCCCAGCCGTTGGGCTGGTGTGGCCCGTGCGTGGCTGGAGGTTGGTCGCTTCGAGGTTCGGCGCCACCCCCCAATTCTGCCCCACCCGTCCCGTAGGAACCCCACTTTTTGGACATCTCTTGTGGGTCCGGCGATGGCTCCGGTGGGCGGTCAGTTCAGCCAGGCAAACGCCCGCGCTTTTCTCTCTGTTATTGGCAAGCTCGCTCCTTCTGTCTTAACGCCCAACATTTATTTTTTTTTTCTTATCTGGCTTTGTTTTTGGGCTGACTTGGGCCGAAAGATAGCGGCGCTATTAAAAGAAAATCGAATTCGGCGGACCAGCTTCCGTTCGAAATGTGGAGGGACCACGACCTAAGGTCGATGAGGGGTGTCCAATGCCCCTGACGGCTGCTGGTCACAGTAGGTGACCCCGACTCAGACGTCAAGCGTTATCGGTCCGTTGCTGCAGAGTGACAGGAGAGTTGAATCTGGGATTTTTGTTTCATTCTTTTCCAAGGCTCAGTCGCCGGTAATTTGGCACTGGATTCCAGCTATCTCTGTGCAATATCGCCAATCTGCATTTTTTTTCTCGAAACGAGCGTCTGCTGTGACGCCAACCTTCCCCACATCGACTCTCGAACCCTCGCGGCGGCGCGGCCTCGAGTTTCTCGACCACTGCAGTCTCGTGTTGCACATTACCCAGCAGCAGTGGCTCTCCTGCCTTGCTGCCCGTTTGCGACCTACCAGTCTGCCACAGTCTGCCACAGTACCTGCTTGTGACGCTGTCTATCTCCCGAAAGGCACAGGTCCGTTTTTTTTTTCTTGATGCTGTCATCTCAAAACCGCGCAGCGGGAGGGCTGCATCCAGCACATCCAGCACATCCAGCACATCCAGCACATCCAGCATCCAGTGCATCCCCAGTGTACGGATTACGGAGTATTCGGCGCTTTTCTTGCCGCGCCATTGGTTTTTTCCCCCAGGTCGGGTAGCACTGCGCCGCTTGGCATGGCTCCTGGATGACGCCTTGGGCAACGCTCGTCTAGATAAATTCCTGACCAGCAACTTACATACGGGCCGTCTCCTGGCCCTCCTCCTGGCTTTGGCTTCTTTCCTAGGATCCTCCTGGATTGGCGTCGAGGACACGCTCTGCCTTGCCGTCTACGTCTTCCTCTCGAATATCAAGATCAACAAAAGAAAGACTCAGACTGCACGTCTGGCAGAGCGTGGATCGGCTAGATCCAAACCAGGAACGCCCCCTCGCCCTGGAGCTGAACCTGTCCTGCCCGTTGCTTTCGCCCCTTGTCCAGCTCTCCCGTTCATCGTTGTCGTCTTTTTCGTCGTGGGTGTCGAGTGAAGCAGACAGGTTACCAAAATGAGCCACACGACAAGGCAGTTCATCCTCCCCCCAATCCTGTCCTTCCGGGACTTCATTGTGGCCGCGGCCAAGGCTCTTTTGCGAGCCAAGTCCCTCCTGCAAGCCCTCGTCCCCTCTTGGCTGTCTCTTCCATCAGTCAGGAGGAGGGCCCTCCTCACCGATACTGCGCTCGAGTTTCTCCGCGAGAGCGAGGAGGCCTTCCTCGGCCCTCTGCGCTCGAGCGGCGGCCTGGCCAAGCTGTGCGCGACGCTGAAGGCTCAGTTCCGCGAGGGTCTACGCTCAAGCCCCGAGGCCATGCTTCCGTCCTACAACTCCAAGCTGCCCAGCGGCCTGGAGAAGGGCCAGCACCTTGCTCTGGATGTGGGCGGTTCGACGTTGCGCGTGGCGCTAGTGGAGCTGGGGGGCGACTCGAAGCATCAAATCGTGCGCATGAACTCGTGGAAGATTGATAATGAAGTTAGAAAGCTCAGGGGGCGGGAGTTCTTTGACTGGATCGCTGAGAGGGTGCGCCGTGTGGTGGGAGACGAGAGCGAGCTCGGCAGCAGTGCCGAGAACCCGCTTCTTGTTGGGCTGTCGTGGAGCTTCCCCATCGAGTAAGTTTTAACAACTCAGAAGGCTATCTTTCCAGGGAGAAAAATGAAATAAGGGACTAACACATCACAGTCAAACCTCCTCCAGCAGCGGCAAGATCCTGCCCATGGGCAAGGGTTTCTGCGCCGATGAGGGCCTGGTCGGCGCCGACCTCGGCGAGGTCATCCAGTCTGCCTGCCTCCAGCAGAGCCTTCACATCTCGCTCGCCGCCATCGTCAACGACTCCAGCGCGACCCTACTCTCCGAGGCCTACTCCACGCCCGCCACTCGCTTCGGCCTGATCCTCGGCACCGGCGTCAACGTTGCCGCCCACCTCCCCGTCACCCTGATCGGCCGCGAGAAGTATGGCATCCGTCCGCGCAGCTGGCACGAGAGTGCCACGCATGTGGTTGTCAATACCGAGATCGGTATGTTCGGTCGCGAGGAGGGCTCCTTGCCGCTGACGAAGTGGGATCGTCAGCTCAAGGCGGCTCACCCGAGGCCCGACTTCCAACCGTATGAGCAGTTGGTTGGCGGGTATTACCTTGGTGAGATTTGCCGGCTGGCGCTGATCGACGCGATCGAGAGCGTGGGTGTTTTCGGCGGGACGGTGCCGGAGTCTCTGAGGAAGGAGTACGGTCTCGACACAGAGACACTGTCGATTGTCGAGGCGTAGGTGAATCCCTTTCGTACTGGCTATCATAGCAACAGGCTAACCTATGCCACTTACAGCGATACCTCTCCCTCTCTCGACAAGGCCCTCAAGGTCTTCACCTCCCGGCATCCCTCTCCCGTGACCCCGACCGTCGCGGACCTCAAGTTCCTTCAGACGCTCTCTTCACAGATCGCCCGGCGCGGCGCCCGCCTCGTGGCAGCGGGAGTGGTTGCCCTCCGCGAGCTCAAGATTGAGGCCGAGAAGGAGATGCTCACCCTCACCAGCGGCGACGAGCAGCCCGTCCAGGGTCTGGAGGATGTTCCGCTCCCCAAGGAGGCTGCCAAGGCGGCGGCGCAGCGCGAACTCGAGCTGCTGGAGAAGGAGAAGTTGACGGTTGCATGGAACGGGTCTGTCATTGAGAAGTACACTGGCTTCAGGGGGTACCTGGAGGAAGCTCTAGATGAGCTGGTCCAAGGCACTGGCGTTGAGCTCGTGCAGGCTGAGGAGAGCTCGCTTGTTGGTGCGGCAGTGGCGTTGGTTTGCTTGGAGTAAGTGAAGGCTTGATTTGGCGCGGGGCGGTTCAGCAATCAATGGGTATAAAAAAATTAGGTTACTTGGGAAAGCTTTAACGTACATGCATGTCATGGGTTCGTGATTTTTCATATGGGCGGAGCGCTGATTTTGTTTGTCTGGTGTTTTTTTTTTTTTTTTTTTTTTT
>Ga0065720_1021600_pt1 | contig 10115 bp, 8 predicted proteins | sample Thericmetagenome_FD_59107 | JGI IMG/M metagenome (GOLD analysis project Ga0065720, IMG submission 59107) | Thermophilic microbial communities from the Joint Bioenergy Institute, California, USA of rice/straw/compost enrichment - eDNA_2 v2... | ecosystem: Engineered > Solid waste > Grass >... | reverse complement strand
CCCGCATCCGGACGGACGAGTCGCTCGTCGGGCGGCTGACCGCCGCGATGGCCGCCGCCGGCCTCATCGCATGCGCCGGACCGGTGCTCACCGTCTCCACCGCCACCGGCACCGCGGCGACAGCGGCGGAACTTGAGCGGCGCGTCCCAGATGCCGCCGCGGAAGCGATGGAAGGCTTCGGCGTCGCCGCCGCCGCCCGCAGATTCGGCGTGCCGGCGCTGGAAATCCGCGCGATCTCGAATGCGGTCGGCCCCCGCGACCGCTCCGCCTGGCGCATCGATGAGGCGCTCAAGGCCCTGACCGCGGCGAGCGCCGTCATGAAGGAGGTCCTGCTTCCGTGAAAATCGCTTTTTCCCCTTGTCCCAACGATACCTTCGTGTTTCACGCCTGGGTGCACGGCCTGATTCCCGGCGCGCCGCGGCCTGATGTCACCTATGCCGACATCGACGTGACCAACCGGCTGGCGGCCGAGGCGCGCGATCACGACGTGCTGAAAATCTCCTATGCGGCGCTGCCGTGGGTGCTGGACGAATACCGGCTGCTGCCCTGCGGCGGGGCGCTCGGCAGAGGATGCGGCCCGCTTGTGCTGCTGCCGGGCGATGCGCCGGACGCGGACCCCGCGCGGCTTTCCGGCAGACGGGTGGCCGTTCCCAGCGATCGGTCCACCGCTTACCTGCTGTTCAGGCTGTGGGCGGCGAAGAAAGTGCCGGGCGGCGTCGGAGAAATCGCCGTCATGCCTTTTTCCGAAATTATGCCGGCGCTTCAGGCGGGGAAGATCGACGCCGGCCTCGTGATCCACGAAGCGAGGTTTACGTATCCCAATTACGGGTTAAAACTGCTGGCCGACCTGGGAAGCTGGTGGGAGGCGGAGACGGGACTGCCGATTCCCCTCGGCGCGATCGTCGCCCGCCGTTCATTGGATGGCGAAGCCATTGCCGGATGGATCCGCGCTTCCGTCAAGTATGCCTGGGCGAACCCGCAGGCGTCCCGCGATTATGTGCTTCGCCATGCGCAGGAGATGGATCAGCGGGTGGCGGAAGCGCACATCAACCTGTATGTCAACGACTTCACGCTGGATCTCGGCCGGGAGGGATTCGCCGCGGCGGAGGCGCTGCTCGGCCGGGCGGCGGCGGAAGGCCTTGTCCCGCAATTCGAAGCGGCCGCCCTGCGCCAGGCTTAGTCCGGCGGCGCGAAGCGGCGAAGAACCGAATGGCGGGACGCCTCCCGCATGCGGGAAATGCTTTGCGAAAAAGGGGTGCGGCACGCCGCAAATCGCGGCATGGCGCACCCCTCCTTTTTACGCTAATCGAGGTACTCGCGCGCTTCTTGCTGGTTTCCTTGACCGCTATACCTGGAATCGGTTGACCTGCTCCCGCAAACGTTCCGCCTCATCTTCCAATTCCCGTATCCTCCGGTCGATGCGCTCCAGCGAGGCCTGCTGATCATGCGCGGCGGTGGCGATTTCCCGCGCTTTGCCGGAAGATTCGCCGGCGATATGCGAAATCTCCTGAATGGAAGCGGCGATTTCCTGGGAAGCGGCCGACATCTGCTCGACCGCCGCCGAAGTCTCCTCGATTTTTCCGGCGGAATGCTGCGCCGCGTCCAATATCGATTGAAACGCGATTCCCGTTTCATGGATGGCCGAAACGCCGCGGCGGACTTCGAGATCGCTGCGGGCAACGGCCTGTTCCGCATTTCCGGCCGCCTGCCGGACCGCATCGGCCAGCTCGGTGATGCGGAGGGTGAAATCGGCCGATTGACCGGCCAGTTTCCGAACCTCTTCCGCAACCACGGCAAACCCTTTGCCGTGCTCGCCGGCCCGTGCCGCCTCGATGGAAGCGTTCAGCGCCAGCACCTTCGTCTGATTGGCAATTTGGCCGATGGCGGCGCTGATTTCTTCGATTTTTGCAGAATATTGCGTCAGGTTTTCGAAGGTGGACACAATGTCCTTGAACGTTTGGCTGACGGCGTCCATTTGCCCGGCCGAATGCCGCATAAGCTCATTGCCCTTTTGCGCCTGCCTGCTCATCTCGCCGGCCGCTTCGAAAGCCGCGGAAGACGTTTCGGCGATTTGCTGAATGCCCTGCGTCATCTCCTGAATCACTCTGGCGCTTTCTTCCGTGCCCTTCGCCTGATTTTCGATCCCCTCTGATAAAGCTGCAATGGAGGATTCAACTTGCCGGTTGGCCCCCGTCGATTCGGACATGGCCTGAGCCAGTTCCCGCGCCGACCGGCGTACGCTGTCGGAAGCGTCCATCGCTTGCCGGACAAGGGAACGCAGCGTTCGGACCATCCCGTTGAAGCGGTCGGCCAGCATCCCGATTTCGTCTTTGCGGGAGATGCTGAGGGGCTGCACCGCCAAATTGCCCCGCGCGATTTCTTCCGAATAATTCGCGATCGTTCTGAGCGGCTTGAACAGGTAGCGGGCGAAGGCGTAAACAAGGACGGAGCCGACGATGACGCACACGGCGAGCGTGGTCCAGAGGGCGAACAATATGCGGAACTGTCCGGCGTTGTAATCCTGGAAGTAAGAGCCTGCGCCGAATACCCAGCCCCATTCGGGCATGGCCTCCGCATAGCTGACTTTGAGCGCTTCCGCCGACATGTCGGGAAGCGGCCACTCGTAGAAGGTGAATCCGCCGCCCTTACGCCCTTTTTCAATCATGTCCTGTATGTAATAAACGCCGTCGCTGGACTGTCTGTCCCAAATATTCTGACCTTCCATGGTCGGGTGGGCGAGCAGGTTTCCCTCGTAATCGAGGACAAAAAAATAACCGTTCTCGCCGAGGTCGATATCCCGGTTGATGGGCCGGGTGCCGTCTTCCCGCAGCGGTCCGAGCAGCGTCTGTTTCATCAGTTCCTGGGCTTCTTCCAGGCTCATCAGACCTTCTTCCACGGATCTTTGCAACAGTCCGGCCATTTGAATGGCAAATTTGACGGTGTGCTGCAGATCTTTTTCGATCAAGGCGTTCGTTTCGTTTCTTGCCACCTTGTAACCGATTTCACCAACGATCCCGATCGGCAGAATCAGCAAAACCAGACAGAACGCGATCATTTTCCTGCCGATGGACCGGTTGACGAGTAAAACGTTCAGCGCTTGAAAAATTTTCATGCTGTTCACCTCGTGTGACGAATGCAAGATGTGCGGGTGCGATGTGTGCATATCTCTATTTTACAATGCAAAAAATCTCTTTTTTTCGGCCAAAACTTTAATAATTTTTGACAAGTAAGGCCGTCAGAACCGGACTTTGCGCCAAACACAGCTAGTCAACCAAGTTCGGCCCGTTCGTTGCCGTCAAAAAATAAAATCGCCGGGCGGCAAGCCCGGCGTCGGAATTCGGTTTTAAATTGCGGGAATGTGACCATGCACCGCATGTTCCGCTTGCTGTCCAGCGAACGCTGTGAGCGGAAAAGCCCGGCGCGCACGGCGAACGGAGCGGCCGCAAAGCCGCCCCGATGGTGCCGGCGCGGGGAACCGAACTTATTTCGCGAATATATGCCTTCCGATCTTGACGGTTTGCTGGCGCGTCCAGATCCATTTGCTGGTCGCCGTGTCGGGGTTGAAATAATAGAGGGAACCGTGGGTCGGATCCCATCCGCGCACCGCGTCAAGAGCCGCCAGATAGGCTGTTTTGTTCGGCGTCAGCCAGTACTGGCCGTCGTCGACCGCGGTGAAGGCCCCCGGCTGGAAGACGACGCCGCGGATGTTGTCCGGGAACAGCGGCGAGCGGATGCGGTTCATCACCACCGCGCCGACCGCAACCTGCCCCTCGTACGGCTCTCCGCGCGCTTCGCCGTGAATGATTCTGGCCATCATATCCATTTCGCTTTGGTTGAGGGTGTTTTTCTTAAGGGAAGCCCATGTCCGCTTGCCGGCGACGCCGTCCACGGGCAGACCGTAGTTTTTCTGGTACTTGCGGACGGCTTCCGCCGTGCGCTGGCCGTATATGCCATCCAGCGGCAGCTCGTAGTAACCGAGCGTTTTCAGCCGGTACTGCAAATCCCACACGTCGCCGCCCGTGCTGCCGAGCTGAAGCTGAACCGACGCTTCGGCCGCGCCCGGCAAGGCGGCGGAGGCAATGAGGGCCAACGCGAAAAGGAAGGCGATGGCAAGACGCTTGTTCATGTCGATCGTCTCCTTTCGCGAACCATTATAGGAAGCGGCCGGAGATGCGATCAACCCGCAGTTATTGGAAGTCTCGGGAAAAGCCTTGATCTGCGCGGCTTTTCGGCCGGCCGGCGCGAAATCGGAAATCAACTTGACTATTGGCATAAGTATGTTAAAATATTCATACACTTATCATTTGTAAGATAATAATATGAGATAAGTACAGGAGGATTCACCATGGCAAAATCCAAATGGGCGCTTGACAAATCGCACAGCAGCGTCGACTTTACGGTCAGGCACATGATGTTCGCGAAGGTCAACGGCACCTTCAAGGAGTTTAACGCCGAAATCGAAGCGGATCCGGAAGATCTGACGACCGCCTCGATCAGCTTCGAGGTCGACACCGCCAGTATCGACACCCGCAACGGCGACCGCGACGCGCATCTGCGCTCCGCCGATTTCTTCGACTCGGAAAACCATCCGAAAATGACGTTCAAGGCCACGAAAATCGTCAAAACCGGCGACGGCACCTATGACATCACCGGCGATCTGACGATCCGGGGCACGACCCGCTCCGAAACGTTCAAAGTCGAATACAACGGAAGCGGCAAAGACCCGTGGGGCAACGAGAAAGTCGGTTTCAGCGTCGAAGGAAAGATCAACCGCACGGATTACGGCTTGAAATGGAACGCGCCGCTGGAAGCGGGCGGTGTTCTTGTCGGCGATGAAGTGAAAATTTCCCTCGATATCCAGGCCGCAAAACAAGCCTGATTTTTCAGCCAACCGAATAAGACGCCTTGCACAGGAAAGCTCCGCCGCCCGGCGGAGCTTTCCGTTTGCCGGCAGGTCCATAAATTGGCATGGCGCCTCATCGCATTTGCCCGGCCCGGTCCAGGCATATTATGTCCGTACGGCAAATTTTATGCGCAAACGGCTCTTTTTATCCAAACATCAATTTCAGACCGGAGGCGGACCGATGCGAAACAGAAACATTGCCATCCTGACGCTGCTTTTCGCCGTGCTCTTGCCGGCGCACCTTGCGGGCTTGTCCGAAGCGGCCCTGGCTGCCGGAGATCAAACCTATCATTTCGGATTCAAAAAAAGCCGGAACGGCGAACCGGCGTCCATCGACCAGGAGGGGTTCAAGCCGCTTCTGGAAAAACACGGCGCCTTCTACATCGGCGATACCGAAAGCAAAGCGCTTTATCTCACCTTCGACAACGGCTACGAGAACGGATATACGCCGCCGATCCTCGACGTGCTTAAGGCGAAGCGGGTGCCGGCCGCCTTTTTCCTCACGGGCCATTACGTGCAGAGCCGGCCGGACCTGGTCAAGCGGATGGTGGAGGAAGGCCATCTGATCGGCAACCATTCGTGGAGCCACCCCGACATGACACAGCTTTCCGATGAAGCGATCCGGCGCGAACTGGACAAGGTCAAGGAGGCGGTGGCGGCGATCACGCCGCAGAAGGAGATGGATTTCTTCCGCCCGCCGCGGGGCATTTTCAGCGAGCGGGTGCTCGCGGCAGGCAGGCGCGGCGGATACATTGGCGTGTTCTGGTCGATCGCCTACGCGGACTGGGACGTGAATCGGCAAAAAGGGATGCGGCACGCCTACGAAAGCGTCGTTTCGCAGCTTCATCCCGGCGCGATCATTCTGCTCCATTCCGTTTCCCGGGACAATGCCGAGGCGCTTGCGGCGATCATCGACGAGGCGCGCAGACAGGGCTACACGTTCAAAAGTCTGGACCAGCTTCTCTCGCCGCAGGCGAAGCGGAGTTCGGAACGCGGCAGGCATAATCCGAAGCAGATGGCGCCATAATATGGTACGGGAGAAAACGGAAGGCAGGTGAACGGAATGATCGTGCCCCGATGGCTCCGCGCGGCGGTGTCCGTCTGCGCGCTGCTGGTATTGCTCGCCTCGCCCGCATGGGCGGCGCCGGCGGATATGGCCGAGCAGCAGGACGAAAACCGGCCTCCCGCGCGGCTCACCGAGGAGCAGCGGCAGGTGGTGGCCGAGCTCCAACGGGACATTCTGGCCAAACGAAAAGCATTGATCGCCAAATATGTGGAATACGGGGTCATCAGCAAGGAGAAGGGCGAGCATATCATGAAAAAGATGGAACGGCGCTACGCCGAACTCGAGCGGAACGGGTTCATCCCGAATTGGAAAAAATGCGGGGAATGCCCCCGCGGGCATCGCGCCGACTGACCCGCCGCCGATCCCCGGCGAAAGACCGCGAAGGAAGGACCGCCGGTCCTCCGCTTCGTGGTCTTTCCTTTTATTTTGGTGTATGATATACAACTAAGGACAATTTTTCGGCGAAGGACTGAGCAAGTTGGAGAACAAGGGGACTTCCTCCAATTTTATCCGGAACATCATCGAAAACGACTTGAAGTCCGGCAGGGTGAAGGAAGTGGTCACCCGGTTTCCGCCGGAACCGAACGGCTATTTGCACATCGGGCATGCCAAATCGATCTGCATCAACTTCGACCTGGCCGACGAATTTGGCGGCCGCACCCACTTGCGCTTCGACGACACGAACCCGCTCAAGGAAGACCGGGAGTATGTGGAGGCGATCATTCGCGACGTCAAGTGGCTCGGCTACGAATGGGAAGGCCTGTATTTCGCTTCGGATTACTTTGAGGAGATGTATCAGCGCGCCGAGCTGCTGATCCGCAAAGGGCTGGCCTATGTCGACGATCAAAGCGCCGAGGAGATCCGGCTGACGCGCGGCACGCTCACCGAGCCCGGCAAGGAAAGCCCGTGGCGGAACCGTTCCGTAGAGGAAAACCTGAGGCTTTTCCGGGAAATGCGGGAAGGCAAATACAAAGACGGGGAAAAGGTGCTCAGAGCCAAAATCGACATGGCTTCACCGAACATCAACATGCGCGACCCGGTGCTTTACCGCATCGCCCACGCTCCGCACCACAACACGGGAGATCAATGGTGCATCTACCCGATGTACGCTTACGCCCATCCCCTTGAAGACGCGATCGAAGGCGTGACCCACTCCATCTGCACGCTGGAGTTCGAGGATCAGCGTCCGTTTTACGACTGGGTCATCCGCGAGTGCGAGATGCCGCACGTGCCGCGGCAATACGAGTTTGCCCGCCTGAATTTGATGAACACGGTGATGAGCAAACGGTACTTAAAGCAGCTCGTGGACGAAGGCGTGGTCGACGGCTGGGACGATCCGCGCATGCCGACGATTTGCGGGCTTCGCCGCAGAGGCTATACGCCGGAGGCGATCCGCGCCTTCGTGCGGGAGACCGGTGTGGCCAAGGCGAACAGCAAAGTCGATCCGCGCATGCTGGAACATTTCGTCCGCGAGGATCTGAAGCTGAAGGCGCAGCGCACGATGGCCGTCATCCGTCCGCTGAAAGTGGTGATCACCAACTATCCGGAAGGGCAGACGGAATGGCTGGACGCCGAGAACAATCCGGAAAACCCGGAGATGGGCTTGCGGAAGATTCCGTTCTCGCGGGAAATCTACATCGAGCAGGACGATTTTATGGAAAACCCGCCGCCGAAGTATTTCCGGCTGTTTCCGGGCAACGAGGTGCGGCTGAAGCACGCGTATTTCATCAAATGCCATGAGGTAATCAAAGACGAAAACGGCCGCGTCACGGAAATTCACTGCACCTATGATCCGGAAACGAAGAGCGGCAGCGGGTTCACCGGCCGCAAGGTGAAGGGGACGATCCATTGGGTCGAGGCCGCCCACGCCGTTCCGGCCGAGTTCAGGCTGTACGAGCCCCTCATTCTCGAAGACGAAGAAGGCGGGGAGAGCGGATCGTTCCTGGATCGCATCAATCCGAACTCGCTGCAGGTGCTGCGCGGGTTCGTCGAGCCGGGTCTGAAGGGCGTAAAGCCGGAGGAGAAATTCCAGTTTTTCCGGCACGGCTATTTCAGTGTCGATCCGAAATACACGTCGCCGGATCTTCCGGTGTTCAACCTGACCGTGTCTTTAAAGAGCTCATTCGACATCGGCCAGTTTCAAAAGGATGCTTAATGACGCTCCTTCCCGAGACCGGAGTTTCGCCGCGGTCTTGGCGGCGGCGGGGCGCGGGCGCCGGCATTCCGGCATCCGCGCCCTTTGCATCAATAGTAGCGTTTCATGCCCGACATCGCCAGCCGTTCCCACAGCGGCCACGGCAGCCATCGTTTGAGCAGGATTATGGCGCCTGTCCCTTTGCCGGATGCGTAGCGGAAACCCGGTTTCGGAGTCAGGGCGATGCGCGCGATCAGCCGCGCCACTTCGGCCGGATCCCGCGCGTTTTCCATTTCGGCGGCGATCTTCGCCTTGTACCGCTGAGCTTTGCCGGCATAGGCGGAGCCGGGCTCGACGCGCACCGCATCCAGCGCTTTTTGCCAGATGTCTGTCTTATATGCGCCGGGTTCGACGACGGAGACGTAAACGCCGTAAGGCAGCATCTCCAGGCGAAGCGATTCGCTGAAGCCCTCCACCGCGAATTTGCTGGCGCAGTAAGCGGCGAGGCCCGGGAAACCGGCGGCGCCGCTGACCGAGCTGATGTTGATGATATGTCCGCTGCCCCGCTCGCGCATATGGGGAAGCACGGCGCGGGTGACGGTTACGAGCCCGAACACGTTGGTATCAAACTGACTGCGCCATTCGGCGGGGGACAGCTCTTCGGCGAAGCCGCCGACGGCGAATCCCGCATTGTTGACGAGGCAGTCGATGCGGCCGCGCCGCGTTAACACGTCATCGATCGCGGCTTTGACGGCAGCCTCGTCGGCAACGTCGAAGAAGGCGGCTTCGATTCTGCCGCCCACGCCCGCGGCGTCCGCTTTTTCCATAAGCGCATGCCGCTTGTCCGGCGATCGCATGGCGGCGATCACTCTAAACCCGGCTTCAGCCAGCGCGATCGCCGCAGGCCGGCCGATCCCGCCGGAACTTCCGGTCACCAATGCCACTTTCCCGTTTTCCTCCGCTATTGCCATCCGTAACCACCCCGTTTCTTTCCTTCAACACCATTCATTCGGGAATTGCTGCTTAAATCCTGTCAACGATCTTTGTGAAATCGGCAAATATGATTTGGAACATTTTCCAATTCTCAGCGAACGCATTGACAGTGCCATATGCGAGATTTAGAATTGTATCTGAAAAAGTTCATATTCGTGATGGAGATACGGAGAATCACATGCCGTTGCTTTCTTGCGAAAGCAATCCATGTGGTTTTTTGTCTTTAATCGCGCATTTCCGCAAGAAGCCGTCCTTTGCGCAAAGAAGCGGCGGCAATTTTCCCTTGGATGGAAGGAGGACCGGGACATGTCCGACACCTACGTGCTGGCGCTCGATCAGGGGACGACCAGCTCGCGCGCCATCGTGTTCAACCGGCAAGGAGAAGTGCTGCATATCGCGCAGCAGGAGTTTCGGCAAATTTTCCCAAAACCCGGCTGGGTGGAGCATGATGCCGAAGAAATCTGGCAATCGGTGCAAAACGTCATCGCCAAAGTGTTCGTGGAAACGGACATCAAGCCGGAGCAAATCGCCGCCGTCGGCATCACGAACCAGCGGGAAACGACGGTGGTGTGGGAGAAAGACAGCGGCAAGCCGATCCACAATGCCATCGTCTGGCAGTCGCGGCAAACCGCGGACATTTGCGAAGAGCTGAAAAAGGACGGCCACGAGCAAACCTTCCGCAAGAAAACGGGACTCGTCGTCGACGCCTATTTCTCCGGCACAAAGGTGAAATGGCTGCTGGACCATGTGGACGGCGCCAGGGAGAAGGCGCGGCGCGGCGAACTGCTGGCAGGCACCATCGACACATGGCTGATCTGGAAACTGACAGGGGGGAAAGCCCACGTCACGGATTGCACCAACGCTTCCCGGACGCTCATGTACAACATCCACGAGCTGCGCTGGGACGACGAGCTGCTGGACATTCTGGACGTGCCGAAATCGATGTTGCCGGAGGTCTGTCCGTCGTCGGAAATCTACGGGTATACCGCGGAAGAAGTGTTCCGCGGCGCGCGCGTTCC
>Ga0065720_1001290_pt1 | contig 10118 bp, 6 predicted proteins | sample Thericmetagenome_FD_59107 | JGI IMG/M metagenome (GOLD analysis project Ga0065720, IMG submission 59107) | Thermophilic microbial communities from the Joint Bioenergy Institute, California, USA of rice/straw/compost enrichment - eDNA_2 v2... | ecosystem: Engineered > Solid waste > Grass >... | reverse complement strand
CGGCAGCCGGCTGTGCTTGGCGAGGTAGCGCAGGTGCTCGCTCATCTCGGCGGGGCCGGTGGCGCAGTTGAGGCCGATCACGTCCACGCCGAGCGGNTCGATCGCGGTGAGCGCCGCGCCGATCTCCGAGCCGAGCAGCAGGGCGCCGTTCGTCTCCACGGTCACCTGGGCGATGATCGGCACGTCGCGGCCCGCCTCGGCCACCGCGCGCCGGGCCCCGATCACCGCGGCCTTCACCTGGAGCAGATCCTGGCAGGTCTCGACGATGAGCGCGTCCACCCCGCCGGCGATGAGGCCCTCGGCGTTGGTCCGGTACGCGTCGCGCAGCTCCGCGAACGTCACGTGGCCGAGCGTGGGCAGCTTCGTGCCCGGGCCGATCGAGCCGAGCACGTAGCGCGGGTGGTCGGGGGTCGACCAGTGGTCGGCCCGCTCCCGCGCCAGGCGGGCGCCCGCCTCGGAGAGCTCGTAGATGCGGCCGGCGATGCCGTACTCCCCGAGGTTGCCGAGGTTCGCCCCGAAGGTGTTGGTCTCCACGCAGTCGACGCCCGCCTCCAGATAGGCGTCGTGCACGGCCCGCACCACGTCGGGGCGGGTGACGTTGAGCACCTCGTTGCAGCCCTCGTGGCCCTCGAAGTCGTCGAGCGTGACCTCGTGGCGCTGCAGCATCGTCCCCATCGCCCCGTCGGCGATGAGGATGCGATGTGCCAGGGCGTCTCGGAAGGAGGATCTGCTCATGCGCCAAGCTTAACGGCACGGGTCCGGACGCCGCCGGGGCGTTCCCCGCGGGCACCGGGACGATCCCGGCCAAGCCGGGCGCAGGTGACGTCGCAATCCACGACGCCCAGCGAATAGTCTTAGCCCATGGCCGCGTCCGGCGGCCGGGCGAAGGAGGAGGCGGCGCGTGATCGAGTTCGAAGGGCTCCCCGAGCTCGTCGATCCGGTGCTGATCGCCGCGTTCGAAGGCTGGAACGACGCGGGTGAGGCGTCCAGCGGTGTGCTGGCGCACCTGGAGAACCACTGGAAGACCAGCCCCCTGCTGGAGCTGGACCCCGAGGACTACTACGACTTCCAGGTCACCCGCCCGATCGTGGAACTCGGCGACGGGATGACCCGGTCGATCATCTGGCCGACGACGCGGCTGTCGTACTCCCGTCCGCCCGGCAGCGAACGGGACATCGTGCTGCTGCGCGGCATCGAGCCGAACATGCGGTGGCGTACCTACTGCGGCGAGATCCTCGGCATCTGCCACGAGCTCGGCATCGAGCGGGCGGTGCTGCTCGGCGCGCTGCTCAACGACTCGCCGCACACCCGTCCGGTGCCCGTCGTCGGCACCGTGAGCGATCCCGGCCTGGCGCGGCGGCTCAACCTGGAGCCGACCCGGTACGAGGGGCCCACCGGCATCGTGGGCGTGCTCCAGCAGACCCTGACCCAGGGCGGGCTGGAGACGATCTCGCTGTGGGCGTCGGTGCCGCACTACGTGGCCCAGCCGCCCAACCCCAAGGCGACGCTCGCCCTGCTGCGCCGGGTGGAGGACTTCCTGGAGATGCCGGTGCCGCTCGGCGACCTGCCCGAGGAGGCGCGGGCCTGGGAGCGCGGCGTCGACGAGCTCGCCGCCCAGGACGCCGAGGTCGCCGAGTACGTGCGCGAGCTGGAGGAGCGCAAGGACGCCACCGAGCTGCCGGAGGCGAGCGGCGAGGCGATCGCCGCCGAGTTCGAGCGCTACCTGCGCCGCCGCGACGGCGAGAACGAGCGCTGACCCGCCGCCGGGGCGGCACGGGCCCGGCCGGCGGCCGGGCCGTCGCGGACGCCCGGGCCGCCGGGTATCCGCGTGAGGCCGCCGGCCGAGGGACGCCGCCGGGCCGCCGGAGGCGGGCGGCGGGGCGGTCGCGGGCGGCGGGCTACCCGCGCCGCCGCGACGGCGAGAGCGGACGCCGCCCGTCGAGGGACGCGGCCTCGGCGCCGCCGGGGACCGGGACGCCCGCCTCGGCGAGCGCCTCGTCGTGCCGCTCCCAGATCAGGGTGGCGAGGTCGCGGTCCGAGCCGAGCGGGGCGCTCACCAGGTCGGCGCCGCAGGACTCCAGCCTGCGCTGGAAGAACCCGGGCGCGAGCAGGTAGGACGCGACCGCGACCCGGGGCGCCGGGCCGCGGCGCAGCGCCTCGATCGCCTCGGGCACCGTCGGGCCGCCCGCGGACAGGAACGCCGCGGTCACCGGGCGGGCGAGCCGTACCGACAGCAGCCGGGCGGCGGCGCGCACGTCCTGCAGGGCGCGCGGGTCGGAGGAGCCGGCCGCGCCGAGGATCACCGCGTCGGCGGTGCGCAGCCCCGCCGCGGCGAGCCGCCGCGCCAGCACCGCGCTGAGCAGCGGGTGCGGGCCGAGCGGCCGGGCGACGATCGCGCCGGGGCGGGTCGCGGCGATCACCCCGGGCAGGTCGACGCGCACGTGGTAGCCGGCGGCGAGCAGCAGCGGCACCACGACCACCGGGTCGCCGAGCCGCGCGGGCAGGTCGGCGAGGAGCGGCGAGCTGATCTCCAGGAAGGCGAGCTCCACGCGGTGCCCGGGACGCGCGGCGCGCACCCGGCCGGCGAGCGCGGCGAGCACCGCCTCCCCGGCGGGGTCCCGCGTGCCGTGCGCCACGAGCACGAGGGTGCCGGATCCGCCCCGCGCCGGATCCGGGCCCGCATCGAGCCACCGGCCGCGGGGCGCGCGGGACGGGCCCGCGACCCCCGCCAGGGCGAGGCCCGCCTGCGATCGGTCGTACCTCAAGCCGTCCCCCCGTGGCCGCCCGCGGCGCGGGCCGTGGGCGGGGTCGGCGGCGCGGCCGTCACCGCAGGCCGTCCCGGTCGCAGGAGAGCCGGTAGCCGCGCTTGACCACGGTCTCGACGATGCCGGACGGGCCGAGGGCGCGGCGCAGCCGGGTGATCGCCATCTCCACCGCGTGCTCGGCCGAGTCCCGCGAGGGGCCGCCGGGCAGCACCAGGCGCAGGTCGGCGCGGGAGACCACGTGGCCGGGCTTGACGGCGAGGCGCTTGAGCACCGCCATCGGGGCGGGCGGCAGCGGCTTGAGCTCGCCGTCGACGACGACGGCGTGGCCGCGGATCTCCAGCCGGTGCCCGCCGGCGACGAGGCGGGTGACGCTGTGCTCCGGCAGGTGCCGGGCGAGCAGCCGGGCGAGCGCCCCCAGCCGGGAGCGGTCCGGCTGGATCACCGGCACGCCCCGGGCGACGAGCGGCCCCGCGGTGACCGGCCCCACGCAGGCGATGACGACCGGCCCGCGGAACGCGGCGAGCAGCGCCTCCTCCAGGCCCTCGGCGCGGGCGGCGTTGAGCATCGCGAGCACGGCCGGGGCGCTGGTGAACGCGACCGCGTCGACCGCGCCGGAGATCGCCTGGTTCACCAGGCGGCGCAGCGGCGAGGGGTCGCGGTAGGGCAGCCAGCGGTACACCGGCACCTCGATCACCTCGGCGCCCGCCTCGCGCAGCGCGGAGACGAAGTCGGTGAGCGGCTCGCCGTGCAGCTGCACGGCGATGCGGCGGCCGGTCAGGTCCTGCCCGAGCAGGTAGTCCTTCACCTCCTCGCAGGACTCCGACTCGGGCGTCCAGTGGTCGTTGAGGCCGGCCGCGCGGACCGCGCCGCGGGCCTTGGGCCCCCGGGTGAGCAGCCGCGCCTTGCCGAGGTGCTCGGCGAGCTCGGTGGACAGGCCCCAGCCCTCGGCCGCGGCCATCCAGCCGCGGAAGCCCACGCCGGTGGTGACCACCACGTCGTGCACGGGCGCGGCGAGGCACTCCCGGGTGGCCGCGAGCAGGTCGGCGTCCTCGGCGAGCGGCACGAGCCGGATCGCCGGGGCGCGGACCACGCGGGCGCCGCGCCGTTCCAGCAGGGCGGCGAACTCCTCCCGCCGCCGGGTGGCGGTCACGCCGATGGTGAAGCCGGCGAGGGCGTCGGGTGCGGTCTCGGGCGAGGTGTCGAGTGGGCTTTCGGCCGGGTTCACGGCTCCCTCCAGCAGCGCCGTCATCGGACCCCCTCCGCCGGTCCGCAGGCGCCGCCCCGGACGGAGACCGGCCCGCGCGGGCCGCCCTCCGCGCCGTGCCGCGGCAGTCCCGGGCCCGGCCCGCCGAGCCCGTACCTTGCGTGCGTCATCACAACTCCCTCGTGGGTGAGATCCCCGGGCGGTCGGCCGCGGGGATGAACCGTCGCCGGTCCCGTGGGTGTGGCCGGTACGGCGGGCCCGGCGCGCAGGCCCCGCCCGCGCGCCGGGCCCGGTGGCGTCAGCAGGCGACCTCCACCGCGCCGTCCCGCAGCCGGATCGGGTAGACCGGCACCGCCGTCTCCGGGTCGTCCAGGCACCTGCCGGTGATCAGGGAGAACACCTGCTTGTGCATCGGCGAGGCCACGGTCGGCTCACCGCGGCGGGTGCCCACGATGCCGCGGGAGAGCACGTAGGCGCCGCTGTAGGGGTCGCGGTTGCCGATCGCGTGCAGCGCGCCGTCGAAGGTGCGGAAGATCGCGATCTGGTGGCCGTCGACGAGCGCGCACACGCCGCGCTCGGGCAGCAGGTCGGTGTAGGCGCAGACCGGGGTCCAGGTCCGGTCCCCGTCGCGGACGGCGGTGGCCGTGGCGGCGGGTGCGGTGGTGGCGGTGTCGAGCACTGTCATCGAACCATCTCCAGCGGGATCATGACCGGCTTGATCTGGTCGCGTTCGGTTTCGAAGACGATCGAGGGGTCGGGGGTGTCGGGGGCGTTGACGAAGCTCACGAACCGGCGCAGCTTCTCCGGGTCCTCCAGGGTGGCGCGCCACTCGTCGACGTAGCCGGCGACGTGCCGCTCCATCTGCGCGTCGAGCTCGGCGCAGATGCCGAGGGAGTCCTCCATGATCACCTCACGGAGGTAGTCGAGGCCGCCCTCCAGGCTCTCCAGCCAGGCGGAGGTGCGCTGCAGCCGGTCCGCGGTGCGGATGTAGAACATGAGGAACCGGTCGATGGTGCGCACCAGCTCCTCGTCGGACAGGTCGGCGGCGAGCAGGTCGGCGTGCCGCGGCTTGAAGCCGCCGTTGCCGCCGACGTAGAGGTTCCAGCCCTGCTCGGTGGCGATGACGCCGAAGTCCTTGCCGCGCGCCTCGGCGCACTCCCGGGCGCAGCCGGAGACCGCGGCCTTGATCTTGTGCGGCGAGCGCAGGCCCCGGTAGCGCAGCTCCAGCGCGATCGCCATGGAGACCGAATCCTGCACGCCGTACCGGCACCAGGTGGAGCCGACGCAGGACTTGACCGTGCGGACCGCCTTGCCGTACGCGTGGCCGGACTCGAAGCCGGCGTCGACGAGCCGCTTCCAGATCTTCGGGAGCTGCTCGACGCGGGCGCCGAACAGGTCGATGCGCTGGCCGCCGGTGATCTTGGTGTAGAGGCCGAAGTCCCGGGCGACCTCGCCGATGACGATCAGCTTCTCCGGGGTGATCTCGCCGCCGGGGATCCGCGGCACCACCGAGTAGGTGCCGTTCTTCTGCAGGTTGGCGAGGAAGTGGTCGTTGGTGTCCTGCAGCGCGGCCTGCTCGCCGTCGAGGATGTGGCCGTTGCCGAGCGAGGCGAGGATCGACGCGACCGCGGGCTTGCAGACGTCGCACCCGCGCCCGGTGCCGTGCTCGGCGATGAGCTGGGAGAACGTGGTGATGCCGCGCACCCGGACGATGTCGAACAGCTCGGCCCGGCTGTAGGCGAAGTGCTCGCACATCGCCTTGCCGACCTCCACGCCGGACTGCTTCAGCAGCCGGGTGAACATCGGCACGCAGCTGCCGCAGGTGGTGCCGGCCCGGGTGCACTTCTTGATCGAGGCGGCGTCGCGGGCGCCCTCCTCGGCGATCGCCCGGCGGATCCGCCCGGCGGTGACGTTGTTGCACGAGCACACCTGCGCGTCGTCGGGCAGGTCGACGTCGATGCCGCCGGTCCCGGCGAACAGCAGCTCGGTCGGGCTGCCCGGCAGCGGGCGGCCCACGAGCGGGCGCAGCGTGTCGTACGGCCCGGCGTCCCCGACGCAGATGCCGCCGAGCAGGGTCCGCGCGTCGTCGCTGACGAACAGCTTCTTGTAGACGCCCTCGATCGGGTCGAGGAAGGTGACGTCGAGCGCGCCCTCGGGGTCGATGTCGCCGAAGCTCGCCACGTCCACGCCGAGCAGCTTCAGCTTGGTCGAGGTGTCCGCGGAGGTGAACTCGGCGGTGCCGCCGCAGATGCGGTCGGCGGCCACCTCGGCCTGGGTGAAGCACGGCCCGACCAGGCCGTAGACCACGCCGCCGGCGAGCGCGCACTCGCCGATCGCGTAGATCGCCGGGTCGGCGGTGCGCATGCCGGAGTCGACCACGATGCCGCCGCGCGGGCCGACCGGCAGCCCGGCCTCGCGGGCGAGCTCGTCGCGCGGCCGTACCCCGGCGGAGAACACCACCAGGTCGGCCTCGATCACCTCGCCGCCGGGGAGCACCACCCGGGCGACGGTGCCGTCCGGCCCGGCCTCGATGCGCTCCACCCCGGCGCCGGTGTGCACGGTGAGGCCGAGCGCCTCGACGTGGCCGCGGAGCACCGCGCCGCCGCCCTCGTCCACCTGGCGGGGCATGAGCCGGTCGCCCACCTCGATCACGTGCGTGGCGAGGCCGAGGCCGCGCAGCGCGTCGGCGGCCTCCAGGCCGAGCAGGCCGCCGCCGACCACGACGCCGGTCCCGGTGCCCTGCTCGGCGGCCGCGAGGGCCTCCTCGCGGATCGCGTCGAGGTCCTCGATGGTCCGGTAGACGTGGCAGCCGGGCAGGTCGTGGCCGGGCACCGGCGGCACGAACGGCCGCGACCCGGTGGCGAGCACGAGCACGTCGTACGGCTCGGCGTGCCCGGAGGCGGTGCGGACCAGCCTCGCCTCGCGGTCGACGGCGACCACCCGGTCGCCGAGCCGCAGCGTCACGTCCTCGGGCACCGGGTAGGTGAGGTCCTCGGCGCTCTTGCCGCCGAGGTAGGAGGTGAGCGCCACCCGGTCGTAGGCGGGCCTCGGCTCCTCGCCGAGCACCGTGATCGCGCCGCCGAATCCGAGGTTCCGCAGTTTCTCGATGAGCCGGTGCGCGGCCGGGCCGTGCCCGACGACGACGAGCCGCATCAGGTCGCCTCCCTTACCGTCGGCGGTCACGCCGACACCTCCTCTCGCTCCTCGTGCTGTTCCTGGGCGCACAGCCAGTCGACGATGCCCTCCACCGCGTCACGGCAGCTCCCGCATCCGGTGGTGGCCCGGGTGGCGGCGGCCACGGCGTCGGCGTCGCGCGCGCCGGCCTCCCAGCAGGCCCGGATCTGGCCCTTGGTCACGTTGTTGCAGCGGCACACCTTCGCCGAGTCCGGCATGCGCACCGGGCTGTCGGCCACGGCGATCCGGTCGCCGGCGAGGCCGGGGAACAGCAGCCCGGCCCGGTCGCCGGGGAGCGGCGCGCCCCGGTCGTAGAGCTGGGTGAGGGTGCCGACCGCCTGGCTCTCGCCGAGCAGGATCGCCCCGACGAGCCGGTCGTCGCGGATGACGAGCTTGCGGTAGGTGCCGCCGTGGTGGTGGCTGAACCGCACCACCTCGGCGTCGTCCTCGGTGAGCGTGGTCTCGCCCATCGCGGCGAGCTCCACCCCGGCCGCCTTGAGCCGGGTGACCGTGCGCGAGCCGGTGTAGCGCGCGTTCGGGTCGGTCCCGGTGATCAGGTCGGCGGCCACGGCCGCCTGCTCCCAGGCGGGGGCGACGAGCCCGTACACGGTCCCGGCGTGCTGGCAGCACTCGCCGATCGCGTGGATCGCCGGGTCGTCGGTGCGCAGCTCGTCGTCGACCACGATGCCGTGGTCGACCTCGAGCCCGGCGGCGCGGGCGAGCCCGGTGACCGGCCGCACCCCGCAGGCGAACACCACCAGGTCGGCCTCGATCGTCTCGCCGCCGGTGAGCTCCACCAGGTGGCCGGGGCCGTCGCCGCGGATCGCGGCGACGCGGACGCCGGTGCGGATGTCCACGCCGAGCCCGGCGAGGGTCCGCCGCAGCACGAGCCCGGCCTCGGGGTCGAGCTGGCGCTCCATGAGGTGGTCGCCGATGTGCACGAGGGTGACCGGCACGCCGCGGCCGACCAGGCCGCGGGCCGCCTCGACGCCGAGCAGCCCGCCGCCGACCACGACGGCCCGGCGCGCGGTCTGCGCCTCCTTCACGATGCGCTCGCAGTCGTCGAGGGTGCGGAAGGCGATCGCCCGCTCGGCGCCCTCGACCGGCGGCACGACCGGCTCGCTGCCGAGGGCGAGCACGAGCACGTCGTACGGCTCGCGCGTGCCGTCGGCGGCCACCACGGTCCTGGTCTCGCGGTCGATCGCGGTGACGGCCACGCCGAGGCGGGCGGTCACGTCGTGCTCGCCGTACCAGGAGGGGTCGAGCAGCCGGACCTGGTCGGGGCGGGCGGTGCCGGCGACCACGTTCGACAGCAGCACCCGGTTGTAGGGCTGCCAGGCCTCGGCGCCGAACACGGTGATGCGGATGCCGGCGTCGCGGGCCCGCACCTCGCTGACGAGGCGGGCGCCGGCCATGCCGTTGCCCACGACGACGAGCCGCTGGGGGCGGCCCCACCTGCGGTGACCGTCTCTCATGCGACCCTCTCCAGCCTCACCGCGCACACCTTGAACTCGGGCATGCGCGAGGTGGGATCCAGCGCGGGGTTGGTGAGCAGGTTGGCGCGGCCGTCTCCGGCCCAGTGGAACGGCATGAACACGGTGTCGCTGCGGATCGCGGTGCTGATCCGCGCCACCCCTTCGGCGGTGCCGCGGCGGCTCGTCACCCGGACGCGCTCGCCCGCGGTGATGCCGAGACGCTCGGCGAGGTCGGGGTGGAGCTCGACGTAGACCTCGGGCGCGGCCTCGTTGAGCGCCCGGATCCGGCGGGTCTGCGCGCCGCTCTGGTACTGGGCGAGCACCCGCCCGGTGGTGAGGTAGATCGGGTAGCCGTCGTCGATGTCCTCGACGGCGGCGCGGTGGTCGACCGGGACGAACCGGGCGCGGCCGTCGGGGGTGGGGAACCGGTCGAGGAACGGCCGCGGGGTGCCGGGGTGGTCCTCGGCCGGGCACGGCCAGAACACCCCGGTCTCGGCCTCGATCCGCTCGTAGGTGATGCCGGAGTAGTCGGCGACGCCGCCGGCCGAGGCGCGGCGCAGCTCGTCGAAGACGGCGCGCGGGTCCTCGGGGAAGGCGACCGGGTCCTGGCCGAGGCGGCGGGCGAGGCCGGAGATGACCGCGAGGTCGCCGCGCACCCCGGGCGGCGGGGGTACGGCACGGCGGCGCAGCAGCACCCTGCCCTCCAGGTTCGTGATCGTGCCGGTCTCCTCGGCCCACTGGGTGGCGGGCAGCACCACGTCGGCGAGCTCGGCGGTCTCCGACAGCACGAGGTCGGAGACGACGAGCAGGTCGAGCGCGGCGATCCGGTCGGCGATGTGGCCCGCGCGGGGCGCGGAGACGACCGGGTTGGAGCCGAGCAGCAGCAGCGCCCTGGGCCCGTCCGGGGTGCCGAGCGCGTCGAGCAGCTCGTACGCCGAGCGGCCGGGGCCGGGCAGGTCGGCGGGGTCGACCCCCCACACCCGGGCGACGTGCTCGCGCGCGGCGGGGTCGTCGAGGCGGCGGTAGCCGGGCAGCTGGTCGGACTTCTGCCCGTGCTCGCGCCCGCCCTGGCCGTTGCCCTGTCCGGTGACGCAGCCGTACCCGGAGCCGGGCCGGCCGGGCAGGCCGAGGGCGAGGGCGAGGTTGATGAACGCGGTCGCGGTGTCGGTGCCCTTGGCGTGCTGCTCGGCGCCGCGGCCGGTGAGGATCATGGCGTTGCGGGCGGCGGCGAGCGTGCGCACCGTCTCGCGCATCTGCGCGACGGGGATGCCGGTGACGCGCTCGGCGCGCTCCGGCCACCAGGCCGAGACCGAGGTGCGGACGGCGTCGAAGCCGGTGGTGCGCCGTTCGATGTAGTCCTCGTCGACGAGCCCTTCGGCGATCGCGATGTGCAGCAGGCCGAGCGCGAGGGCGAGGTCGGTGCCCGGGGTGATCTGCAGGTGCAGGTCGGCCTGCCGGGCGGTCGGGGTGCGCCGCGGGTCGACGACGATCAGGCGGCCG
>Ga0065720_1021598_pt1 | contig 10120 bp, 7 predicted proteins | sample Thericmetagenome_FD_59107 | JGI IMG/M metagenome (GOLD analysis project Ga0065720, IMG submission 59107) | Thermophilic microbial communities from the Joint Bioenergy Institute, California, USA of rice/straw/compost enrichment - eDNA_2 v2... | ecosystem: Engineered > Solid waste > Grass >... | reverse complement strand
CCGCTGGCCCAGCCGCTCGGCCACCGCGTGGTGGGCCGTGGAGTCCTTGTGGATCTGCCAGTGCATCCCGAGCGTGTTGTGCGAGTGCTGCTGCAGCCGGTACAGCCCCAGGTTCCGCTTGCCCGTCTCGGGGTGCTTGGTGTGCGTGAGCCCGTAGTTGTGGAAGATGCCGCCGTCCCCGGGCCAGGTCTGCAGGCCGGGCAGCCGGTTCAGGTCGACCTGGTCCCCGCGGTAGACGACCTCCTGGCACGGCGCCGTCTTGACCCGCTTGGGCGGCACCGACTTGAGCTGCATCACCTTGCCGATCGCCTCGCGCAGACCGGCCAGCCCGACCGGCAGCTCCGGCTTGACCAGCTCCCCGATGCGCGCCCCGATCTCGTCCACATCGGACACCCCGAGCGCCATCGCCATCCGCTTGTGCGTACCGAAGAGGTTGATGGCGACCGGCATCTCACCCCGGGTCGGCCGCTCGAACAGCAGCGCCGGCCCCTTCGCCCGTACGGTCCGGGTCACGATCTCGCTGATCTCCAGGGTCGGGTCGACCTCCGCCCGTACCCGATGCAGCTCCCCCGCCGCCTCCAGCGCGGCGAGAAACTCGGGCAGGTCGTTGTACGGGAACCGGGGCACACCCATGAGTGATCAGTCTGCCAACCCGCCCAGCCGCCCCGCGCGACCCCCCGTCCCACCCCGTGGTTCGTGTCAGGAAGGACGCCTTCCTGCGCGCCCAGCGCCAGGAAGGCGTCCTTCCTGACACCCACGACCCGGGAGGGCGACAGCCGGGCGACAGCCGGGCGACAGCCGGGCGACACTCGTCGCCGCAACCCGCCCAGCCGCGCGACAACCCATGATCGCCGTGAGGCGTTCGTACGCTCCCCGAGACGCGATCGCCTCACCGCGACCATCGTCCGTGATCACCGTGAGGCGATTCGTACCCCCAAGGGCCACTCTCGCCTCACGGCGATCAGGACGATCCAGGCCAGCCCGCTAGGCCTAGCCGGCTAGCATTCTCCTGTGGGTGGGTACACCGAGGAGGAGCTTCGCCAGGTCGTCGCCACGTACGAGGCGACCAAGAGGGCCGCGCTGGAGCAGCGGGACGCGAGCCTGCGGGCCTTCCACGCGGCCGGTTGGCGGCCGGTCGACCTGCAGCGGGTCACCGGGTACAGCCGCGAGACCATCCGCCAGGCCCTCAACCCGCGGGCCCGGGAGGAGATCAACCGGGGCCGGCGGGAGACCCGGGCCCAGCGGTCCCGACGAGACCGGTCGCGCACCACCGGACCCAGCCTTCCGGCCGAACCGCCCGGCCCGACCGCCGGCCCGGATCGGCTGTCCTACCGACCAGACCCAGCCCACCCGGACACGGACGACCAGACCCCCGCCTGAGCGCTGACCCGGCCCGAGCGACCGGACCCAGCCCGCTCGAACGCGGACAACCAGACGCGGACTGAGCGCTGACCCGGCCCGATCGCTCGGCCCCGACCTGAACGCTGGGCCCCCATCAGCAGCCGGCCGCAGCGACCGGCCCGCGGACGGGTCAGTCGAGGCCGGCGTAGGAGTGCAGGCCAACGGCGACGAAGTTGATCACATAGAGATTGATCACCATCGTGAGCCAGGCGGCCACGGCGAACCAGGTCGCGGTCGTGCGCTTCACGCTCGGGGTGGCCCGGGCATGCAGGTAGGCGGCGTACGCGACCCAGGAGATGAACGACCAGGTCTCCTTCGGGTCCCAGCCCCAGTAACGGCCCCAGGCCGCCTCGGCCCAGATCGCGCCGCAGATGATCGCCAGCGTCCAGATCGGGAACGCGAACGCGTGCAGCCGGAACGCCAACCGCTCCAGGGTGTCCGCGGCGGGCAGAGCGCGCCCGAGGCTGTACGGGAAACCGACCACCCTGGGGGCTGGCGTCCCGTCGGCGGCCAGTCCGGAGGCGTCGGATTCGGAGACGCCTGATTCGGTGGCGCCTGACCCGGCGACGGCTGGGCGCGACCGGACGTCGTACCCCGCCCGGATCAGGTACAGCGCGGCCGGGACGAAGGCGAGCAGGAACAGGCCGGACGCGGCCGCCGCGGCCGACACGTGGATCTTCAGCCAGACCGACTGCAGCGCCGGCATCAGCGGGGCCGCCGGCGTGGTCAGCACGAGACCGGCGAAGCCGAGCAGCAACGCCTGGGCGCCGGTCACGAACAGCCCGAGCGGGCGCAGCGTGGGCCGCAGGGCGAGCAGCACGATCCAGCCGAGGGCGAAGACCGCGGTGAGCGTCACCACGAACTCGTACATGTTGCCCCACGGGACGCGACCGGCCGCCATCCCGCGCGTGACCAGGACACCCACGTGCACGGCCAACCCGAGGACCGTGAGCGCCACCCCGATCACGCCGGCCACGCCCGTACGCCCCGGGGCCGGCGTGGTCCCACCTTCGCGCACCGGCTGGTCCGGCTGCACGGGTGAGACGATGTCCACACCGGACGCCCCCACGGGCGCGCCGACGGCGACCAGTTCCCGGGCCGGGCGCGTCGCGACCCGAGCCACGGCGCCCCGAGTCCCGAAGGCGAACTCGACGAGGTATCCCAACATCGCGGCGACGTAGATCACCGCCGCCACGAGCAGCAGCGTGTCGGACAGTTCGGCCACTGCGTTCTTCCCTTCGCTTCGCGACTGCGGGGCTCGCTGACGCTCCTCGCTTTCGCTGGTCTTCCTAACCCTTGGCCTGGTCGACGGCTGGGCTGGCCGACCCGCCTCGCCCGCCCGGGTCGCCCACGCCGGCCGGTTCGCGCTCGGGCGGCGGCGACCCGCCGACCTGGGCCACGACGCGGGCGAACTCGTCCGCGAAGCCGGGGTACTCGGTGCGGGCGAGCCCGCCGAGCGTGATCAGGCTACCGCCGTCGTCAGTGGGGCGGATCCGGGCCCAGACCCGCCGTCGTTTGCCGGACAGCGACACCATGAGCCCGACCAGCACCGCACCCGCGCCGAAGAGCATGAGCCCCTGGCCCGGGTCGTGGCGGATGCTCACCGTGACCCACGGCCGGGTGCCGAGGAACTCCACAGTGGACCCGTCGGGCAGCGTCCAGCTCTCGCCCGGCCGCAGCGTCCGCGTGTCGATCTCCGTCAGCCGGCCGAGGGCGATCTGCCGCCGGTCGAGCGCGTAGACCGACTGCGGGGCTCCGCTGCCCAGCCCGAGGTCGCCCTGCCAGGCGGTGAGCGTGAGCACCGGGTCCCGCTCGGCCGGGAAGATCGAGGCGGCGACCGCCGGGTCGGGGTTGGCGGTCGGCTGGTACACCCCGGTCAGGCCGAGCTGGGCCGGCGGGTCGGCCGACGTCTGCCCGGGCGGCACGTTGGCGTACGGGAACTTCGCCACGCCCTGGCTGGTGAGCATTCCGTCGACCGGCAGGAACGGCACGGTGGTGGTGAAGACCTGGTCGTACCGGTCGGTGTAGCGCAGCACCGGGGCGTACCCGTGCCCGATCAGGTAGACGTTGGCCCCGGACAGCCGCAGCGGATGGTTCACCTGCAGCGTCCACGATCGGGGCGCCTCCCCCAGGTCCTCCACATAGGACACGTCGGCGGCGTACCGGATCGGCTGGCCGGTATCGAGGTACTCGGCCGTGAAGTCGTGCAGCGTGACGCAGAACGGCGGCAGGCGGTCGGCCGACGTTCGCGCGCCCAGGCCGTACTCGTCGTACTGCTGCAGCGTGTTGCAGAACTCGTCGCCGGCCACCACCAGCCGGTTGCCGTGCCAGCCGTACCAGGAGCCCCAGGCGAGTCCCACGAGCAGCGACAGCAGGGCGAAGTGGAACAGCAGGTTGCCGGTCTCCTTGAGGTACCCCTTCTCGGCGGCGACCGTGACCGTGCCGTCCGCCTGCGACCGCTGGGCCGTCCGCCACCGCGAGCGTCGCAGCGCGAGCCGTACGGCATCCGCCGCCTCGGTCGGGCCCTGGCCGACCTGGCGGGTCGTGCTGTGCGGCAGGCGCGCGAGCCGGGCCGGCGCGTCCGGCGGAGGCTTGATCAGGTTCACCACGTGCTGGCGCAGCCGCGGTACCAGGCATCCCACCAGCGAGATGAACAGCAACAGGTACACCGCGGAGAACCACGGCGAGGCGTAGACGTCGAACGCCCACAGCCGCTCCAGGAGCGGGGCCAGGTCGGGATGTTCGTCGATGTACTCCTGGACCGCCTCCCGGCTGACCGCCCGCTGGGGGAAGATCGAGCCCGGCACGGCCGCGATGGCCAGCACCAGCAACAGCACCAGCGCGGTGCGCATGCTCGTGAGCCACCGCCAGAACGCCCGCACCGACCTCACCGGTCACCCCCTACCGGGGACCGACCCCACCGCGCCCGGTCAATCGGGACCTGCTCAATCGACAGACGGATCACAGGGGCACCGTTCCGGGGCCGATCGTCACCTTGAACCACGTCATGAGGCTGTCCCACACCCCGGTGACCAGGGCCAGGCCGACGAGCGCGAGCATCACACCGCCGATGCGCGTGACCCAGGCGTTGTGGCGCCGGATCGCCTGGCGCAGCCCGATCAGCCGGCGGAACCCGAGCGCGAAGGCGAGGAACGGCAGGCCCAGACCCAGGCAGTAGGCGACGGTGAGCGTGGCGGCCCGCCCGGCCGACCCTTCGGTGGCGGCCAACGTCAGGACCGCGCCCAGCGTCGGCCCGATGCACGGCACCCAGGAGATCGCGAAGACCGCGCCGAGCACCGGAGCGCTGGCCAGGCCGGCGGCCGGGAGCCGGTGGATGCGCCACTCGCGCTGCAGCCCGGGCACCAGGCCGGCGAACGCCAGCCCGAGCCCGATGATGAGCACCCCGGCCACGACCTGGATCACCCGTTCGTGGCCGAGCAGGGCCGCGCCGACCGACGACGCGAAGATGCCCATCAGGGTAAAGACAGCCGTGAATCCTACGATGAAGCCGAAGACGCCGAGCGCGAGGCGCCCCCGGGCGGCGGCGGTCGGCCGGTGCAGCGCGGCGTCGAGGTCGGCTCCGGCCAGACCGGTCACATAGGACAGGTAGCCGGGGACGAGCGGCAGGATGCACGGCGACAGGAAGCTGACCAGCCCGGCGACGGCGGCCACGACCACAGCGAGCAGGAGAGGCCCGCTGTGGGCGATCCCCGCGAACTGCTCGCCCACCTACGCCTCCGCCCGCCCGGACTGCCCGGTCATCTCAGCTCGACTCCTCGAGCAGGGCCGCGACCACCGGCTCGAGCTCGGCCGCTACCACGGCGGCGTGGCTCAGGGCGGCGATCCGGCCCTGGCGGTCGATCACGAAGGTGGCGGGGATCGCGTTCGGGTGTATGCCGAACTTGAGCACCAGGCGCGACGACGGATCCACGATCGACGGGAACGTCAGGTGCTGCCGGGCGAAGGCCCGGGCCGAGTCGGTCTCGTCGCGCACGTTGATGCCCAGGAACGCCACCCCGCGATCCTTGTAGGCGGCGTACACCGCCTCGAGCTCGGGCGCCTCGGCCACGCACGGGGGGCACCAGCTCGCCCAGATGTTGACGACGAGCACGTCGCCGGCGTGGGTCGCGGGATCGTACGTCCCGCTGCCGTCGAGCAACTCGCCGGTCAGCTCGGGCGCGGCCTTGCGATCGGCGGGGGCAAACACCTGGATCAGTTCGGCGGTGGGCGCCGAGCCACCGGTGCAGCCGGCCAGCAGGCCGAGGACGGCGAGCAGGGCGGCCGCGGCGAAGGCGATCGCGCGCGTACGCATCAGGCCCCCTTCGCGGTCTGGGCCGAGCCGACGATCAGGTGGGCCGCGGGTGAGGTGTACGTGATGTCGACCACGGTCTCGCCGCGGAAGTGGATGCTGGTGAGGCTGGCCAGGGCGCACTCGCGCCGGCGGGGGTCGTGCCAGAGCCGGCGACCCTCCAGGTGCCGGCGCAGCACCCAGATCGGCAGCTGGTGGGAGACGCAGACGGCCTCGTGACCCTCGGCCCGGCGCCGGGCATCGAACAGGGCCGCGCGCATGCGGGCCACGATGTCGACGTAGGCCTCGCCCCAGGACGGCCGGAACGGGTTGCGCAGGACCTTCCAGTTGCGCGGGTTCCGCAACGCGCCGTCCCCCACGCCGAACCGCTTACCCTCGAAGAAGTTATCGCTCTCAATCAGTCGCTCGTCGACGTCCACCGACAGCCCGAACTGGGCGGCCACGGGCTCAGCCGTCTGCCGGGCTCGCTCGAGCGGGCTGGAGACCACGAGCGTGATGTCCCGGTCGGCGAGGGCCTTCGCGGCCAGAACCGCCATCTGCTCACCGAGCGCCGACAGGCGGAACCCGGGCAACCGTCCATAGAGGATTTTGGTGGGGTTGTGCACCTCGCCATGGCGCAGCAGGTGCACGACGGTTTGCGTGTCCGACCCGGTCACGACGACCCCTTACCCTCGGCGTCCGCGCCCGCCGAGCCCAGGCTCGCGGCACTCTTGCTCGCGATCGCCTCCGACCGGGCCCGGCGGGCCGCCACTGCGGCGTGCGGCAGGGCCTTGGCGATGAGTTCCAGCTCGTCGTCCCCGATGGCGGTCGAGACGAACCAGGCCTCGAACGACGACGGAGGCAGGTACACCCCGCGCGCGAGCATCTCGTGGAAGAACGCGGCGAACGCGGCCACGTCCTGGGTCTTCGCGGTGGCGTAGTCGGTCACCGGCTGATCGGTGAAGAAGACCGAGAACATCGAGCCGGCGTACTGCACCCGGTGCGGGACGCCGGCCCCGTGCAGCGCGCCGGTGACCAGCCCGCCGATGATGTGCGCGGTCTCCTCCAGACGCTCGTAGACCTCGTCGGTGCACAGCCGCAGGGTCGCCAGCCCGGCGGCGCAGGCGAGCGGGTTGCCCGACAGTGTCCCGGCCTGGTAGACCGGCCCGGCCGGGGCGAGCAGCCCCATGATCTCCGCCCGACCGCCGAAGGCCGCGGCCGGCAGGCCCCCGCCCATGACCTTCCCGAAGGTGTAGATGTCCGCGTCGATGGGTTCCCCGGCGGCCGCGGAACGGGCCGCCCAGCCGCCCCGGGCGACCCGGAAGCCGGTCATCACCTCGTCGAGGATGAGCAGCGCGCCGTGGCGGTGGGCGATCTCGGCCAGGAAGGCGTTGAAGCCCGGTTCCGGCGGCACCACGCCCATGTTGCCCGGCGCCGCCTCGGTGATGATCGCGGCGATCTCGCGGCCCACTCCATCGAAGACCGCCTGCACCGCGGCGCGGTCGTTGTAGGGCAGCACGATGGTCTCGCGCGTCGCGGCAGCCGGGACCCCCGGCGAGTCCGGCAGGGCGAGGGTGGCGACCCCCGACCCGGCCGCGGCGAGCAGGCCGTCGGCGTGACCGTGGTAACAGCCCGAGAATTTGATGATCTTGGAGCGACCGGTGGCACCCCGGGCCAACCGGATGGCGCTCATGGTCGCCTCCGTGCCGGAGTTGACCAGGCGGACCTGCTCGATCCCGGTCCGCTCGATGATCTCCGCCGCCAGGTCGACCTCGGCCGGGGTCGGCGCGCCGAAACTCGTTCCCTGGGCCGCCGCGGCGGTGACCGCGGCCACAACCTCCGGGTGGGCGTGGCCCAGGATCAGCGGACCCCAGGAGCAGACGAGGTCGACGTAACGGCGGCCGTCGGCGTCGTACAGGTACGCCCCCTCGCCGCGCACCATGAAGCGCGGAGTGCCGCCGACCTGCCGAAACGCTCGGACGGGCGAGTTCACCCCGCCGGGCACCAGTGCTCGGGCCCGGTCGAAGAGTGCGGACGACGCCGGCGCGTCGGTCGGATATGTCGGAGTCACGGCACCGACATTCTGTCACCGCATCCTGGGTGCCCGACGCGGGCCTTCCCGTGACCCGTCCCACCACGATCACGGCACAGCGCCTAGCGTGAATGGCATGACTGTGCCGCCACCCGCCGGGCCTCCGCAGGCCAAGCGCGTCCCCGTCGAGCGCACCCACCACGGCGACACCGTCGTGGACGAGTACGCCTGGCTGGCCGTCAAGGACGATCCGGACACGCTGGCCTACCTGGAGGCCGAGAACGCCTGGACCCAGGCCCGCACCGCCGACCAGGAGCCGCTGCGCCAGGCGATCTTCGAGGAGATCCGGGGCCGGGTGCAGGAGACCGAGGTCCACCTGCCGACCCGGAAGGGCGGGTACTGGTACTACTCCCGCACCGAGGAGGGCAAGCAGTACGCGATCCACTGCCGGCGGGCCGTCCAACCGGGGGAGACCCGCCCGCCGATGTCGCCCGACGGCTCACCCCTGCCGGGCGAGGAGATCCTGCTGGACGAGAACGTCCTGGCCGGGGAATCGGAGCACCTCAGCCTCGGCACCTTCGACATCTCCCCCGATGGTCGGCTGCTGGCGTACTCGGTGGACTACACCGGCAATGAGCGGTTCACCCTCAAGGTGCGTGATCTGACCACGGGCACCGACCTGCCCGACGAGATCCCCAACGTCCACTACGGCTCGGCCTGGTCCGCCGACGGCACGACCCTCTTCTACCTCCGTGCCGACGACGCCTGGCGCGCCCACCAGCTCTGGCGCCACCGGGTCACCCCGCTTGGTGCCGGGCCTGGTGGTGCCGGGCCTGGTGGTGCCGGGCCTGGTGGTGTCAGGAAGGACGCCTTGTTGACGCCTGATGCCCAGGAAGGACGCCTTCCTGACGCTGGTGGGCCTGGCACAAACGACGCGGATGTGCTCGTGTACGAGGAGCCGGACGAGCGGTTCTCGGTCAACATCGGACTGACCCGGTCGGAGCGGTACCTGGTGCTCCTCGTGGGCAGCATGGTGACCACCGAGTGCTACCTCATCCCCGCCGACGCCCCCGACACCCCGCCGCGGCTGGTCGCGCCCCGGCAGCAGGGCGTCGAGTACCACGTGGAGCACGACCCCGCCCGCGAGCGGTTCCTGGTCGTGCACAACCGGGACGCGCTCGACTTCGCCCTCGCCTGGTTCCCGGAGTCCCTCGTCACCGCCGATCAGCCAACCGAGGCCGCCGACGCGGCCGGGACGGGCGAGCCGGCGGCACCCCAGCCGATCGCGCCCTATCCACAGTGGAGGCCGCTCATCGAGCACACGCCCGGTCAGCGGCTGCTCGACGTGGACGCCTTCGCCGACGCCGCCGTGGTGTCGCTGCGCCGCGACGGGCTCACCGCCCTGCGCGTGTTCCCAGCCACCGGCGAACCTTATGACATCGCGTTCCCCGAGCCGCTCTACACCGTGGCGCTCACCGGCAACTGGGAGTACGCGACCCCATCCATCCGCATCGCCTACTCCTCCCTGATCACCCCGTCGAGCGTCTACGACTACGACCTGGCCACCCGGGAGATGACCCTGCTCTGGCGGGCGCCGGTCCGTGGCGGGTACGACCCGGAGCAGTACGAGCAGCACCGCACGTGGGCCGTCGCACCGGACGGCACCCGGATTCCCATCTCGATCGCCTGCCGACGCGACACGCCCCGCGACGGCTCGGCCCCCCTGCTGCTGTACGGCTACGGGGCGTACGAGGCGAGCATGGACCCCTGGTTCTCCTACTCGCGACCGTCCCTTCTGGACCGTGGCGTCGTCTTCGCGATCGCCCACGTCCGGGGCGGCGGTGAGATGGGCCGGCGGTGGTACGAGGACGGCAAGCTGCTGACCAAGAAGAACACGTTCACCGACTTCGTCGCCTGTGCCCACCACTTGGTGAACGAGCGATGGACGTCGACGGACCGGCTGGTGGCCATGGGCGGCTCGGCCGGCGGCCTGCTCATGGGCGCGGTGGCCAACCTGGCCCCGACCGCGTTCGCCGGCATCGTGGCGCAGGTGCCGTTCGTCGACGTCCTGAACTCGATCCTCGACCCGTCGCTGCCGCTGACCGTGGCCGAGTGGGAAGAGTGGGGCAACCCGCTCGAGGCCGCCGAGGCGTACCACTACATCAAGTCGTACGCGCCCTACGAGAACCTGGCCGCCCGACCGTACCCGCCCATGCTCGTCATGGGCAGCCTCAACGACACGCGCGTGCTCTACCACGAGCCGGCCAAGTACGTGGCCCGGCTGCGGGCGGTCGCGCCGGAGGCCGACGTGCTGCTCAAGACCGAGATGGGCACCGGCCACGGCGGACCCACCGGCCGCTACGACGCCTGGCGCGAGACCGCGTTCATCTACGCCTGGA
>Ga0065720_1021597_pt1 | contig 10124 bp, 15 predicted proteins | sample Thericmetagenome_FD_59107 | JGI IMG/M metagenome (GOLD analysis project Ga0065720, IMG submission 59107) | Thermophilic microbial communities from the Joint Bioenergy Institute, California, USA of rice/straw/compost enrichment - eDNA_2 v2... | ecosystem: Engineered > Solid waste > Grass >... | reverse complement strand
TGGTGCGTGCTGCATTTCGGACACGTCCACGCTCGATCACGCAACGACAGTTCCTCGTTCTTCCAGCCACAGACGGAACACAGACGGCTCCCAATGTCCTCTTGGGAGGTATAGGTATCGATGAAGGCGGGCAGGGCGGCCCGGCGCTCGACTCGCTACAAGACGCAGGTCACTTTTAGAATGGGAGACGTATGAACCGACTCGATCCCACGAAGCTCACCCCAGGTGTGCTGGATGGCTACGCGCTGCGAGCCTTCAAGTACGGGGCTTGCGGAGCGCTTGCGATCGCCCTTCACGAGGAGACGGGCTGGCCGATCGTCGCCATCACCGACGCGCACAACGTTGAGGATGGTCGAGCCGGCGGCGGATCCGCACTGCATTGGACGGTGCGTCATCCAAGCGGCTTGCTGCTGGATGTCGACGGGCTCCATCGTGAGGAGGATCTTGTGTCCGAGTACGCGGGCGATGCCGATGACGGCCAGGCGGCCGCGGGCCTGTCCACGCGAGCGGATTGCGCCGAGTGGTACATTGAAACCACAAATGGGATACTCCCAACTCAGGATTCCACTTAATTTGCCGAATCTGGCATAACTGCAAGCACCGTGCGCAAATCCGCGCAATCGTGCGCTAAAAGGCGTCTAAGCATAGGCAAACCCCCTGAGAAAACTCAGGGGGTTTAGGGGAATCACTCAACGTCGGGGGCGACGTAGGTTTTGGCGAACTTAATCAGAACATCGGTGTACGCACCCCGATACTCGGGATCATAGGCTTGCTCACCTACCGCGCGCAGACGACCGGTCAGTCGGTCATACAGCGGCTGGTAGACGGACTTGTAGACCTCGTCGGCTCGCTCGCGTAATTGCTTCTCGAACTCGCGACGACGCTGATAGTGGCTCGTCGGCGGGGCCTTCGCACGTTCGGCATCGTAGTAAGCCTGAAAGGCCTCTCGAGCCCGACGCGCGATGCGGTGGAAACGCTTCATGTTCCGCGCTTCCAGGCGCCGATGCATCTTGGCCGCCTTGAACTTGCGGCTTGCCAAGTTCTCAGCGATCCCAGCCTTGAGCTCCGACACCTCAGGGGCATCCGCCGGGAGCTCGAAGCTACCCACCATGTTCACGATGCGATAGAAGTGCAGGTTGACGATGTAGGGGCCTTCGGCGGGCTCAGCTAAGAAGTCCTCGACGCGTTCGCCTTGTCGCGGATCGAGCGCGATGTGTTTGAGCAGCGCGATCGTCAGCCGTGCAAGGGCGCGGGGGTCTTTGCACAAGACGTCACAGCGCGTCTGATACTCATCACTCCGAAAGTACTCTGGCCAAGCGCCCGTCAACTCGGGGCGGTCAGTGAAGTGCCTGCGAAGCGATCTCAATTCACGAAGATCGTTCATAACACGTATGTCCTCCAAGATAAGGTTCTACGTCGTGTAGCCACCGAGGTTCCCGAGGCGTGTTCGTGCCGACGCGAGCTCAGCAAAGAGCCGCAGGCGACTTCCGGGTTCGGTTTCTTGAGACTCGCCCGAACATCTCTTTCGAGGTTACAATAGAAGCCGCGAGTATGCAAAGACATACCGCCAGTAGGACGATCAGATGCGAAAAACTGCGCGATTTGCAGCACAACGCAGATTTGCTTGGGGGTTCGAGGATGGCCGACAGGAGGCCTCTCGACATCAACACCGCGATGTTTCGGATCATCACGATCCGGTCCATGCGAGCGGTTATATCGCCGGACAGCGTAGCTTCAGGCGGATGCGCGGCGCAGCCGACACCGTGAAAGAGGCATGGCAGCAGTACAAGAGCGCCTCCCAATGAAAAGGCCAGCTCAAGAGAGCTGGCCTGAAGGGGAGAGTCATCGCTCAGCGGAGATTTGCATCTCTACAATTACCGTATGCGTACATCCTATTGGGCAGGAGCTGAGTGCCACAGGAGCAAGTCACTTCATACGTCTTGCCGGCCTCGAGCGTGTAGCCCTTTTCTATTTTGACGCTGCCTGAACCCGAAGGGACACAGTACATCGTCACATAGTGGTGGCCAGGTGACACCTTGTACTGATCGGCCTTTCTGAACACGTTCTCCCCGTCGATCTCCGAGACCATACCGTAGTAGTACAGCGTCGGCATGTAAGCGGAGCCGGCACGGGTGCTCATGATCAAAGTGGCAGATCGATCCGGATTCGCCTTCACCTCATCGTTGAGATAGGCCACCGAAGTGCACCCACTCAAAAGGCAGACGGTCATCGCGACAAATAGAGCCTTACAACGCATAACTTGTGTCCTCAAAAAGGGTGATCTCGAAATGAGCTCACGCTCTACGTGTAGCGATCGGCGGGACTCAAGGACTGGGGAGAGGCTCGCCTCGGCGGATGAGGAAATCCTCGGCAAGCCTACGCACGTGATCGCCATCGAGCTCGTTGAACGCTACCGATGTTCTGGTCGATCACGCCCGGAGACCACTCGAGCTCCCCAAAGACGACGGTGCGACACGCATGTTGCAGGCCATCGATACCGTTGCCGGCGGCAGCATGAGACTCCGAGGAGGCAACTCGATACCGGTAAGCGCTCAAGGCGGCCGCGACGCGATCGATGGCTTCAAAAGAAGGGCGCATGGGGTTAGTGCACACGATCCGCCGGCGCCAACTCATAAATCTGGGCCTCGCGAAGTGCTAGCCGCTCAAGGGCGCTCATCAAGGACGCCCGTGCTGCTTCCGATTCCAAGAGCGTGAAACCGGCGTGAGCGAGCACTTGCTGCACGGTGAGTTCTGGTCCACACTCATTCAGCCGTTCGATAACCGCAAGGGGGTCGACTTTAGAAGTCGTGTTGGCGAGTAAGTAGGTGCGCAGCCCCTCAGCCTCTGAGAATCCGGCGCCGAGCATCAGGAACTGTGGATCCTCTCTGTGCTGAGCGATGAAGCTCGCGGGACGGGACCGCAGCTCTTCCTCGCCGCGAAGCCACGTCCTGGCGATGCCGTTGAATGTGACGAGCTCGCGCAAGAACTCATCGAACCGCTCTTGTGCTACGGCGGCTGCGAGCGCGCGACGAATCTCCACCGTCGCGGTGCCAAGCACGTTGTAGCTCTCCCAGACAACGGCCTCCGCGTTCAGTGCAGTCAGTGCGCGGCGCAGCTGCTGAGGCGCCTCACGCGCAGGCACTTCGACAAACGTCTCCGGCGGGATGAAATTAGGATTGGTTTCATCGTATGCCCCCTCCGGCCAGATTTCCTCCGGCATGTCCGGCGGCATGCACACCGCGACGTTCGCGGCACGGTTCTGACTGTGGTTCACAACCAAGATCGTGGCGAGCGGCTCGGCTCGATGCCGATAGACCCGATAGCCGTCGATCCGTGGTGCCTTATTGCCGGGAGAGTTGTCCGCCAGACAGTGGGGATTCGAGCCGAGTGCCCAATGCACCAACGACTCGAACGATAAATTGGTCGGCCGATCCTCCCACGCATCCGCGGCGAAGAGATCAACGTTGCTCGGGGCTTGGCCCAAGCCGGCGCGCAAACGCTCGTGGATGTGCTCGACATCTGTGATACGCACGACGGTGTCGGACTGCGTGCTCTGCGGACGGCCGACGTGCCAGCCGCTCAAGTCCGCAAACTCTTCCACCACATCGATCAGCGCATCGAGTCGTTCGTCATCCGGCGCCAACCCTTCAGGCACGTGGAGCCCGGCGTAGATTGCGGTGGGGTCACCGGTGTAGAGCACCGCAAGCGTGGCACTCAAAGGACCTTCAATCGCATAGACCTCGATGCCCACACTGTCCCAAGACAGCGGCGCATCCTCCGCGCGCAGCGGCACGAGCTCGGCGAGCGCACAGCCGGCGATCAGCGTGAAGACGTCGATCTCTTTGGCTTTGTCGTGCCAGCCGTCCGTCAGGCGTTGATCCCACAAGCCTGGCGTCGTCGCGCGCTCAGCGAAAGCCTCAAAGACGCGTTCGAGGTCTGCGACTTCCTCATCGAAATCAGGATCAGAATCGCCCGTAATGAGCGGCTCGACACCTTCGGCTGCGGCGGTTTCCGCATCGGCTTGCGTCTGAAAGGCGAGCATGATCGCACCACCCACACCCCTCGCCAATTCATCGCTGGCTCGATGCAGCTCTTTTCCATGCTCACTTGAAGCGAGCTCGACGAACTCCGCGTCCTCGATCGGACCGGTGAGATTCTGTTGCAGGTAGGCATACAAGAACCGCTCGAGCGCCTGAGCGGCTTGGATACGTTCGTCAGCCTGGGTGCAGCTAGATCCGAGATAAAAGCCGAGAACTCCCATGGTATGGGTTTGAGCGGGCAGGGCGGCAAGCACCGACCCCGCCAACGGCTTGAAGTGAAAAAGCCGAATTCGCCCAAAAGTCTCTGGGGATACGGCTGCGTGTACGTAGAGCGCTTTTAGCGCTTCGCGCGGTTCGTTCTCGGCGCTCTCAGCCAGCTTGGTCAGATTCATCCGGGTCGCTTACACAATCAGAAAGCCGCCGCGCGCCGACTGAGTCTCGGTGTGCGGGAGGGGAGGACGAGACATCCCCTCCTTAGTATTGCAATGTCGTTTATTCGAGCGAGCCGCTCAACCGGCATCAAGAGAATCTCTAAGGAGAGTCACGTCCTTCTTTATTCCGCAGGGATTTCCCCAATATCCAGACCCGGTTGCCGGGTCTCACGGCGAGCCCCCGTCATGCCAGCACTGTCTGTGGTATACTCGATACTATCGGTAATTCACGGCAGCCACCCACCTACGGCAAGGGCAGTTATGGGGTGCACCGAGATCGAATAGGGAGGCTCGAGCAGGTGCGTCCGGATGGGTAAGCTTACTTACGTGCGTGGCTGCGATGAGGCTTTTCGCAAGCGGAGCTTTCGCGGCTAACCACTCATAGCAGCGATTCTCGAAATCAACAGGCGAACTCTTGGCTTTCGCCAAATTCTTCTGATCGAGCTTCAGCCCATAAGTCGCAATGGCGTCTAAGGAGGAGGCGCCGCGAAGAGAGAAAGAGAGGGCGGGCCCTACTTCAAGGCTTCAGTAACGTATTCGCTAGACCTCATGAGCCATCGAGGCTTGTTTTGAGGTCAAGACCATGAACGCACCTGTGTACGCAGCCGACGCTGCTTCGCAGTTTCTGACGATCTCGAATGCTCAGCTGCCACTCGTACGCAATCGCACGAAGACGGCAGCGATGCACACCGGCCGACACGACATTCGAACTGGGCTACTTCGGCTCGATTCCGCCGACGGCCGCGACAGTTGCTTGGTCATCGTCACCCGAGTTGCTGTGACGCAAGTCGCGGACGTGCCGACGTGGGCACTGGCGGGCGCCGGACTGACGAACGTCGAGGATCTTTTCGACCGGCTTCGTCCGAATCAACCGGACATCTCTCTAGCGACAAAGCTCACTTCGATCGAGTTCGCATATGCCGGCGAGATTGCGCGAGCTGCATAAAACGAGGCGCTACACCGTTCATAACTAGAAGAACTGCGGACCACCGCGGCAATCGCTCCTACGTTACGACCTGATCATTTCATCCCCGGAAGCTTTGGCTTCTGGGGATTTTTCTTACGTGCGAGAACGCTACCTACACTTCACAGGAACATTTGAATCTCAAAGAGGTGCTCTGTGAAGACGATCCCAGAATCTCAGAATCCCCAAAAGGGTGCGCTCGGCGGTGAGTGCAACCGCACGGCGTGCAGCAACCCGGCCACCCGCTATCGCGATGTTTTCCCGGGCGTCTCTTCGGCATCCTGCCTCATCGGGTCGCTTTGTCTTTTATCGTGTAGCGGAGCGCCTCGTGAAGCTCGAAGCTGCCCGAACAGCGGGCAAAAAAAAGGCCGGCTTTGGTTTCCCGCCGCCGGCGACAGAGAGGTCATAGGATGTCTGAGCCTGCGAAACTCGGTGCGCTTCGAGGGCGTCAGCGTTTTCGCCAGGCACATTGTTATAATACACCGGGCCGGAATAAAAAGCAACTCCGAGTGTATATCCGAGCGACGATGTGCGCGAGGTGACTGCAGGGGCAGCGGGCAGCCTCGCGAATCGCGCGGACAAAAAAAATGCCGGATCAGGTTTCCCATCACCGGCACAGAGGGGTTCTTTGTCTCACTTTGGGCCTGCGAGTTATTGCCAGGCACATTTTCATAGTACACCGACGGACTCGAAACGTCAATACTCAGTAGAGTCGAGGGTCGATGGTCACATTCACTTGATCGAATCGGCCGAATCGATCAGGTCTATGTAAGCGCTGGGCGCGACAAGCCAAAAAAGACCGACCAAGTCGCCTTGGCCGGAAACTTCATCTCGTTCCGAGATTCCTCGCAATGAAAAAAGGCCCCTCGATTGAGGGACCTTTCCGTTGAACTTGGCGGGCGACCTTAAATGTCCCGCTGTTAGATTTGCAGCACTCGGCGAATCGCTGCGCGCTCTTCTTCGCTGGTGTTCGGATCCTCGAGCACGCGACGAAGTTCCTGGGTGTTCTCATCGAGCTCGCCGGCGTTCACTGTCGCCATGACGTCCCGAAACTGCTCCAACGTCTTCACATTGGAGATCGAAAAACCGTACTTGGCGAGCAGCGGCGCGTAGAACTCGCGTCCGGCAGCCGTGAAGCGTAGTTCTCCAGTCTCGCCCACTAACAGCTTGCCCTTCTGGGTCGCCCAAAAATCATTCGAAAGTTGCATTGTTGTAGTTGTTCGTGGTCCTCAAGGCAGCGGCTTCAGTGCCGCTGCGGTTCAAACGGGTACCGGAAGAATCGTACTCCGGCGTTTTCAGTTCCTAATACCAGTTTAACCGAAAAGGTATAAAATGGCAACTGGTAGTGCACGCTCCGAGCACTCATTCACTGAATATAGGAAAAGCCGTCGACAGCTCGGGAGCCCCCGGCTCGCTACACCTCTTTAGGACATATCTGAATCTGAGAGAGGTGACACGTGAAGAATCCAAAGTTCCGATTGCTGCTCGATGTGGAAATCGAACAGCTCACTGCGCAAGGGATGGAGCACTCGAGTGCAGCCGAAGAGGTTGTCGCTCGAGGTTTGACCGAGCGTGCCTCCGAATAGTAGCGTGGCGGTCCGTGCATGATGATTACTGGCAGACCATATTTTAGCATATTTAGACACTATGCGCGAGGAGCTCGGATGGTACCTATACCTCTCAGGTACATCTGAATCTGGAGGTATGAAAATGCGTCATAACGCAGCTGAAGTGTTGAACACCGAGAAACCCGTTCAGTACGGCATCCAGCACGAGTCGGGCGCCTGGTACAACTACCGCGTCGGCCCTCATGTGAAGGAAGTGGAACTGGCTATGCCCTGGGAAGACAGGGCAGTGGCCGAAGAAACCGCTGCCATGCTGACGCGTTCAGCTGGCCGCGGCCGCTACACGGTCGTTCCCTTGCCAGAACCCATCTCTCGCGCAGCGACGTCTAGTGATCTTGCGAGGAGAAAGCGAGGACAGTACGGCTAAGCCCCTGACTTGGACCACCTTTGACGGGGAGGTCATTCCTGTCAAAGAGATGGAACTGGATCACATGCATCTTGCCGGATTCTTCCGGCCCGTTCTGCGGGCCGGTTTTTCTTGCGCAAAAGAAAACGGCCAGGGAATCCCTGGCCGTCTTTAAATCGATCATCCAACCACCTTACGGCAGAAGGAAGTTGATGTCCGACTGGGAAAGGGTGTACGACGTGTCGTATTCACCATCCCAATCCTCATCCACTTCGATCAGCAGGAAGGTCGGATCCGGCGCAACCGATACACGGAACACGCGCTGGTCACCGCCGGCATCGTGCACGTAGTAGAAGCTGCCCGAAACCATTTGGAGCTTATCGCCCACCATGTCGACTCGGACCGGCGAGAACGTCTGCATGTACTGATACACGCCATCGTTCTGACGCACCCACTCGATTTCGCCATCGATGACACCCGGATCCACGGCCTTCGTGTAAAGGTCGAAGTTCACGCGGTAGTCCACGATGCCCTTGGGCGTCGTTTCCTTGACCACGAGCTTCGTGAAGTAGTCGATGTACGTGACCGAGTGCGACATGTGGTAACCATCAGCACCGTACGGTTCGATGAAGATCGAGCCGTCGAGGCGATAGTTCTTCGTGTCGCCCACGAAAACACCCCACTGGTCCATGGTGTGCAAGAAGAAGTACTCGCGCACCATACCTGGCATACCCGTCACGGACACCGGACCGCTGACACCCATCAAACCGGCGTCATTCGCCGTGAAGATCAGGTAGTCGTCGTTGCTGAATCCTTTGACGCCCAGATCCGACCACCACTCTATGCGCACCTCGCCTCCGAGCATGAGCGGAATGGTGTACCACTGATCCGGGTCATCCCAATCCAGGAAGCCGCGCGACTCCACCTCTTCGCCGATCTCATTGTGGATCGGGTACAGCGAAATAGTCGCCTGATTGATCAGGAGCGCCACGCCCAGCATCTTCTCGATGGCCTCAGCGTCGGTGGGTGCCTTGGCCGAAGTACGCGGAGCGTACGGGCCGGCAGGATCCTTGAACTCAGGCGGCAGATCTTCCCAGTCCGGGATCATCGGCACGTCCGGCTCTTCGGGTTCTTCCGGCTCCTCATTGCCCGGCGGCGTCTCGTTCGACGGAGGCGGAACCTGGTTCGAGGGAGGGGGGCTTTCGCGTCAGCGTCGTGCTGACTGCGTAAGCACTCTTGCGTGGGCCGCCGTCTCGCCGAATGCGATGCCCAGGTGCTGGCCAACGGCTAACGTTCAGCGTACGAGCATTGCAAACCGGAGACCTAGCGTCTCCGGTTTTTCTTTCGGTAGGCACGTCGGCTCAACCAGCGGCCGATGAAGCTCGAGCGCGATCGCGATTCCCAGGGCTTACGCTGTCCAAACCCGCTATGAATGCCTTTGCGGGCCAGGCGCGCGCCGAGCGCAACGAAGGCAAATCGACCGCCGGAGTTAAGTGGATAGGCAAGGCCCGCGGAGACGAGGGCATGGGCCAAGTCTCGCCCACCGATTCGGACGCGCGCCAGATGACGAGCGTAGCGGTCGCGTCCTCGCAATTGCACGTCCACCCACATCTTGCGAGTGAGATTGCGCACGAACGCCCGAGCAGCCGGTCCGTTGCGCTGCGAGAGCTCGGGACAATCCACGTCCGCGAGGCGAAGTTTGCGGCGCTTGCCGAGGCTGTCGACAGCCATATAGGTGTCCCCGTCGATGATCGTGACCAGCCGCATTCGGCGCCAGCGACGCAGGTATAAAAAGAAGGCGAGCGCGATGAGCGCAAGGAGTGTGAAAGAAACGGAACCCATGCACGCGTGTAGCACGTCGCACGCCGTGCCGAACTGTCAAGGGATAAAGAAGAGCCCCGCGCGTGCGGGGCTCAGTGGACGATCTCAAAACTATTTGTATCTTCAAACTCAGTATCGCAGCTACAGCGAAGGGCTCATGCTGCGTAAACATGTCGAGGCGAACACACGCTTCCTGGCCGACGTCCTTCTCACCAACCCGCAGCCGGTCCCAGAACTGTCCTGGCGCACCACGCTCGCCATGTATGTGTTGTTGCCGGGCGATCGCGTGTTGGCAGGCAAGCGCGGCGCGCACCTGCGGATCCGCTTCTCCAGCGAGCGCCGGCGGCGCCTGCGCTGACCGATAAACAAGCTCCCTACACCCAATATCCCTTCCTCACTTTGTAGGAGCTTGAGATGAAGTCGAAGCAATCCACCCGCCCGGCGGCCAAGATTCCCGTGTCGCGTCTTCCAATCGATTTCGCGGTCTTGCCGCGGTACGCACCGAACGATCGCAAGCGGAGCCTTCCGGTCGATTTCGATGTGAAGCCGATCTACGCGAACGACCGATGAGGCAGGACGCCGAAGAGCCGCCCGGGAAAACATCGCGACAGCGGGTGGCCAGGTGCTTAATTTTTTCGCGTCTCATGCGGAGTGGAGTTCACCGCTGTATAAACCCCCGCCCTACACTAAGGGTGATGACTACTGAGCCAGCGCAGCTGGCAGTGCGCTTAATGTGGAGCGCACCACGATCGCGATCACAACGCGGGAAGTGCGCGAAGTTCTGGAGCCAATAGTCAGGCCCGATGACCGCGTTCACAATCGACGAGGCAGGGAAGCCGAGGAGCCCATCGACGGAGAGCCATGTGGAGCAATCAAGCCCGCCCAGCTTCGATCGCA
>Ga0065720_1021596_pt1 | contig 10126 bp, 8 predicted proteins | sample Thericmetagenome_FD_59107 | JGI IMG/M metagenome (GOLD analysis project Ga0065720, IMG submission 59107) | Thermophilic microbial communities from the Joint Bioenergy Institute, California, USA of rice/straw/compost enrichment - eDNA_2 v2... | ecosystem: Engineered > Solid waste > Grass >... | reverse complement strand
GGACGAGCCACTGCCGGGCGTGTTCGTGGACGTCGACGACGGCGGGTTCCGGCTCGAGTTCCGCGCGCCAGCGGTCGCGCATGGCATGGAAGCGGTCGGTCCGGCTTAAGGCCTGGCCTAATCCGATCGGGCCTGACACCGCGACAAAACCACGTGCAAAACGCGCTAAAAAACAAAACAAAAATTTATTATTGATTGATAAAAACCAATCGAGATCTAGGTTTACTTAGCGAAAATCATTCCATACAATTCCAGCGGGCGACTCGCCCAAAAAAGGACCAACAACCAATAATACAGGAAGAACCGTCATGTCCATTTTCATGAACTATGAAGGCATCAAGGGGGAGTCCTCGGACAAGAACCACAAGCAGTGGATGGACATCGAAAGCATCCAGTGGGGCGTGACGCGGCGCATCACGTCGGCCACCTCCACCCAGAACGATCGCGAATCCTCCAATGCCGAAGTCAGCGATCTGGTGGTGACCCGCCGCATGGACAGCGCCACCCCGAACCTGTTCATCGAGTCCTGCTGCGGCACCGGCAAGACGGTGGTCATCCACCTGACCAAGACCGGTACCGGCACTGGCGCCGACGTGTATATGGAATACACGCTGAAGAACGCGCTGATCAGCAGCTACCAGGTCACCGCCAATGCCCAGGACACCTACCGGCCGCTGGAAGTGATCACCATCAGCTTCGTCGACCTGGAGGTGAAGTACACCCCGTACGACGAAGACGGCAACGCCCTGGCGGCGATCGCGGTCGGCTTCGACACCGCCACCAACACCAAGCGCTGATCGCGGCGCGGCTCTCCTTGCAACGCTACATTTTTTCCGCATCAGCGGCGTTTCGTGGAGCCCCTGCGCAGGGCTCCACGACTTCAGTAATTTACAAGCAAAGCCCTGACAATCTTCAAAGACAAGATCGCAGAACCAAAAAAATACCAAGAAAGACTTATAGTTTATTACAAAAATAATAATCACCGATTCGGATTGTCACGACTACTTCCTAACCACATTTCGAGTCGGCGCAGTTCAGGCAGGTCAAGCACCCGTCGAGCGCGATCATGGCTTTGCTGCGGCAGCTCGGGCAGAGCATGGCATCGGCGGGAAACGACGCGTTCGAGCCTTGGTCCGGCGGTACCGGCCGCTCGGGCGACGACGGCTGCTTCGGCGCCGCACCGCTTTCCTGGAGCACGCCGATCTTGCGCAGGTGGGTTTCGAGCACGTCACCGATCTCGGCCACGAGCGAGGGCATGAACTTGCCGCCCTTCTTGAAGTAACCGCCCTTGGGATCGAACACCGCCTTGAGCTCCTCGACCAGGAACGTCACGTCGCCACCCTTGCGGAACACCGCCGAGATGATGCGGGTGAGCGCCACGATCCACTGGAAGTGGTCCATGTTCTTCGAGTTGATGAAGATCTCGAACGGCCGGCGCTGCTCGTGCTCGGTGCCGGGGTTGAGCACGATGTCGTTGATGGTGACGTACAGTGCGTGCTCCGACAGCGGCGTCTTGATCTTGTAGGTGCTGCCTTCCAGCGCTTCGGGGCGCTGGACGTTCTCGTGCATGTGCTGCACGACCGGCTGCTCCTTGGCGGGGGCGCTGGTCTCGGCCGGCGGGGTGGGCTTCACCACTTCGTAGCCGACGATCTTCTTCTCGATTTTGATGGCCATCGCTCGTTTGTCTCGCTTGAATAAGGTGTGTCGGCTTGGCCGCCGGCGGGAGGCCGCGGGCTCCCGCTGACGTGGCTGCCGTCAGAACTTCCCGTAGTAGCCTTCCTTCAGGGCGTCGAAGAGGTTGGCGGCGGTGTGGACTTCGCCGTCGTACTCGATTTCCTCGTTGCCCTTGACCTCGATCACCGAGCCGTCCGCCAGGGTGAAGCGATAGGTGGTGTTGGCCAAATCCTTCTCCTTCACCAGCACGCCCTGGAAGGCCTCGGGGTTGAAGCGGAAGGTGGTGCAGCCCTTCAAGCCCTTCTTGTAGGCGTACAGGTAGATGTCCTTGAACTTCTCGTACGGATAGTCGGTCGGGACGTTCGCGGTCTTGGAGATGGAGCTGTCGATCCACTTCTGCGCCGCCGCCTGGATGTCCACGTGCTGGGTGGGCGTGATGTCGTCGGCGGTGATGAAGTAGTCCGGCAGGCCCTTGGCCGGGTCGGCGTCGGGGTCGACGAAGTGCCGGTAGGCCAGCAGCTCCATGGAGTAGACGTCGATCTTCTCCTTGGTCTTCTTGCCCTCGCGGATCACGTTGCGGAAGTAGTGATGCGCGAAGCTGGGCTCGATGCCGTTGGAGGCGTTGTTGGCCAGCGACAGGCTGATGGTGCCGGTTGGGGCGATGGAGCTGTGGTGGGTGAACCGGCAGCCGACCTCGGCCAGCGCCTGCACCAGCTCGGGGCGCTCCTGGGCCACGCGCTGCATGTAGCGCGAGTACTTGGCCCACAGCACCTTGCCCTTGACCTTCTTGCCCACCTTCCAGCCGTCGGCGGCCATTTCCGGGCGCTTGGCGAGCATGTCGGCGGTGACGGTGAACTCCTCCTCCATGATCGGCGCCGGGCCCTTCTCCTTGGCGAGCTCCAGGCCGACCTCCCAGCCGACCAGGGCCATTTCCTTGGCGACCCGCTCGGTGAACTCGACCGACTTCTCGTCGCCGTAGCGCATGCGCAGCATGGTGATGGTGGAGCCGAGGCCGAGGAAGCCCATGCCGTGGCGGCGCTTGCGCATGATCTCCTCGCGCTGGCGCTCCAGCGGCAGGCCGTTGATCTCCACCACGTTGTCGAGCATGCGGGTGAAGATGGCCACGACCTTGCGGAATTCCTCCCAGTCGAAGCTGGCCTTGTCGGTGAAGGGGTCGCGCACGAACTTGGTGAGGTTCACCGAGCCGAGCAGGCAGGCGCCGTAGGGCGGCAGCGGCTGCTCGCCGCAGGGGTTGGTCGCGCGGATGTTCTCGCAGAACCAGTTGTTGTTCATCTCATTGACGCGGTCGATGAGGATGAAGCCCGGCTCCGCGTAGTCGTAGGTGGAGGACATGATCAGGTCCCACAGCCGCCGCGCCTTGATGACCTTGTACACGCGGCAGGCGACCTGGCCCTGGTCGTTGACGATGTAGTCCTCGGTCAGCGGCCATTCGCGCCAGATCACCTTGGAGGCGTCGTTCAGGTCGATACGGTCCTCCTCCACTTCCTTGCGGGTCATGGGGAAGGCCAGCGGCCAGTCGCCGTCGCGCTGCACGGCGTCCATGAACTGGTCGGTGATCAGCAGGCTCAGGTTGAACTGGCGCAACCGGCCGTCCTCGCGCTTGGCGCGGATGAAGTCGATCACGTCGGGATGGCCGACGTCGAAGGTGGCCATCTGCGCGCCGCGCCGGCCGCCGGCGCTGGACACGGTGAAGCACATCTTGTCGTAGATGTCCATGAACGACAGCGGGCCGGAGGTGTAGGCGCCGGCGCCGCTGACGTAGGCCCCGCGCGGACGCAGGGTGGAGAATTCATAGCCGATGCCGCAGCCGGCCTTGAGCGTCAGCCCCGCCTCGTGGACCTTGTCGAGGATGTCGTTCATCGAGTCGCCGATCGTGCCCGACACCGTGCAGTTGATGGTGCTGGTGGCGGGCTTGTGCTCCCAGGCGCCGGCGTTGGAGGTGATGCGGCCGGCCGGAATGGCGCCGCGGCGCATCGCGTAGAGGAACTTCTCCTCCCACTCGGCGCGCTTCTCGGGCGCCTCGACTTCGGCCAGGGCACGGGCAACGCGTTTGAAGGTGTCGTCAATGGTCTGGTCGACCACGCGACCATCCTTCGCCTTCAACCGATACTTCTTGTCCCAGATGTCCAGGGATGCCGGCTGCATCGGGATATCGGCAACGGCATTGGAGATCGCGCGCACCTTCGCTGCATTCGACATGTCGGCAGGAACCTCTTGTTGTTCGGTTGACTGCGGATGATCAACCACTTATTAGCGTTATCCACAAAATGTTCACAGATTTGCCCATAGCAACCCCAACATCTTGTGGTCTGGTGGCGATCATAACCCATATATGGGCCGCGTCAAAGCCATCAAGCAGCCGTGGCGCTCAGACCAGCGCCGCGGCGGTATCCGCCGGCTGCGGCTCGCCGACCGGCAGACCTAGGAAGTGCAGCAGCCGCGCGCGCTGCGCCATGGCGTCGCGGTAGCCCAGCTCGATCAGGGCGCGGGTGTAGCCTGGCTCGAACAGCAGGTAGCTCAGCAGGGTCGCGCCGGCGCCGCCGGTGGCGCCGCTGCCGCGCAGGAAGAAGCGCATGCTGCGCGGCAGCTCGTGGGCGTGCGCCTCGGCGATCCGATCCAGGCGCTGGCTGGGGGTGATGGTCAGCACGTCCACCGTGCGGAACGGCAGGCCGGCGTCCCGCAGCGCCGCTTCGTCGGCGAACGCCATGGCGCGGTTGATGCGTTCCAGGCGCTCTACGTCCATGGCCAGCGCGTCGACGAACGCCGACTCGAGCACGTGCCCGACCACCTGCGCCACGGTCGGGTACTCCGGCACCGCCAGTGGCGTCGGCTGCACCTGGCTGCCGACGCCGACCACCAGCACTCGCCTCGCGCCCAGATGCAGGGCCGAGCTGACCGGTGCCAGCTGCCGCAGCGAGCCGTCGCCGTAGTACTGGCTGCCGAGGCGCACCGCCGGGAACACCACCGGAATCGCCGCCGACGCCAGCAGATGCTTCAGCCCGAGCCGGGTGCGCAAGCCCAGCCGCTGCTCGCGCCGCCAGTTGGGGATGCCGCGCACCGCCTCGAAGAAGCTCACCGACTGGCCGCTGCCGTAGCTGGAGCAGGTCACGCTCACCGCGTGCAGGTCGCCCTCCTCGATGGCGTGGGCGATGCGCTCGAAGCGCAACAGCCGCTGCAGCAGCTCGGCGAGCGGCGCGTTATCGAGCAGCGACACCGGACGGTGCGCCCCCAGGCCGCTCAGGAACAGCGCCGACAGCCACTGCCAGCCGCGCGCCACTAGCCCCAGGAACTCGGTGCGGTAGACCCGGTGGGCGCGCAACTCCTCCCACACCGCCTCCAGCCCCCAGACGCCGACCCGGAAGCGGCTGGCATGGGTGGCGAGGGCGATGGCGTTGATGGCGCCGGCGGAGGTGCCGCAGATGATGGGGAAGGGATTGCCGGCGCCCTTCGGCAAGAGCTCGGCGACAGCCTTGAGCACGCCCACCTGATACGCGGCCCGGGCGCCGCCCCCGGACAGTATCAAGGCCGTATCGTTGTTGCCGGCGTTCGGCATGCCCCCAGCGCCCCTCGCCCCCCGATCCTGTACCCTGGTTTTACTCCAGGGTGCGCACGGGAGGAAAGGCGCTGGCGAGCTACACCCGCGGCCAGGGCGGAAAGAGCCGTACCAGGCCGCGGCGTGGGCACGCGCCGGCCGCCTGCGGCGCGGCCGGCGTCCGTTCCGCCTGCGGGCGCGCTCAGCTCGCCAGCCGTTCCCGCACAGCCTTGCGGTTGAGCTTGCCGACGGCGGTCTTGGGGATGGCGTCGACGAAGACCACCCGCTGCGGCTTCTTGTAGGACGCGATCCGCTCCGCGGCGAAGGCGATCAGCTCCTGCTCGGTGACGGTCTTGCCGGGCTTGAGCGCCACCACGGCGGTCACCGCCTCTACCCACTTCGGATCCTTGACGCCGACCACGGCGCACTCCGCCACCGCCGGATGCATCATCAGCACATCCTCCACCTCGCGCGGATAGACGTTGTAGCCGCCGGTGATGATCATGTCGGAGGTGCGGTCCTTGAGGTGCAGGAAGCCGCGCTCGTCGAAGACGCCGACGTCGCGGGTGCGCAGCCAGCCGTCCGCCATGAACATCTCGCGGTTGAGCTCGGGCGCGTTGAAGTAGCCGGCCATCATGGACGGCCCGCGCACCGCGATCTCGCCCGGCTCGCCGTACGGCACGTCGTTGCCCTCCTCGTCCACCAGGCGGATCTCGACGTCCACCGACGGCTTGCCGCAGGCGCCGAGCAGCTCGTCCTCGTGATCCTCCGGCCGCAGCACGGCGATGGTGAGCGGGCATTCGGTCTGGCCGTAGTACTGCCAGAACCGCTCCCGGCCCCACAGGGCCATGGCCTGCTCGATCACCGGCCGCGGCATCGGCGAGGCCCCGTAGATCACCTGCCGCAGCGAGGAGACGTCGGTGCGCTCGATGTCCGGCTGGGCGAGCAGCATCTGCAGCATGGTGGGCACCAGGTTGATGGCGGTGATGCGCTCGCGCTCGATCAGCCGCAGGTACGCGCTGGGATCGAAGCCCGGCATGATCACGGTGCGGGCGCCGCGCAGCCAGAACGGCAGCACGAACACGCCGCTCGCGTGGATCAGCGAGGCCGCGTGCAGCATGGCGTCGTCGTGCCTGACGTCCATGAGGTTCATCAGCACGTTCCTGCAGACGGCGGCGTAGGAGGCCTGGGTGTGCTGCGCCGCCTTGAGCGTGCCCGTGGTGCCGGAGGTGAACAGCGTGAGGATCACGTCGTCGGGAGACACCCGGATGCGCGGCGCGGTCGCGCTGTGTCCGGCCGCCTCGGCGATCAGGTCCCAGCCGCCGTCGATGCGCGCGTCCAGACCGTGGCACACCAGCCCCGGGAGCTCCTCGCGCAGCGCCTCGGCCCGTTCCTTGAGGTCGGCGCCGAAGACGAGCATCTCGCACCCGGTCTCCCGCAGCATGCGGGCATGCTCGGCCACCGACAGGCGGGCGTTGAGCGGCACGCGGTTGATGCCAGCCTTCACACAGGCGAAGTCCATCGGCACGCTATAGAGGCTGTTGTTGATGAGCAGCCCCACCCGCGTGCCGTGGCCGGCGCCGAGCGCGTGCAGGGCATTGGCAAGCCGGCTGCTGAGGGCGTCGACCTCGGCGAAGGTCATCTTGCGGTCGCCGAAGACGATCGCGGTGCGGTGCGGATAGTGGCGGGCACCGCGGTTGATCAGCTCAAGATAGGTCGTGGTCATCCCCTTCTCTCCTCCGTCCCCGAAAAACGCGTTTCAATCGAAGCTGCCGTGGCGGCCGGCGCCCTTGACGAAGCGATCGGCGCCGGTGATCGCCTCCTCGAACACCACCGGGTAGCCGCCGGCCCCCTCTTCCCGCAGGGCGTCCTCCAGCGGGAGATCCCATTGCCGGTACGCCGAGCGGCGGTCGGCGAGCATGCAGCGCTGCGGGAAACGCGCGATTTCCTCCGCCAGCGCTTCCGCCGCCTGTCGCGACTCGCCGTCGGGCACCACCCGGTTCGCCAGCCCCATCTGCAGTGCCTCGTCGGCCTTGACCGGGCGGCCGGTGAGGATCATGTCGAGCGCCCTGCCCTGGCCGACGATGCGCGGCAGCCGCACCGTGCCGCCGTCGATCAGCGGCACACCCCAGCGCCGGCAGAACACCCCGAACACCGCCGATTCCTCGGCGATGCGCAGATCGCACAGCAGCGCAAGCTCCAGCCCGCCGGCCACGGCGTAGCCCGCCACCGCGGCGATGACCGGCTTGGACAGCAGCATCCGCGTCGGGCCCATAGGCCCCGGCCCCCGCCCCTCGGGATCGATCTCGTGGCGGCGGGCCGGGTCGCCGACCGCGGTGAGATCGGCGCCGGCGCAAAAGGTGCCGCCCGCGCCCCAGAGCACCGCGACCCGCAGCGCGTCGTCGCTCTCGAAGGCCTCGAACGCCTCCCGCAGCGCGGTGGCCATCGCCCGGTCGACCGCGTTGCGCTTCTCCGGACGGTTCAGGATGATCGTGCAGACCGCACCCCGGGTTTCGACGAGAACCGGCTTCTGGGACAAGGGCGCCTCCTTACGGATCGTTACAGATTTTGAAACAAATAGACTTTCGATGAAACATTACAATCAATGACACTCTCCATCAACACCTGTAACAACGCGGCGTCGGGCATCACCGCCAACGAATTGATTCTCGACCTGCTGGCGACCCACGAGGCCCATACGCTGCCGGTCGCCGTGCTGTGCCGGGCGGCCGCGGTGTTCGGCATGACCGAGCAGAACGTGCGCGTCGCGCTGACCCGCCTCGTCCAGCAGGGCAAGATCGCCAACAAGGCGCGCGGCGTTTACACATGGAATCCTGCAGGCAGCAGCCTGTTCCGGGACGTGGAGAACTGGCTGCACAAGGACCGGCGGGTCGTGCCGTGGGACGGCCGCTGGGTCGGCGTGGTCGACGTCGGCGTTCCCCGCCGGAACCGCACCGTCTGGCGGTGGCACGAGCGGGCGCTGGCGCTGCGCGGCTTTCAGCCCCTGTATGACACCCTCCACCTGCGGCCGGATAACCTCGGCGGCGGTATCGAGCTGCTGCGCCAGGAACTGGCGGAACTGGGGCTGGCACCGGAAGCGGTGGTGCTCGGGGTCCATGGCCTGTCCGCCGGCGACGAGCAGCGGGCGCGCCGCCTGTGGGACGCAGCGGCGCTGCAGGAAGGCTACCGCGCCATGCTGGAGCAGCTGCAGCGCAGCGAGGCGAAGCTCGACCGGATGCCGCTGCAGGAGGCGGCGGCGGAGACGCTGCTGCTCGGCCGCTCGGTGATACGCCGCATCATCCGCGACCCGCTGCTGCCCGAGGAGCTGGTGCCCAGCGCCGAGCGCCGCACCCTGATCGAGCGCATGCGCGGCTACCAGGAGCGGGCCAGGGGCATCTGGATGCGGATCCTCGAGGGCGCCTGAGCGCGGCGCTGGAAGGCCAACGGCCGTTGGATCGAGGAGGAAATAGAGACTGAACCGAAGCCGGCACTGCGAGTCGACTCGCACGCCTTGTGGAACCGGTGCAGGAGTTGCGCTTCGCGGTTGGTGCCGGCCCTCTCGCTACGCTCTCCCCCGCGAGGGGGGAGGGAACGCAAAGGGCGATCGCTCTGCCATGTCTCCGTTACAGCACGCGAGGACAGCGCAGGGCTACGACTACCGCTCGGTCGATGTTGGCGTACTGGCTACGAAGCGTCGTCCCACAAGCCCCTCTCCCCTGGCGGGAGAGGGGCACAAACAAACCACACAGCGCCGCGTACCGACGACGCAGCCCCATCCACCGCCGACCCGCTCATACACGAGGGTGCCGCAATCGCCCGGGCATGGCTCTCCGACGATCAAGCCGCCGGATACCCACCCCGCTTCGGAAGGGAGGGACCGCGGAGAAGGCAGGCGCCGGCCGCGCGCAAGGTGAGCGAGGCGTGCGCGCCGCTATTCGTCCAGCGTGAAGCCTACCTTCAAGGTCACCTGCCAGTGGGCAACGTCGCCGTTCTCGATGCGGCCGCGGACATCCACCACCTCGAACCAATGCAGGTTGTGCAGAGTCTGGGACGCTTTGCGGATGGCGTTGCGGACGGCGTCCTCCTGACTGGTGGTGGAAGACCCGGTCAGCTCGATCAGCTTGTAGATGTGGTCGCTCATGCTGCCCCTCCTTGGCGGTCCGGTAGCGCCTCCGGCGAAGGCCTGGCATGCCAGCGCGTGGCCCGAGGCTTTGTCGGAAGCTCTAAGCACATGCGGCCACCGGCGGCGAAATTCAGCCTCCCTCTCCGGCCATGCGGGCGAGCAAGCGGCGCACGCTCTGCCATTCCTGGCCGGGCTCGCGTACCGTTTCGAGCATGTCAGCGTACCAGTCCTGGCCCTGGCGGCGCAGCCGGTAGGTGAACACGAACGGTCGGTCCTGCGCCGGCGGCAGCCAGTCGGTGCCGCTGCCGTAGCGCATGTCGCGCACCTGCAGGCCTCGCTCGTCCCGCAGTACCTGGTAGTAGCCGTCGGTGGCGCGGCTCAGCTGCCGCAACACCGGCGCCTCGCGCAGCTCGCCGAGCAGCTCGTGCCCTTTGGGATAGTCGCGAAAGACCACCTGGGCACCGTCGTCGAACAGCGAATAGAACGCCACCCGGTAGCCGTCGGCGGTTTCCGCCACGCCGCGCCAGAGCACGATGTTGAAGAAGGTGGCTTTGGTGAACAGGCGCTGGTAGGCCACGCCCTCGGCCGCCAGCTGGCGGGCGAACACGCCGTGGGCGTGGATCTTCAGCCCCAGCCCTAGCGCCAAGTAGGCGCTGCTGACCAGCAGCGCCGCACCCAGCCAGCGGCGGGCGCGCGGCCGCCACGGTCGGGCCAGCGCCGCGCCGACCGCCACCAGCAGCGGCAAGGTGTACAGCGGATCGACCACCGAGATGCTG
>Ga0065720_1004307_pt1 | contig 10126 bp, 6 predicted proteins | sample Thericmetagenome_FD_59107 | JGI IMG/M metagenome (GOLD analysis project Ga0065720, IMG submission 59107) | Thermophilic microbial communities from the Joint Bioenergy Institute, California, USA of rice/straw/compost enrichment - eDNA_2 v2... | ecosystem: Engineered > Solid waste > Grass >... | reverse complement strand
TGCGCCACGCCGGGCGGCGGCTGCCAGTTCCTCGGCACCGCCGCGACCGCGCAGGTGGTCGCCGAGGCGCTCGGCCTGACGGTGCCGCACGCCGCGCTCGCCCCTTCGGGGCAGCCGGTGTGGGCGCGGATGGCGCGGCAGTCCGCGCGGGCGGCGCTCGGGATGGCGCAGAGCGGCCTCACGGCCGGCCGCATCCTGACCGACGCGGCCATCCGCAACGCGATGGTCGTGCACGCCGCGTTCGGCGGCTCCACGAACCTGCTGCTGCACGTGCCCGCGATCGCGCACGCGGCCGGCCTGCGCGTGCCGGACGTGTCCGACTGGACCGAGGTGAACCGGTCCGTGCCGCGCCTGGTCAGCGCGCTGCCCAACGGGCCGGTCCCCCACCCGACCGTGCGCGTTTTTCTGGCGGGCGGCGTGCCGGAGGTCATGCTTCATCTGCGGCGGCTCGGCCTGCTGGACGACAGCGTCCTGACGGTGACCGGCGAGACGCTCGGAACCGTGCTGGACTGGTGGGCATCGTCCGAGCGGCGCCATCGGATGCGGCAGTTGCTCTTGGAGCGGGACGGCGTCGATCCGGACACGGTCATCTACCCGCCGGACAAGGCCCGCGCCGCCGGCCTGACGTCGACCGTCACCTTCCCGGTCGGCAACATCGCGCCGGAAGGTTCGGTCGTCAAGTCGGCGGCGATCGACCCGGCGCTCGTGGACGAGGACGGCGTGTACCGGCACGTGGGCCGGGCGAAGGTGTTCACCTCGGAGCGAGCGGCGATCCGCGCGATCAAGGAAGGCCGCATCGTCGGCGGCGACATTCTGGTGGTGATCGGCTGCGGGCCGTCGGGCACCGGGATGGAGGAGACGTATCAGCTGACGTCGGCTTTGAAGCATTTGCCGTTCGACGGGAAAGTGTCGCTGCTGACCGACGCCCGGTTCTCCGGCGTGTCCACCGGCGCCTGCATCGGCCACATCGGGCCGGAGGCGCTGGCCGGCGGGCCGCTCGGGAAGGTGCGGGATGGCGACTGGATCGACATCCGCATCGATCTGGAGCGGCTCGAGGGCCGCATCGACATGGTCGGCGACGGCGACGCGCCGGGAACGCCCGCCGAAGGGGCGGAGGTGCTGGCCCGGCGCGGGCCGCACCCGGACATGGCGAGCCATGCGCTGCTGCCGGACGACACGCGGCTGTGGGCCGCGCTGCAGGCGGCCAGCGGCGGCACGTGGCGCGGCTGCGTGTACGACGTCGACCGGATCATCCAGGTGCTGGAGGCGGGCGCGAAGGCGCTGGCCGAGAGCCGGGAAGCAGATGGCGCAACGGAAGGACGGCAATAGGGGTTGCACGCACCGCACGGACGCCCCGCCGCCGCGGTGAGCGCGGGCGGCGCGTGAGCGCTGGCGGTACGCGGCCGTCACCAACGGCATGGGATGCCGATGGTGACGGCCTTTTTTCTGCGATCACCGGAAGTTCGTCCGACCGGCCCCCGCCCCCCTGCGCACGTCCTTACGAAACGACGCAACGCTATTTCGCCATTCGGGGCAATTTTCCCAATGCGAACGAAACTCAGCAGCCTTATTTGCCCCGAACCCGCCGATTTCGCCCCCGCGGAGGCCGAATAACGCGTCTCCGTTTCGTTGCGTTTCGGGAACGCCATCATTTGTCACAAATAAGCACGATCCGTTTCGTTGGAATCCATCAGGCCGCGCCGACCTGACGGAACCGGCAGCCGTTATCTTTCCCGATAGTTGCGATTTCCGAATCTTGCGGAACTCAGAGTCCTTATCGCCGCCCGAACCGGCCATCGATCGCCTGCACAGACCAACTAAGAGCTTGCCGTTCCGTTAGAAAGTCCAAAAGCGCGATATCGGTGAAATAACGCTTCCTGGTTCCTTTAGCGCAACGAACACAGCGAAAAAGCCCCGTGAATTTCACGGGGCTTATGAACCCGCAGGGCTCGTGACATCCACGGGGCTTTGCCTCAATATCCGCCTGCAACGTCTTTGCCGGACACGGCCATCGCCGCGCCGGAGCTCGTGCCGATCCGGGTGGCCCCGGCGGCGATCATGCGGCGGGCGGTTTCGAGATCGCGCACGCCGCCGGAAGCCTTCACCCCCATCTCCGGTCCGACCGTCCGCCGCATGAGGGCGATGTCCTCCACAGTCGCGCCGCCGGGTCCGAAGCCGGTCGATGTTTTCACATAATCCGCGCCGGCCGCCTTGCAGATCCGGCACGCTTGGATTTTCTCCTCATCCGTCAGCAGCCCGGTCTCCAGGATGACCTTGACGACGGCCCGTCCGCGGCACGCCTGCACGACTCCCTCGATGTCCCGCTTCACGGCGTCGGCATCGCCGGACTTGAGCGCGCCGATGTTCATCACCACGTCGATTTCCGTGGCGCCGCTTGCAATCGCATCGCGCGCTTCGGCGATTTTGACGAACGTGGTGGAAGCGCCCAGCGGAAAACCGATGACGGTCGTGACGCCGACCCCGGAGCCGGACAGCTGATCAGCCGCCAGACGCACCCAGTATGGATTGACGCACACCGTGGCGAATCCGTAGGTTTTGGCCTCATCGCACAACCGGACGATATCCGCCCGGGCTGCATCCGGTTTCAACAACGTGTGATCGATTTTGCTGAAGATTTCCTCAGGGGAGATCTGCATGTCTGGATTCATGACCGTGTTCCTCCTGTCGTCAAAACCCTCGTCCGCGTTCGGAACATGCTGTCCATGCTCCCGCCATGCCTCGTCCGGCAAGCAGCCGAGCCGTATCGACCCGCGGTCCAGGCTCAAATGCCGGCCCGCACGCGGCGCGCCCCTGCAGCTTGCGTCCCCGCAGCCCGCACCCGCTCGGCGCGCGACCCATCGGCGCCCGATCCCCCGGACCGTCCCGCGGCTCACGCCCTCTGCGACCCGCGGTCCAGGCTCAAACGCCGGCCCGCGAGCTCCGGCCGCGCCCCTGCAGCTTGCGTCCCCGCAGCCCGCACCCGCTCGGCGCGCGACCCATCGGCGCCCGATCCCCCGGACCGTCCCGCGGCTCACGCCCTCTGCGACCCGCGGCCCCGGCTCAAATGCCGGCCCGCGAGCTTCGGCCGCGCCCATGCTTGCGTCCCCGCGGCCCGCACGCGGCGCGCCCGATCCGCAAGGCCCCGCATCCGGCCACTCCCGCTCAACTCACGCCCTGCCGTTCCGCGTCTCCCCCGGCGCGCGGCCGTGAACCGATGGATCAGGCTCCGCCGGTGGCCGTTCGAGCAGAGCTTTCGCCGTGAACTGGTCGGTGATCAGCACGTTCGGGTACCCTCCCCGCAGCGCGCCGTAGACGGCTTCGACCTTGCACGGTCCGCCCGCCACCAGGATCGATTTTTCCTTGCGGCGAAGCTCGGACAGATCGATGCCGATGGTGCGGCGGTCCAGCTCTTCGCTGCAGAGGTTCCCGTCAATGTCGATGTAGCGGCAGCAGATGTCGCCGACCGCGCGGGAATAGATCACCTGCAAGTCTTCGCCGGTGAAATAATCCGCCCGGATCACCACCGAATCGGAGTCCGGAACGCCCACGGTGAACACGGCGATGTTGGTGTTTTTGCCCATCTCCAAAATCTTCCGGATATGGCGGTCCGCCTCGATCGCCTGTTTGACCAGCATATGATCGACGATGGCCGGCAGCGGGAGGAAATGGGGCGTCGTATTGAACGCCTTGCCGAACAGATGCACGATTTCGTACGCGTACGTATCGGTCTCCGAATAGCTGACGCCGCCGTTCATCTGCACGATGCGGACGTTGCGCACATGTTTGCTCTGCAGGTTGACGGCCACCTCATACAACGTCGTGCCCCAGGTGACGCCGATGGAATCGCCGTCCTGGACGATGTCGCGCAGATAGCCGGCCGCGGCTTCGCCCAGATACTTTTTCACGATCCGGTTTTCGTTCTGCGGCGCGGAGACGACGACGGCTTTCATCAGGCCGTACCGTTCCTCCAGCCCGCGCGCGAGGATCTCGTTGTCCTGCGTCGGGTCCAGGATCTTGATCTGCACGATGCCCTCTTCCTTGGCCGTCTGCAGCAAACGCGACACCGTCGGCCGGGAGATGCCCAGCTTCTTGGCGATCTCCTGCTGGCTGTAGTCGAGCTGGTAGTACATTTTGGCCGCGTCGATCATTTTTTTGAGCTTATCCGTTTCCATCTTTGGCGTTCGCTTCTTTCCGCTGTTATCGTTCGCCCTTCTGATACGGCTTGCCGACGGCGCCGGGCGCGACCGCGCGGCCCACGAATCCCGCGAGCACGAGAACGGTCAGGATGTACGGGAACATGTAAATGAAATCGACCGGGATGTAATTGGTGATGCCGTACACCTGAAACACCGATTTCAGGGCGGATGCGATGCCGAAGAACAAGGCCGCGAACATGCCCGCCACCGGCCTCCACTTGCCGAAGATGAGCGCGGCGAGGGCGATGAAGCCTTGGCCCGATATCGTGTTGTGCGAGAAGTTGCTGGTCGTCGTCAGCGCGATCGTCGCGCCGCCCATCGCGGCCAGCGCGCCGCTGATCATGACCGCGGCGTACCGGACGCGGTAGACGTTGATCGCTACGGAATCGGCCGCCTTCGGATGCTCGCCGACCGAGCGGAGCCTCAAGCCCGCGGGCGTCTTGTACAGCACGAACGCGATGACGGCGACGAGCAGGAAGGCGATGTAGCTGGTCGGATACGCGACGAACAGCGCCGGCCCCAGGTACGGGATGTCCGACAGCCCGGGAACGGCCCATTTGGAGAACACATGCTTCAAGGTCGGCGTCTGGGCCGCGCCGTCCAGCAGAATTTTGCACAGATAGATCGTGGCGCCCGCCGCCAGCAGGTTGAGCGCGACGCCGCTGACCACCTGATCCGCCCGGAACGTGACCGAGGCCACCGCATGCGGCAAGGCGAAAATCGCTCCCGCGACGATCGCGCACAGAAACCCGATCCACGGCGCGCTTCCCCCGAGCCCCGCGTTCGTCTCCAGGAAATAGGTCACGATCGCCGCCGTGAACGCCCCCGCCATCATCATGCCTTCCAGGGCGATGTTGACGACGCCGGAGCGCTCCGAGATGAGGCCGCCCAGCATGGCGAACACCAGCGCCGTGGCGAACACGATCGTGGTCTGGATCAAGTCGCTGGTTACTTGCAGTACCGCCATGCTAATGCACCGTCCTGTTCTTTTTTCTGAAGCGTCGAATCAGCAGCTCCACGATGCCGCTGGCGGCCACGAAGAAAATGACCAGCGCGATGACGACATGGATCAGTTCTTCGGGAACGCCCGCGCCGAATTTCATGCCGGACGCGCCGTAGGTCAGCACGCCGATCAGCACGGCGCCGAGCACGACGCCGACGGCCGTGTTCCGCCCGATCAGCGCGACGGCGATTCCCATCAGGCCGTAGCCCGGAAACGCGGCGTTGATCGTCTGGTAATGGAACACGCCCATCACTTCGCAGGCGCCGCCGACGCCGGCGAACAGGCCGCTGATGAACATCGCCTTGACGAACGTCGATTTGACGTTGATTCCCGCGTATTCGGAAGCGTCCGGGTTGAACCCGACCGAGCGGAGCTCGAAGCCCTGCCTCGTCTTCCACAGCAGAAAATAGAACAGCACCGACAGGGCGAGCGCGATCAATATCCCGTAATGGATGCGCGCGTGGTCGAACAGCCCGGACAAATTCGACGAGGACAGCCATGCGCTCTCATGGATATATTTCGAGCGCGCCATCCCCTTTTCGAGCAGGGCGCTGCGCACGATATAGTTCGCGACGTGGAGAGCGATCCAGTTGAGCATGATCGTGGTGATCACCTCGTGCACGCCGCGCACCGCCTTCAAATAACCGACGATCGAGCCCCACAGGCCGCCGGCCAGGGCGCTGGCGACGAGCGCCAGCGGGACGTGCAGATACCAGGGCAGCTCGAGCAGCACGCCGACACTGGCCGCGGCGACGGCTCCCATGATGAACTGCCCTTCCGCCCCGATGTTGAACAGGCCGGCCCGGAACGCGAAGGCCACCGACAGGCCGGTGAAGATGTAAGGCGTGATCTGCCGGATCGTCTCCCCGAAGTTGTACATATCCCCGAACGCCCGCGAAAACAGCGCGCCGTAGGCCAGGAACGGATTGTAACTGCCCGCCAGCATGATGACGGCGCCGAGCACAAGCCCGATCAGGACGGAGACGACGGGGACCAGCGTCGATTCGCGAAACAGCCGTCTGACGAAATCCGTCATGCGCGTACCTCTCTTTCTCCCGCATGGCCTCCGGACATCAGGAGACCGATCTCCTGTTCATTGGTTTTCCGGGGGTCCAGAATGCCGACGATCCGGCCTTCGTACATCACCGCGATGCGGTCCGACAAATTCATGATCTCATCCAGCTCCAGCGAATACAGCAAGACCGCCTTGCCGCTGTCGCGCTGCTCGATCAGCTTCCGATGGATGAATTCGATGGCCCCCACGTCCAAACCGCGCGTGGGCTGCGTCGCGATGAGCAGATCCGGATCGCACGCGACTTCGCGCGCGACGATCACTTTCTGCTGGTTGCCGCCCGACAGCGCCCTCGCCGCCGTCTTCTCGTCCGGCGTGCGGATGTCATACTCTCCGATCAGCCCGGCGGCATGCCCGAAGATCCGGTCGTATTGCAGCAGGCCGCGTTTGCAGAACGGGGAAGCGTAATAATTTTTCAGCACCAGGTTTTCCCCCACGCAAAAATCAAGCACAAGCCCCCGCTTCTGCCGGTCCTCGGGAATGTAGCCGACCTTCGACTCCGCGATCTCGCGCGGGCTTCCGTTCTGAATCGGCCGCCCCCGCAGGCGGATTTCCCCGGACGTCGCCTTGCGCAGCCCGGTGAGCACTTCGATCAGTTCGCGCTGGCCGTTGCCTTCCACGCCCGCGATGCCGAGAATCTCGCCTCTGCGGACTTCGAGCGACAGTCCCTTGAGCGCCGGGCAGCCCCGGTCGTCGTAGGCCGTCAGGTCGTCGATCTCCAGAATCGTCTCGCCCGGCTGCGCCTCCTTCTTCTCAATGACGAAGCTGACTTGCCGCCCGACCATCTTGGCGGCCAGTTCCTCGGCCGTCGTCCCCCGGACGGGAAGGCTGTCCACCACCTTGCCGCGGCGGATGATGGTGACCCGGTCGCCGATGGCCATGATTTCTTTCAGCTTGTGGGTGATGAGAATGATCGTCTTGCCTTCCTCGGTCAGCCTGCGCATGATCGCCATCAGTTCCTGGATCTCCTGCGGCGTCAGCACGGCGGTCGGCTCGTCGAAAATGAGAATGTCCGCGCCCCGATACAGCGTTTTCAAAATTTCCACCCGCTGCTGCATCCCCACGGAAATTTCCCGGATTGTCCGATGCGGATCCACCTGGAGGCCGTATTTCGCGGAGAGCTCTTCGACGCGGGCGAGCGCCTTCTTGTAGTCGATCATGATGCCCCTGCGCGGTTCCGCGCCGAGGATGATGTTCTGCAGGACCGTATAGGGTTCGACCAGCATGAAATGCTGATGGATCATCCCGATCCCGAGTTCGATCGCCTTCTTCGGATCGGTGATCTTGACGTTCTGTCCGTGAATGAGAATATCGCCTTCATCCGGTTGATACAAGCCGAACAGGATGTTCATCAGGGTCGTCTTCCCCGCTCCGTTCTCGCCGAGCAGGGCGTGGATTTCGCCCTTTCGCACCTGCAGATGGATATCGTCGTTCGCGACAATGCCGGGAAAACGCTTGGTTATGCCCTTCATTTCCACGGCGATCTCGCTTTGCACCGGTTCATCCCCCGCTTGTGAAGGCCGGGCGGAAAGGACACGCTCGTCCGTTCCCGCCCGACCGGATTCTGGATCTGCTCTTGGTTACTCGGAAGGCACTACAATTTCACCGCTGACGATCTTTTGCTCGTACTCTTTCACCTTGCTCAGGACGTCTTCCGGAACGTTCGGATTGTTCTCCGGCAGGCCGACGCCGCTCTCCGCGAGACCGAGCTCGGTCAGACCCGGCGTGAACTGGCCGTTCGCCAGATCGCCGCTGACCCGCGCCACCGCCTGGTCCACGCGCTTCATCATCGAGGTCAGCGTGATCTCATGGCCGAAGGTGATGGACTGGTCCTTGTCGACGCCGATGACCCAGACGTCGTTTCCGGCCTTCTTGCGCTCGCTGCCTTCGTTGAACACGCCGTCGCCCGTCGCGCCCGCCGCGTGGAAGATGATGTCCGCCCCTTTGTTGTAGATGGTGGCCGCCGACGCTTTGCCCTGGTCCGGCGCGTCGAATGCGCCCGTGTAGTCGATGATGACCTCCGCATCCGGATTGGCGGCTTTCACGCCGGCTGCAAAACCGGCTTCGAACCGCTTGATGACGGGAATTTCCATGCCGCCCACGAAGCCGATCTTGTTCGTCTTCGTCATGAGCCCCGCGACGACGCCGACGAGATAGGAGCCTTCATGCTCCTTGAACGTGACCGAAGCGACGTTCGGCGCGTCCACCACGGAGTCGATGATGGCGAGCTTCGCGTCCGGATTCTGGTCGGCGACCTGCTTCACGGCGTCGCCCATCAGGAAACCGATGCCCCAGGTCAGATCCGCCCCGCCCTTGACGAACTGGTTCAGGTTCGGGACGTAATCGGCGTCGCTCTGGCTTTGCAGATAATCCACTTTCGCGCCGAATTCCGACCCGAATTGCTGCAGGCCTTCCCACGCGCTTTGGTTGAACGAGTTGTCGTTCACGCCGCCGACGTCGGTGACCATTGCCACAAAATATTGCTTCTCATCGCCGCCGGACGGTTCGTTCGCGCCGTTCTCCGTCTGTCCGCCGTTCTGCTGTCCGCCCTGCGTCTCCGCGGGCTGGCCGCCGTTGTTCGGATTGTTCTTCGAACCGCCGCCGCAGCCCGCCAGCACGAAGGTCAGCGCGAATACCGCGGCCATGATCGCCATCCAGCTTCTTTTGCGCCAAAACGTCATATGCAAATCCCCTCTCTTGCGTTGTGGTAATTCGAATCGAACATCATGCGTCAAACGTCCGTCGTGGTTTCCCGGATCGGTCGCGAGCGCCATTCGCCCGTCAGTTCACCCCCTTTATCTGGTAAAGGCCATTGATAAGCAAAATGAAAAATTGACAACAACATTGTTGAACAATTGTTCAGTTTGTATTTTGTAACTGTGACATTTGTTCCATGGATGTCCGGTTCTGAAAACCTTTTTTCGCCGAATGCCGCTTCTTCCGATTGAACATATGTAAATGTNGAAATTTTTATTTTGTTCCAGTATAGCCTAGACGGCGGCCGATGTAAATATTGTTTACATCAGAANCCGGCGCGGTTCAGACTCTTGAACAGGATTGGCTTCATTTGGCAACGGTATGCGCCGAAGCGCCGCAAAAAAAGGACGTGCACAGGCACGTCCCCTTCAATGTCCGCGATGATTCAGTGAAACTTCGGCAGCCAGTCGCCGTGCGCCTCGATCAGGTCGTCGCACAGCGCCACGATCTCGTCGAGCGTCAGCTCGGCCGCGGTGTGCGGATCGAGCATCGCCGCGTGATAGATATGCTCCTTCTTCCGCGTGATCGCCGCCTCGATCGTGAGCAGCTGCGTGTTGATGTTGGTCATGTTCAGCGCGGCGAGCTGCGGCGGCAGCGCGCCCACGTACGTCGGCGTCACCCCGCTCGCGTCCACCAGGCAGGGCACCTCGACGCACGCCTCCTTCGGCAGGTTCGTGATCAGCCCGGTGTTCATCACGTTGCCGCCGATCTTGAACGGCACATCCGTTTCGATCGCCTCGAAAATATACGACGCATACTCGTGCGTCCGCTCATGTGTCAGATTGACGTTGTTCACGAGCGACTCCCGCATCTTCTTCCAGCCTTCGATCTGGGCCACGCATCGGCGCGGATATTCGTCCAGCGGGATGTTGAACCTCTCGATCAGCTCGGGATACTTGCTCTTGATGAAATACGGATGATACTCGGCGTTGTGCTCGGACGACTCCGTCACGTAATAGCCGAAGCGGAACATCAGCTCGAAGCGCACCATGTCGTGGTGCTTCTCCTTCTGCTTCTCCCGCGCCCGCCGCTTGATCTCGGGGTACAGGTCCGCGCCGTCCTTCGTCACTTCCAGCAGCCAGGCCATATGGTTGATGC
>Ga0065720_1021593_pt1 | contig 10129 bp, 9 predicted proteins | sample Thericmetagenome_FD_59107 | JGI IMG/M metagenome (GOLD analysis project Ga0065720, IMG submission 59107) | Thermophilic microbial communities from the Joint Bioenergy Institute, California, USA of rice/straw/compost enrichment - eDNA_2 v2... | ecosystem: Engineered > Solid waste > Grass >... | reverse complement strand
TAATTTAACCTCTAAAACCAATTCCCGTAAAAGGCTTATTATCGCGCAATTCTCTTAATAAAATAAATGCCCAGGACCAAGAAAACAGCCCTCAAAAGGCCCGCTAACCAATCCCTCCTCAACTTTCCAGTAGCTAAAAAGACCGCCACGCTCCCACCCTTCCACGAAAAAGCCATCATAGACGCCGATGAGTACTACCAGAATCTCAGCCCTCTTATTAAGCTTCTCTCAACCCAAATTACAACCACCAAGACTCCAACCCCAAAGATCATAAAGAAAAAGGTCACTAAAGCGCCTGTTCGCAAAAAGGAGAAGATCTTCTCTATCCCTCAGAGGCCTTTCCAGAAGCTGGTCAGAGAACTGGCTAATCAAGACCAAAAGGAATTTAGATTTAAGGCTGAGGCACTAAAAGCCCTCCAAATTGCTACTGAGGATTTCTTAGCAGGATTCTTTGAGGATGCCCAGAAGTGCGCAGCACATGCTCATAGGAAGACTTTGATGGTAAAGGATATTCAGTTGATTGCTAAGCTTCGTAAAATAGATTATGAGCCTATCTAATGGCAGATTTGCTCAGATTTTGTGTTTCTCGTATTCTCTACCATTATTTTGGTATATTTGTAATTCTGGTCAGCTTTATGGAATGCTTTTCTGTAAATCTATTCGTTGTTCTAAGTATTTATTCTCTCAAGATTAATTACAATTAATCTTTTATTTCCCGACTGGGACACCACCACTCAGATCTCCAGATCTCCAATGGATCTCACTACTGAGTCTTTTCTCAAGAAAAGCGAGAAAGTTTTCCACGAACTTTACATCCAGATCCTCTCCTATCTGGACTTTACCTCTCTAATGCAGGTCTTAGCTGTGTCTACAGACTTCTATGAACTATCCAACTCATATTTCAAGCATTTCCTCATCACCAACAACTTAATTGACCACAGCGAACGACAACAAGGCGCGGACTACTACCTTAAGCTCTTTAGATCCTTCTATTTCAGGGAAGTGCTTGCTGCACCTTTGAATCCCCAGATGACTAGTTATAATGAGCTTAAGTTTACCAGATATCCAAGATGTTCAACCAAAGGAATCAGCAAGTTTAACCTGGGCACAAAATTCACTGTGTTCCAGCTTTATAACCAGGATATTATCTTCCTGACTACTGAAGAATACCTGAACCCCAAGTTCGACTTAAACAGCATAAGCAAGAAAAACATCAGAAAGAACGTGACAAAGTTCTTCACAGAGTCAAAGCATCTGTGTTACCTGACCAAGACCGGACAAGTTTTTGTCATTTTCTATGACCAGACCAAGCCCAGCCATGAATTTGGTGAAGGTGTTCTAGAATACACCCTGACCCATCCCGTAAGGGACTGTGAGTTTAGCTATACTAAGGCTGTCCTTCTATGCGATGTACCTAAGAAGGAACAAGAAAACAAGCCAGAAGAAGAAAAGGAGGGATCTTCCAAGGCGAAGAAACAAGAGATAAAAGTTTGGAATATAAATGAACTGAGTCCAGAGACCCTGAACGATCCTGCAAGGATTGTGGAGGCTCAAGGGCTGGACGAAGAAGACATTAGAGACTTTTGTGTGGGGAATACTGCTGCTTACTTCACCACCAGTAAGGGAGTCACATATGAGTGTGACCTCAGCGCTACGAATAACAACAAATTCATGATCTTCCCATACAATTACCTCAAGAGCAAGAATATTAAGAGGCTCTTCTGTGGGGTTAACTACTTCATGGCCTTGGAACAAGAAGAAGTCAAGCCAATAGACACGTGGACCAACCAAGAAATCGTCGCCTGGGCTAATACCAATGGATTTGAAGAGTATGCCAACATCATAAAGTACGAGAACATCTCAGGTAAACAGCTAATGAACGCTGACAAGAGGTTCCTTATCGATGTCCTAGGTGTCACACAGTACCATCATCCAATATTTTTATAATCATATAGGGAGGACTTAATCATCAAGCTCCTTAATGCAATCTCCCAACTCACCAAGAATAAGCTCGAAAAGCCAAAGCTCTACGGATGGGGAGTCAACTCCTCAGGACAACTTGGCGTTAACACAGGATCTACTACAGTTCCTCACCCTGTAGAGATTCCTTTGCCATCCTTTGAAGGAGATAATATGATCTTAGACATCGTATGTGGGCTCAAGCAGACTGTAATAGTGACCAGAAAGTCTGGTATTTGGGTCACTGAAGTCGCATCCAAGAAACCCACAAAAGAAGCAGAGCCCGAGGGAACAAAGAAAAAGAGTAAAGATGAAGAAAAGAAAGAGAAAGCCAACCTCAGGTGGATAAATATAGCTCCACTATGCCAAAAGATAAAGTAAGAGTGTGAATATTATATCTTATTTGTTAGTGAAAAGAGCTATAAAGTAATCCAGATTTCCCTTAGCAAGGACTACATTGCGGTCCTTGGAGCCAATCAAGGCCACATCAAGGCCGAAGTGGGTTCAACTAATGTCAAATTCAAGGGTGCTGATCATATTGTTGACAGACTCATGTGGGACAAGAAATTGAACAAGGAAGAATTCACTGTGGGATATGAGGACAGATTCTTGGGAATTTTGGAAATTCCCTTCCTAGAATTCGCCAAGAAGACTGATATCCCCACCCACAGAATCAAGTATTTCAAGAAGGATGGAGAAATAGTATGGGACAGAGTAAAGAAAATCAATCTTTTGTAATTCTGGACTCTTTCTGATAACTTAAATTCCGATTTATCACTGGTTTCTAAGTCTTAAAGAAAAACTGAAAAAAAATTTCCTCTTGAATTTTTATAAATTTTTATTTAAGCAGAATGGACTCTCAAAAAACTAGATCTGCCTATCACGCAGGTTCCTGGTACACTGACGATGGTTTCCTTGCCTCTTCTTAATCTAACTTTTAAGGCCAGAAACTAAACCAACAGCTTACCACCTGGCTAGAGAATGCTCAATTTGAATTGAGTAATATTTCAACTGTGAAAGCCATCATTGGCCCGTAAGGCTCATCCCACCCTAAGATAATTTAATAGGCATGCTGGATATCGATACAGTGGACCTACTGCAGGTTGGGCTTATAAATATTTCAAAAATGCTCCCAAAGAGTAATAATTGCATGCAAATAGTCTTATTTTAGTCCATTGAGAGTGTTCCTTTTGGGCCCTTCCCATCATGTCTATCTAGATGGATGTGGGCTGAGTGATCTAAAGTTCTATGAGACTCCTCTAGGGGATATTGAACTAGACAGAGAAAGTAAATATGATCGAGAACATTAGTTGAAATTTTAGCTATTGAGGCTTTGAAGAAAGAGGGACACTGGGAAATTTTGGATAAGGATACTGAAGAGCAAGAGCATAGTCTTGAAATGCATCTGCCTTATATTAGAAAGGCTTTTGAAGGGTATGAGCAGAGTGAAGGTTCTAATAGTTTTAGGAGAAATATCAAGTTGGTGCCTATTATGGTTGGGCAGGTGGATACTAAGGCTCAGGAATATTATGGAGCTCTCCTTGCGAAATATTTTGATGATGAGAATACTGTATTTTGTGTCTCAAGTGACTTCTGTCATTGGGGAAAAAGGTATAATTGTTGTGAATGTTTGTAAGAGAATAGATTCAAATTCCAATATTATAAAAAAGAAGATGGAGCAATCCATGAGTCCATAGAAAAACTTGATAGAAGAGGAATGGAACTCATTGAAGCCCATAATTTCAAGTACCACAACTCTATACAATTTCTGATCCGTAGGGGATTTACAGAATACTTACAGGAAACTTCTAATACTATCTGTGGGAGACGACCAATTGGAATCCTCCTGAATGTAAGTCTTGGAGTTATGAATCATTTATTATTAGGTATTTGCAAAGAGTAAATATTCTCAAAAGTTGAAAACAAAATTCGTCCGTTATGCCCAGTCAGAAGCAGTAATGACTCCGGATCAATCCTCAGTCAGTTATGCCTCTGCTGTGACTTATTTATCTTAAGAAGATTAACTGTAATTACGAAGAAATTATCCATATGTGCATAGATCACAAAATTAACATTTGCGCACTCTCCTAACATTTTCTCAACATATTACCTTCTAAATTCAGCTCTAAATAGAAATTTTATCTCTTCGCTGATACTATATTGCTTCATTGGAAGAATGTTTTGAAAGAAGTATGGATAGTAGTATACTATTTCACTGAGATTTTTGAGCAATAAAATATCTACATTACGTTAAACTCTATGTATCTTCTCAGTTATCATCTCTATTTCTTGGTCGGCCATTTAAGTCCTCTAGCAATGAATTCTGAAGAGCACCTCGATTTTTTCCCATAGGGATCGTTAATTGATTCAATGGATTACCTCTAACTTCATCAAGTACTTCCTTGGTTTCTTTTTCCAAACTATTAACTGACCTCTTCAAGTCATTAATGGAACTCTTCAACTCAGTCTTCAAGTCATCAATGGAAGTCTTTATGGAATCTAAGGCAGGAGCAATGCGACTAATGGATTTGCAGATTCCCATTTTGTGTTTTGAATTATTATTATTATTTCCCAGATCTGTCTTGTATTTATACCCGAATTAGCAAAAGATACTGAAAAATTTGGAGATACTTTTGAAAAGTATCGAATATGTTTGATCAAATATAATGAAATTAACTATGAAATTAACTGTGCTCTAGCTTAGTAGACAAGATACTTTGAACATACCTTTGAAGTTTAACTCTGACTGTGGAAGTACCTTCTGACATGTGTTTATTTAAGCTCAACTCAAATTCCTGTTTGAAGTGATTGTCACTTGCTTTTTTATTGTGCACTACATGAGCATTGAACCTCCAGCAGGTCAGACCGCTAGCCAAAACATTAGATCCAAGAAGACGACATTTTGCATCTATCGGCTCTTCTCTCCAAATGTGTACTGTGATGCCCAATTTTGAATGAGGATTTACTAAGGCTATAAATTCATCTTTATGGTTGTCCTGGAGTAACATTAGTGAAATAATTCGCTTTTATGTAAATTTTGATGTGAATTATACAGTATATTTAAATCAATCTTCAGGTTATGAAGCTGGTGTTTAATTATTATAAGAAGTATAAAGGATTTGACTTTGAGGCATTTCAACTTTGTGAATCGTAATACTTAGGAGGGATTTAATAAATTCTCAACTTACAATTCCTTATTTATTCAATATCTCATGAATACATTTTTGTTGAGAATACAGTTAGATTGATATGCATAAAATATCGCATTATCTTGTGGGATGAGTATAGAAGATGTTTGCTTTAGCATGGTAGACTTTAGAATCCGACCAAGTTTTCATGACAGCATTAATCTTTTCTCCATTAACAGTTGCTTTTTCTGTAAGTCTGAAGTTATATCCAGTAACCATGTCAAGATAGCTGATTCCAGTCCACGTAATAGCATTTTTGATATTGATACTTTGTTCAAACTTCTCCATTCTTTCACCAGATCCATTGTGAAGGACTCCAGTTATTGCACTCTTCGTCTCAAAGACTCCATGCATGCAATCCTTTTCATAGACGAGGATGGTTGCTCCAACATAATAAAGAGCAGTGTCATACCAAGTCGTGACAGTAACCTTGAACTTATTAGCTTCAACGCTGCTGGGAGAGACCTTAATACGAGCATTCTTGGAGTTCATCCTGAAGCCAGAGATGCCAACAGTGACACCAGGATTAGTCATGGCCCTGGGATAGTCAAAGGTGTATTCAATTGGTCTTTCAGTATAGAAATTAGTAGAAAGCTTCTTGAAAGCGGGGCTATTGCTGTCATCTTTGAGGGTCAGAATATAGATTCCACTCTTGGAGGAAATAGTGGCAATCCAATCGATTTGGATCATGTAGAGGCTGACATTGGGGAAGATAACGATCTTGATGTAGAAGCCTTCTGTAGTGACCTTTTCAACAGAAATCTTAACCCCAGGATTAGGATCATCCATATCTATACCAGAAAGGGTGATACCAACACTTGGAACTTCAGAGAAAGGGCTTGGGAAAGATACCCAAACAGTCTCAGATTGTTCAGAATTTCTTTTGGATACGAAGGGATGGGTTGTTCCCCAATAAACTTTCTCGAAAACACCAGTACGAGTGACATATTCCTGATAGCTGGGAATGTGGAAGAGGACATCTTGTGCAAGATAGACGACGCTATTGTCCCAGGTCCAGAATCTAGTGTTAGCAACTTTGCCAGAAGTAGTAGTGTGGGACCTCAAACGATAAGTTGCTTTAGCACTAAGGTCAATGAGATTGAGTCCTGACCAAACAGATCCAGAAAGAGTACTAGGGAAGGTTACAGATTTGATTTCTTCCCTTGTACCTTGGCCTGTAGAAAGCAAGCCTGATCTAGTTGTGGCTACAATAGCAGTGGCTCTATCAACTTTCTTTTCAAAGACAACAACAGTTACTGTGGCAGACTTCCAGATAGTGTCCATCCAAGTCGAGGCCTTAAGAAGGAAGCCCTCCTGGGTCTCTTGAATGGGCTCAAGAGTGAGTCTTGCGTTCTTACCAGATCCAAATTCCCAGCCAGAAATAGCCACTAGAACGCCAGGATTGGTAAGGGGACGGGGGTAAACGAACTTGACAAAGGCGGATCTGTCTCCATAAGTTTCACTGAACTCGGCAATAATGTTTCGAGGAATTGTGTATTGTTGAACCCAGATCTGGCTCTTGGAGGGAATGGTGGCAATCCAAGAGACATGAGCACCGTAGACTTTGGCACCTTTAGGAGCAGTGACGACAAGCTTAAAACTTTGGGTTGTGACAGATTCTGCAGCAACTGAGATTCCAGCAGAAGCAGTATTGATATCGAAACCAAGGAGAGCAACAGCAACTTGAGGAATTTCATCAAAGGGTTGAGCGAAGTTAATTGTATATGCTTCCTGCCTGTTTTTATCAGCTTGAATCCTGAAACTATGAGAGTTGTCATAGTATTGATAATATGTTCCTGTTTGGGTTGAAGGAGTTGGGAGAGCACAATATAATTTGTCGGCCTGCAAGAAATTAGAGCTAGCTGAGGTCGTTGACTCACTGCTAAAATCCATTAGGACTGTCTTATACTTAGCAGGAACATCTTTGACCCTAACAGCTGATACAAGAGCTATTAATGAGAGGATGAATAGGCTTTTAGCGATCATGTCTTCAAAATAAATTATTATTGAATAAACGCTCGACTTGAAATCTTAGCGCGCTAATTTTCGTTTTTTTAAACGTTATGGAGATTATGGAGAACAAGTAGAACCTCATAAAATGAAATAGTTCTTCGAATTTCAGACTATTTCTCGCCATATTCTCATTGATACTTCTCTGCATCATTATAAGTATCTCAAGCCAATCAATAAAAACATAGAAGCAGTCACTTTACACCCGATGCGAAAACAAGCCAGACTATTCACTCCTTAATATGGGAATGCATTTTACTGCTTATTTGTACTTCAAATATGACAGGCATATTCAGCGCCAGGTCTCCTTGATTCCAAGAGCGTGCCTAGTGATTCTGTGGCCATTAAGGACTTGATTAAATGGCCTATTAATCCAGAAGAGGATGAGGATATGAAGATTTATGAGATTCTAAGATGGGTTTACAAGTTAGTTATGAGAGGCCTGATAATTTCCTCCCTGGAAGCCCTCCTCAAGTTAATTGGATTGAATTTTGAATTTTTCCTAATTGAGATTTCTTCTATAGGAGAGTCTTCCTGACCCTTTATAGTGAAGAGAATTCTTCTATGAAGGATCCTGGTTTGCATTTTTTTTTTTTTTTTTTTGTTAAATAAATACTTTTCATTCCTTCTTCCAAATATTTAGAAAAAATTGACAGGATTGTGAAGGAATCAGATGACTCTCATGAGGCTTATTCAAACATATCTTTTCATATAGAATTCACTTTCATACCAATGGTGACATGAATACAGCATAGTTAAATCAGTATATAGAAGCCATTCTTATTACCTGAGAATTTGAATGTTTTCTGGCTTTAGAGGCGTTTTAAGGGGAAAAATTATAATTTTAGGAGGGATTCATTCAAATTGTCACCCAGCAATTACCAATCTATTCAATATTTCATGACTAAACTCCATGTTGAATTATTGTTTTGATCTAATACCAGTCAACTAATTCATGATGGAAATTGTTATGAGCATCATGAATTCTGATGAGAGGAGTCAAGGCGATGAAGAAAAGGATGAAAAGTCCTCTGGTCAACATTATTTCAAGATATGAATTAATTAACACAAACTTAAGCTGTTTAACTAAGAAAATATATGATCGGATAAAGCATCAGAAATAGGATCGGTTAATAACACCTAGTAAATGTTTGTTTGGCAAGTACAGGAAAGCAGGAAGATGATGTTCTTTGATACTGACTTGTCAATCCTTCTGGATTGTATCAATGATCTTCAGAGAACAAACTTCATTGTGCTTCAAGAATTCAAGAACCTAAATTTGTAATAGAGTTTCGAATGAGATTGACCCTGCCTCATGCTTTCCAGAAAAACTGTAAATAAAGTTTTTAACCTGATAACCGAGAAGGTTCATGACTGAATCATTCTGATTGATGTAAATTCACTTAGAATTAATCTTGATTTGAGACGATTCGCAATCAGTTTGATTTCACACTATGAAGAATTAGATACTCAACCAATCTTTGAGACTTTAGCATCTGTCATGGTTATGACTCTGTGTCTTTCTTAAGACAAATATTTTTGTCAATTTCTGATGCTAGTTTGGCTAACTTAGGAGAGAGCCAGATTATCATTGATTATATATATATATATATGTAACTTTCATTAAAGCATATTCTTTATGGAAAAAAATGCTTAGACTTTTTGAACTTGGAGTTGAGGCTTAAATTGTTCCAAATTAGCCTGGATTCTTACTTCTAAATAGTTTCCAACAAAAGGCACCATAATCCGAATCCAAAGGTAGGGCTTGATATCTTAACCAAATCCAGTTTATTATTTCTAAGACTTTGATACACACTTATAATTAAGCTGACGCCAAAAAAGACTATCAAATAAAGTAAAAAACCTTTAGATTGGTGAAAAGATTGGAGTTTCTCTATTTCTGTGGCTAATTGTCGAAAGGCTAAGTTGCAGTATAAAAAGATATTTGATATGCAGGCTACTTGAAAACCATTTTGGATAGGAAAATTTGAAACTATGAAATTCTCTAGATATCTCCTCTGGTCCGGCCCTAGATGTCCCCACTAACTCCAGGTCATCGCTTATTTACAATAAGAGATTTACAAGCATGTTCTGGCTAAGATAGTCAGGCTTATATCAAAATCATTTTATTTCTAGGATAATTCCTAGAGATGGTACCTGAGGAGTGTCATAGCACCCTCTAACTTTTTTGTTTTCACTTCTTTTATAGTTTAAACTCTATATAGTTCCCATTTAATTATCATTTTTAATTTATTGGTCTGTTATGTAAGTAATGTGACAGAAAATTTCCTAATCTGTCTGGAGTGTCTCCCATCGGTATCATTAATAATTGATTCTCTAAATACTTATCTTATAATTTATAATGATTAAGTACCTCTAATTTCTTCAACAACTTTTTTAATGTGCTCTCCCAAGTCTCTTATTAAGGTCGCAATGTCATCAATGGAAGTTTTCATCTCATTCGTTGAAAATTTTATCTCAATTAAGCAAGCATTAATGCGATCAAGAGATTGGCATAGCTCCATTTGCTGTGTTTTAGATTATTATTATATGCCAGATATCTCTTGTATTTATACCTAAATTAACAAAAGACATGAGAAAATTTTGGGGGATAATTTTGAAAAGTATTTGATAAGCTTGATCATATATAGTGAAATTAATTAATTGTGCTCAAAGTTATCTACTAGACTGCAACTCAGTGTAATTTGTCTTTCATTCTTTATACCTTTCACATTAATTGAAATTGTTAGCTAGTTTAAGGGGAAAAAAATCAAGTGTGGATTTGTTTTTTCATGACCCAGTTATGATAATTGTGTCCAGATGATTGTAAAACAATTAAAGTTCATGGAGGTTAGATTCAGACAGTCAAGTTTTCAACTACCCTTACCTAAATTTTCCATGATCTAAAAGACTGGGTTCAAATAATTTGTATTTTGAAGCCTTAAACAATGAGTTATTTATATAGTCCAGTT
>Ga0065720_1005484_pt1 | contig 10132 bp, 8 predicted proteins | sample Thericmetagenome_FD_59107 | JGI IMG/M metagenome (GOLD analysis project Ga0065720, IMG submission 59107) | Thermophilic microbial communities from the Joint Bioenergy Institute, California, USA of rice/straw/compost enrichment - eDNA_2 v2... | ecosystem: Engineered > Solid waste > Grass >... | reverse complement strand
CGGTGACGAGCGGCATCAGCTGCGGCAGCGTAATGCGCATCGCCTGCTGCCATTTGCTCGCGCCGTCGATGACGGCCGCTTCGTAATACTCGTGGCTGATCGTCACCATCGAGGCGACGAAGAAAACGGTGTAATAGCCGGCATTCTTCCAGATGTTGATCAGCGGAAGGATGAACGGCCAGTACTTCGGCTCCTGGTACCAGCTGATCGGTTCCATGCCCAGCGCCGGCAGCAGGTTGTTGTTGATGAATCCGTTCCCCTTGCTCAGGAAGGCGAATACGAGATAGCTCACAACCACCATGGACAGGAAGAACGGGAAGAACATTGAAGCCTGATAAAATTTCGGCAGCCAGCGGCTTCTGAGCTCGTTCAGCATCATCGCGAAGATGATCGCGATGACGATGTTGGACACGATGAACACCGCATTGTACAGAAGCGTGTTGCGCGTAATGATCCAGGCGTCCCGGGTCGAGAACAGGAACTTGAAGTTGTTCAGCCCGTTCCAGGGACTGCCGAACACGCCGTCGACATAGTTCACGTTCTTGAACGCGATGATCAGCCCCGCGATGGGCAGGTAGTTGTTGACGAGCAGGAGGATGATCGTCGGCAGCATCATGAGGTAGAGCGGCCAGAATTTCAGCAGTTTTCTCCACTTGGATGATCGTCCGTATTCCAAGGCCATTCACCCGTTTCTCATCGAGATGTGTCGAGTATATCCCTCCTTCGCGGACCGGCGCTAACACTCTTTCAACCAGTGATAGCAATTCATTGACATCCCGCGTCCGCGGAGCGGTCCGGGTATGGACAAGTCCGAGACCCGCGGAACATAATACGTTCAAGGAGGGGAAGCGGCATGGCGAGGCGCGCATGGAGGAAAGCGTTTCTGAATTCGATCCAGACGAAATTCGTCCTGCTCTTCATCGTGGTCATCGCTCCGCTGGTGGCCTTTCTGATCTATGTCAACACCTACGCGCGGAACGTCGTCAGGACGCAGGTGACCGATTCGTACGAGAAAACGCTCACAAATTTCATCAACAAGACGGATGAGCTGTTCATGGGCGCGGAGAAGTATCTGGCCAATTTTCTGCACCGGGAACTGGACACGACCGCCATCGACTATCCGTTCCGGGAAGAGACGCGCAATACGCTGATCAAGGTGCGGGCCAACAATAAATTCACTTACATGCTGAACTTCATGCCCGACGTCGACTCGTTCACCTACTATTCCCCGCAGCATTCGACACTCCTGCTCACGACGAATCGTTCCGGTTACGTGCAGAAGTTCAAGGCTGCGCAAGACCTGATGCGCGATGTCGCGGAATCCTCGAACATCGCGTACGGCACGTTCCGATCGGCTTTTGTGATGATTTACGGCGAGCAGTATATGATCCGGATTTACCGCGATTTCCCGGACGTCTATCTGAGCGCCTGGATCAATCTCCATCACCTGCTCGAATCGCTCGGCGCGGTTCATTCCGCCATTCTGTCCCAGGATGACGTGGTGCTCGCGTCGCACGGCCTTCCGCCCGAGCGCGTCGAACAGATTTTGAACGACCGCGCCAAGCGGAGAGCGGCCAATCCGCAATATTTTCTGCTGTCCCAATATTCCGAGCACCAGGGACTCCGGTATGTCATCCTGATCCCTTCCACCGATGTCCTGCAGAATCTCTCCTTCTTCCAGAAGGTCATCTATTGGATGCCGGCCGTCATCTTCATCGTCGTTGTCTTCTATATCGCCTTTATCCGGCGGTTTCTGCTGACGCCGATGCGGACGCTCATCCGCGGCATGCAGCGCATTTCGCACGGCGATCTCGATACGCGCATCCGGATGAACGCTTCCAATGAGTTCAATTACATGAACTCGGTGTTCAACAACATGGCGGAGGAGATCAAATCGCTCAAAGTGTCGGTGTACGAGGAGCAGCTGCGCGTGCAGCTGGCGGAGATGAAGCAGCTGCAGATGCAGATCAATCCGCATTTCTACAGCAACAGCCTGAATCTGATCAGCGGACTGGCGCAGCTCGGAGACCAGGCGTCCGTGCAGCATATGACCCAGCTCCTGGCGCGATATTTCCGTTATGTGACGTCGAGCAGCCGGACGGTGCTGACCTTGAAGGAAGAGCTGGACCATATCCGGGACTATCTCACGATTCAGCAATACCGCTATCCGGATATTCTGTCGTTCGACATTTCCATGCCGGATGAACTCGGCAGCGCATCGGTCCCGCCGCTCACCCTGCAGCCGTTCGTGGAGAACTCGATTATCCACGGCTATCAGAAGAAGACGTCGTCCTTCCGCATTCGCATCACGTGCGGCACCGAGGAAGCGGCGGACGGCGGCACGCTCGTGGTCGTGACGCTGGAAGACAACGGCATCGGCGTGGAGCCCGCGAAGCTGGCCATGCTCAGGCAGAACGTCTCGGACGGCGTGGCCCGCGCGGCCGGCGAGACCCGGCATCTGGGCATCTGGAACGTCTACCGCCGGCTCAGCCTGATGTTCGGCGAACAGCAGGTGTCCATTCGCTTCGAATCCGTCGATACGGGCGGATTGCGGGTCATGGTCCGTTTTCCGTTCAAGTCCGCGTAGACATGGGGGTAAGGTCCGGCGGGAGCAAAAAAGCCGGCGGAAGACGCCGGCGCACGGTACGGATATGCGGTTGCGGTTCGGTCGAGGTTGATGTCGGGGACAGGCGGAGATTCGGCTACAATTCCCTGATGAACCCGCCGCACGACTCGCGGAAGATGAACGGCGTCTCGAACACGACCGACTTCGGCTTCGCACCGGGATCCTGGATCAGGCCCATGACGAGCCGGATGCATGCCGCCGCCATTTCTTCCACCGGAAGTTTGACCGTCGACAGGGACGGGATGCTGTATTTCTCGGCCTCGTGATCCCCGTAGGTCAGGATTTCCAGATCATCGGGAATGCGGATCGACGCGTGATGGAATACGGGCAGGGCGGCGACCGCCATGATGCCGATCGGGAAGAAGATGGCGGTCGGCAGCTCGCCTCCCCCTTCCACGATCCGCCGGGCGGCGCTGTTGCCGCCTTCCATCGACATCGGGGCGATCTGGATGTGCCGCTCTTCCAGCTCAAGGCCGTACTTGCCGCACGACTCGACGAACCCTTTGAAGCGCATGTTGTTCTCCGAGTTCACGAGATGTTCCGGCACGATCGTGCCGACTTTCCGGTGGCCGCGGTTCGCGAACAATTCGGCCGCTCTGCGGCCGATCTCATAGGAGTCGGCATAGACGCAGCTGTAGACGCGGCTCTCGCGGTTGAACAATACGGTCGGCACGTTGCAGCGGCTGCTCTCGAGCCAGCGCTGCTCCTCCGCCGAGATCCCCGTGATGATCGCGCCGTGATAGATGCCGCTGTCGCACATCTCCTTGATCTTGTCGACCTGCCCGCGCTTGTACGGCTGGATCGTCATCTCGAACGCGTATTCCTGCTCCAGGATCGGGCTCTGCGCGCCCGTGAAAAACCGGCCGAGCAATTCCGGCGCCAGGTCGGACGGCCAGAATGTGGCGATGGCCGGCATGTTGCGCTTCCCCGATTGCCTGAGCCGCCTTGCCGAAATATTGGGCAGGTAGCCGAGTCCCTGCGCGGCTTCGAGCACCCGCTGCTGCGTCTTCTTCGAAATCCGCATTTCGTCGCCGCGGCCGTTCAACACAATCGACACGGTTCCGACCGACAGCTTCGTCCGCTCGGCAATTTGCTTGATCGTCGACATTCTCCACCCGTCCCGCTCCATTCGTGTTACCCCATTTATAAGAAATGGCGCGCGAGATGTCAAGAATGCCGGCGTCCCGGAGGCTCTGTTTCGCGCAAGGCGTCAGATTTGGGCCAGTCGGATCACGTTCCACGACAGCTTCTTCGTGAGCGCCGTCACCTTCCCGCCGTCCATCCGGGTTCCGGTGTTCGGTCTCGGGATGATCGCATCCGGCTGGTCATGGCGGTTCCCTTTTGTCAGATCGTCCGTGTGCATCTCAAGATGTTCGACGAGCCTGTACCCCTCGAATCCTCTCGCATCCAGCTCGACCGCGATGTCGTCCTCCGTCGAGCGGTTGATGAGGAAGATGACCGCCTCGCCTCTCTCCTCGTGATGGACGGCGGCCGCCTCGATCGCCTGCACGTTCTCGTAGGCGTGGCATTGGTTCGATCCGGAGAGGGCGAACTGCTCCGTATTGAACGTCGGGCCGTCGACGACGGGCAGGATCGACATGCCGCCGCGGGCGAGCCGGTTCAATTGATAGTACGGGTAATACGTTGCGTTCTTCCATACATGGGTGCCGTCGAAAGCGATCGCGTTGCGCAGCCCGCCGGTCATGCAGGCGATTTTGATGCGGTCCGCGTGGCGCAGGAACGTGAGCAGCACCGACGACATCGCGAGAGCGGTCAGCATCTGATGGTTGTGGAACCGCAGCGTGTTTCCGGCTTCCTCCCCGTTCAGCCAATCCAGCGGATTCTTGAAGACGTTCTCGCGCGGCGCGAACTGGAAGTAGCTCTTCGAGACGTCGTGCCAGCCCCTGCGGCCGAAGGGCACCTCGACCTGCCTGCCGAAATGGGCGCCGTACTCGTCGAAGGAGATGTACATTTTCTTGGGCGTGCGGATTTTGGCCTGAATGTAGTCGCAGATGGAGATGGTCGTCCGGATGTAGTCCTCAAACACGGAAGAAATGTTGAGCAGGTTGGCGATGTTGCCTTCCGGCACGGAATGGTAGTGATGCAGCGACACGTAATCGACCGACTCGTAGCATTGCTCAAGCGCCGCCATCTCCCATTCGGGAAAATGTTTGTGATGGTCCGAAGTGCCCGCGAACACCGTCTCCGCCTTGTTGTCGATCCACTTGATCACCTTGGAAATTTCATGGGTGCGGATGCCGAAGCCCACGGGATCTTTCTCCCAGGAGCCGATCTGCCAATGGCCGTCCATCTCGTTGCCGAGATACCACGTCTTGATCGGCCAGGGATCGGGATGGCCGTGCTTCCGGCGCAGGTCCGACCAGTAGGTGCCGCCGGGATGAATCGAGTACTCGACGAGCTGCGCGGCGCTCTTGATGCCCTCCGTGCCGAGGTTGATCGTGTACATCGGCTCCGTGCCCGCGCGACGGGTCCATTCCAGATATTCGTTATGGCCGATGATGTTCGGCTCGATCTGGAACCACGCGAGATCGAGCTGCGCCCGGCGCTGCTCGAGCGGTCCGATGGACCCTTTCCAATCCCAGCCCGATACCCAGTTGCCGCCGGGAAAACGAAGCGCGGGAAGGTCGAACTCCCGGACGGCGTCAAGGATGTCNCTGCGGAACCCCATGTCGTCGGCGGTCGGATGATNGGGATTGTANATGCCGCCGTAGACCCAGTTCCCGATCGGCTCCAGAAACGCGCCGAACAACCGCTTGTCCACGGCGCCGATCTTGTACGACGGATGAACGGTGACGCTGGCTTTTTTGACCATGGGAAACCTCCCTTTCTGAAAAGAGCATTATCGTTTTAGCTTGAATTAGGATAGCGCTTACGCAATATTCTGTCAATCCATTGATTGACATGAAAGATACGATTCAATTACGATGAATATTGGTTGGCTAAAACGATTCAGTTCATTTCTGCGCATCATTTCGGGAGGTCTACCGCATGCCGACTGCCGGCTCCCCCGATTCCGCCCGCCGCGCGGCGGCGGATCGGATCTGGACGGCCGATTTCGTCAAAGTGACCGCCGCCACCACGCTGGTCCGGATGTGCACGCAGGTGCAGATCGTGACGATGCCGCTCTTTTTCTATCATCTCGGAACGAGCCACGCGCTGGCGGGATTGTCGATGACCTTCTTCACGCTGGCCGCCCTTCTCGCCCGCCCGTTTATCGGCGCCGCGCTCGATGTGTATGGACGGAAATCCATTTTTCTCATCGGAACGGCCGTCTATATGATTTCGACCTTCCTGTACGGGTTTGTCGCGTTCGTTCCGGCGCTCATTCTGCTGCGCATCCTGCACGGCCTGTCGTTCTCGGCCAGTTCGACCGCGTCGAGCACGATCGCTTCCGACGTGCTGCCGGAACGCCGGATGACGGAAGGCCTCGGCTACTTCGGCCTATTCGGCACGCTGGCCGTCGCCGTGGCGCCGACCGCCGCCCTGTCGCTGCTCGAGACGACCGGCTTCTCCGCGCTCTACGTCGGGACCGGCGCCGTCGCCTTGATCGCGCTCCTGCTCGGAATCGGGATCGGTTCGAGTGCCGGGAAGAGCCGGCCCCGCGCGGATGCGGCCGCCGGTGCCGTAGAAGCGCGTTCGGGCGCGGCGCGGCCGCGGTGGATGATGCTGGAGCCCCGGGCCGTTCCCCCGTCGCTCATCGTCCTGTTCGTCTCGCTCTCGACGAGCGCGGTAACGGTGTTTCTTCCGACCTTCGCGATCAGCCGGAACATTGAGGGCATCGGCCTGTTTTATTTCGTCCAGGCCGCGGCGCTGGCTCTGTCCCGCTTCGTCGTCGGCCGATGGTCGGCGCGGTCGGGTCCGCGCGTCGTCGTAAACGTCAATCTGATCATCCTGACCGCCGCGCTGGCCGGCATCGGCTTCTCCCGCTCGCTGTGGGAGCTGTTCGGCTGGGCCGTCCTGTTCGGCTTCGCGAACGGCTGCCTGGTGCCGCAGCTCAACGCGATGGCCGTGGTCAGCGCCGACCAGGCGAACCGGGGCAAGGCGAACGCGACGTTCTATATCGCGCTGGATTTCGGCATCGGCGTCGGCGCGGCCGGCTGGGGGCTCGCGCTGGAAGCGCTCGAGATGCATTGGATCTTCATGCTCGCGGCGATGCTTCCGGTCGTTGCCCTGGCGGTGTTCGGCGTCCTGAATCGAACGCGGACGGATCAGATTTGAAACCCGGGCGGAACTCGCCGAGCCTCCCCCGCAGGCTCCTCGGCGGTCCGCCTGTTTTTCATCCAAACGAAAATCCGCCCCTGGGCAATATGCCTTCAAGGACGGACGGCTGCAAGCGGCTTACTTGCCGATCGTGTACGTATAAGTCCGAATTTCGTCGGTTTCGATTGATCGGCTCGTAAAATACAGCGTGTCGCCTTCTTCTTTTTCCAGATGCAGATCGAAGTAATGGAGAAATTCATAGCTGGAATAGCCGACAGTTTCGCTGGCAAGCTGATCTTCTTCGGAATAGAAGTGCCGGTACAGTTTGACGCTTTCCTGCTGGATCAGGTCAATCAGAATGAGGTACGGCGTCTTGAAAGGCCTCGCCAGCATGTACCGATCCGTCACGTTTTCGATCATCAGTCGATCATCCACGCCGGTCAACGCCCGGAGGTCGAATTCTTTTGCGATTTCCCCTTCGGCATTGACGATTTGAACCTGAATGCCGTCGGACAGCACAGCATACTGATCGTACCGGCTCTCATGCACCAACGGATAGATTCCTCGGTATTCCAGTTCAGCGTGATGCAAGATCTGCCCGTCCTTCAAAAACACCCCGTGCACAACATAAATGCCGGACAGCTCGCGGACAGTCAGATGGATGGACAACCATCGATTCGATCCGTTCATGTTTTCAGCTTCTATCGAGCTGAACGCCGGCGCCGCCCCGATTCCATCAGGAACTTTGAAGGTGCCAAGCTTGACAGGCGGCTGACCTCCGACGCTGCGGTAAAGCGTGCCCTCCAAATGGACGAACCAATACATCTCCTGATTGACCGATGTCGATATGAAAGGCGAATGGTCCTTGATCGTGACGGTTCTTGTTTGCTCATCCCACACGGCCTCGCCGTCACATGGCGGCAAATTCTCTGAGCGGCAAGAATATACGGCCATTTGCGATTACCGCGTCCTGTGTCAAAACCGGAAGCTCCGAAACGAATCGTGATGCATATTGAACGTATACCTTCGATTGGGCTGCCGCATGAATAGAAAGAGTTGACAATAAGGCTAGACCTGTGATCAGGATTAAAGAAATCGACATTTTATTGCTTTTCAACTGATCATTGCACCTCTTGTTCTGAATGTCACCAGTTGAATTACCCGCCGCTCTCCTCTGGTTATTTTACTGAAAATGCCTCCGGATTCAAATCCTGATAAAGGCGCAACATGATGTTTTACCTCATTAACGATCATAACTTTTTCGCGCTTTTGATTGTCTATATATTGAAGCCCATTAATCTTTTGCCAGATGGTTGATTTTGAAGCCGGCTCGACCACTGTAAATGATAGGTATATTCATCAAAGGGAGGGTAGGTGCATGAATCGGTTTGCCGCGATTTGCGACAGCTCGAAGGCCAAGACGAAGAAGCGGGCAGGCAGGAAGTCGGTGTTACCCTCGTCTGACTTTATGGTAGAGCGGTTCTTTTCCCATCCCCAAAACGTATGTCTTCTCCATTCATGCCTGGACAGTCCGTCATCGGAATGCTGGGAGAAGCTGGAAGAAGCGTTCTCGAACTTTTATTTCGAAGTGATATTCACCAAATATCTCAGCTCCACCATCAAATTCGCGTATATGGATTACGAGCGAAAACGAAGACGAAGAGCGGAGCGGAACATGGCCATATTGGACATGGATGCGCACGAAAATCAGCAGGAAACCATCGGCGAACGATATGTGTCGCGGAACGATGACGAGCTGCTCCTCCTGTCGCGTCCGGATCCCCAAAAAATGCTCGACTCGCTGTCCAACGAATCGGTTTATCGTGCGTTTTCGAAACTTACGCAGAACCAAAAGATCATTCTGACCCTCTCCTACGCCATGTGCTGCCCGGACAAGGAAATTGCCGCAAAAATGTCCGTCACGCCCCAAGCCGTATCCAAAGCCCGAAACGCGGCGCTCGCCAACCTCAGAAGACAGTTCAAATGCGCCAATCCGAAGCTTCGTGCCCGAAGGGAGGCGAACTGAAATGAACAGCGTCGAATGGACTTCTTTTATCGTAACGGCGATTGGAAATTTCGGTTTTCCCATCGTGATCACGGCCTATCTGCTCCTGCGATTCGAGAAACGCATCGACCATTTGAATCATTCGATCCAAGCGCTGTCCCGGGTTGTCAGAGACGGAGGGAGTCGAAATGAAAGAAAGAAGAAGCCATCTTCGTGAATTGGTGGAAGCCGCCCAAAGCGGGGATCAACATGCCCTGATGGAAATCGTCCGGCGGTTTGATCCTCTGATCAAAAAGGTGAAGCGCAGAATGGTTGTTCAAGAGCGGGATGATCTGGAGCAGGAAATTATAGAGCGATTGATCCGCGTCATTCTCGCCTACGACATCCATTCACCGGCGGATTTCACTTCTTTCCGAAAATGCATTCGCGCGTTTGTCCGGGAAACGGTTGAACGCCGCCACTCGCCGCCAAATGAAACGCGTCCGCAATCGGCAGAATGACAAAAAGGAGACCTGCAAAGATCTCCTTTTGCTCTTGCCCGCGAATACCCGCTTCACGGTTTCTTCCCGTATTGCGACAGGGCTTCTCTGTAATAGGTTTCGGGATCTTCAATCACCTGCCGCAGCTCGATCTCGCCTTCGCCGTACCCGATGGGATCCGGCATTCGCTTCCTTGAGCCCCGGGGCCGGCGGCCTCCCCGCCTCGGAGGTACGCGAACCTCTCACGATCAGCATGAACAGCATGCGTCATCCTCACGTTGCATAATGCAGAATCACGATTCCCGAGGGGAACGAGCGGGACGACAGGAGCCGCAGCCGGCCCGGCCGCTCGTCTCCCCGGAACAACGGCGTACCGCCGCCCAATACCGCCGGATTGACAATCAAATGGTATTCATCGACCAATCCTTCGCGAATGAAGTATGATGCAGCGGACGCGCCGGCGAACAAGGCGATATTTTGGCCTTCCCGCATTTTGAGCTGCCGCAATTCGTTCGCCGGATCGGCGCCGAATCGCTTGGCGTTCCATGCCAATTCGCCGGCGGAGCTCGTCAGAATCAGCTTCGGCGTCTCGTTCATGCGGAAGGCGAACTCGGGATCGCGATCGGGCCAAGCCGGGGCCGCGTCCGCCTCCGGCCAATATTCGGCCAAAATCTCGTACGACTTGCGGCCGTATATGAACAGATCGAATCCGCGCAAGAAGTTCAGCATATAGCGCTCCATCTCTTCATCCCACGCGAACCATTCCAGACTGTGCTGCTGATCTTCAATATAACCGTCGAT
>Ga0065720_1021590_pt1 | contig 10134 bp, 7 predicted proteins | sample Thericmetagenome_FD_59107 | JGI IMG/M metagenome (GOLD analysis project Ga0065720, IMG submission 59107) | Thermophilic microbial communities from the Joint Bioenergy Institute, California, USA of rice/straw/compost enrichment - eDNA_2 v2... | ecosystem: Engineered > Solid waste > Grass >... | reverse complement strand
TAACAGCAAGATCTTTTGTCGCAATCGAGGATGGTACATATTCTGATGATAACTCACTAGCACGTTATTTGCCCATTATAGCTGGTGTTATTGGAGCTATTCTGGTTGGCTACTTATTTGTTTACTCCAAAAGAGTAATAAGGGAAGTCCAAGAGAGATATTCAATTGATCTAATAAAAATGAAGTTTTTAAACAGAGCACCCTCTACAGGTTCATTAAGGGATATCATGGATTAATCAAGGCAACTTTGCTTTACATCTAATAGGATTAGACTGAACTATTGCCCGAATAAGACAGTTATATAATCAATTCTTATCTGTTTTCAATATTGTTAATGATGTTAATGGCTTGTCCATAGCTTGAGTCAGCTTAATTCAGTAGCTTTTCAATTCTCTGTTAAAATCTCCCTGTTAAGCTCAGCATAATTCTCTAACTGAAAGATCTTAATAAACGACTTCGAAAAGGTAAAATTTAAATAATAATGGGCCAAGTTCAACTTTCTCCAATATGCAATGGATATCAGGTTTATTCAGAGGAACCTGAAGGAGACAAATTTACTCTTCACTCTGTACATCTAAATGGAGTCTCCCTTTCTGGATCTGGACCTAACAAATCGATGTCTTCTGACTATATTTCAATAATCCAAAACCTAACAGAAGATTCCCACTTTTTTGGGATATACGATGGGTTTGACCCGTACAATACAGGAAAAGATGCCGCCCAAGCAGTCAGCAATTATTTGAAAACTTATCTCGAGACGAATAAGGCTAAAATTGCCCATCTTCGTACTGATAAAGAAGTCGAAGTATTCTTTAAGCAGGCTCTCAATTATGCAGAAGAAAAATTAGGGGACAGTTATACTCTAAGTGGAACGTGCTGCATATTTGCATTGATTATCAAGAATAAAATTCATGTTGCTAACTTGGGTACTTCTCGTGCAGTATTATGTAGAAGCACGCCAAGATTTTGTCAAACCATACATTTGTCAAGAGACAACAAACCTTCTTTCCAAGATGAGGGAAATAGAATAATCCAATCCGGAGGAAAGATAAGGAAATTATTTAAGGACGGTGAATTTGTTGGAGAAGAAAGAATTTGGATGGATCAAGATGGACCAGGTATAACTGCAACTAGAGGTCTTGGAGGCTTTAAGCTTAAGAAGATTGGCTTAATTTCTGATCCTGAAATCGAGCACTTTGATTTGCTTCACTTGGATAAGTTTATTCTTATGGCTTCTGACGGAGTTTGGGACGTGATTGACTCAGAAGAAGCTATTAGATTTATAGAAAGTCAGCCAAATAAAGAGAATGCTGCAACATTGCTAGCTGAAGAAGCCAAAAGAAGGTGGAACAATCCAAATAGGTTAAGAAATGGCGTCTATGTCTCTGATAATCCTAATGCAACCACTCTCCAAGATATTGACGATATCTCAGTTATAACTGCCTTCTTAACCTTCTCCATGAATGAAGAAAGACCAAAAAGAACTCCAAGAAAGCTCCATCAAGCTCAATAATGTTATTTTGAGTATATTTATTTCTTTGCAATATTGAATAAGAATCATAAATATTGTTTAATATGAGCAATTGTAATGTAATACTTTGACAATTAAAGGCTTAAGTACTCAAAAAAAATGTATTACTTATCAACAAGTATTTATTATAAAACTTATTACTTGCAAGATTTTGTGCTTAATAAGATTATATTGAATACACATTGATTTCCTGGGGATATATCAGACCCATCAAATTTTCTCGATGATCATATAATCTCTGGGCCTTTGCTGCATCTGAAAATATTACAATTAGAAAAGCAATTTCAAAAAAGCCAAAGGCCAAAATATAAGCCAGGAATCCAACAAAGCTTGATATTTCTGAGCTTGTTTCGGGATAATAGCCTATGGCTTTTATGCAAAAATATAACAGAATTATAATATTTCCTCCAAGTCCAAAAGCAAGTCCTTTCATGGAGAGTCTCTGATTCTCAGGATTTCTTGTTCTATAAACATCAAATAGCATTGTCATAAGAACAAAAATGAATCCCATCCACATGGCACAAGGTACAAGCGACAAATCAAATGGATCCTTTAATGCAACTATTCCAATACCGATCAACGATCCTAGAGAGAATAGCATTGTTACTATGAGCAACATTCTATAGTATTTGAAGTCTTTGTGGAGCTGAGCCTCGACACTTTCAAGTTCGAGTCTGATATTTCTTGCTTGAGTTTTCCTTACTTCATTTAATATAACTGGAGGAATTGATGATAGTGGTTTTCCGGTGTTAAGATCCTGAAGATTATTCTCTAGACTAGCTGGATATTCGTTGTGAGGAATTGAATGCAGAGGAGTTGGAATACCATCATGCAAGTTCTTTTGCTCGAATTTATATTTTGATCTTGTAACATACTCAACAGGACTATTTCTATCAAGTCTAGATTGAGAAGTTATAGGAGTCTTCAGACTTTGTTTAGAGCTCAGCTTTGCGGAAAGAGTAGGATCTATCCTACTGAAGTCTCGGGTCTTTGTTAGCATGCTATTACTCATTGTGCAATTTATCTGTTAAATTTATTTCAAAAATCAGAACGCAGAATTTTTCCTTCTAAGAAGATGTGAGCATAAAAGACTTAAAACATCTTACAATCTAATCTTATTTACAGCGAGTCTCATATTCTACTATACAGAAATCAATTTGATATCTGAAATTACCCAGTTTTAATTTTTTGAATTGCCTGGTCAAACTGGGAAGAAATATTTTTCCTCAAAATTTCCATTTGTCGGATCTCATTGTGAAGCGACTTAATAATTAAATCTATTTTCGTTTTATTGGGTTGAGGTTTATTTCGCTCCTGGTTAAGCTCGGATAAATATCCTTTATATCGAGCCAGAGATTCATCTGCAAATTCTTTCATCTTGAGAAATTCTCCATATAATTCTTTTTTCTTTTCATATTCTTTAACAGAAATATCAATATCTCTATCAATAATTTTAGAGGCCTCTCGTAGATCTTGAACTTCTTTTCTTATAATTTCTAGCTTTTCCCGTTTTGATTTTAGAACACTCTCTAAAGAGGACTTTAGACTTGAAAGGTCGAGACAAGCTATGCAGCAATCAACAATATTTCCAAAAGACTTTATCAACTTCTCTTGAGAGTCTCCTCTTATCAATTCTATTTGTCTTTCATAATAGTGAATCATATCCTCCATTTCCTTTCTAGCTATGACATCTAGAGTGAATACCTTTTTTGAAAAAAATCTTCGTAAAGCTTCAGAGATAGTCTTTTTACTAGAATAAACTTTTTTTAAATCCTCAAGACACTGATTTTTATCATTGTTTATTTCGATTCCTAATAGCCTTGCCATTTCTAATAGAAAGTATGTCTCTGGAGACCATTCTTCCTTGATAAAGAAGGATTCAAACTCACTTTGATATGTCTCAATTGTCTTGAAAGCGATTTCTTTTTGAGTGTTGAAATTTGACACTAATAGGTCAATATCTTGGTTGATTTGTTGTAATTCTTCTTCATTACGTGATATTTCTTCTTGTTCTTTATGAATTAAGCGATGGTATCTGAGAGACATATTACATTTTTCAGAGATCTTCAGCAAATGGGATTCGTAATCCTGAGCAATAATATCAATTTCTTTCGGTATTATATTTTTATCAAAGCTTTTGAACTCATCCACGATTGCTATATTATTGTCCTCCCTCAAAATTGGGTTTATGTCCATCTTTCAGTATTGAGCAAGATTAATTATTGTAATTAATCCTCTTTACTTCTTAAGAAAATTTCTTTAGAAGGCTAAAATTATCTAATTCAAGTTTTGCATACAAGGTATAATTCAAGTCAACAAACCCAAGAATAAGATAGGTATGACTATATTTTTATTTGAGAATAACCAGGCTAACAAATATCTATTATTTATCAAGTGCAATCATGTCTACAACCTCTCTTCTTCTCTTCTCTCTACAAACAACTATTCTCTCCTCAACCCAATAAAAATGGTTTTACTTTATCTTTTTAGGTTCAAACAAATTTCTCCTAGAAATAAATTTAGATTGTGAAGGAGATGAATAGTACGAATCCAGAAAAGTTCTCTCTTAGTATTATTGCTGGTATGCTTGGCTTCTTGACCGCTACCAAAGTCTATGAACTGATCAAAAGTCAGAAAAAAAGTATCGAGCCAGAGCAAGAGGAAAAGGACAAGAAAAAAATTGAATATCTTCCTATTGCCCCAGATACTACCAAGATGGCCATGAGTGTCCAGAAGAGACATAATGTCTACAAGATTGTACTAACTGGAGGACCTTGTGCAGGAAAAACCACTTCTATTGCATTAATTGCTGATAGACTTCGTGAAAGAGGATTCAAAGTCCTTTGTGTTCCAGAAGCAGCTACACTTGTATTTGGCGGAGGAGTTACCATAGATGTGACCAAAATGACTCCAAATGAGAATATAAAGTTCCATAAAACCTTGGCAAATTATATTATGAATCAAGAAGACAGATTCATTGAATTTGCTAACCTAAGTGATACTCCAACAGTTATTATTTGTGATAGAGGAGTCTTGGACATACAAGCATATATGGAGCCTGAAGGTTGGCAAGCCTTGCTGGATGAAAGTGGTTGGAATGCAGTTCAATTGAGAGACAAACGTTATGATGGTATTATTCATCTTGTGACTGCTGCTGATGGAGCAGTTGAATATTATAATCTGGCCAATAAGGCTAGATATGAATCTTCTCCTGAAGTTGCAGTTGCTGTTGATAAGAGATTGAGAGCATCCTGGTATGGACATCCTCAATACTATTTGATCGACAACTACAATAAGACCTTCCAAGAAAAAATTCAGAAGGCTTTTGAAGCAGTCTTGAGACTTGTTGGAGTAGAATCATCTGCTCCTAAATACTTCGATAAATATTTGATTAAGAAGGAAAATAATGATGATATCTTCCCAGCACTTCCTGAGGGCTTACAAGTCGAAGTCTTTACCATCGAAGATACTTTCTTGGCCCCCCAAAAAGAGAAGAATGTTGAGTCTAAAATCAGAAAAAGAGGCCAGCAAGGAGTATATTTTTATCAATTATACACAACCTCTTATCCCAGAGATGTCGATACCGGAGAAAACGATTGGAAAAATGACGGTGTTGAAGTCAAGAAGCAAATCACTGGAAGAGACTATCTTGACCTTTATGAGATGAGAGACCCCACCAGAATCACTCTTAAGAAGGTCAGAAGATGTTTCTTCTGGAATGGGCAATTCATGTTTATAGATACTTTCTTAAATGTCAAGGGAGGATTCTCTCTGTTATTCGTCACTAAGGGTGAAAAAATTGAAGACTTAAAATTGCCTACAACATTCCAAATTGAGAGAGAAGTTAGCAATGAAAAAGAGTATTCTTCCTATGAACTTGCCAAAATTTGTAACCAAAATAAGAGTTCATCTAAGTAATCAAAATCTCTCAAGAATATGTTGATAATACATTGAATATTACAAAATTTTGTATCAAGGAACGAAATACTCATCATATACATTTTTATACCTTTTTTACAATTTTATCTAACTAAACATAGGTTAGACCTGTAGCAAGGGGACTTCAGATGAATTTGAAGGGCGATTTTGAATCAAATTAACTTGGTCTTCCCAATTCAGCTTTTTAAATGATTTTATAAGCCAGAAGGAGTGAGAGTAAGTAGTTATAACTAAACAAATCCAGACCTCAAAAGCCCCTTTTCCCAAAAGCACAACTAATAGACATGAGGGAAGAGAAATAGCATAGTAAAGGAATTTCAGAGATTTAGATATTAATTCTTCTGCTCCAATGGATTGAGCAATATTGATTAGCGATAATTGTATATTTTCTCCCACAAGACAAAATACCCAGACAGGGCTCAATTTTTCTAGGAGCTCATAAGTTGAGGAATTATGAGTATAAAATTTGAAAAGATATTCCTTTGCTTGATAATAGAGGATCAAAGCCCCAAATAGCCATAAGAAACACAAAATAATCAAAACCTTCAAGAAACTCTGTGCTTTTCCAAGTTCTGTGAGTCTAATGGTTCGACTGATAAACGACCTGAAAGAAGGGAAGACAACAACTGGAAGAATAGAAAATATATCTGAAATATTTTGCAAAATGAAACCGGCGAAGAAATCCTGGTGAGTTGAGAAGGCCAAAACAAGAAGAACAATTCTTATCCAAACCCTCTGTAAGGAGTTATTAGGAGAACTTTTCTTCATCTTGTGAACCAATTCAACCAAATTGGTTTTAAGCTCATCTCCACTAGGGATTAACCAATAGCTTATATCCAAGGGCTTTTTCATTCTAGTAAAAGTAAGCAGGAGTAGTAAGGCCAAAGCATGACTGGCTGATAAAGCTTTGATGATTCCCTCAGTCTCTTCAATCTGATTCTGATTTAAGAAATAATTTCCTAGTACCCAGTACATCACTAAGACACAACTATTAGTGAAGACGGAAACACTTTTAAAGTTAAGTGCATAATAATATTCCTTCAAAAGCTCAAGACAAATTGTTGAAAAGAGGAGTAAGGGTGTAGCAGTCAGAAAACTTTCTATCTTTATAGCAATTCCTTTTTCGAATCCCATCATAATAAAGATAGATGAACTGAACCAAAATCCTGCATATAGGATCAAATGATAAATTAAGAGACCAATGAAACAAGCGTAGAAGTACAAAGATTGGTCCTTTCTCCCTTTGGAAACATTTTCAGAAACAATGCATCTCATACCTGCAGTTAATATGGAAGTTGGAATCAAAGAAGTGATGATGTAGAGATTAAAGCCAACTCCTACTATTGGATAAGATTCGGTGGTAGAAGCCAGACCAAGGAAATGAAGTGTAAAAGCAATTAGTAGTGCTGACAGGAAAAAGTTGATTACTCTGGTCTTGGATTCTTGCCAAACTTGTGTTAACAATTGTTTATTTGATAGCTCCTCCCCTTTTGCAATGTATAAAATACGTTCTTCAATGGAAATTCTTTTAGGATCGTAATAATCTTCGATTTCAAAAGATTGCATGGTAACTTTTTATCTTTGTTATTACGAAATGGCATTGATAAGAGCTAATAAATCTTATTCAATCTAAAAATATCACTTACGGTTTTTTCAGTTTGATCAGTACTAATTAGGCGTCTGATCAAATATTACTTTAGCATATGAGAACAGGCATAAAGAGGATTACCCTTCAAACAATAGATTCATTTGTATACAGCAATAGAAAATAGAGTAATTGTTTATTTTTTTCAATGGGTCAAAATTATGTACCTTATATTTCCAAAAGAAGATCAAAATCTGTCCACTTTAGAAAGGAAGTTGGTGTGATCACCTTAGTGTATAGTTATTAATCAGAGATTCATGATTCCATAAAGAAATTTTTATTTCATCTTTAAAATAAATTATGTATTCTCAAGAACAGCTAAGTGCTAGATTGGTACAAGGAAATGCTAGTGGTGAGTCTAGAATTAACTTCGAGAATAGGGCTCAGAATAACAGAAATTTGGAGGAGCTCATTTTAAAAGCAGAAGAGCATAAAAGAAGGATAGTCTGTCTGACATTCCTGAATGAGACTATCTTTCTCTTGGGTTTTGCTCTTGGAGTTGTTGGAAGCATAATTTTTACAATAATTGCTCTTAACAACAAGAACTTTTCTTGGGGAAGCCCACTTGGATATGAGGTTTATTATGTGTATGCTCAGGTCTTCTATTTTGGATATGGAAGTTTTGCGTTATTTTCTCAAACAGTCGAGAGCACGAGCAGAGTTGTTTGTCTGACAATTACCAATATGATTGCAGATGCTGTACTTGCAGCTTGTATAATTGGAATAACTATTGGGCAGAAAACTCATTTTCTATCAGATCAGGCGTATAATGCTCTTGGATATCCATTCTTAGTCACCTTGATCTGCTTACTGATTTATCTCGCTTTAGTACTGTTCCTCTGCAGGCACTATCGTGAAGTCTTGAGAAATAGAGATATGTTACAGAGAAAAATAACATTCATTAAACATCAAACCAGCTCTGTAGAAGACTGAAATAATCCATAGTTCAAGTGTTCAAAAACATATCATATTTTTAATTTATGAGAATACTTGTAAAATGGGAAAATAGTTTCTCACACAAGAATTTCTATTTGCTTATTTGTACTATAATCGAAACCTTCTCAAAATGTATTCAATATTTCCCGAAGTCAAAAGAGTCTATTTCTATTATAAAAAATTATTCAACCAGGAAGGCATCCACCAAATAATAATATCTAGCAAAATTTGACAGCATTTCTTAGTGGAGATTATGATGATTTCACGGTTATGGGCTTTGAATTAATCATTATTATAAAATGATTTACTTTTGATGTTCGAGCTTGCTAAATAAACAATTTTGATACTGCAAAATAAAATATTCGTGCTTAAATTTGTTGCTGAATAATAATAGAAGTTTTGAGAAATGAAAGTCTCAGATGATAATCCTTATGCGCAGCTCATTTCAGAAGGCAAGGAAGATTCTTCCTCTGTATTACTTGACGAATCCGAGATCTCAGAAATCGAGGACCCTAATGAAAGAAAAATCCTAAGATTAAAGAAAAGAAAAAGGCAAATTGAAGTCATTTTGAGAATTATTCTGGGTATTGGTGCATTATTCAGTGTAGGTGTGTCAACTGCATTATCAGTAATAGCAAATAAGATTCAAGGATTCCCTTGGAATGGCTCTCTTGGAAATGTTGTAAGAATAGCATGGTGTCAGATTTGTTATTATTTCTTTTTATTCTTTTATCAGCAGTTTCAAACCAAGGGACTATATATCTGCTTTTTAGTCTTAAGCATTGGAAATATAGGGATTTTGTGCTTCTCTGATATTTTTGTGCTTAATGATATTATCAAATACTACAGAAATGAATTACCTGATGATGAGGTGAATGCGGTGGAGGAAATGGGTGCGCCTACATTTGGTGGAATTATATTCTATCTCCTCTTTGTTGGAGTTGTACTTGCTGTTGTTGTTCGACACTTCGGAATCAAGCACATGAAGATATAATTTTATGAGCAATCTCTCATATGTGAATATCGTGTTATTACTTTTAATATATTTATTGTATTTTTAGAGTTACTAATTCAATTAGAGAAGTTTTCCTTATTTAATACATAACAGCTTGATAGAGAAAATAAAAATTCGAATCAATATGACGTTATGAGCCTTAATTATCAATTCTTCTATCTGATTCCAATTTAGAATTTATCAGAATGTATATAATTGAAAATATTGCATATAATTTGCATCAACCCAGCTATGGAGGAAACTCCTCTAAGTAATGAGAGTCCAGAGCGATCCTTATCTTCGTTTGAAAAACTTGAAGATCCAAATAATAATTTGAAATATGGAATGAGAGGTGTACAATATCTTTCAGGATCATTAATTTTCATTGCAGATTATGAAGATTATATATTTCTCTATAGAGAGAAACCATTTCGCCCTTGTGTTAAATACAATTCATGGGTTAATAATGCAAAATATACTTTTCTTTGGAAGAAGTTCAATGCTCTTTTTGTTGGGCTAGACAATGGTTTTATCTTAACCTTTAAAATCACGAAAGATTTGAAATTGAAGCTAATCCACAAGATGAAGGCTCAAGATGGAAGAGTGAGATCAATGCAAGTTATAGACGGAAAAAACCTTGTCATTACGGCTGGAAACCAAAGTATTCGTTTTTTCAACTCAAAATCACTTCGCCCTTTAGACAAAATTGAAACCTCAGAGCCTATATTTAGTGCTGATATAATCTATATCAAAAAACATAATTTGATAGCTGTTTCTGCTGAGAGCGGAAACATTAATTTATTTGATCTGGATTCAAAGAAATTAGCCTTAAAGATTTCCAATCTTCAATATAACTCAAGATATCTTTTTTCTTTGACTTACAGTGAAATTTATGATACCTTATATTCTGTAATGAGTAATGGGGAATTAGTTCAGTGTAAAGTAAACAATGAAAAAGTGCTCTCAAAAAATGAGATTAAACTTCCTGTCAAAAAAGGTTTTCCATGGAAGATTGAACTTATTAGAAACGATAGTTGTATTCTCGCAACATTTGGCAATGAGAATATTTATCTTTATGAAATCAAAATG
>Ga0065720_1021589_pt1 | contig 10134 bp, 9 predicted proteins | sample Thericmetagenome_FD_59107 | JGI IMG/M metagenome (GOLD analysis project Ga0065720, IMG submission 59107) | Thermophilic microbial communities from the Joint Bioenergy Institute, California, USA of rice/straw/compost enrichment - eDNA_2 v2... | ecosystem: Engineered > Solid waste > Grass >... | reverse complement strand
GGTGTCGGAGCGGATGTCGATGCGCCAGCCGGTGAGGCGGGCTGCCAGCCGGGCGTTCTGCCCCTCCTTGCCGATCGCCAGCGACTGCTGGTAGTCGGGCACGGTGACCCGGGCCACACGGGCCGCGGCGTCGACCACCTCGACGTGGTTGACCTTGGCGGGCGACAGCGCGTTGGCGACGAACCTGGCCGGGTCCTCGGAGTAGTCGACGATGTCGATCTTCTCGCCGCGCAGCTCGTTCATGACGTTGCGCACCCGGCTGCCGAGCGGTCCGATGCACGCGCCCTTGGCGTTGACGCCGGGCTTGTTGGACCGGACGGCCATCTTGGTGCGGTGCCCCGCCTCGCGCGCGATCGCGGCGATCTCGACGGTGCCGTCGGCGATCTCGGGCACCTCCAACTGGAAGAGCTTGCGCACCAGGTTGGGGTGGGTGCGCGACAGCGTCACCGAGGGGCCGCGGTGGCCCTTGCGGACCTGGACGACGTAGGCGCGCAGCCGCTCGCCGTGGTTGTAGGTCTCGGTCGGCACCTGCTCCTGGGGCGGCAGGACGGCCTCGATGCGGCCGAGGTCGACCAGCACGTTGCGCGGGTCCTTGCCCTGCTGGATGACGCCGGAGACGATCTCGCCCTCGCGGCCGGCGAACTCGCCCAGGGTGACCTCGTCCTCGGCGTCGCGCAGCCGTTGCAGGATGACCTGCTTGGCGGTGGAGGTGGCGATACGGCCGAAGCCGGAGGGAGTGGCGTCGTACTCGCGCACGAACTGCCCGTCCTCGTCGCGCTCCTCGACCCACACCGTGACGTGTCCCGTGGCGCGGTCCAACTCCACTCTGGCGTTGGTGTCGGGGCCCTCCTGGCGGCGGTACGCGATCAGCAGCGCGTCCTCGATCGCCTTGACGACGAGGTCCACCGAGATGTCCTTCTCGCGTTCCAGGCTGCGCAGGACACTCATGTCGATATCCACGGGGCTCCCCCTCTAGTCCGCCGCGTCGTCGTGGCGGAATTCCACCTGGACCTTGCCTCGTCCCAGGTCGGAGAAGGCGTACACCTGGCTCTGGCCATCGACGTCGAAGGTGACGCCCGTCTCGTCGGTGGCGACCACGCGCCCTCTCACCTGGCCACCGGCGACGAGCGGCGCGTGCACCAGGCGTCCCCGGGCGCGCCGCCAGTGCCGTGGCTCGGTCAGCGGCCGGTCCACGCCAGGCGAGGTCACCTCCAGTACGTACGGAGACTGCCCCATGACATCGGCCTCGTCAAGCGCGGTGGAGATCTTCTGGCTGACCTCGCCCACGGTCTCCAGGTCAACGCCGTCGTCGGAGTCGACCACCACCCGGACCCGACGGCGCCTGCCGACCGGAGCGATCTCCAGTCCCTCCAGGTCGAGTCCTGCCTCGTCCAGGATGGGGGTCAGCAGTTGCGCGAGACGCTCGTGGCGGGTCTGCGCGCCCATCGTGATCCTCCTCGGCGTTCCCGTCCCGGTCCCGGCGGTCGCGGGGCGGTCCAGTCGTGTCATCGGTGCGCCGCCGCCCCGGAGGCGACGGCTTCAGCTCCAAGGGTATCCACAGTCGGCGGCTGCCCCGCATCGCTCCACGTGCCGTGGTGCCGCCTCCCGGTCCGCCGCCCCGCCGCGCACCGCCCCGCAGCACTGCACGGCGTGCGAAGATAGGGCGCGTTCGGCTCCTCTCCCGTCGTGTCCTCAGGAGGTACCGTTGCGCGACCACGCCCTCTCCCGCCGCGCGGTCCTGGCGGGCGGCGCGCTGGCCGCCGTGCTCGGGGCGAGCGGCTGCCGCGGCTCCGACTGGTACCCCAGCGAGGTCACTCCCGACGAGTACCTGCTGCGGGCGGCGATCGCGGAGAAGGAGCGGCTGGTGGCCCGCTACACGGCGGCGATCGACGCCGGGGCCGTCCGGGACCCCGGGCTGTGCGAGGAGCTGCGCGGCCACCACGAGCGGCACCTGGCGGTGCTGCGGGACCGATTGCCCCCGCGCGACACCGAGCCGGAGGTGTCCGCGAGTCCCGGGGCGCCCGCGCCCGAGGCCACCGACGAGGAGGGGCTGCGGCTCGCGGAGGAGGCCGCCGCGGCGAACCGGCTCCGCCAGCTCGGCCAGGCCACCGACCCCGCACTGGCCCAGCTCTTCGCCAGCGTCGGCGCCTGCGAGGCGGGGCACGTCCACCTACTGTCGGAGGCATAGTTGACCGGTACGTCCGAGCCCACCCCCACCGAGACGGCGGACGCCGCGGTCGCGGCGCTGCGGGACGCGCTGCTGGCCGAGCACGCGGCGGTGTACGGCTACGGCTTCGCGGCCGCCGGGATCGGCGCGGACCTGCGCGAGCTGTGCCTGGCCCACCTGGAGGAGCACCGCGCCTGGCGGGACGCGCTCCACGGCGAGCTGGCCGCGCGCAACACCGTTCCCCCCGGCGGAGAGGACGCCTACCAACTGCCGGAGGAGGACGGGACCGAGGCGCTGCGGGCCTTCGCGGCCGGGCTGGAGGAGACCACGGCGCAGGCGTACCTGGAGCTGGCCGCCGTGCCCGACACCGGCCTGCGCGACCTCGCGGGCCGCGCCCTGCGCGAGGCGACCCGGCGCACCCTGGCGCTGGGCGGCACGCTGAGCGCCTTCCCCGGCTTCCCCGGCGGGGAGCTGTAGGGCGCACACACGTCCGGGGCGCCCGCGCGGGACGCCCCGGGAGCTGCGGTCCGGCCTCAGCCGTTGACGATGGCGACGACCGTGTCGACGACGCTGTCCAGGGAGACCTCGGAGCGCTCGCCGGTGGCGCGGTCGCGCAGTTCGACCACGCCGTCGGCCAGTCCCCTGCCCACGATGACCCCGGTGGGGATGCCGAGCAGCTCCGCGTCGGTGAACTTCACCCCGGGGGAGACGCCCTTGCGGTCGTCCACCAGCACCCGCACGCCCCGCTCCTCCAGCTCCCGGCCGATCCGCAGGGCGACCTCGATCTGCTCGCCCTTGCCGGTGCCGACCACGTGCACGTCGGCGGGGGCGATCTGCCGCGGCCAGATGATGCCCCGCTCGTCGTGGGACTGCTCGACGACGGCGGCGACCACGCGGGAGACGCCGATGCCGTAGGAGCCCATGGTGATCCGCCTGGGCTTGCCGTCGGGGCCGAGCGCGTCCAGGGAGAACGCGTCGGTGTACTTGCGGCCGAGCTGGAAGACGTGCCCGATCTCGATGCCGCGCGCGGTGTAGAGGGTGCCGCTGCCGTCGGGCGCGGGGTCGCCGTCGCGGACCTCGGCGGCCTCGATCGTGCCGTCGGGGGTGAAGTCGCGCCCGCACACCAGGTCGACCACGTGGTGGTCGGCCTGGTCGGCGCCGGTGACCCAGGCGGTGCCCTCGACGACGCGGGGGTCGACGAGGTAGCGGATCTTGTTGGCCTGTAGCGCGCCGGGGCCGATGTAGCCCTTGACCAGGAAGGGGTGGGCCGCGAAGTCCTCCTCCTCCAGCAGCGCCACCTCGGCCGGGGCGAGGGACGCCTCCAGGCGCTTCATGTCGACCTCGCGGTCGCCGGGCACGCCGATGCCGACGATCTCCCAGTCCTTCTCGCCGGGGGCGCGGGTCTTGACCATGACGTTCTTGAGGGTGTCGGCGGCGGTGAAGGTCCGGCCGAGCCCGGCGCCGTTGAGGAAGTCCACCAGCGACTCGATGGTGGGGGTGCCGGGGGTGTGGTGCACCCGCGCCTCCGGCAGGCCCTCGATCGGGCGGGCGGGCGGGGCGGGCGTGACCACGGCCTCCACGTTGGCGGCGTAGTCGGAGCCGGTGCTGCGGACGAAGGTGTCCTCGCCGCTGGGCGCGATCGCCAGGAACTCCTCGGAGGCGGAGCCGCCCATCGCGCCGGAGGTGGCCTTGACGATCACGTATTCCAGGCCGAGCCGGTCGAAGATGCGGATGTAGGCCTCGCGGTGCGCCTCGTAGGAGCGCCGCAGCCCCTCGTCGTCGAGGTCGAAGGAGTAGGAGTCCTTCATGTGGAACTCGCGGCCCCGCAGGATCCCGGCGCGCGGCCGGGCCTCGTCGCGGAACTTCTCCTGGATCTGGTAGAGGATGACCGGGAAGTCCTTGTAGGAGGAGTACTCGCCCTTGACCAGCAGGGTGAACAGCTCCTCGTGGGTGGGGCCGAGCAGGTAGTCGGCACCCCGGCGGTCCTTCAGCCGGAACAGGGTGTCGCCGTACTCGGTCCACCGGCCGGTGGCCTCGTAGTACTCGCGGGGCAGCAGCGCGGGCAGCAGCACCTCCTGGGCGCCGATGCGGTTCATCTCCTCGCGCACCACGGCGGCGACGTTCTCCAGCACGATCTTGCCCAGGGGCAGCCAGGTGTAGACGCCGGGCGCGGTGCGGCGCACGAACCCGCCGCGTACCAGGAGTTTGTGGCTCGGCACCTCGGCGTCCGCCGGGTCCTCACGCAGGGTGCGCAGGAACAGGTTCGACATCCGCAGTAGCACGACCACCACTCCTCGGTGAGATCGCGGAGGCACTCCGCTCGGGCTTCTTGGGTCTGGGCGGGTCGACGGCCTCGCCCGGAAGGGGCTTCCAGGCTAGCGGTACCGGGCGGGAGGCGCGGACTCCCCGCGCGTCCGCTCCGCGGTGCGCCTACCGTGGGACCGGCACGGACCGCACGACCAGGAGGGACGGAAGACGCATGGGCAGGGGCGACGCGGAGGCGGCGGAGCGGCCGACGAGGGAACTGCTGCGGGACGCCGACCGCCCCGACTCGTGGGTGCTGCTGGTGGACGGCACCCCGCAGTCGCACGTGGACCTCTCCGATCCCACCCACCTCAACTTCGAGTACGTGCGCCGCCTGGGGCACGTGGCGGACCTGGTGGCGCCGGAGCGGACCCCCGTCGACGCCTTCCACCTGGGCGCGGGGGCGCTCACCCTGGCCCGCTACATCGCCGCCACCCGCCCCGGGTCGCGGCAGCGCGCCGTGGACATCGACGGGGACCTGGTCGCGCTGGTGCGGCGGGAGCTGCCCTGGGACCGCCGGGCCGACCTGCGGGTGGCCACGGGGGACGCCCGCGCCTGGCTGGCGGCGCGCCGGGAGGACAGCGCCGACCTGGTGGTGTGCGACGTGTTCGCGGGGGCGCGCACCCCGGCGCACCTGACGTCGGTGGAGTTCGCGGCGGAGGCGGCCCGGGTGGTGCGGCCCGGCGGCCTGTACGCGGCGAACGTGGGCGACGGCCGCGCGCTGCGGCACGCCCGCGCCCAGGTCGCCACCGTGGGCCGGGTCTTCGCGCACGTGGCGCTGATCGCCGAGCCCTCGGTGCTGCGCGGGCGGCGGTTCGGCAACCTGGTCCTGGTGGCGGGGCACCGGGAGCTGCCCGTGGACGAGCTGGCCCGGCGGGCGCACCGGGACCCGGACATGGCCCGGGTGCTGTGCGGCGCGGAGCTCGACCGGTTCGCCGCGGGGGCGGCGGTCGTGCACGACGCGACGGCCCAGGACTCCCCGGCTCCCCCGGAGAGCGTCTTCTGAGCCTGCGGGTCAGGCGGGCAGGCGCCGCTCGATGAGGTCGCTGAACTCCGGGGACTGCCTGAGCTGCACGCCGCCGTCCGGCGCGGGCCGGGTGGACATGCCGTGGACCCGGCCGTCGTGCCACCACAGCATCTGGTCGGTGACCGGGGCGGCGGCGTACTGCCGGAAGACGGTGTAGAGGAACGGGATGACCGGCAGCGAACGGCGGCTGTACAGCACCGTGTAGACCATGACGTTGGGGTCGGGCAGCATGACCAGCGCCCCGTGGGGGGCGGGGCGGCGCATGACGTCGGGCAGCCGCATCACGTGTGCCGAGCCGGCCCAGTCGACGCCCTGGACGACGTGGACGTCGGTGTCGGCGCCCGAGGGCAGCACGTGCTCCTGGTAGCGGTCGCGGGCCATGTTGCCCAGGGCGGCGAACCACAGGTCCTGCTTGCTGCGCCCCCACGCCTGGGCGTGGCGCTTGTCGAGGACCGCGCCGGAGTAGTCGTTCGGATTGGTGCGGTAGACGAGCAGTGCCGTCAGGAGCGGGTTGATGGAGTAGGCCAGCTTGTCGGTGCCCAGGGGGGTGGGGTCTCCGGCGAGGATCACGCGCAGCCACGGCGCGGCCGTCTCGTAGGGGACGCGCAGCAGTTCCTCGTGCAGGTTGCCCTGGGGCCCCGGGTAGGGGCCGGGGTGCGGAAAGTTCATGGGGTCTCGGGTGTTTCCTCACGGTTCCGCCCGCCGGGTGCGGGCTGGTCTTGGTCCGCACGGTACCGCTGTCGGCCGACAGCGGGCGCCCGGAGCGGCCGCCCCTCTCTTTGAGTAGGTTCATCCCATGTTTCGAGTGCCGGGTGCCCGTCCCGGCCGTCCCACCCTACGGAGTCCCCGTGTCCGAGACCGCCCCGTCCCGTTCCGCCCCGCCCGGCTGGCGCTCTCCCCTACTGCTCGCGCTCGCCGGGGTGCTGTGGGGCACCGGCGGCTTCGCCGGATCGGTCGTGCAGGACCTGACCGGAGTCCACCCCCTGGCGACGGCCTGCTACCGCCTGCTCGTGGGCGGGGCTGCGGCCACCGGGGTGCTGGCGGCGGCCGGGCGGCTGCGGCGCCTGCCGCGCACCGGGGCCGCGGCGCGCCGGGTCGGCGCCGCGGGCGCCCTGCTGGCCGCCTTCCAGGCCTGCTACTTCGCGGCGATCTCGGCCTCCTCGGTGAGCCTGGCCACGCTCCTCGCCATCGGCAGCGTCCCGGTGTTCGTCACCTGCACCGCCGCGGTGCTGGAGCGGCGGCTGCCCCGGCCTGCGCTGCTGGCCGCGGTCTGCTGCGGGGTGCTGGGCCTGGTGCTGCTGGCCGGGTCCCCGGACGTGGCCGCCCCGTCCGGGCGGGCCGCGCTCGGGGTGGGGTGCGCGCTGGGGGCGGGCGCCGCCTTCTCCGCGCTCACCCTGGTCAACCGCCGCCCGGTGCCCGGGCTGGACCCGCTGGGGATCACCGCCCTGGGCTGCCTGGTCGGCGGCGCCCTGCTGCTCCCGGCCGCCGCGGCCGCCGGGATGGGCTTCACCCCGGCCCCGGTCCCGCTGGGGACGCTGCTGTACCTGGGGATCGCCCCCACGGCCCTGGCCTACCTGGCCTACTTCGGGGGGCTGCGCAACAGCTCCGCCACCGCGGCGGCGCTCGCCGTGGTCCTGGAGCCGCTGACCGCGACCCTGCTGGCGGCGGCGCTGCTGGGCGAGGCCCTCACCCCGAGAGGCGCGGCGGGCGCGGCCCTGCTGTGCGCCGCGATCCTGCTGGAGTACGTCCGCCCCGCGCGGCGGCCCGGACTACTCCACCGGAAGTAGCCGCCGCGGCGCACCGCCTCCGCGCGGGCGACGCGCCGCAGTCCCCGGGTGCGTACCGTCGGAGGGGTGAGGCGGCAACTGGTACGGATCACGCAGACGGACCTGGCGGTCACCGTGGTGGTGGCCGGGATCTCCTTCGCGTCCACCGTCTTTCCCGTGGCGGACGCCCCGGAGGGCCTGGCCGCGCTCGGGAGGCTGCTGCCGTGGGGACTGCTGCTCATGGTGCTGGCGGTGGCGCCGCTGCTGTGGCTGAGCACGTTCCCGGTCCCCGTGGCCGTGGTGTCGGTGCTGGCCACCACGGCCTACTATCCGCTCGGCTACCCCGACAACCTCGTCATCGTCGCGGGTGCGGCGGCGCTGTTCAACGTGGTCTCGCTGGGGTACCGCCGCACCGGCTGGCTGCTCGGGCTCGCCCAGTACCTCATCATCCACGTCGTCGAGACGGTGCACTTCGGCGCGCCCCGGCTGGGGTACGCGCTGGGCATGCTCGCCTGGGTGCTCGTGGTGCTCGTCGGCGGCGAGGGGATCCGCAAGCACCGCGAGTACCGGGACATGGCGCGCAGGCACTCGGAGGAGGCCGAGCGCACCCGGGAGGAGGAGGCGCGCCGCCGCGCCTCGGAGGAGCGCCTGAAGCTGGCCCGCGAGGTGCACGACGTGATCGCGCACCACATCTCCCTGATCAACGTGCAGGCGGGCAGCGCCCTCTACCTGATCGACTCCCAGCCGGAGCGCGCGGCCGAGGCGCTGGCCGCGATCAAGCAGGCCAGCCAGGAGACCCTGCGGCAACTGCGTGCGATCCTGGGGGTGCTGCGCGCGGTGGACGAGGAGGCGCCACGCTCCCCCGCCCCGGGGCTGGACCGGCTGGAGGAGCTGGCGGCCGGGGTGCGGGCCTCCGGGATCGGGGTGCGCCTGGAGGTCGTCGGCACGCCGCGGCAACTGGGCGCGGGGGTGGACGCGGCGGCCTACCGGATCGTGCAGGAGGCGCTGACCAACGTGGTGCGGCACTCCGGAGCCGGTACGGTCACCGTGTCCGTCGGGTACGCCCCCGACGGGGTGTCCGTCCGGGTGTCCGACGACGGGCGGGGCTGCGCCGACGGGTTCGCCCCCGGCAACGGCATCGCCGGGATGCGGGACCGCGCCGAGGCGCTGGGCGGCGAGCTGACCGCCGCTCCCGCCCCGGGCGGCGGGTTCGCGGTGCGGGCCTGGCTGCCGGACTGACCGGCGGCCCCGTCGGTGTCCGAACTGTGGGGGAGACGATGATCCGGGTACTTCTCGCCGACGACCAGGCGCTGGTCCGGGCCGGTTTCGGCGCCCTGCTCAACAGCGCCCCCGACATCGAGGTGGTGGCCGAGGCCGCGGACGGGGCCGAGGCGGTCCGCCTGGCCGCCGCGCAGCACCCCGACGTCGCGCTGCTCGACATCCGCATGCCGGTGATGGACGGGCTGACGGCGGCGGAGCGCATCCTCTCCCACCCCGGCCTGGAGTCGACCCGGGTGGTCATCCTGACCACCTTCGACCTCGACGAGTACATCTTCGAGGCGCTGCGGCTGGGGGCCAGCGGGTTCCTGGTCAAGGACACCGAGCCGGAGGAGCTGCTGAACGGGGTGCGGGTGGTGGCCCGGGGCGAGGCGCTGCTGTCGCCGAACGTCACCCGCCGCATCATCGCCGAGTACGCGGGGCGTCCGCGCCGCCCTGACCCGGCGAAGCTGCTGGGCGAGCTGACCGCCCGGGAGCGCGAGGTGGTGGCCCTGGTCGGGGAGGGGCTGTCCAACGAGGAGATCGCAGCACGGCTGGTGCTGAGCCCGGCGACGGTCAAGACCCACGTCAGCCGGGCGATGGTGAAACTGCGGCTGCGCGACCGGGCGCAGTTGGTGGTCCTCGCCTACGAGACGGGGCTGGTGACCCCGGGGTGGATGCGCTGAGCGGCCCGTCGGGGAGATCCCCGAGGGGGTTCGGAGTACTCCCGTAGTCCCCGGGGAGTAGCCGCCGCGCCCCGTGCACCCCCGTCGGCGTAGTGGAAACGCCTTCTCGCAGACGATGCGCCCACTCCCCTCGGCCGGGGAGCATCGTCGTTGTCCCCCGCTGACGGTCCGGTCGAGGAGTCTGCCTTCCCATGTTCGACGATCCGCTGCTGTGGGCGCGGTTGCAGTTCGCGCTGACCGCGGGCATCCACTACACCTTCGTCGCCCTCACCCTGGGCATGGCCGCGCTGATCCTGGTCTCCCAGTTCAGCGCGGTGCTGCGGGGGGACGCGGCGCGTCTGGCCGCGGTGCGGTTCTGGGGCGGCCTCTACGTCGTCAACTACGGCATGGGGGTGCTGTCCGGCCTGGTGATGGAGTTGCAGTTGGCGCTGAACTGGAACGGGCTGAACGAGGTGTTCGGCCACGTGGTCAGCGCCCCGCTGGCGGTGGAGACGGTGGCCGCGTTCTTCGCCGAGTCCACCTTCCTGGGCCTGTGGATCTTCGGCTGGGACCGCATGAACCGGTGGCTGCACCTGGCCTGTTTCGGTGTGGTGACGCTGACCGCCTACCTGTCGGCGTTCTGGGTGCTGGTCTCCAACGGCTTCCTGAAGAACCCGGTGGGGTTCGAGATGCGCGGCGGCGTGGCGGTGCTCACCGACCCGGTCGCCCTGGTCACCAACCCGTCGGCGCTGCTGGCCTTCGGCCACGTGGCGACCAGCACGCTGCTGGTGGGCGGCCTGGTGACGGCCGGGGTCAGCGCCTACCACCTGCGCCGCGGCAGCGACCCGGAGGGGATGTTCCGGCGGGGCGTGCGGCGGGGCGTGCTGGCGGCCTCGGTCGCGCTGCTGCCGACCGCGGCGGCGGGCGGCGCCCAGTACCCGCTGCTGT
>Ga0065720_1004173_pt1 | contig 10138 bp, 11 predicted proteins | sample Thericmetagenome_FD_59107 | JGI IMG/M metagenome (GOLD analysis project Ga0065720, IMG submission 59107) | Thermophilic microbial communities from the Joint Bioenergy Institute, California, USA of rice/straw/compost enrichment - eDNA_2 v2... | ecosystem: Engineered > Solid waste > Grass >... | reverse complement strand
CTGGGAGGAGTAAGTCATCTTGGTGTTGATTAACTTTTAGATATAAAAAGAAATCTGGTTGTCTTTTCCCAAAATTTTTTGAAAATTCTTTGTTAGATTGGGCACTCTATGCTGTAATTAGCATAACAATTCTGTACATTTACACTCTAGAAATACCAGTAACATAATTTAAACTCTATAAATAAGAATATATCATTTCAAAACCTTTATTGATAAGAACTTGATTTAAAAAGAGGAGATACTTCAATTCATATTTGATTTACTGGCCTAAAGTGTCAACTATCTTACTGAAGACTTACTTCTTCTTCTTGACTCTTTTGTCTGGTATAAGCTTTCCATAAAACATCTTAAAACGTCAAAAGCCAATCATGATGATTTTTACCTCTGATTAAATAGGCAACAGGCCTCTTTTCTTTAACTAATTTGATGGCTTCATCCACGGAGTAATTTTCATAGAATATTAAATAAGCAGCAACAGTGTGAGGGGCCCTTCCGATACCCGCTGTACAATGAACATATACTTTCTAATTCTTAGTAACAGAACCAAGCAACTTACTTTATATTCTTTGATCAACTCATATAGATATGTCGCAGCATCATAGGCTTTAAAGGCCATATCATCAGGGTGCATATCGATTATAGGGAAGTTTCTGGCCTTAATATTATGCTTTTTATAAAGTTCCTTCTGTTCGTGCCAGTCGACTGAACGGTACTTCATATCAGTCTTAGTTTGTAGATTCAAGACACCTCTAACATTTTGTTTGGAGAGTTGTTCAATTTCTGATTCACTTTGAGGATATGGTCCTACTTTTTTATATTTTGTAATTGATATGCTACCTATGATGATACTGTCTATCACCTGGTTATAATGGAAATCTGCGACAAAATTGACATCGTATTTAATGAATTTGTTGTGTTTTCTGACAAACTTAATACAATCTTTTTTATTAGGATTCGTATCATACTCCTTGTAAGGAGAGACCGTAGACAGAGTCAGGAAGTTGCAAACTCTATCAGGCTCACGTTCCCAGATACTTTCACCTGACTCTATATCACACATTATAAATCTGTATTTCAGCTTTTTATAATCCTGTCTGATGAAAAAGGATTTCTGCCAATAGGGGATTCTTTTGCCGCTCAGGGGATCTTTTTTATTCACTAGTGTCATATGCATCGGACTTTTCCAATTTCCAAGTATTTGTCCATCTCCACAAATTGCTAGTATTTTGCCCTTTGGACAATCATATTGAATTCTTATGTTAACTTCTCTATGATTCCAGACCTCACCTAAAGAGCGATTTAATAATTTTTACCAAAACTATACTCATGAAAACTTCCTCTTTTGTGCTTTTAATCTGTCTAAATTCAAGATATCTGTTTTCTCCATCTTCCCAAATGACTTTGTCCTTGCCAGAATCATAAACAACATACTTGTATTCAATAAAACGATGGTAACGTGGAAGTCTTAGCATTCCAGACCATTCTCCACCCTTGAGAGTTTAATAGAGATTAGAATATGATGTACATGATGATAGGCTAAAGGAAATCCCTTTTTTGGATCCCAGTTTCCTAACAATGGGATATCTCCGACTAGATATACATTCTCTCCATAGATGGTATTGTAGTTTATACTAAAGTAAACCTTGATCTCACTCGATTCCATAGTTTGGAAAGAAGATTCCCTATTTGTATTTGGTATAAATTTAATCTGTTGAAACTAGATCAAAATGATTATTGAAACTTTCGCAAAGTCCCAAACATCTATCTATTATTCTTTAAGAAATAAAGATCTTCATTAGTTAACTCAATTTTTCTTTTCTTCATCCAAGTGGAGATTTTCAAAACAAAAGCAGAAGTAAAAAACTTTTCTCTTACAACTTCTATTACATTGTTATTTTCTCATACGCAAAAATTAATACATGAGTAAGAAATACTTATTAGCGTGCTAGTTTGTTTCTCATAGGTGTTAGAACTACGGCTTTGTTCGAAGGAACTATTGTATTAAGTAAATCTTTGTAGAAGATTTGAGGTGTTGAAGATGTCTGCCTTGCAATTTAATACCCATGGGATGTGATTCTCGAACTAATTCCCTTTTTGTTGGAATCAAAATTTAAAAATAAGATGCAAATATAGATTAGGAAGTTCAAATTAATGAGCAAAAGATTCTAATTAGAGAATATCTGCACATTCTACTCCTTCCAAAAAAACATAAGTTAAGACTGTAGTTTTCTGATTAAAGCCAATTTTGATCAATGTTAAATAAATAAAATAAGAAATGAGTTCTAGCAAACCATACGAAGAATATAAAAGTAGTGATGAACAGATTAAGATAATTCTGAATAGTTATGCTAATTGGTGATGTCAGAGTTGGAAAATCAAGCTTCCTCCTCAGGTAAATTAAGCAAGATTTGGTCTGAAGAGATAGATATATCAAAAATGTCTTTATGGAAAAGATACCAGCAACGATTGGAGTTGACTACATGACCAAAGTAATGACACTAAAAGATGGAACAATGTACAAAGCAAATATCTGGGATACAGGTAAGTAAAATTCCTCATCACTAAAATATTGAAGCTGGCTCTGAAAAATACAAAGCTATTACAACAGCGTATTTATGAATTGTGAATATCTGAATTAAATAGGCATTATAGAAACTCTGTCGGAGCTTTATTATTTTATGACTTAACTGACAAAGTGAGTTTTGATAATACTAAGGGCTGGCTTGATCTCATTTACGAACATACAGGGCAGGATATAGTGATAATGTTAGTGGGAACAAAATCTGATCTCATTAAAGATGAACCTGAAAAAAGAAAAGTTCCTTTGGAAAAAGTTGAGGAATTTACTCAAAAATATAATCTTCTCTATTTTGAGACCTCTGCAAAAGATAATTACAACATACAAGAGGCATTCGAGACATTGTTTGAGAGTATATTGATTATTAAATTTCAAATTACCCTAGATATTAATATTAAGAATAAGGAGAGACAAGCGGTTCAGGATACTCTTGATCAACAAACTATTGCGAAGATCCAAAAAAAATTAGATAATAATTTCAAGGCAACTAGCCAGAATAACAATACTTCATCAATAGATTGTAAGAGTGATTGTTGTAACTGATGTACACAAATAATCATTTAAATGATAAGCCTGAATTTTGAGTATGTTTCTATACAAAATCTTGACAATATGACACAGTATGTTAATATCCCAAAACCCTTTAGAAATATTTGAGAAGTTTCCAAGAGATATTGGAAAGATAGCCTCATAACGGTTGTAAAAGAGATAATTAAATCGAATATTATATATGAAAATTGCTGAAAAGCTTAGATCAAATACATATTGACTAGATTCAAACCACCATTTTCTTCATATACAGACTTTTTAACAGCAATATCCTTAAGAACATGATCACGATCCATTAAATGATAACAACAACCCTGATATACGGCGTCAAGGTTCCTTATGAAATTATTCATGAGATTAACAGTTGTACTTGAAGTAGTTTATTTTAGGCTCCATATAGTCTGGAGTTATAGTTCTAATCTCTTGATTTCTAACAAATTAAAAAAAAAATTAGATCAGAGATACAATCTTTCTTCAAAATTGGGAAATAGTGTATTTCCTCCATAAACACAAATATTCTCAAGCATAGGCTCAAATAGATCACTGTGCAAGCTTTTTAAAGACTCTAACACAGCATCTCTTAGACCACATTCATTCATTCCTAATGTTATCAATTTTAAGCTGTAATTATACCGATATCACTGGGATTGAAGAGTAGCTCTGGAATTCTTATTCTTTCTTTATCTAAACATATAGTCTTAAAGTCAGACAATGAAATCTGATTTTACTTCGCTTCTGATTGTATCTAAAAGTTAAACAAACGAGATCGAATTATTACTTGGATCAATTGTATCCTAAACCCCCTTTAAATAACTGAAGAGAATACTTACTAATGTATAGCCTTTGCTTTTAATCTCAGGGTCAGGGAGAACATAGTATTTTCTAAGTTGGTCTCTCCTACCAAGATTATAAAAAGCTTAACAAGGGAACTTTTTCTTCATATCTTCCTGGAAATCAAGGCTCACATAGCACATTTTTTCTTTAATGTCATTGACCATCCTGTATTCATGTCCAACATCAAGAAACCTAAATGAAATCCTTTCTTTCAGATAATTAGTCAACAATCTGCCGCTAATATCAATTTTCTTTATGCCGTAATTCACGATGTCTCCATCAAAGAAAGGAACAAGATAAGTACCTGAATGACCACTTTCTATAACTAATTGAAATTTGGGATCAATTTTTGTTTTAAGATTTTGCTTTGCATAGACCTGAATCATTTCACTTCCCACAACTGGATAATATCCACCAAATCCATAGTATTCGAACATTATTTCAATCATTTTTTCTCTTAATTTCCAAGGAGAAAAAACTGGAAATGTCATCATTAGCATGAAATCCTTCAATTTTCCAAATGATAAATTGTTTTCATCTAGTTTCAAAGTTTTTTTAAGCATATCATCCCAAATTTGGAGCTCATTATCAAGATTCATGACCATCCCTCTAACAGATGGTTTTGTATAAGTATATTCTCTTTCAATTAAAATATCTTCTATCTGCTCTCCAAGAACAAGTGCACCAGTCTTTCTATTGAGGGCTATAAAATTAATTAACTTTTCCAATTAAGATATACCTGTGATGTTCTGATAAACTAGTTGTGGAGTATTAGAACTAGCCATTCCCATTCTTATATGATGTGAACCATTATCAACAACAACTCGATAATTTTTATTCGCTTCCCACTCCATCTGTGTCTTTTATGTCGAATAAATTTTATTTATATAGATTTGCAATCTGCTCAAAGATTTGGACTAGGTCAAAACTAAAGTGACTCATTTTGTAATATGTAAGGTGGTAACTTACATTTACATGATTTAGAAATAAATACTAATCAGAACACAATTTTCACAAATTGGTAAAGAAATGCATATAATCCATCAATTAGAAATAAGTTTGGAAATTAAAAAAAAAGAGTCTACTCTTTTAGGGAGTTATCATCATTATCATCCCAGACAGACCATTTTCTTCTGCGTAGGTTTTCAGATTTCGTTGCACCACTTTTTAAGAGTTTTCTATTTTGTGAAGGAAAATAATATTCATCTTACTTAGTATCCTCTACAACCTTGCTATTTTCTTCATGAAGAATATCATATCGAGCAAATTCAAAGGTGTCTGCATCAAGATTTACATTCTGATGTTTGTTCTAAACTTTAATGATTGATCCGTGGAGACTTACATGTCCTTTATCATGGAAAGGATTTATAATTTCACTTGGTCGATATTCTCTATTTTCTTTCTTAAAATTGCTAACATCGAATTTGTTGTTAGTTTCTGGAATGATTGGAGGCTTCATAGATAAAATGTTTTCCCAATCAAAACCTGACTTTCAACATTTTGTTATATGAAATTACCTTTAAAGAATGGATGATCCTTTATTTCTTGAACACCTTTAGAGCCAAGTCGCTTGGACCGATCTAAAGTTAAAAGACCATCAATTAGAGATTTGGCTTCTGGAGTAATACAATCTTCATCATATCCTATTAAATCAGAACGATAATTGCTTCAATTTACCAATGCTGATATCATCCCAAGGAATCCTTCTATGCAAGATATTATCAAAGACTTCTTCAACTTTGTCAGCATTAAATGGTGGAACACCAACAAGAAATTCAAATAAAAGCACACCCACACTCCACCAATCGATGGCTGGATCATCATAGCTCTTTCCTTCAATAATTTCAGGAGGGATGTAGTCAGGCGTGCCGACAATTCTGTTTCCTCCTTTAGTTTTCTCTGGCTTTGGATTTTGACCTGCTTTTGATTGATCAATATCTAAAAGACGCTCCAACTTTTTATTGGTATCTTGAGGTAGCGCCGGTAGTGACAAGGAATCTCTTCTAGCTTGGCGAGGGGATTCCATTCCACTCTTCGTGCTCTCCATTAAAGTGGTAGTATTTGTTCGTGCTCTCTTTTGCTGTTGAACGCCAACTTCAGATAAACCGAAGTCCGTTAATTTGATATGGCCATCAGCTCCTAAAAGAATATTGTCAGGTTTGAGATCTCTATGAACAATTCCTAATTGATGTAAGCTATCCAATGCAAGTATAACTTCAGCAATATAAAATCTAGCCACCCATTCTTCAAGAGCACAAAACTTTTCCAAAATATTTCCGAAATCACCACCAACTAAAAACTCCATTACAATGCATAAGTAGCTCTCATGAACAAAAGTAAACACGGCTTTTACAACCCAGTTTCCTTGAAGGACTTGGAAGACTTTCTTTTCCTTCTTAAGAGAATCGATATTATTACGATTCATTCTATCAGAAAAATTGATCATTTTCATTGCATAAATATCATCTGTTGCCTTTCTTTTCACAAGCCAAACTTTACCAAAAGCTCCCTTGCTAATCATTTTGATAAATTCAAAATCTTCAATTCTGATTAAATGAGAGAGCTCTTTCTTTTTATTGCAATATTTCTTGAGAGTGGATGGATCATCACTAAAGCAAACAGCATCTTTTACTAACTCATCTTCTATGTTGTCATTTCCAAGAACACGTTCATCAATTAGCAGATCCTCAATACCGTCTGAGCTATCTGATGAAGATGAAGAAGAAGAAGAGGAATCAGAATCTGAAGATGACTCTTCTGCAACAGCAAAAGGATGAAATTTACGATCCAATTCTAACGTTTAATCTTAAATTAACTTTATATATACTTAAATGAAGGTCTCCTGTAAAAGAAGGTCTCCTATTATATTTAGAGACTTTTGGCATTTCTTGTAGCAGCTCTTCATCAAGGGTATTCTTTCTCATCCTTCTTCTTTCAAGCAAGCTGCTTTTTGGTTGAGTTTCTTCCTCTGATAATTGAAAAAAAAAGTTTGATGATAAAGTACCTATATTTTCTGCAAAGGTCTTACTCTTTGCGAGTTGTGAAAAGATTGACTTCTTTCTGGGGGATTTATCAGGAGATCTTGGGTTTGACTTTTTAAACTCATCATCTCCATATAACACTTTTTTAATTTCACTATTGTTTAATAGAGACAGCCTCTTTTTTTCCAGTTTATTTTTCCCACCTTTTGCTTTAGCTTTTCTTAGAGTATTCACTATTTTCCTCATGTTACTTTCAAAAACCTCGAATCTAACAGTCATCTTAGCCTTTTCGACACTCTTAGCTTTAAATTTCTTATTCCTCCTCTTTGTTGGTGAAGAAGTATTACTGACTTCACCAAGATTGGAATAAGAGTCCAGCTTTAGAGAATCTCCATTAACAGAGATATCCTCGTCCATAGTAGAGGTAAAACTTGAGGATCTTTTATTTCTTGTTTGAAGGATAATTTCATTATTGGTAGGAGTCTCAACTTGATCTAGAACTTCAAGTTCCTTCTTTTCATTTTGAATATCTTTAAGTAAATCTATCTTTTTCTATCATTGTTAATTATTATTTCAGTGCCACTACCTTAATTAAGTCTAGGAGCTTTGGAGCTAAGCTTCTATATTTATCATCATTAATTTGATCAACATGGTGCATGATATCTTTCTTGGCATCTTCTATCAATATCTTGCTCTCTGTAGTGTATTCTTCAAAATTTTGAATCAGACTGATATAGTTATGGAGGGTTTCATAGCCTTTCGTCAAGATGTTTAGATTCTTGATCTTTTGAAGTTTTTCTCTCAAAACGTTTTGCATCTTTCTTTGCTCTTCAATATATTTCTCATCTTTTTGTTTGATGGGGAATTCAGTACATTTTGCGGATTCCATTTTAGTTCCACTACTGCTCTTAATATCCCCCAAAGCAGATTCAACAGTATTAACTTGAAGGCTGCTACTTCTTTTTAAGAAAGGTTTCTTTTTCGCAGGTGATGTGATAATGGGAATTTCTAGTAGATCCATTTTGGGTTCAAAATCTAAATTTAAGACATTTTTGTTATCGGCTGCTGATTCAGCATTGCCCTCTGGGACAACTATCGGACTTAATTGGAAAGAATCTTCTCGTTCTAAAGAAGTCAAAGTTGTATTACTGCCGAGATTAAGAGCGCCCTTATTAAGTGGCTCTGAAACAGAGGACTCTTTTGTATATTTCCTGCTAGCAGCTGTTTCTTGAGTCTCTTTTCTAGTTGCTAGAACCATGGATGAAAAGTTCAACTCCCCATTATCTCCAGGACTATAACGATGGAAGGGAGTACTCTCATCTTCTTCATCTATGAGTTCAGCTATAGAAACAGTGTTTTGTGGCTTGACAGTCTCAGATTTTGATTCTACATAGTCATCTGAAATATTTGGAAGATAAGCTTGAGATTTGAAAGATAAAAGAGTAGTCCCAGTAAGTTTTTTCTCTTCTTCAACTGGCCTTTTGATTTTTATGAGAGAGTTTCTACAAGTCAAACTAAGTGTCAATCGAGTACCTTTCTATAGTTAGATCCACATTAATATTCCTCTTGTATTTGACAATTGTTAGAGAAAGTTCAGCAATTTTAGTATTCAACTCATTTATTTTATGTTCACATTCAAGGAGATTCTTGCAATGTTTAGAGTGATTTTTGAGTTTCTTTGCATGTATCTTTTTACTACAAATTCTGCAAGCCACTTTGATATTCCTAGAAGTTTATTTCAGCTAATTAATGATTTACTCCATTTCAGTATGAGCCCATCTATCCAATTTCCAGTAAAAGTAATTCTTTAATAACCTGGACTTTAGTTCAACCAGCATTTCATCTTCTTCTGCCTTTTTAGAATTAATACGATCAATCATTATTGGGTGATTGTCCACAATAGTGTTTGGTCTTGATTTTATACTAATACGGCGAGATATTTTAATAAGAGGTGAGTCCCTAATCAATTAGTTTAATGCTAGACCTCCTTACAACATAGTCTCAATGTCATTAACAGATGTGGGTGAGCTATCTCTATTCATTGAGAACTTCTTTCCAGAAGAATTAGCCAAATGGTAATAATGGATGTAATGAGCAACATGAGATATTGTATATCTAAATTTCCCCAATAGTGTTTTGAAATGCTTTTTAAAAGTCTTTTCATCTATTTGATTATTTCCTTCTATACTGGCACCAAGCTCATCAGCAACTTCATTGACATATTCCCTATCATCGTGTATCTCTTGTAGAGTAAATGTTAAGGATGGAGGAGCTTTCATCTCAACAAAGGTATCAAGCTCCATGCTCTTTTTAAAGAGCATTTCACATAGTGATTCCCTGAGTTTTATTATTGAAGAGTCTCTGAATTTAAGAATTAGTACAATTAAGTCTTCTAAGATTTCTTTCTGCACAAATTATTCAAAAAACCATATCGATTACCTGATTAGAATCTCCTGTTTTGCTGTGTAGATAGATGCATTCATCAATAAGGAGGGCAATATTTTCAGCCGCCTTGATATTACTTTTAAATAAAAAATACTAACCTGTGCACGAAGCCTAGATAGAAGCTTAATATTCTTCTCATAAAAGACGAGATCTTGAACATTTGTTTGGACTACTGAGTTGCATCTATACTTTCGAGGTGACCTTCCATACACAATTAGGGATATATTTCTATTTTCATCTGAAATAAGTTTTTCTTTATTTTTCCAATGCTGAGCATCAAGAACACTATCTGTCTTTTCGAATTTGTTTATAGTTAGTTCTTCAGAGTCAGAATTATTAAGAAAGAGATGAAGAGTCTTCTTTTTCGATGTTTCTGTATGCTCTATACACTCATCCATAGTATTATAAATTCAATAAAATGAGTTTGTAATAATAATTATTTATATATCCAAGTCGCTTCGAAGGGTAAACAAGTACATTTTGTTACTCCCATCGTTTTCAATAGAGTTTCAGCTGGTTCTTCTCATTACAACCTAAGGGTTTTTTATTTAAATCGCAAATATGCAAGCATAAAACATACACAGGCTTCGATAATTGTTCTCAAATCCCATATTTACTGAAAGTGACCATGTTGACCGAATTCAAGTAGATATAATCTGACACTATCATGAAAGCACTAAATCCTTAAAACCTCATAGGCAATTCAAAAAAATATTAGATCAATTTACAATTTAGAAAGAATCCCTTCTTC
>Ga0065720_1021587_pt1 | contig 10139 bp, 11 predicted proteins | sample Thericmetagenome_FD_59107 | JGI IMG/M metagenome (GOLD analysis project Ga0065720, IMG submission 59107) | Thermophilic microbial communities from the Joint Bioenergy Institute, California, USA of rice/straw/compost enrichment - eDNA_2 v2... | ecosystem: Engineered > Solid waste > Grass >... | reverse complement strand
GGGCCCACCCGCGGGCGGCCGCCGTCGGCGCCGACGCGTGGCGGCCGCTGCCGCTGCGCGACGGGGTCGCCGGGGCCGTCCTCTGCGTCTTCGCCCCGCGCCACGGGCCGGAGCTGCACCGGGTCCTCGCGCCCGGCGGCGTCCTCGTCGTCGCCACCCCCGAGCCCGGCCACCTCGCCGAGCTGCGCGGCGCGCTCGGCCTGCTCGACGTCGACCCGCGCAAGCCCCAGCGGCTGGCGCGGCGGCTCGGCGACGGGTTCGCGCCGCGGTCGAGCGCCCGCGTGGCGTGGACGATGCGCCTCGACCGCGAGGCGCAGGTGGCGCTGGCGGCGATGGGGCCGAGCGCGTTCCACGTGGAGGCGGCGGAGCTGGAGCGCCGCGCCGCCGCGCTCCCGGCGCGGCTCGACGTCACCGCGGCGGTGACCGTCGCCGTCTACGACCGGCGCTGACGGCTCAGGGGCCCGGCCGGAACGTCGAGTTCGGGGCCGGGTTCGGGTCGCGCCGCACCCCCGGCGGCGACTGGCTCGTGTCGACGAACAGGCACAGCGCCCGCTCGGGGTCGTCGCCCGGCACGCACGTCCGGTACAGGTCCTCGCCGAACGGGAGCGTGTCGAGCCGGTCGAGGTGGCGGCGGTGGCGGCGCACCTCCGGCGCGGGGCTGTGCCCGACCCAGCGGCGCACGGTCGCCGCCTGCAGGGCCAGCTCCTCGCGCTCGGCGGCGAGCCGCTCGCGGTGGCCGATCCCGATCGCGACGAGGAGCGCGGTCGTCGCCGCGAGCGCGATCGTGCCGCCCCGGTCGGCGGCGACGACCCGCGGCAGGTCCGGCCGCAGGCGGCGCACGACGAGCCCGCCGACGGTCCCGCCGACCGCGACGGCGACGACGTTGAAGAAGAGCGCGAGGACGACGGCGGCGAACCAGTCGGGCCCGGCGCCGGCGATCGGCAGCTCGTGCAGGAGCGCCGCGTCGGCCACCAGCAGGACCCCGAAGAGGGGCCACTGCCAGGCGCCGCGCAGCCGCCAGCGCAGGCGGGTGAGCGAGGCGCGCTCCATGCCCGTCGAGGGTACGCCTCCCGTCACGGACCCGACACCCGGGGGGTGGGCGGCGCGGGATCCACGGGTAGACTGCCCCGCGAACCCGGCGCGGAGCGCGGAGATCCCGCGGCCTGCGCATGAACGGCGCCGGACGGAGATCCCGATTCCGGCACGACCAGGGAGAACGATGGAGATGGCGACCGAGACCGCGGGGCCGGTCCACGTACCGGCGGACCGCGCGCCCCAGCAGCTCACCACCGGCGATCGCGTCGCGCTCCTGCGGTTCATGCTGCTCATGCGCAGCATCGAGGCGCGGGCGCTGACGCTCTACCGACAGGGCAAGGTGCCCGGATCGTTCTACGACGGGTACGGCCAGGAGGCGGTGTCGGTCGGCGCCGCGTTCGCGATGGCGGCCGAGGACCGGCTGTGCATCCTGCACCGCGACCTCGGCGCGCACCTGGTCCGCGGGGTCGAGCCCGAGCGCATCCTCGGCCAGTACATGGGCCGCGCCGGCGGCGTGACCGGCGGGCGCGAGGGCAACGTCCACTTCGGCGACGCGTCGCGCGGGTGCGTCGGCATGGTCTCGATGCTGCCCGACATGATGGTCGTCGCCACCGGCATGGCGATGGCGTTCAAGCTCCGCGGCGAGCGCCGGGCGGCGATCACCTGGTTCGGCGACGGCTCCACGTCGCGCGGCGACTTCCACGAGGCCCTGAACTGGGCGGCCGTCCAGCGGCTGCCGGTCATCTTCGTCCTCGAGAACAACCAGTACGCGTACTCGACGCCGACCGACCGCCAGTTCGCGGTCAACCCGGTCCACCGGGCCGAGTCGTACGGGATGGTCGGCGAGTCGGTCGACGGCAACGACGTCGAGGCGATGTTCGACGCGGTGCGCCGCGCCCGCGAGCGCGCCGTCGAGGGCGGCGGCCCGACGCTCCTGGAGGCGGTGACGATGCGGATGCACGGCCACGCCGCCCACGACGACATGCGCTACGTGCCGACCGAGCTGCTCGAGGCGTGGGCCGAGCGCGACCCGATCGACCTCCAGGCCGCGCGCGTCGCCGCGCTCGGCGTCGACGTCGACGCGCTGCGCGCCGAGGTCGAGGCGGAGGTCGAGGCGGCCGCCGAGGCGGCCCTGGCGATGCCGATGCCGGACCCGGCCACCGCGACCGACGGCGTCTTCGCCGACGAGGCGGTCCCGCTCGGCGACGGCGACGCCCCCTGGTCGGGCTGGGCGGAGGCCGGGCGATGAGCGCGGTCGCCGAGTCGACCGGGACCCGGACGCTCACCTATCTGCAGGCGATCTCCGACGGCCTGCGCGAGGCGATGCGCGAGGACGAGCGCATCCTCCTCATGGGCGAGGACATCGGCGTCTTCGGCGGCGCGTTCAAGGTCACCGACGGCTTCATCGACGAGTTCGGGCCCGACCGCGTCATGGACACGCCGCTGGCCGAGGCGGGGATCATCGGGACCGCGGTCGGCGCCGCCGTCGTCGGGATGCGGCCGGTGTGCGAGATGCAGTTCTCGGACTTCGTCGCCTGCGGCTTCGACCAGCTCGTCAACGTCGCCGGCAAGATGCACTACCGCCAGCGGCTGGCGGTGCCGATCGTCGTCCGCCTGCCGACCGGCGGCGGGTTCTCCGGCGGCCCGTTCCACTCCCAGAACCCGGAGGCGTGGTTCATGCACGCGCCCGGGCTGAAGGTCGTCGCGCCGTCGACGCCCGAGGACGCCAAGGGCCTGCTCATCGCCGCGATCCGCGACCCGAACCCGGTCGTCTTCTGCGAGCACAAGCACCTCTACCGGCGGGTGAAGGGCGAGGTGCCCGAGGGGCTGTACGAGACGCCGTTCTCGGCCCGGATCGCCCGCGACGGCGACCGCCTCGTCGTCATCGCCTACGGGGCGATGGTCCACGTCGCGCTCGAGGCGACCGCCGAGCTGGAGGGCGTCCGCGTCCTCGACCTGCGCTCGCTCGTGCCGCTCGACGAGGCGGCGATCCTCGAGTCGGTGCGCGCGTGCTCGAAGGTGCTCGTCCTCGACGAGGCCAACGAGACGTGCGCGGCGGGCGCGCAGGTCGCGGCGCTCATCGCCGAGAAGGGCTTCGAGGACCTCGACGGCCCGGTGACGCGGGTCGCGACGCCGGACGTGCCGATCCCGTTCTCGCCGCCGCTGGAGCAGGCGGTGCTGCCGTCCGTGCAGCGCGTGAAGGAGGCGTGCCGTGAGCTCCTCGCCTACTGAGCAGGGCACGCTCGTCGACGTGACGATGCCGCAGATGGGCGTCTCCGTCGCCGAGGGGACGGTCGTCGGCTGGCGCAAGCGCGTCGGCGACTGGGTCGAGCGCGACGAGACCGTGCTCGAGGTCTCGACCGACAAGATCGACACCGAGGTCCCGTCGCCGGCCAGCGGCCGGCTGGCCGAGATCCTCGCCGAGGTCGGCGAGACGGTCGCGGTCGGGGCGCTGCTGGCCCGCATCGACACCGGCGCCCGGCCCGGCCAGGCGCACGTGAGCGAGCGCACCGGCGGGCGCTTCTCCCCCGTCGTGCGGCGGATCGCCGCCGAGCACGGGCTCGACCTGTCGCAGATCGAGGGGACCGGCCGCAACGGGCGGGTGACGAAGCGCGACGTGCTCGCCGCGCTCGAGCGCGGGGACGGCGCCGCCGCGCCGCCGCCGGCGCCGCGCGAGGAGGAGCCGCCGCTGCACATCGAGTCGCCCTACCGGCCGGATCCCGAGCCGGCCCCCGCCCCGGCGGCGGCGGAGGGGTCGGGGACGCTGTCGCGGATGCGCCGCGCGATCGGCGAGCACATGAAGCGCTCGCTGCAGACGGCGGCGACGTGCACGACCTGGATGGAGGTCGACTTCTCGCGCGTCGAGGCCGAGCGCCGGCGGCTGGGGCTGACCGCGCTGCCGTTCGTCGCCCGCGCGACGATCGACGCGCTGCGCGAGCACCCGGCGCTGAACGCGACGCTCGAGGGCGAGGTCTACACCCGCCACGACGCCGTCCACCTCGGGATCGCCGTCTCGCTCGGCGAGGACGGGCTGATCGTCCCGGTCATCCGCGACGCGCAGGACCTGTCGGCCGAAGGGCTCGGGCGGGCGATCCGCGACCTGGCGCGCCGCGCGCGGGCCGGGCAGCTGCAGCCCGACGAGGTGCGCGGCGGCACGTTCACGATCACGAACCCCGGCCAGTACGGGGCGATCATGGCGACGCCGGTCATCAACCAGCCGCAGGTCGGGATCCTCGACCTGGAGGCGGTCGTGAAGCGGCCGGTCGTCGTCGAGGGCCCCGACGGCGACGCGATCGCGATCCGGCCGATGTGCGTCCTGGGCCTGTCCTGGGACCACCGCGCGCTCGACGGCGTCCAGGCGGCGCAGTTCCTCGGGTCGATCCGGCGGCGGCTCGAGTCGCTGTAGCCCGGCACGCTAGGCGGCCAGGCCGCGGAGGTGCTCGCGCAGGCCGTCGGCGAGCTGCGGCGCGGCGAGCGCCTGCGCGGCGAGCGCGCGGTCGATGAGGATCGCGTCGGAGACGAGCCGGACGGTGACGCCGTGGCCGGGGCGGTCGACGACCTCGACCGCGTCGCCGGCCCCGAGCTCGCCCGCCTCGACGATGCGCAGGTAGGCGCCGGGGCGCGAGGCGCGGCCGAAGCGGCGGACCATCGTGCCGTCCTCGAAGCGCAGCCCGAGCTTGAAGCACGGGATCCGCGGCTGGCAGACCTCCAGCAGCGCCGTGCCGACCCGCCAGCGCTCGCCGACGACCGCGTTCGTGCAGTCGACCCCGGCGGTCGTGAGGTTCTCGCCGAACATGCCGGGCGGGATCTCCCGGCCGAGCTCGGCCGCCCACCAGTCGGCGTCCTCGCGCGCGTAGGCGTAGACGGCCTTGTCCGGGCCGCCGTGGACGCGCCAGTCGGTCTGGCGGTCGCCCTCGAGGTTCGCGCCCTCGGCGCGGACGCGTCCCTCGACCGGCGTCTTGACGATGGAGCTGTGGATGACCTGGCCGCGCCAGCGGCCCAGCGGGGCGGGGCCGCCGACGTTGACGGACAGGATGCGCGCGCGCTCGGGCATGCGATCATGGTCGCATGGCCGATCTGCACGTCGTCAACCTCGGCCTCGTCGAGTACCGTCGCGCGCTGGAGCTGCAGCACCGCTACGCGGAGGCCCGCGCCGCGGACCTCATCCCGGACACGCTGCTGCTCCTCGAGCACCCGCTCTGCTACACGCGGGGCCGGCGCACCGGGCCCGGCGAGCTGCCCCTGCCGGAGGCGTGGTACCGCGAGCGCGGCATCGACATCATCGACGTCGACCGCGGCGGCAAGGTCACCCACCACGCGCCCGGCCAGCTCGTCGGCTACCCGATCATGCGCGTCGAGCGCGCCCGCGACCACGTCGCCCGGATCGAGCGCGCGCTCGTCGCCGCGCTCGCCGACGAGGGCGTCGAGGCCCGCGGCGGCATGGCGGAGGACGTCGCGCTGACCGGCGTGTGGGTCGGCGACGCGAAGATCGCCTCGATCGGCGTCCACGTCTCGCGCGGCGTGACGACGCACGGGTTCGCGATCAACCTCGACAACGACCTCGAGCCGTGGAGCTGGATCGTGCCCTGCGGGCTGCCGGACTCGCGCACGACCTCGCTGGCCGAGGTGACCGGCCGCACCGGGCTGCTGCCCTGCTTCCGCAAGCGGATCGCCTGGCGCTTCGCCCAGGAGTGCGGGCTGCGCCAGCGGATCGTCTCCCCGGCGCGCTCGCTGCCGGCGCCGGCCGCGGTCTGAGGGCGGTCCCGGCGTCCCGCTCGAACGACGCAGGTCGTCGGAGCGGCGCAGGTCAGGCATCGAAGGCGGGCCGGCGGTCACGCCGGTCCGGGCCGCGACGCCAAGCGACCCGCATGCTGGTCCAGGCGGGGGTGGTCGACTTCAGTCGCGCCATACCGACACAAGGTCGACCACCCCCGGCGTCACGCTCCCGGAGCGGAGCCGCGCAGGAGAACCGCCCGTTCGCCTTCGCTGCCGAACCCGGCGGTCACGCATCGCCGACGACGTTCGCGTGGAACGCCAAGCGTCGCGCCTGACGGCGATCCTGCACGCGGGCCGGCCCCGCTGCGCAAGAATGGCGCGGATGCGCTCGCTCGCGATCCTCCGCACCCTTGCGCTGGCCGTCGGACTGGGCCTCGCCGCGCCGGCCGCCGCGACGGCGGCCGAGCAGCTCGCCGGTCTCACCGAGGACAACCAGATCCTCCTGTTCCGCTCCGACTCGCCCGGCAACCTCCAAGGCGCGCTGGCCGTGACCGGCCTGCAGTCGGGCGAGACGCTCGTCGGCCTCGGGTGGCTGGAGAGCACCGGGCGCCTCTACGCGCTGGGCTCCACCAACCGCGTGTACGTCGTCAACCCGGTGACGGGCGCGGCGACCCCGCTGAGCAACACGGCGTTCAGCCCGCCGCTGAACGGCGCGACGTTCGCGTTCGGGATCGACCCGACGACGCTGCAGGCGCGCGCGTACTCGAGCACCCAGCAGAACCTGCGGATCTCGGTCGCCAACGGGCAGGTCGCCGGCGTCGACGCCCCGTACGCCTACGACCAGGGCGACCCGGGCGCGGGCACGACGCCGGTGCTGGGCGCGCTCGCGTACACGACGCCGCCGACCGGCGGCGGGGCCGCGTCGATGTACGCGATCGACACCGACCGCGACGCGCTCGTCACCTCGCCGACGCTGGCCGCGACCGTGCGCACGATCGGCGAGCTCGGCGTCGCCGCCGAGGGCCCCGTCGGCCTGGCGATCACGAGCGGCGGCACCGCGTTCGCCGCGCTGCGGCCCGGCAGCGGCGAGCTCCCGCGCCTCTACACGGTCGACCTGACGACCGGGGCGGCGAGCCCGGTCTCGACCGACAGCCGCCGCGCGACGATCGCCCACCGCAGCTCGTCGTCGGCGACCGCCGACACCCCGGTCATCGCGCTGACCTCGCTCGGCGAGGTGCCCGACGACACGAGCGACCCGCGCGCCGTCGTCGCCGTGACGACGAACCCGCGGGCGCGGACGCTCATCAGCCGCGGGCTGCCGTTCACCGTCTCCTGCAACGAGGCGTGCACGGTGTCGGGCACCCTGCGCGTCGGGCGCCGCAACCAGCGCGCGGTCACCGGCCAGGTGCTGTCGACCGCCGGCTGGGTGCGCCTCACCGCGCGGCTGGACTCGGCCACGAAGGCGCTCCTGCGCCGCGACGCCACCCAGGGCTTCAGCCTGCGCGTCACCGTCACCGACGCGGCCGGCAACGAGACGCGGATCACGACGAACGGCGCCACCCGCTGACCCGGCCCGGGCCCGCGCCCGCGGCCCGGTACGCTGAGGGCGTGGCGGTCGAGCAGCGCAGGCTTCAGACCCGCTCGCGGGCGAACCCGGGCGGCATGGACGTCCTCACCGTGCTGGGTCCCGACGTCCGCCCGCTGCGCGAGCGCAAGCCGCGCTGGTTCAAGGTGCCGGCCCCGGGCGGGGCGAAGTACCGCGAGCTGCGCGCGCTCATGAAGGCCGAGAACCTCCACACGGTCTGCCAGGAGGCGGCCTGCCCGAACGTCGGCGAGTGCTGGGAGCGCGGCACCGCGACGTTCATGATCCTCGGTGACACCTGCACGCGCCGCTGCGGGTTCTGCCACGTCAAGACCGGCAAGCCGACCTGGAACGACCCGCTCGAGCCGGCCCGCGTCGCCCGCTCGATCGCCCGGCTCGGGCTGCGCCACGCGGTCATCACGAGCGTCGACCGCGACGACCTCCCCGACAAGGGCGCGCGCATCTGGGCGGCGACGATCCGCCAGGTCCGCCGCCAGGCGCCCGGCTGCCAGATCGAGGTCCTGACCCCCGACTTCCAGGGCCAGGAGATGCCCCTGGCCACCGTCATCGCCGAGCGCCCCGACGTCTTCAACCACAACGTCGAGGTCGTCCCGCGCCTCTACCCGGTCGCCCGCCGCGGCTCGACCTGGCGGCGGTCGCTGCGCGTCCTGCGCAACGCGAAGGAGATGGGCGGCGACGCGGTCACCACGAAGTCCGGGCTCATGGTCGGCCTCGGCGAGACGTTCGACGAGATGGTCGCCGCCTTCGAGGATCTCCGCGAGGCCGGCGTCCAGGTCCTCACCGTCGGCCAGTACCTGCGCCCGACCGAGCGCCACCTGCCCGTCGTGCGCTACTGGCACCCCGACGAGTTCAAGGCGCTCGAGGAGGCCGCCTACCGGCTCGGCTTCGAGCACATCGCCGCCGGGCCGCTCGTGCGCTCCAGCTACCACGCCGACCAGCACGTGCCCCAGCGCCGGCCCGGCCACGGACCGGTCGCGGCCACCGCCTGACCGCCCGTCGCGCCGGTAGGGTCAGCCCGTGATCCCGGTGACCGACGACATCCCGCGCGACCGGCTCCCGGTGGTCACGTTCGCGCTGCTGGCCGCGATCGCCGTCGTCTTCCCGGTCGCCGGGCTGGAGGGCGGGGTCGTCGCGGTCCTCGCCGACCTCCTGTTCCTGTGGCTGCTCGGCCCGACCGTCGAGGACGCGCTCGGCCGGCCGCGCTTCGCGGCCTTCCTCGCCGCCGGCGGCGGGCTGGCCGCGCTCGTCCAGCTCGGGCTCGGCGGCGACGGGCACGCCGCGATCGCCGGCGCGACCGGCGCGGTCGCCGCCGTCCTCGGCGCCTACGTGCGGCTCTACCCGTGGGGCCGCGTGCTCGCGGTCGTGCTCGCGGTGCTGTTCTCGACGATCGTCGCCGTGCCGCTGGCCGCCGTCCTCGGCGCCTGGGCGGCGCTCCAGGTCGCGCTCGCCGCGCTCGGCGGGCCGGCCGCCCTGCTGGCGGCGCAGGCGGTCGCGTTCGCGCTCGGCGCCGCCGCGGCCCGGCCGCTCGCCGTCCAGGTGAAGACGCCCGAGGTGCTCGTGGCGCGCGGTCGCGCCGCCCTGTCGTGAGGACGGCGATCCTCGTGGGCGCGCTCGCCATGATCGCGATCCTCGGAGGCCTGACGATCGCGGTCGCGGTCCGCAGCGGGCCCGATCCGCTCACCGTCCTGTCGCTCCTCGTCCTCGCGCTCCTCGGCGTCGGCGTCCTCGGCGCGCTGCGCGAGCCCCCGCCGCCCTCGTGAGCCGGACCGCCCGCACCCTGGCCGCCCTCCTCGCGCTCGTCGCCGCGTGCGGCCTGGCCGCATGGGGCTGGTCGCAGCGCGGCGGGGGCGACGGCGCCACGGCGACGGCCGGGTCGCGGTCGGCGCCGCCGGCCCTGCAGGCCTACAACGGCCCGCCCGAGGCCGAGGTCGTCGCCCGCCGGCCGCTCGACGTCGCGCTCGCCGCGACCGAGGACGTCGTCCACGTCCGCTTCCGCCGGCCGCCGCGGGCCGGGCTGCTGTTCGACCTCGACACCGGCGAGGTGCTGTGGCGGCGCGAGCCGGAGCGGGTGCTGCCGATCGCCAGCCTCACGAAGATGATGACCGCGCTCGTCGTCGTCGACCGCGCCGACCCCGACGAGAAGGTGAAGGTCACCCGCCAGGCGCTCGCCTACGAGGGCTCCGGCATCGGCCTGCTGCCGAAGGGCCGGCGCGTGCCGCTGGAGACGCTGCTGGCCGGCCTGCTCGTCGTCTCCGGCAACGACGCCGCGATCGCGCTCGCCCAGCACGTGTCGGGGACCATGCGGCGGTTCGTGGCCGAGATGAACGCGCGGGCGCAGCGGATGGGCCTGGCGTGCACGCGCTTCGCCCGCCCCGACGGCCTCCAGGACGAGGGCAACCACTCGTGCGCGGCCGACCTCGCCGCGCTCGCCCGGGCCGTGCTCGACGAGCCGCGTCTGGCCCGGATCGTCCGCCGCCGCCAGGTCGTGCTGCCGTTCCCGATCAAGGGCGGGAAGCTGTGGCTCACCTCCCACAACCCGCTCATCCTCAGCGGCTACCGCGGCGTGACCGGGATCAAGACCGGCTACACGCGCAAGGCGGGGCGCTGCCTCGTCGCGAGCGCGACCCGCCGCGGGGTGCGCCTCGGCGTCGTGCTGCTCCACTCGCCCGACCCGGGCGCGCAGGCGCGCAGGCTCCTCGACCGCGGCTTTGCCGCGATGGCCGCGCGCCGCTGAGCCGGAGCGGGAGCGTCGCCCGCCCCTCGCGGCCCGTGGCGGCGCTGCGGC
>Ga0065720_1021586_pt1 | contig 10139 bp, 9 predicted proteins | sample Thericmetagenome_FD_59107 | JGI IMG/M metagenome (GOLD analysis project Ga0065720, IMG submission 59107) | Thermophilic microbial communities from the Joint Bioenergy Institute, California, USA of rice/straw/compost enrichment - eDNA_2 v2... | ecosystem: Engineered > Solid waste > Grass >... | reverse complement strand
GAGCCGCAGGACATCGACCTGTGCCTCATCCTCGGGGCCGGCTTCCCGTTCCACCTCGGCGGCATCACGCCGTACCTCGACCGGACCGGCCACGCTGAGCGGGTCACCGGCCGCCGCTTCCTCCCCCGCGGCGTCGCCAGCCTCCCCGCCTGACGCGCCTGATGGCCTGACGCGCCTGACACGGCACCCCACCCCACCCGCCGGACGCGGCGGGTGGGGTTCGCCGGTTAGCCTCGGGCGATGGTCGCCGATGTGCCCATGCCGCCCGCCGTGGCGGCGCGGCCCCGCGACGCCCGGGGCTACCCGGTGCCGGCCATCACGCCGTGGGTGGACGGCGCTCCCCGGTTCGGCGTGACCTCGGTGGAGCGGACGTTCCTCTGCGCGGTCGAGCGTCGTTGTTCAATCTGTGCGCTGGTCATGCCGCCCGGTCCGGTGTGGCGGGTCGTCGGCTCGGCCGAGGCCGAGGCGATGGCGGCTGCGGCTGCCCGCGGGCAGGCCTTCCGCAACGCCGCCCCGACGGCGGAGGCCCCGGGTCACCGCGTGTGCATGCTCTACGCCGCCATGGTGTGCCCCTGGCTGTCGCGGCCGACCGCCCGGCGGGGGACGCCCGGTCCGGCCCCGGGCATCGAGGTCACCAAGGGCGCGCGCCGCGGGTCCGGCGGCGCCGTGGTCGGCTTCCGGTCGTACGACTTCTCGTACACGCCGGCCGACGGGGTGCTGTTCCGCTTCGACGGCGTCGTCGAGTTCCGGCCCCACGACCTCGGCACCGAGCACCTGCCCGCCCTGCGGGCCGCCGTGGCGACCACCGCACCGCCGGATGAGGACGGGCCGGCCTACCTGCTGTCCGATGAGGCGCTGGCCGTACGGACCTTCGCCGCGCTGCGCGACGCCCTGCTGGGCTGACCCCCGCCGCCGGCGGCCGACCCTCGACCGGCGGGGCCAGTCGCTGGCCCGATGGCTCCAACCCGGGTGGGGTCGGGGCCGGATCCCTTGCCTTCGTCGCCTACCGTGCACCAGAGACGCGAAAGGATGGGGATACATGCGCAGCAGCGTGGCCCGCCGGACGGCGCTTCTCGCCGCGGCCGCAACCTCCCTCGCCCTGCTCATGGCGGCTTGCGGGAGTGAGCCGGACCCGGCCCCGACCGAGCCCGACGGAGACAGCGTCCTCGGCGGCATCAGTGGCCTCGAGTTGGCCAAGGGCACTCTGCTGATCTCCGACGGCACGCCCCGGGTCCGCATCGGCGACGCCATCGTGACCTTCCCCAGCTCCGTGACCGACGCCATCTGGTCCCCGGACGGCAGCCGGATCGCCTACATCGACGGCGACGGCAACGTCGCCACCGCTCGGCCGAACGGGACCGACGTGCTCGTGCTGACCACCACCGATCCAACGGTGGTGCGGTCACGCCCCACGTGGCTACGCCAATGGATCCTCTACGCCGAGGCGAAGGCCGACGGGACGTCGTCCCTGCGGTCCGTCCCGGCCAACGGATGCGCCATCGGCGACACCCCGGCCGCGGGTCAGGAGTGGCCCATGGACACCGGTGACGGAACCAGCTACGTCGACCTCGCCCCCAGCGCGTCGGCCACCGAGCGGCCCATGCGCGTCGCCTTCCAGCACGAGGAGCCGAGCGGCGCGGAGATCTGGATCAACGACAGCAACCAGCGGGTGCCCCTCACCTACCAGGTCACCAAGGGATCGGAGCCGGCGCTGACGCTGGACGGCCAGAAGCTGGCCTACGTCGGTCCCGACGGGGACATCTACGTCACGCTCCCCGGCGAGGCGGCTCCGGCCGGAACCCGGCTCACGTCCGGCGCCGGGCATCCGACGCGACTGGCGTGGAGTCCTGACGGTCAGTACATCGCCTATGAAACTGCTGCCGCGGTCCAGCGGGTCAGCGCCGCTGGTGGGGCAAACGCCCCGGAGGACCTCGCCGAGCCCCCGGGAACACCGTCCTACCTCTACGGTCAGGAGAACACGCTGTTTGCGGTGACCGGCGCCGATCCCACCGCGCTCTCCGTGGCCGCGTCCCAGGCCCGCTGGCCCGGTACCGCCGCGTTCATGCCCGGCCAGGGTTACCTGGGGGCGTACACCGCGACGATCGGCCTGGCCAGCCAGCCACCCAGCCCCGACCGGTACGGCCCGCTACTGCTCCTCGGCTCGGCCGACCAGTTGGACCCCCGCGTCACCGCCGAGTTGGGCCGGATCTTCGGAGCCGTCCCGCCCGGCTCGCTGAGCATGCGACCGCGGGTGTACGTGGACGGGCTGGTGTCGACCGCGATCGACCAGGAACTGGAGAAGCTCGGGTACGAGGTCGTCCGGGGCCAGCCATCGGTGGAGCCGGCGGTCACGGACCTCTGCGCGTCGAACAAGGGCCCCGCGCTGTCGGCGGAGCTCGTGGTGGTGGACGGCAGCGACCCGGTCGCCGTCCGCCTCGGCCGGTCGTTCGCGGGCCCGCGGCCGATGCTCGTGCTGCAGGGCGGGTTGACCGAGGAGCAGGCCACCTGGCTGCGGCGCAGTTCCGGGGTCATCGAGTCCGTCTACGCCATCGGGTCGGTGCCGGAGGACCTGCAGCAGCAGGTGGCCGGGCTCGTCGCCGGACCGCTCGGCTACACCACGACCCACAACCCGATCAGCCAGGCGGCCCTGTACTGAGACACGGCCTGTACTGAGACACGGCCTGTACTGGGGCAGGGCCTGTACGGAGACACGGCCTGTAACGAAGGCGCCTCTGGACGATGACGCCACTGTACTCAGTGGACTGACCGGACCGGCGGAGCCTCTACAAGGACTCGGCCATGCGGGACAGCTCCTGTAGCACGTGCGGGATCCGTTCGGAGACGACGGTGGCCATCTGCTGCCCCACAAGCTGGTCGTTAGGGCCCTCCACGATCATCCGGTGGTAGATCCTGGTGGCCCCCGCCCAGATCGCAACACGGTAGACGACGCTCAGCGTGGCGCCGTCCAGGTCGATCGCGAAGGTGAACGACTGACCCTCGGTGACCTCCGTCACCCGGCTCTTGACGGGACCGACCCCGCGCTCGCCCAGTGTGAGCGTCGTCCCGGCCGCGAGAGGGCCGTCAGCCTCGACGTACTCAAAGTCCCGGTTCCACGTCGGCCATGCGGGAATGTCGGCCCACACCCGCCAGACCGCCTCGGGCGGGGCCTGCGTCTGCACGCTCTGCTCGCTCACCCACATGGCCCTTGACCTGACCATATCTCCCATGTGGACGCCCAGACCCGTTCGGCCCAAACCGTAACGCAGTCCGGCCGATTTCCCAATCAACCGTTCACCCGAATCGGCTGCAATTTCAGCTCATTTCTACTCTCTCACTTTTCAATTGAAATCGGTTTTCAGTGGACGGTCGTATCGTGACATTGCTCACCAACCGGTGATTCGATCCGTAATCCGGCCGCTCGGGGAGTTGTCGCCCAACCGCACCTTGAGTTGTCGGCGCGAAGGGTCGTAACGTGTGCGGGTCAATCCCCGATCACGGGGAACAGACTCGCGGCGACGTTCGACGCCACAATCAACGGGGGATTCACCATCACGCAGACGGTTGACATCAACCGGGCCTGCCTACAGACAAAGGACCCATTCCAATGCCCAATCTGAGCATGGCCGAGGCCGTCGGCACCTGTGTGAAGAGTTTCCGTCAGTCCATTCCGGACTACGTTGCCTCCGGAGTCGTTGACATGACCACGGGCATGTTGCTCGGTGTCGACACAGTCGATGACCACCCTCGCGAGGTTCTCGACATGCTGGCCGCGGCGACCTTCGACCTGTTCCAGGGGCGTGCCGTGTCCACCATCGAGGACATCTGGAACCGCCGCCGCGGCTACGGCCACGACGTCCACTACTTCCAGGAGATCCTGGTCAACAGCCAGAACCTGGTGCACCTGTTCATGCGGGGCACCGCGTCCCCGAACATCGTGGCCGCGGTCATCTGCCGGCGTACGGCCAACGTCGGCATGTTGTTCGCCCAGGCCCGCGTCGTGATGCGCCAGCTCGACGAAGCCCTGGCCTAGCGCCGACGTCGGTCCAAGACGGCCAGGATGGTGGACAACGACCGGAGTGGGCCTCGGCCGTCCCTGAGCGAGGCCACCACCATCGACGGGGCACGATCGATTGCAGTCGTGGACGTCCTGGCGCGGACCACGGTGTGGTCCATGACGGTGGCCCCGTCCGAGGTGTCCGTTTGGCCGACGGCGGATGACCGCGACGAGACCAGGCCTGTCCGCGCCGCCGATGAGGTGCTCGCCACCGTACGCGGCGCCGACCTGCTGGCCGCACCGCTGGGGACGACCGGGGGGTGGTCCGAAGTGGTTCTGATCGATGAAAGTCATTTCCACATCCTGCGCCCGCTGGGCGCCGCGGCCGACGCGCTCGTGGTCGAACTGGTCCTGGACGCCCGCTCGGCCAACCTGGCCGTGGCCCGACACCGGTTCGCCGACCTGGTCTCGACCTACGACGCCCCGCCCATAGGCCGGACCGCCGACCACCCGGACCGGCCCGACCGTCCCGAGCCGCCCGACCGAACCGACCCGCCCGGCCATCCGGACCCGCCGGACCCCGGGCAGCCCTCGGCTCGGGCGGCCGGTCATCCGGCCGACGCGGCCCCGCTGCCCCGCCGGGTCGCCACCCCGCGGCGCGGGACCGTCGGGCCCGATCCGGCCCGGCTGGTCGACGAGCCCATCCTCGACCGGGTCGTCGCCGCCCTCCGGACATTGACGTAACGCAAACCTACGACAAGGACCCCCATGCGCCCATCCGACGATCACGGGCCGATGAGCCTCGACAAGCAGCTCACCCTCCTCCGGGAACGGGTGACCGGCGTGCGCGGCGTCGTCGTGGCCGCGACCGACGGTCTTCTCGTCGCCCACGAGGGGGCGATCGGCCACGATCCGCACGACCTGGCCGCGCTGGCGGCTGCGGCCTACGGGATCGCGCGCCAGAGCGGGCAGATCCTCAACCAGGGCGACCACCAGCACACCGCCATCCACAACGCGAACGGCCATTACGTGGTCTACACCGTGGGCGAGCAGGCCCTGCTCGCCGTGGTCGCCGAGAGCGGGCTGAACATCGCGCAGCTCAACCTGCAGGTCCGGGCCAGCACCCCCGACATCGACCGGGCGCTGCGGGAGGAGACCGGCCTGGGGCCCCACCGGCTGGAGCCGGCCGCAGAGTGACGCCGGCCCTCGGTGACGCCGGCCTGGTAACGCTGGCCTTCCGTGATGGCGCCGCCGTGACCGCGTCCGCCCGTGGCGCGTACGCCGAGCCAGGCGGCAGTGGGCCGCCCGCGGCCCGACGGCGGAGGGCTTAGACCGCTGCCTGTCTATATTTCAGTGTATCGTGACTACGGCGAGGAGTCGGGAACCGGCGTCGGGTCCGGGTCGGCGGCCGGTGGCGGCACCGGTACGGCCGCCGTGGCGGTCACCACCGGCGTGACCTTGGCCGAGGGCAGGGTCAGCGTGACCTCGAGCCCGCCCTCCGGGTTGGCCGTCGCGGTCACCGTGCCCCCGTGGGCGTCGGCCACGGCACGGACGATCGACAGTCCCAGGCCCGATCCCCGGCCGCCGGTGCGCTCGCGGCCGCCACGCCGGAACGGCTCGAAGAGTCGCGGCACGTCGGCCGGGTCCACGTCGAAGCCGGTGTTGCGCACCACGAGCCAGGAGTGCTCGTCGTCGCCACCCGTACGAACCCAAATATTCCCATGAAGGTGGTTGTACCGGACCGCGTTCTCGATCAGGTTGCCGGCGAGCCGGTCCAGCAGCCCGGGGTCGCCGACGACCGGGGCCGGTTGCAGGTCCTGCTCCACCGTGAGGTGAATACGGTCGATCTCCCGGCTCATCGCGGACAGCGCCGACGTGACGCAGTCGGCCAGGTCGGCCGGCACCTTCTTCGACAGCCGTCGGCCCGACTGCGCCTCGGTGCGGGCGAGCAGCAGCAGCGACTCGACCAGGGCGTTGGCCCGCTCGGAGCCGTCGCGGACCACCTTGGCCATGCGACGATATTCCTCAATGTCCGCGTCCGGGTCGGCGAGCGTCACCTCGACCTCCGTACGCATCACGGTCAGCGGCGTGCGCAGCTCGTGCGAGGCGTTGGCCACGAACCGTTTCTGCGAGTCGAAGGTCGCGCTGATGCGGTCCATCATGGCGTCGAACGTGTTCGCCAGTTCGGCCACCTCGTCGTCAGCCCCCACGTACCGGATGCGCTGGTCGAGGGTGTCCCCGGTCAGCGCCCGGGCCGTGGTGGTGACCTGCTGCAGCGGGCGCAGGGCCCGGCCGGCGACGAAGTACGCACCGGCGACTCCGGCCGCGCCCACCAGGGCCACCGCGAGCAGCCCGGCCAGGAGCATCTCCCACCGAGCCCGCGCGAGCACGCCCGCGCGCCACACACCGTGGTCGACCTCGGCGCCCGTGGTGGCGTCGACCAGCCGGGTGCCGGGTGGCAGGGCTTGCGCCTCGCTCATGGCGTGACCGACGACCAGCCAGCCGAGCAGGACGATCACCAGGGCGCCGCCCACCAGCAGCACGCCGTTGAGGATCGTGAGCCGCAACCGCAGCGTCGGGCGGAACCACCGCGGTCGGCCTCGCGCGTCGTAGACCGTCATGGCTCCGCCCGGACCTCATCGGTGGACCCCGCCCGGGCCTCGCCGGTGGACTCCGCTCGGACGTCACCGCCGGTCGCGGCCTCGGCGGGCGTCGCCGACCCGCCGGCCTCGCCCGCCGCCGGGATGCGGTAGCCGGCACCGACCACGGTCTCGATGAGCGGCGGATCGCCCAGCTTGCGGCGAAGCGTCATCATCGTCACCCGCACGGTCGTGGTGAACGGGTCGGCGTTGGCGTCCCAGACCCGCTCCAGCAACTCCTCGCTCGAGACGACCCCGCCCCGCGCCTTGAGCAGCTCCTCCAGCAGCCCGAACTCCTTGCGGGTCAGGTCGAGCGGCTCGCCGCCCCGGGTGACGGTGCGCGTGGCCTGGTTGAGCACCACGTCGGCCGCGACCAGCACGGGGGGCGCCGCCGGCGTGGCCCGCCGGCCGAGGGCGTGCACCCGCGCCACCAGCTCGTCGAAGGCGAACGGCTTGGGCAGGTAGTCGTCGGCGCCGAGCTGCAGGCCCTCCACCCGGTCGGCCACCGAGCCGCTGGCGGTGAGCATGAGCACCCGGGTCAGTGCGCCTGACGCGACCAGGTCGGCGCAGATCTGGTCGCCGTGCACGCCGGGCAGGTCCCGGTCCAGCACGACCACGTCGTAGCGGGTCACCAGCGCCATCTCGTGCCCGGTCGTGCCGTCGTACGCCACGTCAACGGCGAACCCGACCCGGCGCAGCCCGCGGGCGATGGCGTCGGCGAGGGCCTTCTCGTCCTCGACCACGAGCACCCGCACGTACGCACCTCCCATCGCACCAACGCAAGCAATCCAGGCTAACGACGACCCGGCGGGCCGGGCTACCGTCGGCCCGCGACGTGAACGGCTCGCCCCGACCACCCGGGCTCGGTGGCGCTGTAGATACCCGCCTACGGGAGCTGTAGGTACCCACCTAACGGGGTTCGTAGATATTGACAGCGAAGACCAATGAGACTAGCGTCACTATTAGTTTGTTAGTTAGCCTTCCTAACAAACTTCACCCCTCCCCCCACGGACCGGAGGTTGCGCATGAGACGATCCGTCCGCCACGCATTGAGCGCGGCCGCTATCCTGCTCGCCATTGGCGTCGCCGCCGTACCACTCCGGGCGGCGTTCGCGGCCAACGGGGCATCGGCGACCTTCACCAAGCTCTCCGACTGGGGCACCGGATACGAGGGCAAGTTCACGATTGTCAATAATTCATCGAGTCCCTTGACGTGGCGGGTCGAGTTCGATCTCCCGGCCGGCGCGACGATCTCGTCGTTCTGGGACGCCGCCATGGTCAAGACCGGCAACCACGTGGTCGCCACCGGCACCTGGAACGCCACCCTCGCCGTCGGTCAGTCCACCAGCTTCGGCTGGATCGGCGCCCCCGGAGGCATCGACCCGAGCAACTGCACGCTCAACGGCGCGTCCTGCGAGGCGAGTGGCCCGACCGACACGACCCCGCCGACCACGCCCGGCACACTCTCCAGCCCCAGCAAGACGTCGACATCCATCACACTGACGTGGGGCGCCTCCACCGACTCCGGCGGCAGCGGCCTGGCCGGCTACAACATCTACCGCAACGGATCGGCCACCCCCACCCACCAGACCACCGGCACCAGCCTCACCTTCACCGACACCGGCCTGTCCCCCAACACCACCTACACCTACGTCGTCCGCGCCCGCGACGGCGCCGGCAACATCTCCGGCCCCAGCAACCAGATCTCGGTCACCACCAACCCGGTGCAGGCCGGCGGTGACCGCAAGGTCGGCTACTTCACGCAGTGGTCGGTCTACGCGCGCAACTTCCGCGTCAAGGACATCGACACCACCGGCATGGCCTCGAAGCTGACCCACATCAACTACGCATTCGGAAACATCAACGAACAGGGCCGCTGCTTCATGGTCAACGCCCAGGGCCAGGGCGATGCCTGGGCCGACTACCAGATGAAGTACAACGCGTCCGACTCGGTCAACGGCACCACCGACACCTGGGACCAGCCGCTGGCCGGTAGCTTCAACCAGCTCAAGCAGCTCAAGCAGAAGTACCCGCACTTGAAGGTGTACATCTCGCTGGGTGGCTGGACCTGGTCGAAGTACTTCTCCAACATGGCGCTGCCGCAGAATCGCGCCGCGGGCGTCGCCTCCTGCATCGATTTGTACATCAAGGGCAACCTGCCGCAGATCGGCGGCGAGCCGCAGGGCGGCCCGGGCTCGGCCTTCGGCATCTTCGACGGCATCGACATCGACTGGGAGTGGCCGGCCAGTGAGGGCAACACCGGCAACGTCATCCGACCCGAGGACAAGGCGAACTTCGTCGCCCTGCTCCAGGAGTTCCGGTCGCAGCTGGACGCCTACGGCGCCCAGGTGGGGCGTACGTACGACCTGACCGCGTTCCTCCCGGCCGACGTGGCGAAGATCGACGCCGGCATCGACCCGGCCATCTTCAACTACCTCACCTACGCCACCGTCCAGGGGTACGACTTCTACGGCGCCTGGGGTCCACAGACCAACCACCAGTCGCAGCTGCGCAACCCGCCCGCCAACCCGGCCCCGGCCAACCAGCAGTACTCGATCGAGAGCGCTATCAACAAGTACATCTCGATGGATGTGCCGGCGAACAAGCTGGTCGTGGGCGTGCCCGCCTACGGTCGCGGCTGGTCGGGCGTGCCGAACGTCAACAACGGCCTGTACCAGAACGGATCCGCGGCGCCGGGCACGTTCGAGCAGGGCGTCGAGGACTACGACGTCATCAAGAACCGTCCGGGCACGGTGTTCCGCGACAACACCCACGGCGCGGTCTGGAAGTACGACGGCAACACGTTCTGGTCCTACGACGACCCGCAGTTGGTCCAGGCCAAGGGCCAGTGGGTCAAGGACAACGGGCTGGGCGGCCTGATGATCTGGTCGCTGGACGGAGACGACGGCAGCCTCGTCACGGCGATGCAAACCGGCCTGCAGTAGCGACGCATCCCGCGTAGCGACGCCAGCGGTGGTCGGCGGCCCCGCGTCCCCGCCGACCACCGCTCAGGCCGAGCATGCGGGCGCCCGTACGGTCCGCTGTACCGGCGCCCGTCCGCTTCCGGCGCTACCGGCCCTTCTGGCGAGGCCGCGGCACCGGCGGGGGTGGCGGCGCGTTCCGCTCGGAGCTGAGGACCAGCCCACGCAGCGATTCGAGGGCGACCTCTATCCGTTCGAAGCCCCGCATGGTCGCGTTCTCCAGTCGGTCGAGTCGGTCGCGGATCTCGGTCTGACCGTGCTCAAGGTTCTCCAGCCTCACCTCGACCTTGTCCAAGCGCTGCTCGACCTTGTCCAAGCGCTGCTCGACCTTGTCCAAGCGCTGCTCGACCTTGTCCATCCGCACGGTCAAGCCGTCCACCCGCTCGGTCAAGCCGTCCACCCGCTCGGTCAGGACGTCCATCCGCACGGTCAAGCCGTCCACCCGCTCGGTCAGGACGTCCACCCGCTCGGTCAGGACGTCCACCCGCTCGGTCAGGACGTCCACCCGCTCGGTCAAGACGGCCT
>Ga0065720_1021585_pt1 | contig 10142 bp, 11 predicted proteins | sample Thericmetagenome_FD_59107 | JGI IMG/M metagenome (GOLD analysis project Ga0065720, IMG submission 59107) | Thermophilic microbial communities from the Joint Bioenergy Institute, California, USA of rice/straw/compost enrichment - eDNA_2 v2... | ecosystem: Engineered > Solid waste > Grass >... | reverse complement strand
GAACATATGTTTGGAGTGATGGATCAAGATATCAAGGAGAGTGGAAAGAGAATAAGATTACTGGCTATGGAGTGTACACATGGCTAGATGGAAGGAAATACGATGGTGAGTGGCTCAACAATAATATGCATGGAAGAGGCACTTATTACTGGGCTGATGGAAGAAAATATGAAGGAGAATATCTCAACGACAAGAAGGATGGATATGGTGTCTACACATGGGCAGATGGTAGAAAATACCAAGGATACTGGGCTAATGGTAAACAACATGGCTATGGAAAATATATTGCAACTGATGGTAGCGTTAAGTGGGGTGTCTGGGAAGACGGAAAAAGAACCAAGTGGATTGATCCTCAGAATGATGATGAGATATTTAAGTATAGAGATGGAAGCAAAGTACCCAACCCCTTAAATACTAGTGGAAAACATTAGAACCTTGAAATTTGTTATGATACTTTTAGGATAGATTGTTATAATATTACTATGTTATTTTGTCTGTAACTGTGGAACTCAGCGGATATCTGACTATTTTTGATTCAAAATATACGTTGAATTCTGACTCAAAAAATGAGCGCAAAAAATCGACTATTAATTGTCAGATAAAATTATTTTCCTCTCTCAATTTGAATTTGCCTCAATGCAAGAAAAGTCAAACTCAAGAAGAACTCCTTTATCTCAATTAAATAATTCTCTACCTTCTCCTGGAGAGTCAGGATATGGATCACAAGAAGGATCTTTGATCACATCCTTCAAAAATCAAGCTTTAAGAAATGATGAAAAAAGCAATAGTCTGAAACAAACAAAAGAAACTCCAGTTACTGAATCAGTTGATACAGAAGGTGAGTACGTCAAGACACTAAAGAAAGCTTTGAAGGAAGCACTGGAAGAGAATGATCTGGTACTTAAATACTTTAAAAAAACTAATATTTTAGCTCAGAAAAAGAACTGAAGAATTAGAAGCCCTTTTATCTGCTGCACAAGATGAAATCGAACAAAAAGATAAAGCTATATTAGAACTCGCTAATCTACTTGAAGTAATCTAATTACACAATTGTTGTTATACTAGGCTCAAAAGGCCGCCAAAAATGACAACCAAATCATTCCTAATAAAACAAAGAGAATATCTGTTGGAGAAAAAAATAGGAAAAAATCAAAATCTATCGAAGGCGATGGCAATCAGTAATAGTCTCTTTGGAGAAATTTTCAATGAGTTTCCCATCATTATCTAATCCCTTCTTATTTTTTGTAGTGTTCCTATTTTCTTTATGACTAGTGCTTGTAGTAATTATACATAGCCAAGCCTCCTCAAAGCATTTCAGTTACACTAGCCTTGAATATCTTTATTTTCAGCGAAATCTTTTTAACATGTGCTTAGCTGTTAACTTTTAAATAATATTTAAAATTCGAAGTAAGAGTTCAAAGTTATGGGATCCAAACAGAGTAAGTCGGAACCAAATCAGATAGGAGAGATTATGCAGTACTGTGAACAACTAAATCAGAGTGTAGCCAATTTACAGGAAAAAATAGACTCTGTGAACCAAGATTATATTTGTCGAAGCGAAATTGAGCCCAGAATAAATTTGTTAGAAAAGAGTAATACCAAGCTCAATGAGAAACTTTCTCATCTTCTGGCAGTGGCTAAAGACCAACAGAAGATTATCATGGACTTGAGCGGAAAATACTCAAACTTATGCAATGAGTATGAGAAACAAACACAAGCTTTATTCGATATGGAGTATAAGTTTCTGGAGCAAATAAAGGAATATCAAGAAGAATTAAAGCAAACAAGAGAAAAGCTCTCAGAGCTCGAAAAAGAAATCACAGTGACTTCTGATATGTCAAAAGTCCTGGGAATAAAAAAGGCTGAAAACCTGATTAAAAAGGACAAAACTTCTCCCAGACTTTCGCTAGTATTGAATACAAACCCAGATAGAAACTCAGAAGTGAGAAACAAACTAAGAGGCAAATTGCAGGAGTATAGAAGCCAGAGAAAAGCTGGAAAGGACCCTGCATATAGCAGTGAACTGGATACAGAAAATCAGAATATCCTACAAGAGATTGAACATCTCAAGAAAATTAATGGAAATCCAACTAATAGGAAGGAAAGTTTAGCTGAATTAGATATTAACACTATCCAACAAGCGTAAATTTCTCAACGTAATTAAGGCTTTTTATGTAAATATATTTATTGATATCTATTTTCATGATATCTCTTCGAATTAGCAATTCTTGTAAAGAAGTTATCAGTTCCTTTGAGAGCAATGTAAACTCATCTTTTGGTGTCCTTGTTGGAGGAGTATTTGCGATTATCTCGTTCACTTACCTCACAGATCGACGGACAAAATTATTTATTACTTGATATCATCCCAATTTCACTTCCAGTCAACTCCGCAGGTTATATCTAGCAAATTGTAGCTAAAAATATAGATTTCAAGACTCTTGATGAGTTTTTGAATCAGTCTTTGGAACAAGGCGAGACTGTACAGGATAGAATCTCTAGTAACAAGCAGAATGTATTGTTAGAAAATCAAGATGAATGAAGTTATAGATTAAAATGATGCTCGTTGGAGGGATGGGAATAATCGGCTATATCTTCAAGCATAATTTTGATGTTTTTGATCACAATAATTCTTCTTTTAAAAACTTTATTGACTCAGATAAAGAAATCTTGGATAAATTACCAGAGGCTGTTGTTATAGTCCAAAACACAAAGAAAAATGAAGAAAATTATTTGTTATTTGATTTCAAGGTAATAATCTATAGGGTTATGCTGAAAATAATAGCAACGAAAATTCACAAATCTTGACTACCAATTCCAGAATATGAAAGATAAATTCTATTGTCTTAAGACTTCCTTACAAGTTGATCTAATTCTTCCTCTAAATGGCAAGCTAAAATTAGAAGAAATTCCTGAAAAATTCAAAGTATGGCTTTTCAAGAGATTTTCAATCATTAGCAACCTATAAGAAAATGGACTACTGATTTAGGCAATGCTTCAATAAAGATTAATAGCAATTTCTATGAGAAATCAGAGATTCTCGATAATATCAAGCCAAAGGTAACATTTTGAAGAAAATAGTTATTGATACATTAGAAATCTCAAGATAATCAACTCAAGATTGAAATCTTCACTCCTCAGCCAGTTCATAAACTTGTTGCTGAGTTTGAGGGCCAAGAGAAACTTCTTACTCTCAGATCCACGATAAATGCTGCCTGTTACACCTTCGCTAAAAAGGTTACCCTAAAAGATGCCTATACAGTAGCACATTAACAATATTTATTCATATTAGACCTTGATCAAAGACATCACCAACAGCGTACAAGCCAAATTGGGTTTATTCTTGAATGAAAATGATGCTATTCTAACTCAAGATCTGCCAGATAATAAAGCTCTGTTTTTCCCTTCGAGAATTTTCTTTGAGTTTGAAGAGCGAAAGTCTAACAGTTACCTTTATTGTGATTATGTTAGTGCAGGAGAGAAAATTGAGGTTTGCTCTGCTAAAATATAGTAATTCTTTAGGATTCAAAAGCCAGAATTAAGGATTGCACTAATCTTTCTCCTACAATAGTGCTGTCCACCGAATATGACACAAACCTGAAATACAAAGAAAGATATGAGGAACAGAACAAAAATACTAAGGTTAAAGATAACGAGGTGACCAACAGAAAAGAAGCACCAAAAGATTCTGCTCCTGTAGAAGAAAATACAGAGGTCAAAGCCTTGCCTAAAGACAATGACATGATTAAATATGCCGCAATTGCAGGCCTCGTCTTATTGTTGGTTTTAATAAGATTCCTAGTATTTTGAGTATCCAATTTTTGATATATCAATACGTTAAATTTGAAATTTAATTTGACAATCCTTCAAAATGATTTTAAACTCTTCTCTTATTGCCGATATCTCATACAAGAGTAATTACCATAGAAAATGATCGTCTGATAAGTCTCTAGTAATTTTGATTGGAGATTCTAATGTGGGAAAGTCAACTTTGATAAACAGATTCAAAAATGATGAATTCAGTGAGAATTCTCGTTCCACAGTCGGTGTTGAGTTCACAAAGAGGTTTGCCCTGAGATTTCTGGTTGCTAAAATGATAGAGTCATGAAGTTCAGAAGAACAAATCAGAATATTCAAATTCATCTTTGGGATACTGGTATTCGTTTTTTCATTTTGGAATAATTCGTTAGCCGGACAAGAGAGATATAAGTCCATTACTAAACAGTAACAACTCGCAATGGTAATCTCAATCCTAGGCATTATCGAGGAGCTGACGCTGCTATAGTTGTTTTTGACTTAGATAAGCCAAAGACCTTTGAGTCCATCGTTCACTGGCTTGATGAAGTTAGAGATAACACACCTCCTGAATGTGTCATAGCACTTCTCGGCAATAAGGTAGGGAGCTTTTGATTTTTTCCTGAGAATTAGGCTGATTTAAATAATGAGAGAACTCGTTATTTATCAAAAGAAGCCTCAAACTTTGCTAAAGAAAATAGACTTCTTTACTTTGAGACTTCTGCACAATGGAGTCGTGATGAGTATAATCATGATGGAAATTACTATGCCAAGGGAATAGAATGCGTTATGCTCGATATTATTGAAAGTAGCTATTGTAAACTACTTTCTTAACTTACAATAGATGTTTCTATCAGAAACCCTAAGAAAGCCTTAGGAAATGTTGATAAGGATAGCCTAATTGAAAATGATCTTGTAAATATGGGCACTTCCATGACTGATCATCATACTCAATTGTCACCTCAACTTCAACTCGGAGATACTTTGACTAACACTCTATATCACACTAAGCCTTCTGCTTCAATCCAATTAGGAACTAGTGAGAAGCAAGTTGGTAAAAGCTTAATGGCTGAAAAGGAGTCTAAATGCTTCTGTTTATAGTAGATATTATGTCTTATGCCATCTTTATCAAGAAACCCTCTATTGTATGTATTCTTTTGTATTTATAATCCTCGTTGTTAGTTATTAAACCAAAAAAAATCGCTCCTGGGTGGGTTTGAACCACCGACCTACAGGTTAACAGCCTGGCGCTCTACCGACTGAGCTACAAGAGCATCTAACTGAATCACTCCTTAAATTCTATTTATAGTCCCCATTCCCCATACATGAACAAGCCCTATCTACAAAGTGTGATAATAGACTTAAAATCATGGATTCAGAAAGAAAATTACTTAAATTGACTTTTGTATGCTCACTTAGTTAAGATTCAAATAAATTTATTTTGAAGTGGATATGTTTGATGAGCCTTCAGGATTCGTTGGTAACCTACAATTCCCGATCTTTGACAGCATAGACGCGAAAAAATACTTCTTAACAAAATCTGCATACCCATCTCCCTATGATCTAGTCTTCACTCGTTACTCTTCTCCATATAGAATCCTTTCAACCACTTTTATTGGAAGTAAGTTCCTGTTTCAATCCTTTCTCTTTGATCCCAATGTGTACTAATATTATAGCATTTGGTGGCGCAATGTTTGGACTTTCCTGGGGTATTAAAACACAGAGTCTATTTAATCTGTTTAGCTATATTTAGAGAGCAGTCAAAGTTTAGAAATTTTGTGAGATGTGGACTCGGATCATTTGGGCTTTCTTTGTTTTATTCAGGTATTTCAGGGTTATTATCGCTCAGGGATTAGTTTGCGTTGAACTGGCAAATGGATTCACAAAAAAGAATTACAATAGAGAACAGTTTTTTGTTACAAATACAATAGCCTCTATTGCAACTATTGGAGTTACCCATTTATTCCAAAGTAATTATTCTTGATCTATTCTAAGGAAAGGCATACTGATGGGCATCGAGCCAACCCACTCTTTGAAAAGATCCATAAAATATGTCGGAACTTTGTGTGTAGTCAATATGCTAAATGAAGTCATGATAATAAAATTGAGAGATAAATACCTGAAAAGAGAATCCAAATCCATTGATCTGTCTTCTCTTTCCTTCCAATTGACTGAGAAAAAAGGAGAGAAACACAGAAATATCAAAGAATATATTAAAGAAACTCAAACTCAACAAGTTGCAAAGGAAGTTAAATAAGTTGGAAGTAGTTCTCTAATGTAAACATATCTTTGTAATCTATAAATTTTTACAAGCTTTACACCACTTGAAATCACAGAATTTGATATTATATAATTATTGTGTATATTGTTTGACTAAATCGACAACATTTATGATCAAAATGAAGACACCCACAGCCATGATAAGCCCATGAATGAAGTATTCCCAAGCATAGCTTGAAATCTTCTGCTTTTCCAAAAATTCAGCAATTTCTTCACTTTCTTTGGCCAGGGGTTTTTCACTATCTGTCTGTTTCTCTCTGATCTCTTTGGTTCTGAGAGCTTTGAGATGTATCGCCAAAGGATGTAAATATATCATGACAAAACCACTGGATGTACCAGCAAATGCCATCACATCATTAGGACTGATTCCAAGAACTTGGAAAAGTAAGCATGTGAGAGCAAAGGAAATGTTATAGATAATTGGCCCATAAGAAGGAGGCTTCTTGTCCTCTCCCCAGATTAATGCCATAACCTAACGCTTTAGATTAGACTCTATTATATTTACTTGGCTTCTTGAAATGAAGCAAAGAACTGGAATGACAGTGATTAATTGGAACATGGCAAATAATTGAGAAGCAATGGCGAAATAATAAGTGAAAGGATCTGAAAGATCGTAAAGAGTATTAGTCAAAACAGTCTATCAAATATAAATAAATCATTATAATAATACTTTTGCAGTGGTGACTCCATTTCTGTAGAAAAGGCCCATAGTACCGAGGATACCAGTGAGCAAGTACATAAATCCAGTGAGGAGATATGCATACCTCAAGTCTCTAGAATTATTTGCCTGATTTTTGTTCTTTCTGAGCATAGGGACAGCAGAATTATGAACACAAAATGCCATTGAAAAGACACCGATCGTCAGGCTCACACCATTATTGGTCATTAAAGCAAGTTTCTCTTGATCATGAGCCCCATCCTCAAAGCTATAAAAAATGAATTATTTTTAGAAAGAGCCATCTTACAAAGTAAATTCGACTTTTCCTTCTACATATGACCTTATTCCTAAATAGATCAAGAAGACACTATTCATAATGATGGAATAGATTCCCTTGCTAGTGAGATCCATGATCCTTCCTAGTTTAGGAAGGAAAAATGTCCAGCCCATGAAAACCATCAATATCATTCCAATATATTGATAGCTAAAGCCATTCCAGGTTTTTGTTTCTTCATCTGGACAATCCATTCTGAAGCCATAGCAAATGGCTGAATAGGTGATATCACTATAGTTGAAATTCCTTCTTCATTTTCATACCTCAAAGTGAGGAAATATATGATCCCAGCAAAGTAGAGAATGATAACAGAATTGACAAAATAGACAAGCATCCAGTTTTTGTCTTGAAATATTATCTCAATTGCTTATGCAAATACTCAGAATTCTCTCAATTGCAGGTAAATAATCCGGCTCTGTTAATTTAGTATGCAGGTGAGTTAGATCACAAGTCCTGAAAGATATCCAACCGATCAGTAATGCAGCAACTAAGTCATTAGAGGAGAATCAGTCTCTGTTTACTTATGCTAGTCAAGATCCCCACTTCAAAAAACTTGAGTGGAAGTAAAAGAACTGAGGGGCCCATCATAGTATTTGCGATACTAATTCGTTATTTCACTTCAAGAGACAAACCTGTAAATAATTTCTTTTGAAGGTTGTAACTTATCATGCAGAAAAGTGTTTTTTCTTTCTTGAATCCAGCTTTTCTTTTCAGCTTCAGTTGCACTAGAGTATGCAACACTTTCTAATTGTTTATCACACTTAGTTATTGACCGGTTTACGAATTGATTCTATTTCTTCAACTTCTCCTTTGAAAGCCATCTTCTAATTGTTAGAAAATTATATATGAAAACTCCCCGAGAAGTATTTCAAGGGGAAATAAATTTTATTTGCGATTCATGAGTGCGATTCATGAATCAAAAACTGATGAAATTCTCAATTCTGATATCTTCTAATTCAGGTCAACTTATTTTGAGAAGTCACTTAACTCAGGATCAACAGTCAATACAATTACATTTTCCTTCGTACTTTTTGAATTATTCAGAGTAATAAGGAAGCTCTTATTTGAAAAATACAGATAACACTGAACAGTATAGAATCATCAGCTGAGGAGGTTTTTCATCTCATCATTTATATTGTTCAAATATGATTTGAATAGATCAGAAAGGACATTGGCCTTATAGATATTCCCATTATCACAAAGGATATAGTAGATCTCGAGTGCCTCATTTCTGGCACCATCGACAAGTTTCTCTATAACAACTATACCGTTGTTAACAGTCTTTATGCGGCTATGGCGTTATTTTTTCAGAATTTTGAAATTATTACTAAGTTTTCTTCTTTCCATAAAATGGACTGCGTTTAAAATATTCCATGGCATTACTTTCATTGATGTCTGTGATAATGCCTTCCATCCTGAGCATTTCAAGTCCATTCCAGACTTTATTAGCAAGATCATTGTCTTCCATATCAATTAAATTAATCGCCTTATCTTTGATCAGATAATTGCAAATTTTATCATTCGATGCACGGAATGGAAGAAGAAAAAGCCATAGTCGTGAGACAAAAGCCCAATATCCTTATCACTGGAACTCCTGGTGTTGGAAAGACGACCATCTCCAAGCTTCTTTGTGAATATGTTCCTGAACTCAAGTACATTTCTGTTGGTATGTTGATAATTTTTTTCATTTTAAAGTAATTAGGTGAGTTGGTTAATGAGAAGAAGTTGTATACTGAATGGGATAATGAGTTTGATTGCCCTATTGCAGACGAGGATATGGTGGCTGATTATCTTGAATACATTCATGAAGAGGGAGGATATGTAGTAGAATTTCATACATCAAGACTTTTCCCTGAAAGATGGTTTGATTTGGTTGTGCTTTTGAGATGCGATAATACTCCCCTCTATGATAGACTTCAAGCAAGAGGATATTCTGAGAAAAAAATTAGAGAAAATATTGACTGCGAAATTTTGGAAGTCACAGCTGATGAGTGCAAAGATTCCTACAAGCCGGAAATTATCATAGAATTAAGAAATGATGTTGAAGAGGATGTAGAAAGGAATCTCCAAACCATAATCGAATGCATTACCAAATGGGTTGAAATGAGAAAGAATCAGCAATAAAAGAGAGCAGAACATTTTTGATACCATCAAGGGAGAAGAAAAGCGCAGCAAAATGTAAGATGCGAATTAAATGAAGCTTATACGAATATGATAGAATACATGTTGTTAGTATCTACAAGTACATTTTATTCATTCTGAAAAGCTGACAACTGTTGTTCTAATTCTGTAATACGTTTTCCCAGCGACCGATTAATATCCTTCTGGTTCATTAGGGCAGTCTCCTTCTCTGCTATAGTTTCCGTCAAAGTTCCCACCTAATTTTTAATAATGTATTAGTTTAAAATACCAGCTTTTGAAGATATTCTAGACTCTGAGGGTTATCAGAAGTCTTTGACCCTCCAAAGCCAAATAGCCCATTCTTAGATCCCTTTTTATTACTTTCGAGAGTCAATTTGAGCCTAATAAATTATTCTAAAATTCATTTTGTTTACGTTTCTACTGTAGTATTAAGTCTCTTGTTCTGTTCCTTCAGCATTTTATTCTCTTCTTCTAATGCTTGAATTCTTTCTCGCTCTTTAGCAGGATCCTCAAAGCTGAACATACGAGCCGAAATGACTGAGGGTATTTCTGATTCACATTCACTCGATTTATGGGACAAGGGAGGAGATGACATTTTCGAGGTTCTATTAGTCAATGAAGCTTCTACTGGGTTGCTCAGCTTTAATACATTAAACTTATCATTTTCTGCTTGGAGAGACTTGATTTTATTTTTCAGGGAATTAATCTGAGCATGTAATTCTTCCTTTTCGCTGGTAATTTGCTCCAATTCTCTTTTTGAAATCCCAAGTTCTGATTTAACCTGCTCATTCTCAATTTCTAAATCCGTCAACTTTATTTTTTGTTCATTCAGTAAGTTATCATATTCTTGCTTTATTTTTTCTCTTTCTGCTTGGATAGCTAAATTTAGCGTATCATCCTGTTGGTATGAAGCTACTAAGGCTTCAAGCTCTGCCA
>Ga0065720_1021575_pt1 | contig 10142 bp, 10 predicted proteins | sample Thericmetagenome_FD_59107 | JGI IMG/M metagenome (GOLD analysis project Ga0065720, IMG submission 59107) | Thermophilic microbial communities from the Joint Bioenergy Institute, California, USA of rice/straw/compost enrichment - eDNA_2 v2... | ecosystem: Engineered > Solid waste > Grass >... | reverse complement strand
GGGGGAGGGGGTGGTTCCATGGCCCAATCCATCCAGATTCCCAGAGTATCCTCTAGCTCCCGCCGACGCCGCCGTTCCCGTTGGGGTTGCCATGAAAACGAGCACTCATTCCTTTTCGGTTGTCGGTCGTCAATAAACCCGAGCCATGTATGGACAGCGCCCAGCTGCGTGGTTGCTGCAGCGGTGGGAGCATGACGGCAGCAGCTCAAAGGCATGGGTCCAATTGGTGCCCAGTTCTTTGCAAAAAGGGCAAGTTGGTCCCGATGCATGCTGCCATGACAGGTCGAATCCCACCAGTGGCAGCCCGGCAAGCAGGGAGTGGGCGCTTGAAAGGGGTAGAGGTAGCACTAGCGTGTGTACCTCGTAGCCACCACCACAGGCCCACAGCCCACTGGCTGCTGTTTTCTAAGAATTGCTACATCTGCGTAATAACCTGACATTTTAAGTCCCTCATGTGGAAAGGCGGGAGTGCCTGTCCTGGAGCAAGATGCGTGGGATGAATTTAAGTGTTGTGGGGGGGAGGAAGGGGGAGACAAGAATAGGTACAAGCACCGCAATGAAGTACAATGAAATACAGATTCACAACCTTCAGTAGGACAGCTAGCCGTAGCGCGGTCTCGAAAGAATGGATGGAGGGCGCCGCACGGCGAAGTCAGGTCGGGAACTTCGATGACAAGATCTCGTGACTCCCCCGGGTTCTGTCCCAAATTAATGGGTGGTGCCGAGAGAATAAATACCACGAAAAAAAAGAACAAAGATCGTCTGTAGCATGCGTTCATCATCATACATGTGGCGGCAGGGTTTTCTGCTCGTCGACCATTTGGTTGCCTGCCCAGAAATGCAAGCCGTCGGAGGGGTGTGTATTCAAGACCAACTGTCCGCTGGGAACCATTCGGGAGCCGCGGTGTCTGGTCTTCAGAAGGGCGGGATCTTGCTGGGACACAGTGTCACGAGAGTGTACCATGGTACTTCCCTTCCAATACTCCCGGACCCAAACTGCTGGTGCAAGCGCCGAGATCTGGAAGAAAGGAATATGGAACGCGCCCTAGAACCAGAGATACAGCTTCCCGAGCTACGATGGAATCGGCATCCCGTGAGCTGCACAGCAATCTCGTCTCCAAGCTCGTGGGAGATACGTCGACGATTGGGAGTACATTCAGGTACCTCGACGATCTATTTGCTGCTCGCCAAGGTTGGGGGTGGGCGTGGGGGGCGCCTTTGCCGGCTTTCAAGGGGGACCCGAGAAATTGTGGGGATGGCAAAAAGTCTGTGCCCTAGCATTGGGATCACACCAGAAGAAACCTGATGGGGGTCATGCTGCCCGGTGCTTGTGCCGGTACGGAGCATGCCCCTCTCAATGGTGAAATGGCTCCATCGAAAAATAAGATATTCCATCGTTCAGACTTCCAGACAACTTGAATGAGAGTTGGCCAAGCAGACGGGATGAGCAGGTATCAAAACGGAAGTCAATGCGGTCGCCTTGTGTGTGGTGGCACAAAACCACAGTTCTTGTCCTCCCACTTTCATGATGTTGCAACTTATTGGCAGTTCGTCTCTTACGGTGCTCTTGGCGGCGCCCCAGGTTTGCCTGCACAACCCTTCGACATATCCCCAGCATGGTAGATCCTGGTGACAGACCTCGTGACATGCCGTGTTTTGCGCTGCCCCGCTGGAGCCGCTGGCCTTCTCGACTGTCTCACACAGTGCCCCGGCCCGGGAAATTGGTCGCTGTGGACTCCTCCACTCGGCTTGCTTCCGGAGTCATTCGGCGGAGAGGTCACGAGACCGGGCCCGCGCCCTCTTTCCATCATCCATTATGTTTGAGGATGTTATTCCCGGTGCAGTGTTTCCAACGAAGGTCTTGTAGGTACCACTTTATACACTAAACCATCAACCTTACGTATACGCTGTAAGAAGCGCCGTGCCTGGTCGTTCGAGAATATGCAAAACTTGCATCCATCCATAGCGGCAACAGCTGCAACTGCAGGCACAAAGTTGGCTCACACACTGGGCTGCTTTGCTGGGAAGCACTAGGGCTGTCCAGCTGCCTTGGCAGTGAGATCCGGGAATAGTTCTGGGGAGCCGTCATCCTGCAACAGAGACAATCGCAGAAGGAGTATGGCATCCATGATGCCGCGCTCCTTGCTCATTCGGCCTCTTGGGGCCAAGCTGTCACTGGGTCGGCCGCCCGTCATTATTAGCCTCTTCACCGCTCATCTACAATTTCCTTTTTCATAAGAGGGCAACAAATTATTTGGAGCTCGAACCAGTCAAGGGCAAGGCCATCCTGCATGTATCTCCGATTCATCGAATTGCATACAGCAGGCGTCAATTGACTGACCGGTGGCTACAGCCCGACCGCGTGCAAGCTTACATCATCACCGGTGAGCCAACATTGTGGACAATTATATTCTACAACCTTGGTAGGTTACGGTCGTTTATCGAGCAACTGTCCAACTCTGGAAAAGTCCTTGTTAATTTCTTAGAGCACAGGCTTTACGGTCCGCACTACACGGCAAACACGAAGATATACGTAAAAGGGTGTAAGATGAATGGTTCTTCGGTGAACAGCAGCTCTCATGGCTATCGATACCAATTTTATTTTTAGGGCATGTAGCGATCGTGTAAAGGAGTCGTCCTCGCAGCAGCTCTACTGCGTGCGGTATCTCAACAAAAGCGCTACCGGGGAGTAAGTAAAGCTCTTGAGGAGCCTTGGTTGAACTGAACAAACAGGATAGAGTTAGCTATACTTCAGTCATCTTAAACATACTTGCGATGACGTGAATGCTGTTGTTACGGTGACCATATGCCCTCAATCCCCTCCTCATCCACGCACAAACTGAGCTGGAGAGTAGGAAAACTTCGGTTCATGCATATTACAGCATGCCTGTGGTACCAACCTACCACCAGTGCTCTAGGACTGGCGAGTTGCTCTGTTATACTGACGCATTGAGAGCCTCTCTGGCTGAGCTGGCGAAAGAGCTCTGACACACACTCACGTCGACAGGCTGCCAGGAACACGCACGCTGTCTCCGCAGCGTGTCGTTTGGCTGACTATCACCGAGACCCCTCCATGATTTAAACCCCACCTACCGTTTTGGGGAGGCAGCATCATACAGTTTTGGTACTCGGATGACGGATGGAGATTCAGAGGAGACAAACAACCCGCAGCACATTCCCCCCCGTTACTCCCCCTGCCGGGGGGGGGGCTGGCAGATTTAATTTAGATTGCGTTCGAATGGTATTTCGAACCAGCGCAGACTCAAGACAATGCGTACCTAGTCTCGCTGTTTCAAACAGTGGATGCTGAACAAATTCCAATGCCTGAGGAATGCTGCCATTGTTCCCCTCCTCCTGTGGCTAGAGGTGGCTTGATGTTGCCGGCAGCTTTCCCCGCCTCCGCAGCCGCGTCTGGCGCCTCGTCAGCTAAAAGGAGAGCCTTCACGTGCCTGCAGTGGGGTACTGACCAGTCACAGAGGAGCTCGAGCTGCCGTTTCAGGCAGTTGAGACGTACGTAGGAAGGTGCTCAAAAGTTTGAGCCGATGGAAGCCTGGAGTCTAAGGCGCGTGTTCGAATTGCGTTGACGCTCGATTTCAACTTCAATGCGTCTTCCCTTAGCCCCGAGAACCCTACGTCTGGGACTCTCACGGGTGCCTAGTCTGTCCTTTTCTGCATCTTCACTTCGCGCAACGTCACTGCCTGTCATCAATCAATTTCAACAAGCTCAGATCCGCCGTCTTGCAACCATGAACGCTCAGGAGCTCTCCCAGTATCTGGCGGATGCCCCGCCCTCTGTCGTTAGACTTGAGATCGAAAAGCACTTCAATGCCCTGTCGGACAAGCAGAAGCGCTACGCTCACTACATCAGCAAGTAAGAGAGCATCTTGATACCCAGCCCCACGACTCTTGGTTTTGGCTGCCGAATGTCAATCCAATCTCAGCATTCAAGTGGGAGACATGGCATGTGCGCGGCCGTCCGAAGCCATATTTGACTGTCGTTCGTGCTCACGGCTATGCTGCTGCTTGCCATGGTTGTCTGCCAATCGTAGCCTTTTACCCATCGGCGCCTGTATCCCGGACATTGACCATAAACCCCAGCCCCGACGACTGACACTGACCCTCCCTTTTCTCTCAGGGCCTCGTTTGCCGGTAACCGCATTGTGCTCCGTCAGGTTTCCCCTGAGTCCGAGCACATTTATGATTTCATCCTCTCGCTGTACAAGGCTTCCGGAGGTGACTGGAAGGCGCTTGCCAAGAAGGCTGGTGTCGACGAGGAGGGCCTCACGGCTTTCCTGCACTATGCGGCTCAGTTCCTGGGTAATAGCGGCAACTACAAAAGCTTTGGAGACTCCAAGTTCATTCCTCGCTGTGATGAGTCTGTCTTTTCCGCCCTTGCTTCGACCTCTCCCGAGGCCGAGAAGCACTATAAGGCCACCAACGGCGCCATTTTCGCGACTGACAAGCCGGGCCTTCTGCATCTCGGCTTCACAGATGATGGTCATATGACCACCTATTACCCTGACTCTCCAGACATCACTAAGGATGAGATCAGCGCTGTCAACAAGTGGATGCAGGACAAGGGCCTGCTTCCCGAGAATACCAGGCTGCGAAAAACCGCTGACGGTGTGTATGAACTGCTGATCGCCTCAGCCAAGACCGCTGTGCCGGAGAACGGTGGTGATATTGGCAAAGAGACTGAATTTGTGGTCAGTGAGGGGGTGCTGGCAGGCAAGACCATCAAGCTGGTCTACGGAGACTACTCTAAGGAGATGGAGGCCATCACTAGCTACATCAGGAAGGCAGCTGATAACGCTGAGAACGAGACCCAGAAGAAGATGCATCTGGCGTATGCCAAGTCTTTCGAGGAGGGCTCTCTCCTGGCTTTCAAGGACAGCCAGCGGCACTGGATCCGTGATCAAGGCCCCATGGTCGAGTGCAACATCGGCTTCATCGAGACCTACCGTGATCCTGCAGGTGTGCGCGGAGAGTGGGAAGGCTTTGCGGCAGGTAAGCTTAGCAGTTCCAGATGTTGGCATAGTACTAACTGGATTACAGTTGTCAACCGTAAGCTTCACTATCAACCAAAATCTAACATAACAGCTCAAACGTCGAGTAACACTCACAAATGTGTTATCATACAGTCGAGAGAACCCGTGCCTTTGGAGAACTAGTCCAGTCGGCTCCTTCTCTGATCCCGAAGCTGCCATGGTCCAAGGAATTCGAGAAAGACAAGTTCCTGTCTCCGGATTTCACGTCACTGGAGGTGCTGACCTTCTGCGGTAAGTCTCGAGATGTCTCATTGCAAAGTGTCTACAAGTATGTTGCGGACACAAGTCCTGACTGGTTCACTTAGGTTCCGGTATTCCCGCTGGCATTAATATGTAGGTCTTCGGTACGCTACCATGTTGAGGGCGTTATTATCTCTAACTATACTGGCAGTCCGAACTATGATGACATCAGGCAACAAGAGGGATTCAAAAATGTTAGCTTGGGTGCGTGTCGAGGATATAGTAATCACCGGGCTTTCTTTGCTGACGTTATTGCAGGCAACGTTTTGAATGCGAAGCTTCCCGATGAGAAGCTTCCTTTCCTTCTTGAGAGCGATATCGAACTGTTCAAGAAGTACCGCGATGCTGCTTTCGAAGTCCAGGTTGGCCTTCATGAGCTCACAGGTATGTCGTCCCAAATTCAACTTTCTGGCGTTTGCAGATGTATGCTGACACTACATACATAGGCCACGGGTGTGGCAAGCTGCTCCAGGAGACTTCCCCTGGTGTCTACAACTTTGATATTGTGAATCGTCCAGTTAGCCCTCTGACTGGGCAGCCAGTTACTACCTGGTACAAGCCCGGCGAGACCTGGGGCTCTGTGTTTGGTGGTCTCGCTGGCGCCTACGAAGTATGAGTGGTGTTTTTCTTTCCCAAGCCCTCGGCACATGCTTACAGGCTATCTAGGAATGCCGTGCTGAGCTGGTCGCCATGCACTTGAGGTGAGATGAACCAACCAGCACCCAGGTGTGTTTGTTTCGGCCATTGAAGCTGACCCGCTGGAAGCTGCGAATTCGAGACTCTGAAGATCTTCGGTTTCGGTGACGGCACGGTCGACATGGACGGTGTGGCTGGTGACGTGCTTTATGTCTCATACATTGGCATGGCTAGAGCAGGCCTCACCGCCGTCGAATTCTGGGATCCAAAGAGCCAGAAGTGGGGGCAGCCTCATTGCCAGGCTCGCTTTGCAATCTTGAAGGTTGGACAACAGCACCTCTTTGGTCCATTTGTGCTATTCCCATTGCTGACAGTGTCAACCATAGGCGATGCTCCAAGCTGAGGATAACTTCTGCAAGCTTGAGTACAAGAAAGAGGACCTTTCTGATCTCGTTATCCGCGTTGATCGCTCCAAAGTCTTAACCAGCGGCCGGAAGGGTATGTATTCTCAACATTTTCCATTTCGCCTCTTAACCGGAATGCTGACACTTTCCAGCCATCGCCAACTTCCTCCAGAAGCTCCACATCTACAAGTCAACTGCCGACGTTGAAGCCGGCAGCAAGTTCTTCACCGAAATGTCTTATGTTGATCCTGAGTTCTGGGGCACAAAGGTTCGCAATGTGGTCCTCGCGAACAAGCAGCCGCGCAAGGTGTTTGTGCAGGCAAACACCTACCTCGATGAGGCTACGGGCCGGGTCACGATCAAGCACTACGATCCTACCCCTGAGGGTATGATCCAGAGTTGGGCGGAGAGAGAGCTTGAGGCGGCCAATGGCACTGCCTCGCGGTTGTAAAGGAGTAGTGTAATGTTCCCCCCCCCCCCTTCTGCTCAGGGGTGCTGGTGGGATCTCATGTAAATATGGCCTCTTATAGTATGAAGGCTTAGGTGTTTTGGCTGTGAGAAAGAGCTTAGGAATTAGTAGTATCAGTGAAGATATGTATGAAGCACAATGTGAAGTACTACGCCGGGGGTGTGGAAGAGTACACTCTCAACTCAAGAAATAAATAAAGCTACTTGCGTTTTGGCTGTTTTACATTACCAAGTGGATGCCTATCTTCATGGCATGCTTTTTACATACGTCACAAAACTATGCGGAACAGGGCTGCCATACCTCAGCTACGCCTGAGCACGTCCGTCTTCCTCATCAACATGAGTCAAGTACTTTTTCGTTTCTTTAAGCTAGGACGTGGTATCAAAAACAGAAGAAGAAGAAGGAACAAAAAAAACTTATACAGTCCGAAAAGTCCTCGTTATACACATCGTTGCCAAGCATACCACCCGTGTCCTTTTTTGTAACTCTTTCTTCCCAGTTTTTTAAGTGTTAGAATCAGCATCTCTCCATCTTCCTGGCCCCCATTCCTTCTGTCCTATTATTCCCAACGTTCCTTTTCTCCACATCCACGGATTTGTGAGTTTGTAACATTGTGACTTGCCAAGCAGTAAATTATGTTGCTCAGCTATCCCAGCTGCTTCGCTCTTTGTGCTCTTGATGGAATCCATGAACAGCCGACAGAAATGGCTGTCTGTGTATGTGTGTATTTGCCAATGGAGGATTGGCGAACATAAACGCCATTCCAGGACGTGTCACACCTACCCGACTGAGCAACTTCATGCTAACAAAAGCAGCACCCAGTTGCTGTCAGTGACAGAGCCGGGTAAACCAACCACATCGAACCTGACATTCGGACGAAACAGCTACCCCTGAACAACGCTCAACCCCTGGGGCTCAGGCACAACAACAGGCGGTGGTGGTCTGTTCTCACTGCCTCCTCTTTGGTGAGTTTTCATATGCCGGCGGAGTTGGTCCTGCCGATGGAAGTTTCGGTCGCAGCCCGGAATAGTACACGTAAAACGGCCTTTGACTTCGTGAGTGCGCTTGTGCTTGGACAAGTTAGACGACTCGCTGAAGCCCTTGCCGCAAACTGGGCATTTTAGGGGTTTCAGGCCGGAGTGAACACGCTGGTGCATAGCTAGGATGGGGGATCATGTCGTTAGAGTGTTTTTATTCTTAGCAAAACGGATAAGAACAGAGGGAAGCATACTCAGTGCACTCGGGTATCGGAATGCCTTTTGACATATGTTACAGGTCAGGGGCTTTTCGTTGCTGTGGATGAACATGTGCTGCGTTAGAGCTTGCTTTGCCGAGAAACCCTTGTTACAGGTTGGGCAGATGTGAGGCTTATCTAGACATGCCAGATACGTCAGTGACCACAGATCATTACGGAACGAAGCATTGAGGTGAGGCAGGCTTACGGCCAATATGCGTCTGCATGTGCCTCTCGATCTTGCTTCTTTGTGGGAACCCGGCAGCACCAGGTTCACTACGGGGGCAGTCATCCCACCCACAACGGAAGCCTTGTGCTCCCTTTTGGGCATTCTTGATATGAACCTCAGAGGTATGCTTGAAGAGCTCCTCGGCATCGGCAAATAACTGGCCACAGACCTGGGAGCTTCCATCGTTTCTCCACAGACACCGATGCTCCTCTTCGACACCGATATCGACAGAATTACTAGCAAAAGAGGCAACAGATGTGCCGCGGATGTGAGGTGAGCATTCTGGTTTCCCGTCTGACATCTCCACACTATTGGAAAGAGGGGTCACTGGTGATGGGGTATTGGATGACCGGCCGGAGTCCGAGGTATCGAGAGGAGTGATAGGAGAAGACATTGACTCGGTGGAAGGCAAGGCATTGCTGGCCAGTCCACTCTGTTCGCTCTGCCCGTTCTGCACACTCTGGCCGGTCTGCCCTCCATGCCCCCCTTGCCTCGGTTGCACGGATTGACTCGAGAAAGTAGGGATGACCAGACCAGCTGACGTGAATTGGGGTCGGTGCTGAGTGTTGAAGTGCTCCAGAAACGACTGGGGATCGTGTATCTCAGCGCCACATTCCACAAATGCCTGGCCCATTTGTACGTTTGAGCCAACGGAGTTGTACTGATTAAACATGCCGGGAGCATTGTACAAAGGGAAGTGGCAGTAAGTATAGTTCTGTGGATCATCTAACGGACATGGTCTTGTGCAGTTAGGGTTCGTCGGGTCGGCATGAGCGACGAGTATGTGATTTGTTATGTTACCCAGTGAAGGGGGCAGAAGAGCTGTTGGCAGCATGAAGCTTTCTTGAGGCTGGTTGGAGAGCCCAAAGCTCACGTCGCTCATTACTATGACCGGGACGTGAGCGAGGAAAGATTCGAACGATATAGGAAGGGCAAAGTCTTACCTTGCTGCTGCATGCTGAAGTTCTGCTGATGGTTGCCTGGAGCATGGTTGATAGAGATGAGAGCAGCCGCTCCGTTAACTACCTCGGATGAATGCTCGAAGCTGGGCCTGGAAGGGCAGTTCTGATCGGTGCAAGCATCCTCGGTGTTGGCGCAAGCCAGGTCAGTACACTTGCCGGTCATGGTGCACTGACTGTCGCAACAGCTATTCATGGACTGGCAATCCTCGTCATTACATTGCACACTAGTAGTGAGATGCTGACTGAGCCAGGACGGGAAGGAATCTGAAGCCGACGGCGTGAAGCTAGTCTCATGACGATACTGAGCAGGAAGCGCGCAGAGGTTTGTGGTTGAAACAGTAGAATAGCCATACTGGGATATGGTGTTTCCACGAGCCCAGCGAGACTGGAGTGAGGGGTTGCCGCCCCGGTGGTTGAACTGCTGGTAGCCATTGTAAAGACCCACGCCCATGCAGCCATCGACGCAGAGATCGTCGTGAGATTCATAGGCATTGGCGGTAATGGGACCGGAGCCGGTGCTGGCCCCGGCATGGCTGTTGACACTGACGCTACCGCGGCTGCCGCTGCTGCTACCGCTCGTACCGATGTTGGCAGCAGAGGGGCTGGCGAAGCGGGAAGGCTCGACGGTAGACGAAGAGCCCTGATGAGAAGAGCCGAGGGCAGCAGAAGACATCATGTCGGCAAACCCAAGACTCATGTGGTTGTGATTATGATTACTGGAGCTCAGCGAGTGCCGATGGAAGCCATCTCCGTTTCCAGAAAAGCGGCCTGTGGGCTCGAGAGAGCCGTTCATGACGCGGAGCCAGCTGCGAACTGCGTGAGCGGCGATCCAACAGGCTGGACTGGACGGGCGCCTGGGAGCTAGAGCGTGGGAAAGCGGACGAGAGGGCGTGTGCGATTGACTCGACCGGCTCAGAGGA
>Ga0065720_1021579_pt1 | contig 10146 bp, 12 predicted proteins | sample Thericmetagenome_FD_59107 | JGI IMG/M metagenome (GOLD analysis project Ga0065720, IMG submission 59107) | Thermophilic microbial communities from the Joint Bioenergy Institute, California, USA of rice/straw/compost enrichment - eDNA_2 v2... | ecosystem: Engineered > Solid waste > Grass >... | reverse complement strand
GAGCGTGGCGGGCCGCCGGTGCGTGTCCGGCGCGAACGACCACAGCAGATCGTCCAGCGGGGTGTCGAGCGCGACCACCGCACGCGCGTTCGCGATCGTGGCGTCGATCTTCAGCCGGTTGCGGACGATGCCCCGGTCGGCGAGCAGGCGTTCCCGATCGGCGTCGTCGAACGCCGCCACCTTGACCGGATCGAACCCCGCGAAGGCCGCCCGGAACGCCTCCCGCTTGCGCAGGATCGTCAGCCACGACAGGCCGGACTGGAAGGCCTCGAGGGAGATCCGCTCGAACATCGCCTGCACGCCGCGCAGCGGCACCCCCCACTCCTCGTCGTGGTAGGCGACGTAGTCGGGGGCGCTCGTGGCCCACGCACACCGCACGCGCCCATCGGTCGGCTCACCCATCCGCGCCTCGCCCTTCCCCTCGGTGCCGCTCCGCGCACCGCCGGGCCACGGCCCGCAGGGAACGTGCCACACCGGCGCGCAGTGCAGGCCGAACGAGCGGCCAGCCGCCCCGGCCGAACACCCCGAAGGGCAGGTCGAGCAGCTCCGACCACACGATGCGGGCCCGCTCGGGACCCAGCGGGACGACCTCGAAGACACCGGAGCCACGCACGACCGATCCGGTGTGGCGAACAACACAGCGTCGGGGCGGATCCCACTCCGTGATCACCATCGGATCTCTGACCGAGAGCGGCCCGACCCCGGTGACGGCGGTCAGTGCGGCCCCCGACCGGCGCCCGTCGGTGCCGTCGTCGACGGTGACCCGGGTGGCGAGCATCCACTCGCCCTGCGCGGGCCAGTCCGTGACGACGTCCCAGACGACGCCGGCGGGCGCCGCGACGTCGACGGTGAGCGTGAGCTCCGCGGTCATCGCGACGAGTCCGCCTCGATCCCCGCGTCGGACCGGGAGCGCTCGGCCAGCTCGGCGCGCAGCGCCGCGATCTCCCCCTCGAGCAGGGCGCGCTCGTGGTCCGCGCGGTCCAGCTCGGTGGCGAGCCGGTCGAGCACCCAGTCGACCTCTGCCATCCGGTAGCCGCGGACGGCCTGCGGGAACCGCAGCTCGCGCACGTCGTCGCCGGTCACGCCGTCCACCGGCAGCCGAGTCGGGGTGGCCCCCGGCGCGAGCGGCGGCAGCTCCTCACCCCGGCCGAAGACCAGCGCGGTGATCCCGAAGACCACAGCCGCCACCGCGGCCATGACGACCAGGTAGATCAGCGCTGTCCCCACCTCGTACATCCCACCACGTGGGGCCGACGGTTTCCACGCGCACCACGCCGAGGGGTCAGCCGGCGGCCTCGGGCAGCACGTCGGTCGAGGTCAGGCGGTGGGCGTAGCTCGCGACCTCGCGCATCGGCGGGCGCTCCCCCAGCTGCAGCGGCGTGGTCGTGGGTAGCCACTCGCCGCCGACCTGGACGAACTGCACGAGATCGGCGCCGGCGTCCGCCACGCCGCAGCGGTCCATCGCGGCCGCGAGGATCTGGCGGGCCATGGCGCCCAGCTGCAGCAGCGACCGGTTGCGGTGCTTGCGCACACCGAGGTTGACCTGCGCGATCGCGTCGATGCCGCGGGCGGTGTGCGCGTCGAGCAGCAGCCCGATCTCCACCCCGTAACCGGCGGCGAACGGCAGCGACTCCAGCAGCGCGCGGGTGCCCGCGTACTCGCCGCCGAGGGGCTGCACGATGCCCGCCAGCTCGGGCCGGAACGCCGCCACGAGCGGCCGCACGAGCAGCTCGGTGACCCGACCCCCGCCCGTGTCGGCCTCCTCGGTCTCCAGCCGCAGCGGGCGCCGGTAGAAGCCCTTGACCAGCTCCACACCGGGCTCCAGCAGCAGCGGGCCGAGCAGCGCCGGCACGAAGCCCGGATCGAAGTCGATCAGGTCGGAGTCGATGTAGCAGATGATGTCGCTCGTGGTGGCGGCCAGCGACCGCCACAGGACCTCGCCCTTGCCGGGCACCGGCGGGAACTCCGGGACGACGTCCTCGCGCCGCACGACCCGCGCCCCGGCCGCCGCCGCGACGTCGATGGTGCGGTCCGTCGAGCCCGAGTCGATGACGACCAGCTCGTCCACGAGCGGGTTCGGCCCGTACGTGAAGGGCAGGATCGCGGCGACGATCGCCCCGACGGTCTCCTCCTCGTCCAGCGCCGGGAGCACGACCGCGACCCGGCGGCCGCCCTTGGCGGCGACGAGCTCAGCCGCAGTCCAGTCCGGCTCCTGCCAGGTCCGCCGGGCGAACCAGCTCTCGAGGGCGGCGTCCATCACGTCTCCTCGTCGAAGGGGAAGTCGAGTCGGCCGCACTGCCGACCAGGGGGAACTGCAGCTGCGATCTTCACGGTACGGCCCGAGCGACCGCCGCGCTCCGCGGAAACCCACGATTTACGTCACCGACCCGTTGGACCGATCGGCCCAACCGCCTGCTCACGCCAGGCCACGCACCGTCCGGGCCGGCGGACGGGTCCCCACGATCGACGCCACCATGTCCGTGACGCGCCGTGTCGCGGCCACCTCGTGCACCCGGAACACGCGCGCACCTGCGGCTGCGGCGAGCGCGGTGGCCGCGAGCGTGCCCTCGAGGCGCTCCGTGACCGCGCTGACGCCGAGCGTCTCGGCGACGAAGTCCTTGTTCGACAGCGCCATCAGGACCGGCCAGCCGCATGCCACGAGTTCGTCACACCGCCGCAACAGAGCGAGGCCGTGGAAGGTGTTCTTGCCGAAGTCGTGGGTCGGGTCGACGAGGATCCCCTCCCGCGGCACACCCATCTCGACCAACGCCTCGGCCCGCGTGGTGACCTCGCGGATCACGTCGCTGACCACATCCGGGAAGCGGACGCGGTGCGGACGCTGCCGCGGCGCGGTGCCGCCGGTGTGCGAGCAGACGATGCCGACGCCGTACTCCGCGGCGACCTCCGCGAGCCGCGGATCGGCGCCCGCCCAGGTGTCGTTGAGGAGATCCGCGCCGGCTTCGACCGCGGCCCGCCCCACCTCGGCCCGCCACGTGTCCACGCTGATCACGACGTCCGGGTAGCGCTCGCGGACGGCCGCGACGAACGGCACCACGCGGCGGATCTCCTCCGCGGTGTCCACGACCGGGCCGGGCCCGGCCTTCACTCCGCCGATGTCGATGATGTCGGCGCCCTCGGCCACGACCGCGTCGACCCGCGCCATGGCCGCGTCGTCGGTGAACGTCGCACCGCGGTCGTAGAACGAGTCGGGGGTGCGGTTGACGATGGCCATCACCAGCGCCCGGTCCTGGACCGGGGCGCGCGTCCCGAACTTGATCACCGGCGGCACGCGTCCAGCGCCTCGTCCACGGTCGTGGTCACGATCAGCCGCTCGAGCGCCTCGTCGCGGACGAAGCCCTGGTCACGCAGACCGCGCACCCACTCGAGCAGGCCCGCGTAGTGCCCGTACGGGTCGAGCAGGACGACCGGCTTGTCGTGCATGCGCAGGTAGCCGGAGGTCCACACCTCGAACAGCTCCTCCATCGTGCCCACGCCGCCCGGGAGCGCGACGAAGGCGTCGGCGTGCGCCTCCATGAGCTGCTTGCGTTCCCGCATGGTGTCGCAGATCAGCAGCTCGTCGGCGTCGTGGTCGGCCCACTCGCGCTCGACCATGGCGTGCGGGATGACCCCGATCGTGCGGGCGCCCGCCTTGCGCGCGGCCTCGGCCAGCGCACCCATCATCGCGCTGCGCCCGCCGCCGGAGACCAGCTGCCAGCCGCGGGCCCCGATCGCGGCGCCCACCTCGGCAGCCAGGTCGAGGTAGCGCTGCGGGATGCCCTCGATGGAGGCGCAGTAGACGCACACGGAGAACACGGGCATCTAGTGCGTGTCCTCCCACGCCTTGTAGGCCTCGCGGACGACGGAGACGGCGTCCTCGACGTCGTCGGTGACGTGCAGCAGGGCCAGGTCCTTCTCGCCGATCTTGCCGTTGCCGCACACGGTTTCGGCGATCCAGTCGTAGAGGCCGCCCCAGTACTCCGAGCCCATCAGCACCACCGGGAACTTGGTGACCTTCTTGGTCTGCACCAGGGTCAGCGCCTCGAACAGTTCGTCGAGCGTGCCGAACCCGCCCGGCAGGCAGACGAACGCCTGCGAGTACTTGACGAACATCGTCTTGCGGGCGAAGAAGTAGCGGAAGTTGATCCCGACGTCGACGTAGTCGTTGAGGCCCTGCTCGAACGGCAGCTCGATGCCCAGGCCGACCGACAGCCCGCCGGCCTCCTTGCAGCCGCGGTTGGCCGACTCCATCGCTCCGGGGCCACCGCCGGTGATCACCGCGAACCCGGCCTCGGCCAGCGCGCGGCCCAGCTCGACGCCGAGCGCGTACTCCGGGTGGTCGCGGCTGGTGCGCGCGGACCCGAACACGGTGACCGCGCGGGGCAGCTCGGCGAGGAGGCCGAACCCCTCCACGAACTCGGCCTGGATCCGCAGCACCCGCCACGGGTCGGTGTGCACCCAGTCGCTGGGCCCGCGGGAGTCCAGCAGGCGCTGATCGGTGGTGGTCTCCTCGTTGCGGCGACTGCCGCGCAGCACGACCGGACCGCGCTGCTTCTCCCCGGGCCGCTCTCGCCCGTCTGACGTCATGCGGCCCAGGGTATCCACGGCGGAACGGCCCATCCGGGGAGCGTCCGCACTACTCCGGCGAGCCATGGCCGCCGATCCCGCGGTCGGTGCTCGGCGACGGTCCACCGGCGACGAGTACGGGCTCGTGGGCCGCGGCGGCACCCTCGCCGATGCCCTCACCGAGCTGCTCGGCGGGGGATCGTCGACCGGTCACCGATCGAGCCGGAGCACGCCGTCGCGCGGTGCAGCTCCCGGCAGCCGCACCGCCCGGTGGGCGAGATCTCGATCAGCGGGCAGGACCCGATCCGCTCCTGCCCGGATCGGCAGCGCACCCTGACTCGTCACTCCTCGGCGTCCGGGTACCGCTGCATGTACTCCTCGTAGTGCTGGGCCTTGCACGACCGCTGCAGGATCGCCGTGTCGGCCTGCTGCATGCACTCGTCGAGGGTGAGCCCGATGCCGAAGTCCTCGTCGGGTTCGGAGAGGGTGGTCCACTGGACGACGAGCCCGACCACGATCGCCATGGCGCCGAGCACCGCGCCGACGAGCGCGTGCGGCCGGGGCGCCGATCCGCTGCGCCCGGCCAGCTTCAGGTAGGCGGCGACGCACGCGAGAGCGGCCGCACCGACGACCACCCCGCCCCACCCGGTCCACGAGCTCACCAGGGCCACGGCCCCCAGCCCCAGCCCGAACACGCCCACCGTGCGGGCGGTGTCGGCCGCGGTGCGTTCCTCGCTCGTCACGGCTCACATGATGGCCGATCAGCTCAGGAAGGCCCGCAGGGCCTCCGTGGTGGCCGTGATGAGCTTCGTGTCGACGTGCTCCTCGCGGGTGTGGGCGAGGTTCGGGTCGCCCGGCCCGTAGTTCAGCGCGGGGATGCCGAGCGCGGCGAAGCGGGAGACGTCGGTCCAGCCGTACTTCGCCGTCGGGGTGGCGCCGGTGGCGGCGAGGAACTCCTCGGCCGCCGGGCGGTCCAGTCCCGGCAGCGCGCCCGGGGAGACGTCGACCAGCTCGACCTCGAACCCGGCGAAGACCTCGCGGACGTACGCCTCGGCGGCCTCGGCGCTGCGGTCCGGCGCGAACCGGAAGTTCACGACCACCACGCACTCGTCGGGCACGACGTTGCCGGCCACGCCCCCGCGGATGCCGACGGCCTGCAGGCCCTCACGGTAGAGGCAGCCGTCGATGTCGACCTCGCGGGCCTTGTGCTCGGAGAGCCTGCGCAGCACCTCGCCCGCGGCGTGCACGGCGTTCTCCCCCAGCCAGGAGCGGGCCGAGTGCGCGCGCCGCCCGCGCACGGTGATCTCCACCCGCAGCGTGCCCTGGCAGCCGGCCTCGACGACGCCGTTGGTGGGCTCGCCGAGCAGCGCGAGATCGGCCTCGAGCCAGTCGCGGTGCTCGCGCTCGATGCGGCCGAGCCCGTTCGCGGCCGCCTCGATCTCCTCGCAGTCGTAGAGCACGAGGGTGAGGTCGTAGCGGGGCTCGGTGAGCGTGACGGCGAGATGGGCGAACACCGCGTCGCCCGCCTTCATGTCCGACGTGCCGCAGCCGTAGAGCAGATCGCCCTCGCGCCGGCTGGGCACGTTGTCCGCGATGGGCACGGTGTCGATGTGTCCGGCCAGCAGCACCCGGCGCTCCCGGCCGAGGTTCGTGCGGGCCAGCACGGCCTGCCCGCAGCGCTGCACCTCCAGGTGCGGGGCCTGCGCCCGCAGCGCGGCCTCCAGCTCGTCGGCGAGCCGCTGCTCGTCGCGCGACACGCTCGGCACGTCCACGAGCGCGGCGGTCAGATCGATCGGGTCGGCGGTGAGGTCGAGTGGCACGGGCCCAGTCAACCAGCGTCGGTCCTGCTGGATACCTTCAGTGCGTGAGCTTCCGTACCGAAGGTGCCTCGGGCACCGGCCTGGCCACCGTGACCGCCGACGGCACGGTCCTCGACGTCTGGTACCCCGCGCCCGCGCTCGGCCCGGACGCCGCCGACACGACCGCCGACCTGGAACCGCTCGCCGGCCACGACGACGTGCGCGGCGTCACCACCCGCGTGATCCGCACCACGATCGCGTCGCTGGCGGACCCACCGGCCGACACGGCGGACGTCTGGCTGCGGCTGCACCTGCTCTCGCACCGGCTGATCCGCCCGCACGAAGCCGACCTGACCAACATCTTCGGGCTGCTCACGAACGTCGTGTGGACCAACCACGGCCCGTGCGCGGTCGAGGGGTTCGAGGTCGTGCGGGCCCGGCTGAAGTCCCGCGGCCCGGTCACCGTGTACGGGGTGGACAAGTTCCCGCGGATGGTCGACTACGTCGTCCCGTCCGGGGTGCGCATCGCCGACGCCGACCGCGTGCGGCTCGGCGCGCACCTGGCCCCCGGCACCACGGTGATGCACGAGGGCTTCGTCAACTTCAACGCCGGCACGCTCGGCACCGCCATGGTCGAGGGCCGCATCTCGGCCGGCGTCGTCGTCGGGGACGGGTCCGACATCGGCGGTGGCGCGTCGATCATGGGGACGCTGTCGGGCGGCGGCAAGGAAGTCATCCGCATCGGCACCGGCTGCCTGCTCGGCGCCAACGCCGGCATCGGGATCGCGCTCGGCGACGACTGCATCGTGGAAGCCGGCCTCTACGTCACCGCCGGCACCCGCGTCACGCTGCCCGACGGCACGGTCACGAAGGCGCTGGAGCTGTCGGGGCAGTCGAACCTGCTGTTCCGGCGGAACTCGCAGACCGGCGCGGTCGAGGTGCTGCCGCGCTCCGGCGGCACCGTGCAGCTGAACACAGCTCTGCACGCCAACTGAGGCCGGGCCGTTACCGTGGCGGTCGTGCTCGACGCCGCCGCGCATCGCCTACGGGTGCCCCTCCCCGAACCCGTCGTCGCGAGTCCCTCCGATCCCCCGGTGCACCACGTCCGCGCCGCGCTCGACCTGCGGCTGCGCGCGCTGCTCGCGCACGAGGAGGGCACCCGCACGGGCGCCGACATCGAGGACCTGCACCAGATGCGGGTGGCGGTGCGGCGGATGCGGGCGAGCCTCAAGGCGGCGCGGCCGCTGCTGGACGCCACCTGGGCCGATGCGCTGCGCGCCGAGCTGGGCTGGCTCGGCGGCGCGCTCGGCCCGGTGCGGGATCTCGATGTGCTGCTCCTGCGGCTGCGCGCTGAGATCGAGGACCTGCCGGGGGGCGAGCGACCCGCGGGCTACCAGCTCGTTGCGGCGCTCGGGGACGAGCACGCCACCGCGCGGGCCGAGATGCTCGCCGCGCTGGACTCGCCGCGCTACCGGGCGCTCGTGGAGCGGCTGGCCGACGCCGTGCGGCTGCCGCTGCCCACCCCGTCGGCCACGCAGGCCCAACCCGAGCTGGCCGACCTGGTGCGCGCCGAGGCCGGGCGGCTGCGCAAGGCAGTGCGCAGAGCCGGCCCCGATCCCGAGGACGCGGTGCTGCACGCGCTGCGCATCCGCGGCAAGCGCGTGCGCTACACCGGCGAGCTGGCGCTGGCCGGGCTGCGCGGCACCCGCACCGGACGCACCGTCAAGAAGCTGCTCGCCGCCACGGCGGAGCTGCAGGAGGTGCTGGGCGACCACCAGGACGCCTGCGTCGCCGAACAGCGCATCCGCCAGCTGCTGGACGGGCTGGGCGAGCTGCCGCCCGCCGAGGTCGTGTTCGTCGGCGGGCGGCTGGTCGAACGCGAACGGGCCCGCGCCCGCCGCCAGCGCAGCCTGTGGTGGGCGGCGTGGGAGCGCGTCGACGAGCTGATCGGGAAGCTCTGAGGCGCGCTCAACCGGCGAGGCGCTCGGCCGCCGCGGCGATCCGCTCGTCCGACGCCGTCAGCGCGATGCGGACGTGCCGCGCGCCGGCCGGGCCGTAGAACTCCCCCGGCGCCACGAGGATGCCCAGCTCCGCGAACCGATCGACGGTCTTGCGGCACGGCTCGTCGGCCGTGGCCCACAAGTACAGCCCGGCCGTGGAGTGGTCCACCCGCAGCCCGGCCTTCTCGACGGCCGCGCGCAGCGTCTCGCGGCGGCGCGCGTACGTCGCCACCTGGGCCGCGACGTGCTCGTCGTCGTTCGCGGCCGCGGTCATCGCCGCCTGCACCGGCCGCGGCACGATCATGCCGGCGTGCTTGCGCACCTCCAGCAGCGCCGCGACGATCTTCGGGTCGCCCGTCACGAACCCGGCGCGGTAGCCGGCCATGTTCGACGTCTTCGACATCGAGTGCACGGCCAGCAGCCCCTCGTGGGAGCCACCGCAGACCTGCGGCGACAGGATCGACGGCGCGCCGTCGGACAGCGACAGGTAGCACTCGTCCGAGGCGACGATCGCACCGCGCTCACGGGCGAACGCCACCACCTTCGCCATGTGCTCGACCGGCAGCACCTTGCCGGTCGGGTTCGACGGCGAGTTGAGCCAGATCATCGACACCGCGCCGGGACCGATCGCGGTGGTCGAATCCGACCGGACGGGGTTCGCGCCGGCCAGCTTCACGCCCACCTCGTAGGTGGGGTAGGCCAGCTCGGGGATCAGCACCGTGTGCCCGGGGCCCGCACCCAGCAGCGTCGGCAGCCACGCCACGAGCTCCTTGGAGCCGATCGTCGGCAGGATCGCCTGCGGATCGACCGTGACGCCGAAGCGTCGCCGCAGGCTTCCGGCGATCGCCTCCCGCAGCTCAGGAGTGCCGTGCGTGGCCGGGTAACCGGGGTCGTCGGCGGCCGGACCGGCGAGCGCGGCGCGCACGACCGGGGGCACGGGATCGACCGGTGTCCCGACCGAGAGGTCGACGATTCCGCCGGGGTGCGCCCTCGCCCGCTCGGCGGCGCCGGCCAGCGAGTCCCAGGGGAAGTCGGGCAGATCGAACGAGGGGTGCAGCCTCACTCGTGGTTCCGCGGCGGCAGCGACAGGGTGGGCTCCACGTCGCGGTCGATCTTGCCGACCTTGGAGGCACCGCCCGGCGAACCGAGCTCCGCGAAGAAGTCCGCGTTGGCCTTCGTGTACGCCGCCCACTGCTCGGGGACGTCGTCCTCGTAGTAGATCGCCTCGACCGGGCACACCGGCTCGCACGCCCCGCAGTCGACGCACTCGTCGGGGTGGATGTAGAGCTGTCGGGCCCCCTCGTAGATGCAGTCCACCGGGCATTCCTCGATGCACGCCTTGTCGAGGACGTCGACGCAGGGCTCGGCGATCACGTACGTCACGGGGGTGGTCCTCCAGTCGGACTCGCTTTGGACTAGCACACAGTATGTATCGGACGGGGTACGTGCGAGAGGTGGGGGCCGCTGTGAGGAACGACATTCCGGTCAACCTCGACCGGCTCGTCGGCCGCCGGGTGTCGATCCGGCAGCGTGTCGGCGAGCACGGTGGGCGGCCCCGGTTCAGCGACGCTGTGGGCGATCTCACCGCGAGCGCGGCTGGTCTGGTGGTGCACACCCGCCGCGGACCGGTCCGGATCGACCCCGCAGCGGTGGTGGCGGCGCGGGCCGTGCCCCCTGCGGTGCCGCGCCGCGCCGGACTCACCGCGATCGTCGCGCTGGAGCACCTCTGCGCAGACGCCTGGCCGGCCGCCGTCGACGAGCGGCTGGGCGAGTGGCGGCTGCGC
>Ga0065720_1021583_pt1 | contig 10148 bp, 9 predicted proteins | sample Thericmetagenome_FD_59107 | JGI IMG/M metagenome (GOLD analysis project Ga0065720, IMG submission 59107) | Thermophilic microbial communities from the Joint Bioenergy Institute, California, USA of rice/straw/compost enrichment - eDNA_2 v2... | ecosystem: Engineered > Solid waste > Grass >... | reverse complement strand
GCTCGTCGCCGCCCTCGCCGGCGGGGACGAAGTCCGGCTTGACCTGGCCGGCGGTCTCCGGGCTGGCGTCGGAGATCGTCGCCGCCGCGATCTCCTCGCGGGTGACGTTCAGCGGGTGGTGGCAGGCGGCGAGGTGCCCGCCCGCGTACTCGGTCAGCGGCGGCACGACGGTGCGGCAGACCTCGGTGGCGCGCGGGCAGCGCGTGTGGAAGACGCAGCCGGGCGGCGGCTGGATCGGGTTCGGCGGCTCCCCGGCGACGACGATCCGCCGGCGCGCCCGGTTCTCGCGCGGGTCCGGGATCGGGATCGCCGACAGGAGCGCCTGCGTGTACGGGTGGATCGGCTTGTCGTAGAGCTCGCCCGCGGGCGACAGCTCCATGATCCGGCCGAGGTACATGACCGCGATCCGGTCGGACACGTGGCGCACGACGGAGAGGTCGTGGGCGACGAACAGGTAGGTGAGCCCGAGGCCGTCCTGCAGCTCCTCGAGGAGGTTGATGATCTGCGCCTGGATCGAGACGTCGAGCGCAGAGACCGGCTCGTCGAGGACGACGAGCTTCGGGCTCATCGCGAGCGCGCGGGCGATCCCGATGCGCTGGCGCTGCCCGCCGGAGAACTCGTGCGGATAGCGGTTGATGTGCTCGCGCATGAGCCCGACGCGGTCGAGCAGGTCGCGCGCCTCGCGGTCGACGTCGGCGCCGCGCACGCCGCGCTGGCGCAGCGGGGCGCCGAGGATCTGCGCGACGCGCTTGCGCGGGTTCAGCGACGCGAACGGGTCCTGGAAGACCATCTGCATCTCGCGCCGGTAGGGGCGCATCGCGCGGCGGCCGGCCCGGGTGATGTCGGCGCCGCGGAAGCGGATCCGCCCGGCGGTCGGGTCGAGCAGGCGCAGGACCGTGCGCGACAGCGTCGTCTTGCCGCAGCCGGACTCGCCGACGAGGCCGAGCGTCTCGCCCTCGCGCAGGGAGAACGTGACGTCGTCGACGGCGTGGACGTTGGCGACGGTGCGGTCGATGAGCACCCCGGACTTCACCGGGAAGTACTGCTTGACGTGCTCGACCTCGAGCAGCGGGGTGTCGCCGTTGGCGCTCATCGGTCCTCCTCCGCGACACGAGCGTCCTCTGCGGCGCCGGCGTCCCCCGCGACGCGGGACGGAGCCCCCGGCGGGGTCTCGCGCCGGTCCACGAGCCCCTCGGGCGAGGCCTCCACGGCCACCTTGGCGGCGAGCCCGATCTCACCGTCGTCGACGACGCGCCGGGCGCGCTTCTGCTCGACGGTCAGCCAGCAGCGGTCCGGGTGCCCGGCCCCGCGGTCCTCGAGCGGCGGCACCTGGCCGCAGCGCTCGAACTCGTGCGGGCAGCGGGCGCGGAAGTGGCAGCCCTCCGGCGGGGCCAGCAGCGACGGCGGCAGGCCGGCGATCGACGGCAGCCGCTCCCCGCGGTCGCGGTCGACGCGCGTGATCGAGCCGAGCAGCCCCCACGTGTACGGGTGCTGGGGGTCGTAGAAGATCTCGTCGACCGTCCCCTCCTCGACGATCCGCCCGCCGTACATGACCGCGATCCGGTCGGCGATGTCGGCGACGACGCCGAGGTCGTGGGTGACGAGGATGATCGCCGTGCCGGTCTCGTCCTTGAGCTCCTTGAGGCGCTCGAGGATCTGGGCCTGGATCGTGACGTCGAGCGCGGTCGTCGGCTCGTCGGCGATGAGGACGCTCGGCGAGCACGACAGCGCGAGCGCGATCATGACGCGCTGGCGCATCCCGCCGGAGAACTCGTGCGGGTAGGCGCGGGCGCGCTCGGCCGCGCGCGGGATCCCGACGCGGTCCATGAGCTCGACGACGCGGTCACGGACCTCGGCCTTCGTCAGCTTCTCGTGGGCGAGGATCTGCTCGGCGATCTGGTCCCCGATGCGCTGGACCGGGTTCAGCGACGTCATCGGGTCCTGGAAGATCATCGCCATCTCGGCGCCGCGGATCGCGCGCAGCTCGTCCTCGGAGGCGGTCAGCAGCTGGGTCCCCCGGTAGCGGGCGCTGCCGCGGAAGGTCGCGTTCGGCGAGCGGTTCAGCCCCAGCAGCGACATCGCGGTGACGGTCTTGCCGGAGCCCGACTCGCCGACGATGGCCAGCACCTCGCCGGCGGCGAGCGTGAGCGAGACGTCGTCGACGGCGTGGACGACGCCCTCGTCGGTGCGGAACTCGACCTGGAGGTGGTCGATCTCGAGGATCGGCTCGCTCACGCGCTCACCCCAGCCGGATCCGCGGGTCGAGGACGGCGTAGACGATGTCGACGACCGTGTTGAGGACGACGATGAAGACGGCGCCCAGGAGCGTCACCGCCATGACCGGCGGGACGTCGAGGCGGCCGATCGCCTCGGCGAAGTACTGGCCGACGCCCTGGAGGTCGAACACCGACTCGGTCAGGACGGCGCCGCCGGCGATGACGAGCCCGAAGTCGAGGCCCCACAGGGTGACGATCGGGATGAGCGAGTTGCGCAGGACGTGGCGGGTCATGACGCGCCGCTCGGAGATCCCCTTCGCGCGGGCGGTGCGGACGTAGTCGTCGTTGATCGTGTCGAGGATGTTCGAGCGCAGGATCCGCGAGTAGACGCCGATGAACAGGATCGCCAGCGCCGTCCACGGCAGGATCAGGTGGTAGAGCCACTCGCCGATCCCGCCCTCGGAGATCTCGACGTAGCCGCCGTTCGGGAACCACTCGAGCTTGTAGCCGAGGTAGTAGTTCATGAGCGCGCCGACCCAGAAGACCGGCATCGAGATGCCGATCAGGGCGAGCACGGTCAGCACGCGGTCGGAGATGCGGCCCGCCTTCACCGCGCTGTAGAGCCCGAGCAGGATCCCGAGCGTCATCCACAGGATCGCCGCGCCGATCCCGAGCGCGAACGTCCGCGGCAGCCCCATCCGGATCTGCTCCCAGACGTTCGTCTGGTCGCTGTAGGAGACGAGCTTGCCCGTGAAGATCTGCTTCATCATGAACAGGTACTGCTGAGGCAGGCTCTCGTCGAAGTGCCACTCCTTGCGGATCTGCTCGATCTGCGCCGGCGTCGAGTTCTTGCCGGCCATCCGCACGGCCGGGTCCCCGTTCGGGATGACGTTGAAGATCAGGAACGTCAGGACGGAGACGGCGAAGAGGACGAGCACCATCCCGACGAGCCGGCGGACGACGAACCTCGCCACGTCAGTGCTCCAGGCGGATCTTGGCCCGCGGGTCGAGCGCGTCGCGCACGCCCTCGCCGAAGATGTTCAGCGCCAGGACGGTGAGCACGAGCATGATGCCCGGGGCGATGGTCAGGTGCGGGGCCGAGGTGAGGAACTCGATCCCCTCGGAGATCATGAGCCCCCACGACGGCTCGGGCGGCTGGACGCCGGCCCCGAGGAACGACAGCGCCGCCTCCAGCAGGATCGCGTTGGCGACGATGAGCGGGAAGAACACGAGCAGCGTCGAGGCGAGGTTCGGCAGCAGCTCGGTGAGCATGATCCGCCACGGCCCCATGCCCTGGGCGCGGGCGGCCTCGACGAACTCCTTCTCGCGCAGGGCGAGCACCTGCCCGCGGATCGGCCGCGCGAGGTAGACGACGTAGGCGATCCCGATGATGACGGTCGGGATCCACAGCGACCCGGACTCGAGCTCCAGCGGCCCGATCGTGATGCCGCTGATGTTCAGCGACACGCCGAGCGCGACCCCGAGCAGGATCACCGGGAACGCCCACATCACGTCGAAGCAGCGGGAGATGACCCAGTCCAGCCAGCCGCCGAAGTAGCCGGAGAGCAGGCCGAGCAGGGTGGCCAGGACCATCGTGATGATCGAGGCGCCGATCCCGATCAGCAGCGAGTTGCGCCCGCCGTAGAGGAGGCGGACCATGACGTCGCGGCCGTTGCGGTCGGCGCCGAGGAAGTACTCGCCGTGCCAGGTCGGCCCGATCGGCACGCCGTCGAACTCGACGATGTTGCGCTCCTCGCCGTCGATCGTGATCGTGTCGGCGATCCGGTTCTGGTACGGCGTCGTGTGCGCGACCTCCTCGGCCCAGATCGGCGCGGCGAGCGAGACGGCGACGAGCGCCAGGAACAGGACGCCGAACGCGAGCGCGACCTTGTTGCGGCGCAGGCGGCGCAGCGCGATGCGCCAGGGGCCCGTGCCGGCGGGCGCCCGGCGCTCCTCGGCCGCCAGCTCGGCGGGGAGGTCGTCGGAGAAGTCGGTGGCGGCGGAGTCGGTGCTGGCCATGGGCGGACGGGAGGGCCGGCGGCCGGGGGCGCGCGGGGCGCCCCCGGCCGTCGCGGCCGCTACTTCAGCTGAAGCAGCGAGAAGTCGACCTCGTAGACGGGATGCGCGATGACGCTGTCCCAGACGACGCGGTCGGACACCAGCTTCGTCAGCTGGCGGTTGCCGTAGGGCGCGACGTAGGCGCGCTCGACGGCGAGGCGGTCGGCCTTCGCGTAGTCCGGGGCCGCCTCGTCCAGATCCGGGTTCGCGTCCGCCCCGTCGATCAGGTCGTTGATCTCCGGGTCGTCGACGTTGCCGAAGTTCTGGTTGTTCGTCTCCTGGATGGACGCCCCGTTGATCAGGAACATGAAGTTCGCCGGGTGGGGGAAGTCCTGGAACCAGTTCGCGAACCCGGCCTGCGCCTTCGTCTTCTGGTTGCCGATGGTCTGGAAGTAGACCGAGGCCTCGACGATGCGCGGCTTGGCGTTGAGGCCGATCTGGCTCATGACGTCGGCCACGTACTCGGTGACCGGCTTGGACGGATCCTCGTCGTTGCCCCAGACCGTGACCGAGGCGCCCTCGGCGCCGGCCTCCTGGATGAGCTGGCGCGCCTTCTCGACGTCCGGCTCGGCGGTCGGGTCGCCGTACGGGCAGGGCTCGATCTTCTCGTAGCCCTTCATGCCGGGCGGCAGGAAGTTGCAGCTCGGCGCCAGCAGGCCGCCGAAGATCCGCTGCATCGCGCGCTTGTCGATCGCGTAGTTGACCGCCTGGCGCACGCGCTCGTCGTCGAACGGCTTCTCGCGCGTGTTCATGAACACGTAGTACGTCGAGTTCGTGACGTACGGCTCGAAGCGGCCCTTCGCCTTGTCCTGGACCTCGCGCAGGCGGTCGGCCGGCGGCGGGTCGATCAGGTAGTCGACCTTGTTGTTGATGACGTCGTCGGTCTGGCGCTGCTGGTTCTTGACGATCGTGATGTCGATCGTGTCCAGGTGGCCCGTCGGGACGCCGTCGATGCCGTAGTCGGCGAACTCGGGCACCTTCTCGAGCGTGAAGCCGCGGTTGGGCACCGACCGCGTGATCTTGTACGGGCCGACGCCGGGCGGCGGGTTGCGGGTCATGTTGCGGAACGGCGTGTCGCTCGGCACGAGCCCGGCGAAGTTCATCGCCAGCGCGTAGTCGAACGAGCCGACGCGCTCCTTCAGGCGGATCGTGATCTCGCCCGTCTCGTCGTCGGTCTCGATGCCCTCGATGTCGCCCTTCGGCTTGCCGGCCTTCAGGTACTCCTCGGCGCCGACGATCGGCAGGTAGAAGGCGCTGCCTCCGGACTCGAGGTTGAGCACGCGCTTGATCGTGTGCTCGAAGTCGGACGCCTTGACCGGCGTGCCGTCGGAGAACTTCAGCCCGTCGCGCAGCTTCAGCTTGTACGTCAGGCCGTCCTCGGAGATCTCCGGCAGGTCCTCGGCCAGGCCGGGGATGAGCTCGGCGCCCTCGGCGCCCTCGGTGTGCCGGTAGGTGAGCAGCGGCGTGTAGACGACCCACTGCGCGTTCCAGCCCTCGACCGTGTAGGTGAGCGCCGGGTCCATGTAGTCGGGGCTCGACGTGTAGTAGCCCGTCAGCGTCCCGCCGGTCTGGCCCGTCTCGGTCGCGGCGTCGGTCGCCGCGCCGGTGCTGCCGCCGGCCGTCGTCGCGCCGCCGTCGTCGTCATCGCCGCAGGCGACGACGAACGCCGATGCGGCGACGAGCAGCAGGGCGAGCAGGGCCCTTCGGATCGTGCGCAAGTGCGTAAACCTCCTCCAGGGGGTGTGGGCCCGCGCCGGTGCCTCCCGGCGGCGCGGGTGGAGAGAGCCTCCCGATTGGGACGACACGCTACTCCCTTCGAATTCTCGGCAGCGCTGTACCCCGGGTCCAAAGATGAACGGCGGAGTTCACCGCGACAGCGAACGGCGCTCACTGCCGGGAGGGTGCCCCGCGGGCGCGGGTCCTAGTCGGCGTCGTCGTCGTAGAGCGACTCGCGCGCGAGCTCCTCGCCGGCGGCGTTGAAGAGCGTCACCTCGAGCTCGTCGCCCCGGTAGGCGTCGGGGGCCAGCAGCGTGAAGCGCCCGTCGGTCGTCAGCGGGCACTGGTCGACGGTCAGGCCGCCGAGCTCGGCGGTGGCGATCGTCCCGCCGGGCACGAGCGGGACGCCCCACACGAGCGTCATCGTCGCCACCTCGCCCTGCTCGCCGCGCCATCCGCCGACGACCTCGTCGCACAGGTCGAGCGTCCAGTCCGGGTTGCGCTCGGCGGTCTCGCCGGTCACGTCGGCGACCGCGCGCAGGCCCTCGGGCTCGTCGGCGCGGTCCTCGCCGGCGCGGTAGGAGACGACCCCGAAGACCTCGTCGCCGTCGGCGGTGCGCGCGGTGGCGGGGACGTACGTGCGCCCGTGCCAGGTGCGGTCGGGGAACCAGGCGATCTCGCCGAACTCGACGTCGATCGCCGCGCGCAGCTCGCGGGCGAGGACGTCGGCCCAGCGGCCGTAGGGCGCGACCTCCTGCGGAGGCTCGGCGGCGAAGCGGGGGACGACGCGGGGTTCAGGTGCCATGACGGCGGGGACCCTAGATGACCTCGAGCAGGACGGTCACCGGGCCGTCGTTGACGAGCTCGACCTCCATGTGCGCGCCGAACACGCCGCGCTGCGCGTCGAGCGCGTCGCAGACCCGCTCGTAGAGGGCGCGGGCGCGGTCGGGCGGCGCGGCGCCGGCGAAGCTCGGGCGGTTGCCGCGGCGGGTGTCGGCCATGAGCGTGAACTGGCTGACGCAGAGGACCCCGCGGTCGCCGAGCGGCTCGTTCATGCGCCCGTCGGCGTCGTCGAAGATCCGCAGCGCCCGCAGCTTGGCCGCCATCCTGTCGGCGGTCGCCTCGTCGTCGTCGTGGCCGACGCCGAGCAGGACGAGCAGGCCCGGGCCGATGGCGCCGGTGACGGCGCCGTCGACGCGGACCTCGGCCCGGCTGACGCGCTGGACGAGGGCCTTCACAGCAGGGGGGAGGCGAGGACGGCGATCACGAGGACGATCATCGTGGACCACGCGACGGCGGAAGCGGCGAGCCGCTGGTCGAGCCCGTAGAGGTGGGCGACGAGGACGCAGTTCGCCCCCGACGGCATCGCCGCCTGCAGCAGGTAGGCGTCGGGCACGCCGGAGGCGAGGGTCGACAGGCCGAGCAGCAGGAGCGGGGCGGCGACGAGGCGCAGCCCGAGGGAGGCGGCGACCGGCGCGGTGAGGGCGGGCGGGAACGTCAGCGACCCCGCCTCGGACTCGGCGCCGAGCGAGAGCCCGACGACGAAGAACGCGAGCGGGACCATCGCGTAGACGAGGACGTGCGCGACGTCGAGGAGGACGTCGGGGGCGAGCGCGTCGGGCGCGGCCAGGCCGGCCGCGACGGCGATGAGCAGCGGGTTGCGCAGGAGCGCGAGCGCGAGGTCGCGCCGCGACGCCGTCTCGGCCGTGCCGCCCATGACCGCCCCGATCGACATCGCGACGAGCAGGAACATCGGCACGTTCACCACCGCGTCGTAGGTGATCGCGTAGCCGAGCTGGCCGGTGCCGAGCGTCGCCGCCGTCAGCGGCAGCCCGACGTAGCCGGTGTTCGCGACGACGACGGTGACGACGAACGCGCCGGTCGACGGGCGGCTCAGGCGCAGCCACCGGGTCGCGACCAGCCACGCGGCGACGGTCACGACCGCGAGCGCCGCGTAGGCGAGGACGATCCCGACCCCGACGCCGGCCGTCAGCTCCAGGCGGGCGACGACGAAGAAGAAGATGAACGGGGCGAGCACCCACAGCAGCAGCCGGGTCAGGACCCGGGCGGCGCCCCGCCCGCCGTCGGGCAGCCGCGGCTCGGCGACGATCCCCGCCGCGATCGAGGCGGCGATCACGACGGCGACGAGGAGGACGCCGGTCAAGCGTCGCGCAGCTCGGCGGCGGCCCGTTCGGGCGCGACGACGTTCAGGTTCACCCCGGCGCCGAGCTCGAGCCCGGCGAGGTGCGTCAGCCGGGGGAGCACGTCGATGCGCCAGCAGAAGTGGTCGGCCCCGCTCGGCGCGGTGCGCACCCACAGGTTCAGCGGCGGGCTGGCCTGCAGGAGGCGGGCGAGCCGGTTGAGCGCGTCGTGCAGGAGGCCGGCCGCGAGCGGGCCGTCGTCCTCGAAGCGCGGCACGGGCCGGCGGGGCGCGATCAGCAGCTGGTAGGGCACGCGCGACGCGTACGGGGCCAGGCAGACCGCCTCGTCGTCGATCGCGACGATCCGCTCGCGGCGGCGCACCTCGTCCTGGACGAGGTCGGCGAGGAGGTTGCCGCCCATCGTCCGCGTCGCGTAGGCGCCGAAGCGCTCCCGCTCGCGGGCGACCGCGGCGGGGACGAAGTCCAGCGCGTAGAGCTGGGCGTGCGTGTGCTGCAGGGAGGCGCCGGCCTCGCGGCGCTCGTTGACGATGAGGTGGACGAACGCGGCGCCCGCCTCGGCGTGGTGGCGCATCCGCTCGCGCCACACGCCCATCGCCTCGGCCACCTGCCCGGCCGGCAGCTCCCCGAGCGTCGACGCGGCCTGCGGGGCGTTGACGATCACCTCGTGGGCGCCGCGGGCGGCGAACGCGGTGAACAGGTCGGGCTGCGCGTCGCGCGCCGGGTCCGGGCTCTGCGGGTCGAGCGCCGGGTAGAGGTTCGGCACGACCCGCACCGTCCAGCCCGGGCCGTTCGCGGGCCCGCCGCCGGGCCGGCGCGCGTAGACCTCCGGCGGCGTGCGGTCCTCGTGGCCCTCGAGGAACGGGTCGCGCTCGGGGTCCAGCGGCGGCGCCGGCTCGCAGCGCGGGCCGCCGCCCGGGCGGGCGGCGCGCTCGGCGGCCACGATCGTGCGCAGGCCGGTCAGCGGGTCGACGCGGACCTCGGGCATCAGGCGCCGGCTCCCAGCGCGTAGCGGCGGATGTCGGCGTCGAGCTGCTCCTGGCTGGTGTAGCCGCCCTGGTGGAGGTACTGCAGCTCGCCGTCGGCGTCGTAGAAGGCGGTGAACGGCAGCCCGCGGACGGCCCCGAGGCTCGTGTCGCTCGGGATGCGCGGGAGCGTGTAGCTCGGGTAGGTCACCGGGAAGCGCTCGAGGAAGCCGGCCGCGTCGTCGTCGTTGTCCTCGGTGTCGAGGCCCAGGAACGCGACCTCGCGGCCGAGCTCGACCGCCGCCTTCTGCAGGAACGGGAACTCGGCCCGGCACGGCCCGCACCACGACGCCCAGCCGTTGACGACGACCGGGTGTCCGCGCAGCTCCTCCAGGCGCGCCTCGAACGCCTTCATCCCGCCGGGCAGCAGCTCGTTGGCCTGCGCGTGGAGCGCGGCGAGCGGCGCCGGGGCGCCGGCGAGGCGCTCGCGGGCCTCGTCGGCGGAGATCGTCTCGGCCGGCGGCGCGTCGCCGCCCTGGCTCTGCGTCAGGCCGATGGCGACGACGGCCACGAGGCCCAGCCCGATCAGCACGAAGACGAGGCGTCTCACGGCTCCGAGGCTAACGACCGCGGCCCGCGTGCCGTCCGGCCATGCGATATCCTTGGGTCAACCGCGCGAAGGCCGACTGGGAGGTCGCCTTCGCCGCACGTTCCGGGTGGGTCCCGGCACCTCGGGTCGCGAGCCGTTCGCCGTCACGCGGCCTCCATTCTCCATTCCCACCGAGCCTTCATGGCTGATTCAACGCCAGCGGCGGTCGTCGCGGCCGCATTTCTTCCGTCGCCCACGGAGATCGCTCAGGCTGAGCGGTTCACCCGTGAGCGCTTCGTCCACGAGGGCGAGGACCCGCAGGTCGCGCTCGCCCCCGGCACCGCGCGCCGTCGCGCGCTGGACGCCGCGCTGGCCGAGATCGCCGAGGGGCTGCCGGCCCCGTCGCGGGCGTGGCGGCGGTCGTTCTCGCTCCTGCTGGGGCTCG
>Ga0065720_1004126_pt1 | contig 10149 bp, 3 predicted proteins | sample Thericmetagenome_FD_59107 | JGI IMG/M metagenome (GOLD analysis project Ga0065720, IMG submission 59107) | Thermophilic microbial communities from the Joint Bioenergy Institute, California, USA of rice/straw/compost enrichment - eDNA_2 v2... | ecosystem: Engineered > Solid waste > Grass >... | reverse complement strand
ACAATGAGCGGCGACCGCATTCATCCTTGGGGTATCAGACACCCCTGGAGTTTGCCTCCGCTCTCCGACTTGGAAAAACTGATTCAAAAGTAACGGACATTACTAGGGAGCAGTTGGATTAAAGACTGGGGGCAGGTCAATTTCGACTTGGGTGCTGATCCGGCCATAGCGCCACTACGCAATATTCAGAATGTAGCGGACACCTATCCGCGCCAGCGTTCCTACTTCTGGCAAACGCTAAAAATGGGGGGATTACCCCCCCAACCACGGCCAGGCAGGCTTCAACAGGGCGGCGGTTGGCCACCGCTTCTTGGAGGAACTCCGGCCCGGTGCAACGGGCCAGAGTTTGTGACCGGTTGAAGTAGTACCATCCAGGCCGTAGGCCGGAGGCGGGTCTTACCTCAGTACCGCGAACATTTTCTTGATGTATGTGTTCGCGCCATCATCTTCCATGAACAGTACGTGGTGGCTCTCAAGCTCGGCTTTGCGGGCAGGGTCTCCCACATTGATAAGGTCGCTGAACTTCGTCGAGGACAGGACGAAAGCATTCAGGATCAAAGGGGGATCGCCGGCGTTGGCTTTCGTGGCCAGCGTCTTTTCCAGCGTTTTCACTTCCTTGTACAGCCTGAGCTTGGGATGTGAAAGGTCGAGATGGCGTAGACCCTTGGGATCAACAAAGGTTAGCCATTGCTGACCCGTGGCATCGTCCACCAGCCATAGCAAGAAGTCGGGGTAGAAGTTGCCTGCAAGTGCAAAGCCCAGTCCCTTTTCCTGGCGGTCCGCATTGCGGAGCAGATACAGACTGCGCGGGCCTATCGCTTCCCGGCCTGCATCGGAGTGATAGAACGCCTCCAGGTCACGGACAAACTGCCATTCGCTCGGAGCGTCAAAAGCCAGAGGCCGAAGTTTCAGTGGAACAGCGTCCTTGTCCTCCAATGCCAGCAAAGGATAGTACAGATGGCGATCGAAGCTGATTGCCACCATATGCGGTGCGTTCCACGTTCTGGCCTCACCTATCTTGCCCTGAGCAACCAAGGCTTTCAGCTTCTCCAACCTTTCCAGATACTCCCGACCGTCATCACTGTCTTCAATCTCGAACTGATACAGCTTGAGCATTGAGCCGTGATTCTCATCAACAGTGGTTATGTCGTAGAACTGGCTTTCATACGCTGCCTTCAATGCCTTGTAGAAACGGTCGGTGTAGTCGGTGAGCAGTCGTAGCAGGATGTCTTCCTGCTTTCGGATGTCGGCAAAGCTCGTAACGTTCAGTTCAGACGCCGGAATGAACAGCGTGTACCAGTCCTGGTGGCTGGTGCAGAAGTCCATCAGCTTTTTTCTGTCCAGGCGCAGATTGCTCCAGCTGCGCTGCAGCTTGTATTCCTGCAAGGCCAGATAGATGCGATCCCAGTCAAAGAACGCAAACAGGGCCTGATTCAGCTTGCCCTTGTGGTGCGCCTCTGTTGCAGGCATAGCCCCTTGAGTCTTGCTGGACAGCGCCTCGACGCGTGGATACAGATCAAGCACCACATGTGGCAGCTTGATCTTGGGTTTACCTGTGTCCTTGTCGATGAATTGATTGGGAACTTCGTACAGCGTGGGGAATACGACGCGTTTGAATCCCAGCTTCTGGTTGTCCTTGTAGCCGTCTTTCAGCGTCAAGGTTTTCAGTTTCTGGACTGGCAAGTTGGCTTTGGTCGGAAAATCCAGCTCCAGTACCTCGTCACTCGGTGTGATGCCCTCTTCGCGCAAGTAGTCTTTGAACGTGGCCATGTAATTGGCACGAACGCCGAAGATGTTGAGCGTTTCCAGCTTGTCCAGGTGCACGCCCTTGGGTCTGTCCTGCGGCAAGGTGCGCTTGAGAGAGAAGTCCTTGCCCTTCAAGCGCACCCCGCGACCGAACAGCTGGATGATTTGCGAACCCTCGCCCTGGCCCATGTTCAAGAGGCCCATGGTGGACACGCGCCAGCTACTCCAGCCTTCCGTGAACTTGCGCGAACCGATCAGCACGTTAAGGCGACTATCCTTGTCGTTCAGCGTGCCGAACAGTGCGCCACCGAAATCGTCGCGTTCGTTGTCAAAAGCCTCGACCTCCTCGGCCATGCTGAAGAAACCCGCATCGTCACCGATGTTGATCAGGCCGAAGGGCTCGGCATTGCCCACGCGCAGGGCCAGCTCTCCCTTGCTGTTCCTGATGTTGACCAGCTTCAGGCGCTGGCGGGCAGGGGCATTGAAGACCTTCTGCAGAATGTCCGCGTACAGATCATCGACCCGGTCGGCAAAGCCCATCAGGGGCGTGAACCGCTTGCTGAAGATGTTGTTCCCATTGGGATCCAGAATCTGTGCCTTGTCGGCAATCAGGTCGGCCAGCCAGATCTTGACCTGCGCGTCGTTGTTCAGGAACCAGGCCAGGAACTGAACAACAGTCAGCACATCAGAGAGACTGGCTAAATCATCTTCAGACAGCTTTTGCTTCTTCTTGTCGTCGGAGCTAGTAACCGAGTGGCCTACAAACACCCACAGCGGCTTCTCAATATTGAAATCGGCGATCTTCTCGCGGTGCGTGTGCCAGAGCCACAGCTGCTGGTAGTAGGCCAGCAGACAGGCGGTGAAGTATTTGCGTGCGTTGTCCGCCTGCTCGTAGGCCTTGCCGTCCATATTGAGGATCAGCGATTCCTTGCCGTAGCCATCCTCGTAGAAGAACTTGTACGAATAGTCGAACAAGATGCATTTGGCGTAGATCTCGCGGGTGGCAGCAGTGCGTGCCCGGCGTTTGTCCTCTGCCGAAAGCGCAAGTTGTGCCTTCTGCTCCTCATCCAGCGTGCGCAGGCTGGTGGTGCCGAACAGCATCTTGGCGCGTTTTTTCTGGATTTCCTCTTCAGCCGCCGCCACGATCAGTCCTTTGTCTGCTACCTGCCCGAACGTGGCCGAATACTCGAACGAAAACCCGCCCTGCGTCAGGGCATTGCGGCGGCGCATCCAGGCCTCGGCATCCTTGCCCGTGCCGCGGTGGCCTTCGTCCACCAGCACGAGGTTGTTGCCCTCGAAGGCTTCCACGGCGACTGTCTTGTCGCCCATCTCGTCACCCAGCTTGTTGATGTCGATGATCTCGATGGTGCCGGGTGGCGGCGACTGTGTCTTGTTGAAGAGCTGTGCAAATCCAAAACCCGACAGATGCAGCTCTTCCAGGTGCTGGCGTGACAGCCCCTCGTAGGGCGTCAGCAGGATGATCTTGTCGGGGTAGTGGTCACTGTGTCCGGCCTGAAAGTAATGCAGGTACTGGCGGATGTTGACGTGCAGCAGCAAGGTCTTGCCGCTGCCCGTGGCGTTCCAGAAGGCGATCTTGTTCAGATCGTCCGCCTCGAAATCCCGGAACGGTTCCGCGCCGGGTTCCGCGCGGTAGCGCGCCATCTCCTCGTTCAGGCCGTCCAACAGCTCCTGTCGGCGGTTGAAGTACCAGTCCAGATACAGCTCGGTGAACAGCAGCGAGAGGTACTGGAAGTACTTCATCTGCAGTTCGTGGCCCTCCAGCTTGTTACGCTGGGCGGTGATGGCCCGCCAGTGGGCGACGATGTTCAGGTCGTAGCGCCGCAGGTCCGCTTCCGGCACCCTGTTGGGATCGAACAGGCCCCGCGTCAACTCGTGGAAGAAGCGCGTCTGTCCATCCTCGTCGATGCCCTCAAAGCGGTCATCGCCCAGGCGCTGCTTGAGCGCCGCTAACGTGCCGCCCTGAAAGAACCCCAGCACCCAGCGATTGAGCACCAGCTCCTGATGGAAGCTGCGCTTTTTCGGTTTCGGCTTGGCTGCACGTGCCATCAGAGATCCTCCACCGAAAACATGCGCTCCAGAAACTTCGGCTCGATCTGGCGCAGCTTGAGCACGCGGGTGGCGCCGCCTTCCTCTGCCGTCTGCGTGAGCACGGTGGGGATGTTGTGGTCGCCGTTGATGTACACCACGTCGAACTCGTTGTCCTTCGGGTTGATGGCCAGCCTGTCGCAGAGCTTGCTGATGCCGTCGTAATCCAGCATGTCGCAATCTCGCCAGATCACCAGGCAGCTCTCGCCACTGGGCAGGGTGCCAGTCACAGTGACGAAGCCGCGCTGCGGCTGGGCGTCGATGTGCTTCACGCGCAGGCCGATCAGGTAGTTGAAGGTTTCCACCAGATCGACCTTGCGCGGCTCGAACGCACCGGCGGAATCCACGGCCACATTGAGCGTGTAGTCGAAGGGTTTCCTGAAGTCCTCCACCGACAGCAGTGAGCCGCGGCTTTCCACATCCAGCATGTACTTGAGCAGGTAGTCGTCCTTGGCTTGCTGCGGGAGCTTACCCAGCAAATCGCCCTGCGCCTCCGTGCGGCGCAGTTGCAGGTTGTTCAGGGTGTCTTCGTAGCTTTCTAGTCTAATGACATTAAGACAATGGGATATCCCTGTATTGGAGTTCTTCGGCTTTCCATCTAGCCAATCGGCAGAATATACGACCTTGGCAATTCTTTGTTTGATGACTGAATCGGAATGAGAGCCCATCTCAACTAGAAGATATTTGTGATTACTTCCTAGTTTTCTGTTGTGGTTAATAACGGCGTGGGCTGTGGTTCCGCTGCCGGCAAACAAGTCCAAAGTAATTGACTCATTCTTGTCATGGAGGGCGGACTCCAAGATTCGTTCCATCGTTCCGATTGACTTCGGATACGGAAAGAGTCCGGGGCGCCCGAATAACGATGTAAGTAGGTTCGTGCCTCCCGTTGTTGCGTTATATTGATTTCCTTGCCAAATGCTGGGAAGCAAGAGGCGTCTTTCGTTGTCATGATAGATGCGGCTGATAACGAAGTTTCTAGAGCTGATTAGGAGGCCATTTTTGAAGGCCTTCTTCGCGCCTTCATATGAAAGTGACCAGACGCGCTCTTCTCCATTCTCGCCGATGGGGTAGACCCGTTTTAGACCATCAGGTGTATCTTCAAGTGGGTAGTTTCCCTGAATTGCCGGATACGGGGGTGGTTCGACACCCTTTACTTCGAATGTCTTCTTGTCCACCAGGACGGCAAAGAAGCTGTCAGGCCGCCCGGGGTTTCCTATACGGAAATTGTTATCACCGGTCCCCGCGCGCCTAAAGCCTCTGATTCGTATGCCGTCCTTGACAGCATCTCCTCTGAGTATGTCTGCATCTTTAGGGACAGAAAATATGCAATACTCATGCGTGCGAGACACATTTGATCGGCCGGTCCCAGAGCCCGGATAGTGCTCAACTATGCATTGGAATATGTCCTTGTCGGGTTGTTTTTGTTTAATAATTTCCTTGAGTAAGGAGACCTCTGTGTCGTCAATTGCGTATGTTGTTACGCCGTCTTCTGTGAGCAATACATTTATTGACTCAATGCGATCGGCAAGAAGCGTTGCCCAAGAAGAATCCTTGTAACCATTCTTGTAAAGAATGGGTGTGGCATCAGTGTTGTATGGAGGATCAAAGTAGACAAGGTCGACTCTCTTCCTGAACTTTTCATTCAGGAAACGCACGGCTTGGAAGTTTTCGGACTGAATCAGTAAGCCGTCGATGTGATCGTCGAAATTTTCAAGGCTGGACACCAACCTGCGAGCAAAGTGCTTGTCAAATAGGCTCGTATCCACCATCCGATACGGCGCAGCCTTCAAATCCTCAAGTGTTCCCGGTGCATCGCCATCCCATACACCCAATTTTTTCCACTGGTCCCATTGCTTCTCGTTGGCCGCGACTTCCGGCCACAGTTCTTCCGGCACCCTGTCCAACGTGATGCAGTAGTGGCTGGACACCACGAATTTCTTTTTCAGCCACAACTTTTTCTGGAAATCCTCCAGCTGCGCCAGGAAGGTGATCAGTTCCAGCGCAATGCTGCGCAGGCACTGGATCATGCGCAGGTTCTTCTCGATGTCCGCGAAGGCACCCGCGCTCTGCACATCGTCCAGCCGCATGACTTCGTTCTTGATGTAGAAGTCCAACTCACGCCGCAGGAATCCGCCTAGGTCCTTGTGAATGAAGTAGTCTGCAGTATTCTTGGTGGTATACGTGGTCAGGTGCTTTTCCAGCAGGGTGCGCTGTGGGTTCTTTTCGGTGGGCGCGCGATTACCTAAGGCCAACCAGCGAGCCTTGACCGCCGCATCGTCCAGAATGGCTTCAACGGCCTTGGTGACCAGCGCCTCCTGCTTCGTGCCCTTGGGCTGGGCAGCGTATTCGAAGCGGATGATGAGTTCCTTGCTGCCATCAGAAGTAGTAACCTCTTCGACAGGTAGGATTTCTTCTTCGTACTCCTCACCCTGGTCGTCGATGCGGGTGACGACCTTGTGCTCAGCAAGGACGAAACGCCGTTCCTTGTCGTTGTCCTTGCGGTTGTCCTTGGCGGTGTCGGCGGCTACCAGGCGAAAGTGTACGGTGCGGCCGTCTTCCAGCTTGAAGCTGTAATTGCTGAAGTTCTCGCCGCTCTTGGTGTAGTACTGGTCCTTGTTGGCCCAGTGGAGCATGACTTCTTCGCCGCCATAGGGTATGGCGTAGGTGTCGCCCTTGTAGCGGCGCTGGCTGATGAAGTCGCCATCCTTGTAGTAGCGGGAGAAGAAGGTGAGCAAGTGCGAGAACACGGCGTTCTCGTGCTCGCTGGCGCCGGTACTGTATTGGGCCAGTTTCTGGCGCAATTCCTGCACCTTAGGTACGGTGCCAGGATCAATGCCGTCGGCCTGATACTGGGCTTCCTTTTCCTTCAGTTCCCGAACCAATTGTTCGCGTTGCGCTTCGGTGCCACTGGCGAGCGCCTGATACACCTTCTCGGGCAGGCGGTTTTCCAGATAATCGTTGATCTCGCCGGCGCGGGCGTTGATGATGCGGTAGATGCCGAAGTCGAGTTCCGGCCGGTTGATCTGGAAAATCTCGCGCAGCTTGGCGACGAGGTCCTGGAATTTCGGGTTCTGCTTGTGGGTCATGGCTTGCATCGATTCTCAGAATTTTGATTTCGTTTAGATCACCTGCCAGCGCGCGCTGAACAGGGTTTCGTGGGTCGTTCTTTCTTGCATGCGCTTCTGCAACGACTCGATCAGCTCGTCCCGCTTGGCGATGATTTCGTCTTCCACATCAAAGATTTCCTGCCTCTGGCGGCGCTGCTTTCGCTCCAATTCGGAAATTTCGCGCTGGATGCTTTCCTGCTCCTGCAGTGTGGTGGCCTTGCGGGCATCACGCTTGAGCTGCGCAATGCGCGCCTTGGTGTTTTTCAGGGCCTCTTCGGCGGCCATCAGCTTGTCGTCGGCCCAGCGTTCGAGCTTTTCACGTTCTTCATTGAATAGGCGCCGGTTGGCCTCAAGGACGCCTGAGATGGTCGCCGCCACCGCCTGCTGGCTGTTGGACAGAAGCGCCTGAGGTACAGGATCGTTTATGGGTTCCGGTTTCCCTGCGGCAGGCAAGGCCATCAGTTTTTCGCAGGTTTCCTGGTCCAGCACCTGGCCATCATCTGTAATGCCCGAGAAGAGCAGGGCTTCGGTAGTCTCTGCTGCGGTGACCTCCAGCCGTACCAAAGTCAGCCAACCAGACTTTCCGCGAAGCTGTTCGGCGACAGAGACGCGGGCGCCGTGCTTGCTGTAGTCCAGCTTCAACGCGGCGACAGGGGTAGGGGTGTTCAGGCAGGCATCGATGCACCACTCTCCCAGTGGGTGACTGAGTCGGTAGGCATGGGCCAGCATGTCCGGTTGCTCCGCACCGCGAAGGAGCTGGTAACGTCCTGGGGCAACGCCCTGCGGTGGTCTGGTGAGGGAGAAGGCGTAGGAGCGGTCATCAAAGCGGGCGCGACCGTCCAAGGCAAAGCGTGTGACACACCAGAACCAGCGCCCGAGCTTGTCAAGCCGAGCTTCCGCATCCTGGAGGCGTAGCTTGAGGCGATCATGCACGTCTTCGTCGAAGTTTTCGAGCAGTTGGGCTTGGGTGTCCCTGATGCGGTTGGCAATGACCTCTTCCAGCTCGGCCTGCAAGGCATTGAAGGCGGCTTCGATTTCTTCAGGCTGGCGGCAGGTGTCATAGATCTGCAGGATGCGCTTTTCGAAGTCGATCCCGCTTTCAATGCGGCCGAGCACTTCGTCACTGGCGCCGAATACACCGGAAAACAGGTTGAACTTCTCCGTGAGCAGCTCCAGCACGCGCTGGTCGGCCTGGTTGCGCGTGTTGAGGAAGTTGATGACGACCACATCGAAGCGTTGCCCGTAGCGGTGGCAGCGGCCAATGCGCTGCTCGACGCGCTGCGGGTTCCACGGCAGGTCATAGTTGATGATGAGGGCGCAGAACTGCAGGTTGACGCCTTCGGCAGCCGCCTCGGTCGCGATCATGATGTCGGCGCCGGTGCCGTCATCCTTGCGGAAGTGGTCGATGAGCGCGGTGCGGCGGTCCACCTGCGGCGAGCCGGTGACGCGGTCGGTGCCTTTATGCTCTTCCAGCCAGCGCCGGTAGATGGCGGTGGCGTCTTCGTGGCTGTTGGTGCCGCTGAACAGCACCAGCTTGCCGGCATAGCCATTGGCGGACAGGAAGCGATACAGATATTCCTGCGTGCGCTTGGACTCCGTGAAGATGATGGCTTTGCGCGGCGCGCCAAGCTCGGCCATCTTGCCAAAGCCCAGGGTCAGCGCTTTCAGCAGGGCCTGCGCCTTGGTGTCGGTCTGCAGGGCGCGGGCAGCGTCGATGAAGGATGTCAGCTCGGCGATTTCTGCGGTGATGGCGGCGCGGACGGCGGCGGGGTCTGGCTCAGAATCAGGCGCATCTCGATCGGAGCCGGCTGGCGCGGATCGTTCCACTTCTTCGTCGGTCTCGTTCGCTTCCTCTTCCAGGTAGTCCTGTTCCAGGTCTTCCTCGACGATAAGCTGTTCCAGCAGCTGCCTGCCGTCGTTATCGGCAAAGCTGCCTGCAAGCATGCTTTGCAACCGATCCCGGATGGTGGCCAAGGTGGCGGCAACGGCGTGAGGGCTGGAGGCCAACAGTTTGCGCAAGATGAGCGCGGTGAAATGGCGCTGTCGCCGGGGCAACGCGTAAGAGTTGTCCTTCTGGAGAAAGGCCGAAATGCGCTCGTACAGCGCCTGCTCCTCGTCGGTGGGGTTGAACGGCTGGGTGAGTGCCTTGCGTTCCGTGTACTTGATGTACTCCAGCACGTCGCGCCGCAGCGTGCGTTTGGTAAAGCCGGCGATGCGGGCGCGCAGCTCGTCTAGGCTGCCGGCGCTGTTCATGAACTGCTTGCGGAAGGCGGTCTCGTCGCCGAACAGGTGCTCGTCGATGAGCGTTGCAAGGCCATACAGCTCCATCAGCGAGTTCTGCAGCGGGGTGGCTGTGAGCAGTAGCTTCTTGCGGCTCTGCAGCGCACGCCGCAGCGCTTGGCCGGTGCGGTTGCTCGCACGGTGGGCGTTGCGCAGCTTGTGAGCTTCATCAATGACCACCACGTCCCAGGGGATGCCGCGCAGTTCGGCCTCCAGCCGGGCGGCGAACTGGTAGGACATGATGATGACCGCCTTGCCGGCGTGGTACTGCAACGTGTCGAAGGTGCTGCCGGCAGATTGCCTGCGCAGGGCAACGGCGTCCAGAACGACTGTGGGAACCGCGAACTTGTCGTGCAGCTCCTGCGCCCATTGTTTCCGCAGACTGGCAGGACAGACGACCAGCAATCGTCGGCGGCGCTCGGCCCAGTACTGGCAGATGACCAGGGCGGCTTCGATGGTCTTGCCCAGACCCACCTCATCTGCCAGCAGGACGCCTTCCTGCAGGGGGTTTCGAAGCGCGAAAAGGGCTGCCTCGATCTGGTGCGGGTTCAGATCGACGCTAGCGTCGAATAGAGACCGGGATAGGCGATCTATGCCGTCGGCGGTGTGACGCCGGATCAGTTCGTGAGCATAGTACTTGGCCTGATGCGGAGTCAGGGTGGTGCTATCAGGCGACGCCACGAAGGACCTCCTTGTTCAGGAGCACGATTTGCTGGTCCACCGGGTTCCGGGTGGACGGGTCAAGGTCGAGCCCGAGACGCTTGAGCGTGTAGTAGAGCAGCGCCTTGCGGACGGTGACCCTGGCCTTGCCATCGCGCATGCCATAGTCCAGCGCGATGACCTTCTTCTGCGCGTCGGACAGGCCTGGGTGCGGGCCGATTTCTAGCGTTACCAAGGTGTGCCAGTCGGC
>Ga0065720_1004124_pt1 | contig 10149 bp, 7 predicted proteins | sample Thericmetagenome_FD_59107 | JGI IMG/M metagenome (GOLD analysis project Ga0065720, IMG submission 59107) | Thermophilic microbial communities from the Joint Bioenergy Institute, California, USA of rice/straw/compost enrichment - eDNA_2 v2... | ecosystem: Engineered > Solid waste > Grass >... | reverse complement strand
GGGCGTGTCCAGACCGGCCGCCTTGACGTCGAACCGCTCGACCAGCGACCGGGCCCAGGCCCGGTTCTGCCGGCCGCGCAGCATGCCGAAGCGCGACCGCTCGGGATTGCGGTACGTCTTGAGCAGCAGATTGTCGACGATGCCGAGGCTGCCCGCCATCCCGCTCTTCATCCGGTTCTCCGGCACATGGGAGATGCCGGATTCGATGGCCGTCCTGACCGACGCCTGCTTCCATTCTCTGCCGCAGACGCGGATCTTGCCGCCGCTCCACGGCCGGAGGCCCGCCAGCACTTCGGCGAGCTCCGACTGCCCGTTGCCCGCGACGCCCGCGATGCCGACGATTTCGCCTTCCCGGACCGTCAGGGTGAGGTCCCGGACCGCCGTTCGTCCCTGGCCGGCTTGCACCGTGAGCCCTTCGGCTTCGAGCAGCGGCTTGCCCGGCGCTCTCCACGCCGGTTTCATCGCGCCGGCGGGGGCTCTGCCGACCATGAGCTGCGCCAGTTCGCGCTCGTTCGTCTCATGCCGGTCGAGCGTCTTCAGCATCCGCCCCTTGCGCATGACGGAGATCCGGTCGGCGATCTCCATCACTTCCCTCAGCTTGTGCGTGGTCAGAATGACCGTCTTCCCCGCGGCGCGGAGCTGGCGGAGCGTCTCGAACAGCTGATCGGCCTCGCCCGGCGTCAGCACCGAGGTCGGCTCGTCGAGCAGGATGAGATCGGCGCCCCGGTAGAGCACCTTCACGATTTCGACCCGCTGCTGCTCGCCGACGGACAGCTGCCAGACCGGACGATCGACGGGAAACTTCAGTCCGAATTGCGCCGCGACCGCTTCGATCTCCTCCGTCTTGCGGCGCATCCACGACGCGCCGCGCCAGACGGAGGACTTCTCGCCGAGCACGATGTTTTCCGCGGCGGTCAGCGTATGCACGAGCCTGAACTGCTGGAACACCATGCCGATCCCGAGCGCCAGCGCGTCCTTCGGCGAGCGGATGCTCACCTTGCGGCCGCGGATCAGAATTTCGCCGCTGGTCGGCCGGTACACGCCGGACAGCATGCTCATCAACGTGCTCTTGCCCGCGCCGTTCTCGCCGAGGAGCGCGTGCACTTCGCCTTGCTTCGCCGCGAAATCGACGCCGTCGTTCGCGGTCAGCGAACCGAACTGCTTGCAGATGCCCCGCATTTCCACGGCATACGGTTCATTCATCCTGCGCACCTCCTCCTGCTTGTGCAAGGGGCGGGCGTCTGCCGCGCCCGCCTCCCCGTTTCGCCCGCTTATTGCGGAATTTTGCCTTCGATTCCCTTCAGGAACCAGTTCATCTCCAGAATCTCTTCCAGCGTCAGCACGCGGCCTTCCTCGACGCGGAGCGTCCCTTCCTGATCGACGAGCGGACCTTTGAACACATCGAACGCCCCGGCCAGAATCTGCTCCTTCGTCGACTCGACGAGCGCCTTCACGTCGTCCGGAATGCTCGGACCGAGCGGCGCCAGACCGACCATGCCGTCGCGCATCGAACCGGAGTACGGTTCGCTCGTCCAGGTGCCGTCCATGACTTCCTGCACGACCTGCGCGTAGTACGGACCCCAGTTCCACGTCGGATTCGTCAGGTACGCCTCCGGCGCGAAGCGCGTCATGTCGGAATCGTTGCCGCCCGCCAGCGCGCCGCGTTCGGCGGCCGCCTGGATCGTCGCCGGCGAATCCTGATAAGCGAGCAGCACGTCGGCGCCCAGATCCAGCAGGCTGATCGCGGCCTGCCGTTCGACCGTCGGATCGTACCAGGTGTTCGACCAGACGACATGGACGACGGCGTCCGGGTTCACGCTTTCGATGCCGAGCTTGAACGCGTTGATGTTGTAGATGACTTCCGGAATCGGGAACGCCCCGACATAGCCGATGATGTTGTTCTTCGTCATCTTCCCTGCGGCAATGCCCGTCAGATAGCTGGCTTCATAGTTCTTGCCGAAGTAGTTCGTCATGTTGTCCGCCGTCTTGTAGCCGCCGCAGTGCAGGAAGACGACTTCGGGATAGCGCTGCGCCACGGCCAGCGTTTGATCCATGTACCCGAAGCTGGTCGTGATGATGATGTCGTGGTTCTGCGCCAGCTCCTCGATGATCCGTTCGGCGTCGGCGCTCTCCGGCACGTTCTCGACAACCGTCGCCTTGATGCCGTGCACTTCTTCCATATATTTGCGGCCCTGATCGTGCTCGTACGTCCAGCCGCCGTCCCCCGGCGTGCCGATGTACACGAACGCGACCCGCGGCTTCTCCTTCGCTTCTTCGCCGGACGAATCGGCCGTTCCGCCGCCGGTTTCGCCGGCCGGCGCGCCCGTTGACGAGGAGCCGCCCGAATTTCCGCCCGATGCGCCGCTTCCGCCGCTGCCGCCGCCGCTTCCGCACGCCGCAAGGGCGATCAGAAGCGGGATGATCCACAACATTTTGGCCGTTCTGGATGCCGAAAGACGTTTCATATGGTTCCTCCCCCGTACATGCGATGATTACCCGCTGCAACGGTCGTGATGTATTTTCACTATAAGTTTGCGTCAGGGGCGCGTCAATTTACATGACATCGAATTGGCCTCGGGAATGAAAGCAGCCGGGAATGTTTGTGCATCGTGCACCCGCATGGGCATGCCAGATGACGCGGGCTTCTTCCAGCTGTTCGGGGGTGTCGAGATCGCGGCTTTCCAGCTCGGTCATTTCCACGAACGCGCCGCGCAGCGCGCCGGAGCGGATCAGCGCCCCCGCGCCGGCGTCCCCTTCGAGCCGCAGCAGCTCGCCGAACCGCCGCCGCGCCCAGAGCACCGGCGGCATGACCGCGCCGCGGAACCGTCCGGCCACGAAGTCGAGGTCCGGGCTCCGGGCGAAGACCGTTCGCCATTCGGCCAGCCTGCCCGCCGAGAGGAACGGCATGTCGGCGAGCGCGATCATGACCGCGTCGGGCGCCTCCCCCTCATGCCCGTCTTCCATGGCCGCCTGGACGCCGCGCCGGATCGAGCGGGAGATGCCGGCATCGGCGTCGGCGCAGACGCACGGCCGGACGCGGTGTCCGGCCGGCATCGATTCAAGCCATTTCAGATCGTCGTCCGGCCGCACGACGACGATCACCGGCGAGCATCCGGCGCCGGCAAGCGCCCGAATGGCCGCTGCGCCGAGGCGCATGCCGGGAGCCAGCTCAACCGCAGGTTTCGCACGCCCCAGCCGCGAGCCGCAGCCCGCCGCGAGGCAGATGGCCGGAATCCGCATCGTCCGCCGCCTCCTTCCCGAGCGACAGGCGCTGCGCCGAGCGGACGGCCACCAGTTCGGCCGCGATGCTGACGGCGATTTCGGCCGGCCCGACGGCGCCGATCGGCAAGCCGACCGGCGCGCGGACGCGCCCGTCCGCCGGCAGCCCTTCCAGCATCGCTGCGGCGCGCTTCCTGGAGCCGAGCGCGCCGATGTACGCCGGCTGCCGCGGCAGCACGGCCTCCAGCATGCCGCGGTCATGCCGCAGATGATGGCTGCAGAGCAGCACGTAGTCGCCGGCGCCGATGCCGAGCGCGTCCGCGAGCTCCCCGCCGCCCGGTCCGGCGGCGAACGATTCGGCCTGCGGGAATCGTTCGGGGCGGAGCAGCGGCTCCCGCCAGTCCGCCACCGTCACCCGGAAGCCGATCCGGGCCGCCGCGTCGCAGATCGGCGGCGCGTCGGCGCCCGCGCCGAACAGGATCAGGCGGGGGCGCGGCAGGAACACGGTGGCGGGCAGCGCGGCCGACGCCGCGTCGGGCGCGCCGGCATCAGCCGCGAGCGGGACGACCGCGTGCCGGATCGTCCCGCCGGCCGGCCGGCGCGTCAGGCGCACGGCTTCGCCCGCGCGGACGCGCGCCCATGCGGCGCGCAGCGAGCGGCGCAGCCCGCCCGCGACCGGCTCGAGCAGGACGGTGATGACGCCNCCGCAGCCGAGCTCGCTGCCCCAGATCGGATCCTCGTCCGGATGCAGATTGTACGTGATCAGCTCATATGCCGCCGGCCGGCCGGCCAGCCGCGCCGCCCGCTGCTGCAGGTCGTCTTCGAGGCAGCCGGGGCTGATGCAGCCCGTGCGCCGGCCGTCCGCGTGCAGCAGCATGGCCGCGCCCGCCTTGCGGTAAGCGTGGCCGGCGGCGGATGCGACCGTCGCCAGCGCGCCGCGGAACGACGGGTCGGCGGCCGCGCGGAGCAGCGCCCAATCGTCCATCGCCATCGCTCCTTCCCCAAAAAGCCTTAAGGCCCGGATGCTCAGATGCGGTCCATCAGCCGCGCAATGCATCGGTCCGCTTCGCGCAGCACCCTCGCCTTCTCAATCGTCTTTACTTCCTTGCCCGCCATCACGATCTCGCCGTCGATCATCACCGTGTCGACATCGCCGCGAGTCGCGGCGTACACGATGCGCGAATACGGGTCGGCGCAGGCGGACGGATAGACGTGGAAATCCTCGAGATCGAGGATCTGCAGATCGGCCCGTTTGCCCGGCTCGATGCTGCCGATGATGTCCTGCATGCCGAGCACTTCGGCGCCGCCCATCGTCGCCATGCGCAGCACCTGGCGCGCGTTCATGACCGTCGGACCGAGCCGCACTTTCTGGATGAACGCGGCGAGCCGCATCTCCTGGAACATGTCGAGATTGTTGTTGCACGGTGCGCCGTCGGCGCCGAAACCGACGGACACTCCCGCGCCGAGCAGCGACGGCACGTCCGCGATGCCCGACGCGAGCTTCAGGTTCGAGCCCGGACAGTGCGTCACCTTGACGCCCCGCTCGCGGATGATCCGCTTCTCCTCTTCATCGAGCCAGATCGCGTGCGCCAGAATCAGATTCGGCCGCGCCAGGCCGATCGCGTCGAGGTAGACGACGTTGCGCATCCCCCGCTCGGCCTCGACGATCGCGATCTCTTCGCGGTTCTCCGCCGCGTGCGTGTGCACCGGGACGCGGTATTGTTCGGACAAGTCGCGCACGGCGGTCAGCAGTTCTTCGGTGCAGGAGACGACGAATCGCGGAGAGAACGCGTAGCGGATGCGTCCCCCGGCCGCGCCGTTCCACTTCTCGAGCAGCCGGACGCTCTCGTCGAGCGATTCTGCCGTCTTCTCCAGCAGCGCGGGCGGCACCTGGTCACCGTGGTCCATCATCGCTTTCCCGGACACGGCGCGGATGCCGCTTTCGCGGATCGCTTCGAACGCGGAGTCCGCGTGGTGCACCGTCTCCATGTCGAGGATCGTCGTCGTGCCGCTCCGGATCAGCTCTCCGGCGCCGAGCAGCGCGGAATAATAGACCGATTCCGCGTCATGCGCCGCTTCGAGCGGCCAGATCCGCTTCCGGAGCCAATCCATCAGCTCCAGATCATCGGCGCAGCCCCTGAACAGCGTCTGGCACAAATGGATGTGCGTCTGCACAAAGCCGGGCAGCAGCACCCTGCCCCCGGCTTCGATGACCCGGCCGCCGTCCGCTTCCTGCCTGCCGCCGACGGCCGTGATGGTATTGCCTTCAATCTTCACATCGCCTTGCACGATTTCGTCCGCGGCGTTCATCGTCACAATGAGCGCGTTGCGGATCACGGTCGTCGTCATGGCGCATGACCTCCTTCTATCGCTCCATCGCCGATCCCGCCGTCCGCGGATCGGCCGAGCCGAGGCGCCGCCGGAACAGGAACGCCAGCTTGAGCCGCAGCAGATCATCCGTTTTCTTGAAGTCGATGTCCAGCAGCTCGCTCAGCTTCTCGATGCGGTAAGCGGCCGTGTTGCGATGGATGTACAGCCGCTTCGCCGTCTCGCCGAGCTGCCCGTCGCATTCCAGATAGGTCTCGAGCGTCCGCAGCATCTCGGCGGTGTAGTCGGCATCCTTGCTCTGCAGCCCGCCGAGCAGCCGGCCGCAGAACGCGCGCATCCGATTCGCGTCCACCTGCTCGAACAGAATCGCAAGATCGATCGTCTCGTAGTTCACGACGGAAGCGGCGATCTGCCAGGCGTCCGCCGTTCGCTGCGCGTCAAGGCATTCGGCGAAGGCGGCGCGAAGATCGGACGCGCGCTGCTTGCGCGCGCTGCAGCAGGCGCGAGGCTTGCCCTGGCCGCTCGGCCACGCGGCCAGACAGTCGGCGAGCACCGTCTCGAGCGGGCCGTCCCGGTCTTCCGGGTCGTCCCGGAACACGGACAGCAGCCCTTCCTCGAGCACGACGTGCACGCCGTCGAACGGCTCCAGCCCGGCATAATGCTGCAGTTCTCGCTTCAGCTGCTGCAGCCGGTCGACGCGCAGAGGCGCGATCGCCGGCCCCGGAATGTCGGTCAGCGCGCAGCGGTACGGCCGGCTGAGCAGATCGATCTCCCAGCGGTCGATGGATTCCTCCAGCTTCTCGAGCGAGAGGCCGTGCTTCAGATGGCGCTTGATGAGCAGCCCGACATCGCGGCGGACCGTCCATTCGACATAATCTTCGATCTTGAAGTCCTTATGAAATCCGATGAGCTCGGCGGCCTGCAGGTACAAGTTCTCTTCCACCGGCGACAGCACGGGGCTCCGGTAGAAGAACAGCACGAAGCCCGTGCATTGCGACTGTTTCATGAGCGGCACCCGGAACGCCTGGCCGCCGGCCGTCCGAACCCGCTGGGCGAGCGGCTTCCACGGCCACAGCTCGACGAGTTCCGAATTCGCGCGGTCCGTGCCGTTGAACACCACCTGCCCGCGCGAGCCGATCACCGCGATCGGGCAGCCGATCACCTCCATGACGGATTCGAACAGCTGCCGGATATGGCCGGACTGCAGCGCGAACCGCATCAGCCGGACCTGTTTGTCCAGCACGGTCTGCAATTCGACGGTGCTTCGCTTGAGCTCTTCACGGAACAGGGCGTTCATCTGGTCGGAGAAGGTAAAGGGATAAGGCAGTTCGATGAGCGGAAATCCGAGGTCGTCCGCAGCCGCGATCATTTCCTCCGGGATGGCGCTCCAGAACCGGCCGAGCTTGATGCCCAGACCGGCCGAACCGCGCTGGTCGAGCTTGCGCACCAGATCGGCGGCTTCACCCGGACGGTCCTTGAACAGGTAGGCGGTCGTAAAGATCATTTCGCCTTCCTTGATCCAGTCCGAAATGTCCGGAGCGTCCATGACGTTGACCGCCTTGACAATGCGGTTTTTACCGGCGTTTCCCGCCACCAGACGCGCCTCGGTCAACGGATAGACGGACAAGGCCTGTTCGACGGTCATGTACATGGATGTCACCTCGCAAACCTGCGGAATGTTTATGTCATTATATATAACATGATATTGCAGAACAAGGCCGTTGTGCAATATCTATGTCATATTAAATTACATAAACATTTTTTTCCTTCGGATCCCGCCTCACCATGCCCGCCGTTCCCGGTCGCCCTGCCGCATCCTCAATACATCATCGGCAGCCGGTGCGGCGCCCCGGCCGTCGCCCGATCATGCGCCGTTGATGCCGGCAACGCGCAGCGCATGCCGGACGGTTGCCGCGGCCGAATCGATCACCGGGATGCCCAGCTTTCGCTCCGCCTCGGCCGCCGGATGCGCGCCGCGCATGTTCGTGCAGACGACGGCGACGCCGTCCGCGCCGGGCAAGGCGGCCGCTTCCCCGATCAGCCGGCCGATCTCTTCTTCGCCGACATTCGCGAACGCCCGGTTGACGGAGAGGCCGCAGCCGACCGCACCCGCGCAGCGGATTCCGATCCCTTCGAAGACGGCGGCGATCCGCTCGTTCACATCGTCCGTGTACGGCGTGACGATCGCCAGACGCCGGATTCCGCTTGCGCGCACGGCATCCAGAACGGCCAGCGTCGACGTCGTCGCGGGGATTCCCGTGCCGCGCTCGATCGCCTCGCACAGCCGCCGGTCGTGCCCGATGCCGAGCCAGCTGCCCGCCGTGCCGTTCCAGACGATCTGCCCGACGCCGGCGTCGGCCAGCAGCGAAGCGGCTTCGAGCATCGGCTGAGCCGCGAACTGCGCGTCCGAGGCCGGCGACAGCGCGATCTCCGTCACGCGCACCCGCGCATAATGGACGCTGACCCCGGGGACGCCGTGCAGCAGCCGGTTCGTGACGGGTTCCGCAACCGTATTGGACGACGGGATGAGCATGCCGATCCGCACGGTATCCACGCCATTCCCTCCCTTACGGATCATACAGCACGAAATCGGCCATGATGCCGCAGCCGGGCACCCACAGGCCGCCGCCGATTTCGACGGCCGTCACCGCCGGCTTGTGCGAATCGGCGAACGTCTCGCGCCACGCTTCCATCGCGCCGGCGTACAGGTTCAGGTCCGTGAAATAGAGCGTCGCCTTGACGATCCGGCGGACGTCGGCGCCGGCCGCCGCGCAGATCCGCCGCGCCTTCTCGAGGATGTAAGCCATCTGCTTCTTCCCCGCCAGGCCGAAGTACGGCAGACCGGGAGTGAGCGACGCCTCCTTCGCCAGCCCGACGGCGGGGTCGGTCGCCATCAGCCCGCTGAAAAAGATCAGGTCGTCCGCCCGCACCGCCGCCGGCTCCCGGCTCTTCGGCGTCCAGCCGCCCGTCACGGCCGACTTCAAATGCGCCGCCTCCGGCATGAGCAGATCCATCGCGATTTCGACGCGGCACCCCCGCGCCCCGATCTCGACGCGCGGCACGATCAACCGCGCCGGCGCCTTCCCGGGATCGGGGAACCAGCGCTGCCAGACGTCCTCCACGGCGGCGAAATCGTTCGGATCCGCGAGGTACACCCATGCCTTCACCGCATGGTCCAGGCTCGTGCCCGCCGCTTCCGCGACGTTCGCCAGCCGCTTGAGAATATAGTCCGTCTGGCGCGCCGCCGGCTCGTCGCCCCAGAACAGGCGGCTCGTGCGGGCTTCCGGCGCCAGCGCGTGCACTTCGCCTTCATAGCCGGGCTGGCCCCAATTCCCGATCCAGTCGGTCGCGATGTCGCCGGACAAGAACAGCCAGTGCCCGACCCGCACGCCTTCCGCATGGCCGGCCGCCGGCTTCGGCAGCCCGGGCGCCGAGACCGGCTCGGGCCGCTCGCCGGACGCCGCAAGCCGCGCGGTGAAATCAGCCTCCACCAGCGCGCCTTCCACGAGCAGCCGGCGCACGCCGATGCCGGTCGACGGCGGGCTGAGCTTGCGGAAGTACCGGTTCTTCGTCTCCACGTACCGCCGGTTGTTCACCGTCAAATCGCCGGTCCGGTAGTCCGGCGACGCCATGCCCGCGAGATACCATTGATTGACCCGCACGATCTGTTCGGGCGAGGCGCCGGCCGCCTCCGTGATCGCCGCCACGCGCCGGTACAGGTATGCGGCCTGCTTGCCCATCGCGCTCTCATAGTAGGGAAAATGGCCCGGAACGGCCGCCTCCTCCGCCAGCCCGCTCACCAGATCCGACGCCGACTGCCCGGAATAGAACAGCCAGTCGCCGGCCCGGACGGCCGGGCTGTACGGGATGTCGGGACGCGGCATCCCGTCGGGCCAGATTTCCGTGATGGCGCCTTTCGCAATCGCGCTTCTGTTCAATGCCGTCACCGCCCTTCCAGAAATTCGCGGATCAGCCGGATCGTCGTCTCCGGCTCCCGCTTGTGCAGTTCATGCCCCGCCTCCGGCAAATACCGGATGTCGACNGACGGATTGAGCGCCTCCAGCTCGCGCGCNTCGGCCGGACCGATGAACGGCGCGCCGCCGCAGGCGACCAGNCGGGCGGGAACGCGGAGCAGCCGGTACCAGACGTGGAACGGCTCTTCGTTCATCGCGAGGTACGACTGCTCGATCGCCTCCNGCGCGCATGCCTTAAGCTCCCGCGCCTTCGCTTCCGGATCGATCCCGATGGCGGCGTAATGCGCGCGGAACGCTTCCAGATCGCCGGCGTCGAGCATCGCCTTGGGAACCGTGAAGCGGGCAAGCGGCAGCGGAAACGGCGGCCGCCCCGGACCCGACAGCGGCGGATCGATCATCATGACCCGGCCGGTCAGCTCCGGGTAAGCGGCCGCGAACGCCGCCGCGATGCGGGCCCCCATCGAATGCCCGATCAGCGCCGGTTTGCCGCCGCCGGGCAGCGCGTTCCACAGCGCGAGCAGATCGGCGATGTAATCCCGCATCGCGTAGCCGGAAGCCGGCTTGCCCGAGCGGCCGCGGCCGCGCAGGTCGAGGGCGATGTACCGCCGGTGCCGCGGCAGCGCCGCCA
>Ga0065720_1004833_pt1 | contig 10155 bp, 12 predicted proteins | sample Thericmetagenome_FD_59107 | JGI IMG/M metagenome (GOLD analysis project Ga0065720, IMG submission 59107) | Thermophilic microbial communities from the Joint Bioenergy Institute, California, USA of rice/straw/compost enrichment - eDNA_2 v2... | ecosystem: Engineered > Solid waste > Grass >... | reverse complement strand
AAATTCAAAAGCAGCGAATTGAAGAGCAGATTCGACAGGTACGTTCCATGCTGGGCCGGCGCGGGGGGCGAGTCACGTCGGAGTCTCCAGTTCTGCCGATGAAGGCCCCCAGAAAGCGGCAATTGAGCGAGGCAGCAAGGAAGCGCATCGCAGCAGCGCAGAAGCGGCGCTGGGCTGAGTACCGGAAGCAGGGTGGACAAGGAAAGGAAAGCTAGGAAGGGCTATGCCGGACCGAGCTGGATATCCCACTGGAACTGCTGGATAATTGCGTCCACTGGTCCGGATCCTGCCACTGTTCCGTGAAGGAAGAAAACAGCGCGCGTTGCAACCGCCCGCGCAAAGGCAACGTCATGTGTAACAATCAGCTTTGCCTGCGGAAGAGCACGCAATAGCTGTACTAACTCGCGTTGTCCCGGAGGATCGAGAAAGGTCGTCGGCTCATCCAGCACCAGAATCTCGGGGTCCATCGCAAGGACGCCGGCGATGGCGGCGCGGCGCTTTTCTCCCGCGCTGAGATGATAAGGAGCCTTGTCCCTCGCATCGCTCATCGCGACCTTCTTCATTGCCGCGAGCGCCCGCTGTTCAGCCTCTTCCGGCCCTAATCCGCTGTTTCTTGGGCCAAACGCGACATCTTCAAGTACGGTCGGCATGAATAATTGCTCATCAGGATCCTGAAATACGATTCCGATCTTACGTCTCACTTCCGCCAGATTTTCGCGAACGACCGGCTTGCCGCAAACCAGGAGAGAACCCTCCCCTTGTAAGAGGCCGTTCAGGTGCAGCACAAACGTGGTTTTTCCAGATCCGTTCGCACCGAAAATCGCAACTGTCTCCCCGGGGAACAAGTCAAAATCCACGGCGTCGAGAGCAAGGGTGCCGTCCGGGTACCGATAGCGCAACTGACGGGCCTGGATGAGAGGCTTCATCGCATGGCACCGGTCCGGATGATCACAGCAATGCCGAGCGTCAACAGCACAAGAAGCCCGTCCGACAGCCTGAGCCGCTCAGCGGCAAGGATCGGGATGTGACGCTCAAAACCGCGCGCAATCATCGCCCTGTGAATTCCTTCCGCCCGGTGATACGAGCGGGCAAAGAGCGTAGCCACTGCTCCTGCCGCTACCCGGAAACCGGCACGCTGAAAACCCCGGGAAATCGCAGCCGTTCGCATATGCTGCGCCTCCCGGGAAACTACAAAGAGGTAGCGATAAAGATACTGAATCACCAACACGAGCATCGCAGGGAAACCCAGCCTCTCAAGTCCGCGCAGTAAGTGGGGAAGCGGTGTTGTACTCACCAACAGCAGAACGAACGATGCGGAGATGTAACTTTTGATAAGGAGAGCGGAAGCCTGATAAGCATCGCCGGTCACGTAAACGATGACGGCGAAAGTGAGAGAAAACGGAAGGACAGCCAGGGAACGGGTAAATACCCCCACAAGCGGGAGCCGGGCCAGACTCGCGCTGGCAACGGCCAGAGCTCCAAAACCAGCACCAGTACGCCAAATCCCAGCCGTTGGAGCCGTTCCGACCGCGATCAGCACAATGAGCAGGGAGAGAATCTTAGCCCTCGCATCAAGACGATGAATCGCACTTTGACCGCGGCTCCACCGGTCAATCGTCGCATGATGCAACTGTTAACTCCTGCGATTTACAATTCCTTTTGCCAGCAGACGGCATAACCCAAACATCAGGGCCAGTCCGATGAGACCCGCCGCCGCCTTGCGGAGCCACTCGGAAGAAACACCCTCCAGCTCGTAGTCTGCCACCGGGGTCGGGAGCAGCGCGTATTGCCGCTCCGCAATGCCGATGGCCTCCGACAGGTGCTCCAGCCCGTCAGGGGCTCCGGAGGCAAAGAGAACGCCTACTCCCGCCAGGACAACAGAACAGGCGGCTAATGCCCGGACTGCCGGCGCCGCGGTCGCCGGCTTCTGAATCCACAAGGGGTTAATCGATTCAATGCCCTTCACAACGGCAAGTGTGATGAACCCCTCGATGAGTGCGGAAATCAGAAACAGCGCAAAGGACAGACTCAGGACAGAGGAGGACATGGACACGCCGGAGATCAGCAACTCCGAAACGGCCAGTGACGCGGAAACAAGAACAGAAAGGGTTCCGGCGGCTACAATCGCCGCGCTTCGGAAACGTCCCCCGCCCCACAATTGATATGGCAGCCATCCAGCGGGCACGCCGGCAAGCGCCATGTTCATGATGTTGGCGCCCAGGGCCAAAATTCCGCCATCCTGGAAGACCAGCGCCTGCACGACCAGAATCGCCGTCATTACGACGATCGCCGCCTTGGGGCCCAGGGCAATCGCGAGAAGGGCTCCGCCGACCAGGTGTCCGCTGGTGCCGGCGCCAACGGGGAAGTTGATCATCTGCGCGGCGAACACGAACGCTCCCATGACGCCGAGGAGCGGGACACGAGATTCTTCGAGCTTGCTCCCCGCACGCCGGGCAACATAGCCAACTGCCGACAAACTTGCGACGTCGAGAGCCACCCACACAGGAGTGGACAAGAACCCATCCGGGATGTGCATCGGACGTCACCACGGTAGCACGAATTGACAAATAGTGCCACTCCCGGCAGGCGGCATTTACGCCGCCCGTACTCGATATAATTGCATTCGCATGGGTGAACTTGCCCGCATCGGCGTAGCGATTGATGCAGACTTGCTTCGCAAGTTTGACGAACTGATTACGGCACGTGGCTACAATAACCGGTCGGAAGCATTCCGCGACCTGATTCGGGATGAACTGGTCCGCAAGGCCTGGGAAGGGCCGGACACGCAAGTCGTCGGCACAGTCACGCTTGTTTACAATCATCACGTGCGGCAGCTCAGCGACAAACTCGTCGACATGCAGCACGATTCCTACGAGAACATTCTGTCGACGCTCCACGTGCACCTGGACCACGACAACTGCCTCGAAGTACTCGTGGTTCGCGGGAAGGCATCGAATGTTCAGCGGCTCGCTGACGCTCTGATCAGCACCAAGGGCGTAAAGCACGGCAGATTGACCATCACCGCGGCAGGGACTGAGCTGTGATTATCGGCACCGGGGTTGATCTTGCGGAAGTGGACCGCATTGAGCGCGCGATCAAGCGTTACGGGAGACGTTTTCTCGAACGCGTTTATACTCCACAGGAGATCGCCTATGTGGAGAGCAGAGCAAATCGCTACGAGCGCTATGCCGCGCGGTTTGCGGCCAAGGAAGCCGGCATGAAGGCGATCGGAACAGGGTGGCGGTTCGGCATCGGGTGGCAGGACTTTGAAGTCGTGAATGCGCCGGGCGGCCGCCCGACGCTGCGCTTTCACGGAAGAGCGGCGGAGTTCGCGTCCAAGCTCGGTGTCCGCTCCATTTCCCTCTCCCTGACACATACAGCGGCGCAAGCGCTCGCGTACGTCATTCTGGAAACGTAGTTACTCCCATTCGATGGTGCCGGGCGGCTTGTGGGTGAGGTCGTACAGGACGGTGCAAACGCCGGGTACTCGCAGCAGATCCTCACACATGCGATCGAGCAGCGCCTGCGGCATTGGCACAGACTGAGCTGTCATCCCATCCACGGAGTGGACAGGCCGCAGCACTACGGAGTCCGGAGCGGTCTCCGTCCCCAGAGGAATCAGAACAACCGGAAACTGCCAGACCTCGCGGTCAAACCCGCTCTCGCGACAAAGCCTTCGGACAATGTCATCCGCGCGGCGTAACCGTTCCAGCCTGTCGTCGCTCAGGTCGGTACAGAAGACCCGGAACCCGCCCAAATCCTTCGCTCTCGGCTGCACCACTACTCGGTTGAAGTCGGCCGAGGCATTGATGAGCCGCGTGGCTCTCGAATAGTCCTCCTCCCAGCCACGCGACGCATCGAGCAGCAGGATCGGGCGGTACGTCCTGGAATCGCCCTGGACTCCAACCGAATGGACCGGTACGATCCAGCCGTCGTCCACCCGTTGCAATGCTGCCGGCTGCTGGGAGCAGAGGCAGCGAATGGCCAAACCTGGGCCAGGAAAGGGATGGCGCTCGAGAAACTCGGCGGGAATACCAAGCTCGCGGCCAATCTCGCGGACTTCGTCTTTGTAAAAGAGACTCAGCGGCTCAATAATGCGGTTGGACTCGATCAGGCGCTGGATTCCTGCCACGCGGTTATGGTGCGTCTTAATCAGATCCGCCTTGGCAGATCCGCCGGACTCGATCGTGTCGGGGTAAATCGTGCCCTGCCCCAGAATCCAATGGCCGTCCAGGAAGTGCTCGGTCTGGAGGATCTCATCCTGCACCTCGACGAACTTCTCGCCAATGATGTTCCGCTTCCGCTCGGGTTCGTGCACCCCGGACAAGGCGCTGAGGAAGCGTTCCCGCGCATCCTCCACGGAAAAGTTCGTCGCTCCAAGCGAAGCAAACAACTGACGCACATACGGCGTCTCCCCTTCGCGCATCAGACCCGTATCGACGTAGAGACCGCGCACCCGCTCCGGCCCGAGAGCCCTCAGGCAAAGGGTATAGGCAACCGTAGAATCTACGCCGCCGCTTACGAAGAAGAAGACGTTCCGGCCGCCGGCAACCTCGCGAATCTGATCCTCGATAAGAGAGATGCGATGCTTGGGATTCCAGTCGTGCTGGCAGCCGCTGATTCCGAAAAGGAAATTCGTAAGGATCTCCCGGCCGCACTCGGTGTGTACGACTTCGGGATGAAACTGAACGCCGTAGAGCCTGCGTTCCGGATCTGCGATAGCAGCCGTTCCGCACGTCTCTGTGCTGGCAAGCAGGCGAAAGCCATCCGGAAGAGCGCCCACAGTATCCCGGTGGCTCATCCAGATCTTCTGCGGATGGTCAACCCCGCGAAAAAGCGGACTTTGCTCTCTGACTTCGAGATAGGCCAGGCCGTACTCACCGCGGTCTCCCTTGGTCACGGTGCCGCCCAGCAGATGAGCCATCAATTGCTGGCCATAGCAGATGCCGAGAACGGCAGCGCCGGTGGAAAAAATGGCCGGGTCAACGGTTGGACTTCCCGGCTCGTAGACGCTGCAGGGTCCACCCGAAATAACGATCGCTTTACGGCCGGAGAGCTCGGCTGCGGGCGTCTCGCTTGGGCGGATTTCCGCGTAGACTCCCAGTTCGCGAATCTTACGGGTGATCAGGTGGCAATACTGGCCGCCCGTGTCGAGAACAGTTACCTGGGGCTCTGGAGTAGGGCTCGCACCGGCGGCGCGAGCCGCGTTCGAAACAATCGATGTCGTGCTCAATGAGTCTCAGACTTGCTGTTGTTCACGCGCTGCACAATCATCTTCTTCGCGTTTTCCAACAGACTCTTCGCTTTCGGCAGGGATTCAATCGCCTTCGCGACCATGGGATCGGTCTCAATGGTCAGGCGCCGCGATTCTTCGATGCTGAACGCCGTGGTGTAGACTTCCAGACGCAGCCGGCGCTTCACCCAGTCATGGTTCTCAGCAAATTCGGCTTCCGTGAACCGGATGCCCGAATCCAGCAGATACTTGTGGAACTCGTTCATGATCTGGGTATCCGGCTCCCAATTCTTGGGTAGCTTGGCATCCGTCTTACCAAAATACTTGGCGGTGAAGTTGAAGAAGGCGTATTTCCTGAGCAGCTCGGTTTGGAAGCGGTTCAGCTTCTCCTGCTCAAACTTTTCATCAGGCGCGATACCGCCGCCGCCATAGACGGTGCGGCCGCTGTCCGTCAACTTCACGTCGTCCGGATTCTTCGTTTCCAGATCCTTGCGGAAGTAGTAATCGTAGAAGGAGCGGTTCTGGTAATCACGCTGGATCAGGCGTCCGCTCGGCGTGTAATACTTAGCGGTGGTCAGCGCAAGCCCGGTATTCTCGCCAAGCGGGTAGACCGTCTGCACCAAACCCTTTCCGAACGTGTTCTCTCCAAGGATCCATGCGCGGTCGTGATCCTGAAGCGCGCCGGAAACGATCTCAGCCGCCGAAGCGGAATAGCGATTCACGAGGACGACGATCGGATAGTCGTGGCCGTTGCTGCCGTGGCGCGCCACGTACGGACGCTCCGCGGACGAACGTCCCCGGTGGGACACGATCGTCTGATTCCGCTGGAGGAAGCGGTCTGCAACCAGAACGCCTTCGTTCAGCAAGCCGCCCGGATTGTTCCGGAGATCGAGAATAAGACCCTTTATATTATCTTCGCCCAGCCTCTTCAGGTTCTCCTCTACCTCGCGGCTCGTGTTCTCATTAAAGCTATCAATGGCAAGGTAGGCGATGCCGGGCTTGAGCCAGAAGGCATCCGGGACACTCTTGCGCTCAATCTCGTCTCGAATGATGTTGAATTTCAGAGGCTGGTCGTGCCCTTCACGGCCTACGACCACCTGTACCGCCGTGCCGCGGGGCCCCTTCAGAAGATCGGCCACCTCCGTGGTGGTCAGACCGTCCGTACGCTTGTCGTTTACCTCGAGGATGGTATCGCCGGGGCGAATGCCTGCCTTATAAGCTGGCGATCCGGGGAAAGGAGCGATGACAATCGTCTTCCCGTCCCGCTCGGACACGGTCATGCCGACCCCATAGTAGTGGCCGCGCTGCTCTTCGCGTAACACGCGGAAGTCCCGGGGATCAAAGAAACTGGAATGCGGGTCAAGGGTTCGCAGCATGCCTGGGATTGCGCCCTTGTAGACCGCCTTGTCGGGGTTGACTTTGTCTGCGAAGTTGTTTTCCACCAGCTCGTAGACCGAGGTGAACATTCGAATGTTCGCGCTCAGGTCATCCTGATTGCCGGCGGCTGCCGCCACCCCCACGACTCCTGGCCCGTAGATCCCTCCCAGCACAGCAAACGCCCCAACAACGGCGGGAACAAAGAGGGTAGAGCGCCAGCTCATGGCCATACGTAACCTCCCCAGGATGTCATTTCAGTATACCAGGAACCAGGAATCAGTTGAGACACCAGCTCCTTACCCATTGGACGCACCCGGCGGACGTAAGGGTGCGGGAGTTTTTCAGACGGCTCTGGACTTCCGGCCGGCGGCGGCGCCTTCGGCCTTGGCCGGCTTTCTCCCAGGAACAGCACTTTGCAGGCGGCGCACCTGGTCGCTCACACACACGAGAAACATGGGCTGCCTGGCGTTCTTCAAAATATCAATGATCCGAGTATGCCGGTCTTCCAGGTAGATCGTTCTGCCGTCTGTCAAAAGGTGGAGGTCGGATTCACTCTGCAGGACTTCGCTCAGGCGGCGGCCGACTTCACGCTGCAGGAAGCGCAAAACGCGGCGAATCTTCTGCAAGGAAAAACCCTTGCGCCGCAGCTCCGCAATCACGGTGATCTCGATCACCTCTGCGGGCAGGTAGACCCGCTTGTGGCCTTCGTGTCTGGGCGAGACAACTTTCCGCTCATCCCACCACTGCAGTTGTCGAAGGCTAACTCCTGCCAGGCGAGAGACTTCGCTGCTGGTATAAGTACGTTCAGTCGGTTCAGTTTCAGGTCGGTTCTTTTTTGTTTTGAACATGCGCAGCCGCTTCCGTTCTCGGCAGATACTCGCCTTTCAGAATTGTACTTGAGGCCGGAGGGCTGTCAATAAAAATATTCCCGATTTCGCCGGGGACCTGCGCAGAAGGTGGTTTCTCCTTCCATTTCAATCACTTACTGAGATCCTACCCGCCCCCGACAAAATGAACAATCTCGATGGATGCGCCGTCCTCCAGCGCCGTCGTCTCCCAGTCGGGCTGGCGCACGATCCGGCCATTCATTTCCACAGCAACTCGCGACGGGTCAAGTTCGAGAGAATACAGGAGATCCAGCAAAGACTGACCCTCCGCCGCCGTACGCTTGCCGCCGTTCACGACAATTTCGATCGTTCTTGTTTTATCTTGTTGCATTCCAAGGACTCTTGGCAGTGGTGCGGTTTGACACCCTCTTACGCCCCTCATTATATTGGAACTTAACAACCAGTTCGCCTGCGGACCTCGATGCCAACGACATACACCGATTTGTATTTTCCTGTAGTGCTACAGGTAGTGCTTGCGGCGGTGATCGCAGCCGGGATGATCGGGACATCCTACATCCTTGGTAAGAAAGTGAGAAACGCCGCAAAAGACACGCCGTATGAATGCGGCATTAACCCGACCGGAAGCGCCAGGGAACGTTTCAGCGTCAAGTTCTATCTCGTCGCGATGCTGTTCATCGTGTTCGACATAGAAGCAATCTTTCTCTATCCGTGGGCTGTCGTATTCCGCGAACTACGGTTGTTCGCCTTCGTGGAAATGCTGCTGTTTATAGCGTTCGTCCTCGGAGGCTTTTTCTATATATGGAAAAGGGGCGTACTGAACTGGGCACAAGACACAAGCGAACCGGAACTGGAACACCTCGATACCGCCGATCCCTTCGTGAAGCCCGAAGTGGCCGCCCAACAGTAAGGAATCAATGCTCTCCGAACAATTGAAGGATTCCGCGACCGCATCGGCGATCGCCGCATGGGACGCCTCCGTGATCGAGGAGGCAAAGTTCGCGCTCGGCGAAACGACCCTGGTCGTCGCTGCGGATAAGATCGTCGCACTGTGCCGTTTCCTGAAAGAGGACCAGAAATTCATCCGGCTGAGCGGGCTGACAGCGGTGGACTGGTACCCGATGGAGCCCCGGTTTGAAGTCGTCTACCTGCTCCACTCGCTCGAGCGCAACGAGCGGCTCCGTCTGAAGTGCCGGGTGGGCGGAGAGAATCCGGAAATCGATTCGGTCACCGGCGTATGGCGCTCGGCAAACTGGTATGAGCGCGAAGTCTTCGATCTTTTCGGGGTTAAGTTCCGCAATCACCCCAATCTCAAACGGATCATGCTGCCGGATTACTGGGAGGGGCACCCGTTGCGAAAGGACTTCCCGGTGCATGGCCACAAGTACAGCTATCAGAACGAATAGGAACCCGTCATGAGCGATACGGTTACACCACCACCGGTTACAGCGGAAACCGAGGCCTCGGCGGAGCGAAGCACCAGACGGCGGATGACGCTAAACATGGGGCCCCAGCACCCCTCCACACACGGCGTTCTCCGCGTGCTTCTCGAACTGGACGGGGAAACGATCGTCCGGGCAGAGCCCGATATCGGCTATTTGCATACCGGTATCGAAAAACAATGCGAGTCGAAGACCTGGCAGCAAGCTGTCACTCTGACGGACCGCGTTGATTACCTGTCGAACCTCTCCAACAACCTCTGCTACGCACTCGCCGTCGAAAAACTGCTCCAGCTGGAGATTCCGCCCCGCGCGCAGTGGATGCGCGTCCTGCTGGTGGAACTGACCCGTATCAACAGCCACCTCGTGTGGCTTGGCACCCATGCCCTCGACCTGGGCGCGATGAGCGTCTTTTTCTATTGCTTCCGGGAACGGGAAGACATTCTTCGCCTGTTCGAGATGTTCTCCGGGCAGCGGATGATGACCAGCTATATCCGGCCGGGCGGTCTTGCGCTGGAGCCGCCGCGCGGCTGGGACAAGGCGGTCCGCCGATTCATCGATGCGTTCCCAAGCAAAGTCGATCAGTATGAAAGCCTCCTCAACCGCAACCCGATCTTCCTGGAAAGGACAAAGGGTGTCGGAATTCTCCCTCTTGAGGATCTCCTCGATTTGGGCGTAACGGGCCCGATGATCCGGGCGGCCGGAATGCCCTGGGACATCCGCAAAAGCGAGCCCTACTCAAGTTACGAAAAGTTCGACTTTTCGGTTCCAACAAGAACTGAAAACGATGTCTATGCCCGTTTCCAGGTGCGGGTCGAGGAGATGCGGCAGAGCGCGAGGATCGTAAAGCAAGCGCTCGAAGGTATGCCCGAGGGTCCATGGAAGGCGGACGCGCCTGGGATCTTGCTCCCTGAGCGGGAGAAGATGAAGACCCAGATGGAGGCCCTGATCTACCACTTCAAGATCGTTACCGAGGGCTATAGCGTGCCGGCTGGCGAAGCGTATCAGTGCGTTGAAGCCCCTCGCGGCGAGATTGGCTACTACGTGGTGAGCGACGGAACAAGCCGTCCCTATCGTGTGTTTATGCGGACACCCAGCTACGGCAATCTTCAGGCCCTGCCGGACATGATCCAAGGACAGTTGATTGCCGACACGATTGCCGCCATGGGAAGCATGGACTTTGTGCTTGGAGACGTAGACCGGTAAAGACAATGACGTTTTCTCCGAAACTTGAAGAGAAGTTCGCAGCGCTGCTGACGCA
>Ga0065720_1021578_pt1 | contig 10156 bp, 3 predicted proteins | sample Thericmetagenome_FD_59107 | JGI IMG/M metagenome (GOLD analysis project Ga0065720, IMG submission 59107) | Thermophilic microbial communities from the Joint Bioenergy Institute, California, USA of rice/straw/compost enrichment - eDNA_2 v2... | ecosystem: Engineered > Solid waste > Grass >... | reverse complement strand
GCCACAGTGGCGTCGATGCGTCAAGCGTGTTGCGAAGCCCCTGCTGACAATAAAGATGTCCTTCTCACGGGCTTGCTATTGGAGCTACTGATTTGTTTCCGAATGTCGTGCGTGCGGTCGGTTGAAGCGTTATGGCTTCGTGAACTCAGGACGCGAAGTATGCGGTCTTTAAATGCGAGTTAATCACTCTAAAGAATCATAAGGCCGATTTCAGCTACTCTCGCCTGCTGCTGTTAGTCGACTTGACAGTTGATGCAAAAAGGGTCTCTAGGGGAACGTTTGGCTCGGCTGCTGTCGGAGATAAGCTAATTGTGCGAGATCGATGATGGTCCCAATTGTAGTACGGATTATCGGATCCTTATGGGGTACAAGAATTGAGAGAGCTCTTAATAGCCACGGTAATAGTTTATTCAAATCTTAATCTTTTGTCTAGTGGTCACACTCTCTCTAATCGCTTTAATGATCTTAAGGCCTCTGCTACTCTAAAGGCCGGTACTAGTGCATCCTCCTCTTGGTTGCTTGCTACATCTGCGCAAAGAGCTAGTACTACTTAGAATTGGTCGTTGGCGAAACAGTTGGGACACTGTCCTTTCTACTTTACCACCATCCGTTAGGAAACAAATTTTGCCCAAACTAGCCTCATCTTTCCTGCCAAAGTTCGGGCGAGGAGGAGTTGTCCCACTTCTGGGTTGGTCTTCTTAGGATCCAGCCCGGCCCTGTGATAACTGCAGTTTGTTCCTCTGATACAAATCCTCAGCTCTTTTGACTCAACGCTGATAACCCCAATTCTGACGAACATCATGAGCCTTGTTATCATAGCTTAAATGGCCGTCACATGGTTTGAATGTTCGCTCTCTTCATGCACATCTCCTGCCACAAATTTCCCATCGCGCGTTTAGCAAAGTTTCACAACCCGATTAAGAGCTTCAAACAGAACGACAGCCTGATTAAATAGGTGAATCCAAGAACATATAGCGCCCCTCTTTCTTGATCCATCGTCAAGGTAGTTTCCACCCCATTCTCGGTTGGGTTGTAATCCTCATCCGATCAAGATACATCTCGAACTCAACTACTCTTCTTAAAGTCTTATCTTTATTTGTTTTTACTATTAGGAAGTCGAAGTCCCATGATCGGCTCTGATATACAGAGGATTTTGCCTTTGGCTCGTGCTGGAGCTGCTAATCGAAGAGCCTCTGCAGAAGTCGGGATGAGTGATTTCTCGACTAGCACATATTTATGCGCATGGAATGCAGCACAAGCAAGGAAAAGTGGGTGTTCGGAGGAGCACAGATGACGACGATGTCCAGGGCAGGATCCGAGAGAAAAGGATCAAGATTTTTGCGGCGTGCAAGCTTTGTGTGGTCAATAGGCGCCGAGTCGGACGGGGCCTTGGGACGACGTTGGAGGATCGAGTTTGTAAGAATCAGTATTGGCAGAAGTCAGCAGAACGAAAGGTCATGTATAATCATCAGGATAGCTGTGGGTGACAACTACAGACCTCCGAGTACGGAGGTATCTGGTTAATATTGATTGAGGCTCTCAGGGTATGTAGTTACTCTGAGCGTAAGAGAAAAAGAAAAAGAAGAACAAGCTAATTGGATGCGCATATGACCTCAGGTCAGGCGCCCGGCGATGAATGATGTGGAAAATAAATTCAGCAAAAAGCCTACATGATGGTCCGAGTTGAATCCTTAAGGCATGGTTGGAAGACTTGAATCATTGAATGAGCAAATTAAACAATCGAACAGCAAGGTAAGTAAACTTACCCATATCCTATAATTCCTACGTTAAACTGCTTGTGACTTGTCATTGTACTCTGATAGTCCAAGTAATGCTTTGGTGAAAGCTGAGTAATTCTTGAAAGATCACGTTGACGCCCAAGCAATGTAATACGTCGAAATAAAATCCAGCTCCCACGGTGTGCACAATTGCACTTCGTCATGGGAACGTATACATTTTTTTATTTTGCCCTTGATATGGGGGTTAGGACTCCTCACTAACAGTTTCACTGCCCATGGCAACGAGGGTTCTGGCTAACCCTGTTTACTTTTGTCCCTGGAACCCCTGAACAAATACGGACTCTCTGGGCTGTATATGTCCAACAACTAAGAGGATGATTTGAGTAGAGCTTTTCAATGCTCTTAAGCATTAGTTTATAGCAAGGAGAAAAGTAATTCTTTAGTCTGCTTATCTAACTTTAGTCATGCCATGGTATCAGGTGCCTGCTAGCGGAAAGTAACCAGAAATGTCAAGTGTTAAGGGAGTAGGATGGCGGGCGACCTGAGGTATTTTGATGTTTCTGCGACTTATAAGGAGGATCTGATTTTCCATCAAGCTTTTATGTTAAGTATCAGTACATGGAGAGAGTGAGAGGAAAAGCATGAAAGGATCCCACAAGATGTTGGTCCAAAAACTTGGTGGCATGTGATATTCGTACTAAAATGATGAAGACATGAGCAGATGGCAAGACGGTAGGCCTCACGCTTTTCAGAATGGAGTTGAGGAGTTGGGCCCAAAGTCATAAGCACATAAAATTTTGGGCTGCACTGTTTGGTGGTGAGCTTTGGGAGTGGCGTTTCCTTGGTCCTTGATAGCAATACAGAGCCTCACACAATATAATATGTGGTCGACTGCGGCCAGCAGTTGTTGGTTGACAACTGTTTCTATTGCTGACTGAGGAAGTCCTTATCGTAGTTCTGGAAATGGATATATACATATTGATACTCGAGGATTGTTGGTATTATCATCGACCAAGTTCAGGATTATCGCCAAGGGCAGAGGTCGACTGTCAGCGGTTCTTGGCAGCGACAATCTTTCCTTGTCTGTGATTGGTCCGTCTTCCAGGCCCCATTTGAGGCTTCCTCATTTGGTTTCCACTGCTCAGGGCACCTGCTGGTCCACATCTAAGCCGTCACAATTCGAGGCAACTTTGGTTAGCACTTGGTGGTAGCACACTGCTGATCATGACACCGGACCATTGATATTCTTTAGAAGTACCTTATCTTTTTATATATTAGGTGTATGTAGGTATTGCCTAGTCTTATCCGAGGAGGATTTGGGCTATAAGGGTATTACCCCTATCAAAGCTTATGCAACCTTGTTAGGCGATATACAGATCTATGGCTTCCCGCTAAGATGGTACGATGCAGACAGAACTACTGAGATGGGTTCAAGAGGTACCAGGCCGCTGGCCTTGAGAGACAGGGGTTCTCACGCAATTGGAATGATAGCTGCAGTCACCAGTTGATTAGACAACTGTTTGTATTGCTGACTGGAGAACTTCGGCCAGATGGCCCTACCTAGAATCTGTCTACATCTTATATACCTTTGTGGCTTCTTATCCTTGGCATTGAGGAATGCTCCCTGATTTTGATTGGTCGCGACGCCCTTTGCTCTAATTGGTTAGAGAGCACGGACCCACTCCTCCAGCTCGAGCCCTTGTTGGTTACAACATAAGGTGACTAGATGCCTATCTAGCTAGTTAATTAAGCTAGTTTTGGCTCCTTCGTGAAATTGCATGTAAGGTAAGGGAGGATCAACTGGCTGAAGTAGTCAACACCAGGGCTGTAGTTGGAGAGACGCCTCCTGTTAAAAGCTGTTGCTCATTCTCAGCCTACCAATCTCGTCAGGGCCTCCGTACTTTGTGACCATGCTGTACTATTATAGTGCCTGACGCGGTGTGTTACACCGATAACAGCTTGTCCCTCCATTGATACCAGTTCCACAATATCCAACGTATGTACCTGCGCGGTTCCACTAATGGCCCTGTCAGCCTCTTGTTGATTGGACACATCAATGTCCACACATCTCGTTTCGAGCTTAGTAGATGGTCCACTGTGGGTCCATAGAACGTCTCGGCAAGCGAGACCTGGCCGTGCTTGCCGGCGGCTGCCCCCTTTTCGCTCAGATTTTCCCTCCTGATCGTCATCCAGTGTGTTTCACTTTCCTCATCAAAGGGAGCAGTTGTGCTGTCTCAGTCTGTCGTTACCCATCTGTTCTCTTCGGACGCTCGTTTTGTCATCCCAGCGTGGATTGACATCTTCAATTTCGATCATAGTGCCTGCGTTGTCTTTCTTTTGTGCAACTTCCCAACAGCACCGTTTTTGTGTGACGGCGACAGTGGCTTTGCCATCACGTCTACCTCTTGCTCCAAGACCTCTAGAGTAATTCTTCACCGCAATTGGTTTCCTTCGCTTTAGACACCGAAGCACCTTCCATCAATTGCAAACAGACGGAATACCTGAACTTGGAGCACAATGCGTCTGACCAAGACGTCGCTGGTCGCAACCGGCCTGTTGCTGGGCCAGGCATCGGCTGAACTCCCGCCGATTATCATGAAGGCAAGATGATTGTACGAGCCAACACCATGGCCAATGTGCTGACTATGTTGTGTAGGGCACCAAGTTCTTCTATGAAAATGGCACACAGTTTTTCATCAAGGGCATCGCATATCAGCAGGAGTTCGGCGCAGCCGGCACCGGCGCATCCAAGAACACCAAATATGTCGACCCTCTCGCCAACCCGGCTGCCTGCAGACGCGACGTTCCGCTCCTGAAGGCTCTCAGGACGAACGCGATCCGGACGTACGCGATCGATCCTACAGCCGATCATGATGAGTGTATGAAGCTGCTCGATGAAGCAGGCATTTATGTCATAAGTGACTTGAGCGAGCCAACACTCTCCATCAACCGCGACGATCCCAGATGGGACGTTGATCTCTACAAGCGCTACACGGCTGTGGTCGACAGCCTCAGCAAATACAGCAATGTCATTGGTTTCTTCGCGGGTAATGAAGTGACCAACAACAACACGAACACCCAAGCGTCTGCATACGTCAAGGCCGCCGTGCGCGACACCAAGGCGTATATCAAGAAGAATGTCAATCGCTGGATGGGTGTCGGTTATGCTGCGAACGACGATCCAGATATTCGCGAGGACATCGCTCATTATTTCAACTGCGGTGATCAGGACGACGCCATTGATTTCTGGGGTTACAATATCTACTCGTGGTGTGGCAAGAGCTCGATGGAGAAGTCTGGTTATGACAAGCAGGTTGAATACTTCCGGAACTACTCCGTCCCTGTCTTTTTTGCCGAGTATGGCTGCAATTTGCCTAATGGCGCGGATGGTCGCATCTGGGACGAGACCGTCGCCCTCTATTCGGATGAGATGACAGATGTCATTTCGGGCGGTATCGTCTACATGTTTTTCCAGGAGGCCAACGACTACGGCTTGGTCACCCTCAAAGGTGACAAGGTTTCGACGATGAAGAATTACGATGCACTCAAGACAGTCATGGCTACTGTCAACCCCTCATCAACGTCGATGGATGCGTACACGCCCACCAACTCGCCAGCCGCCTGCCCGGAGATTTCTAAAAACTGGAAGGTAAAGGGCTCGGCACTTCCGCCAACTCCGGATGAGTCGCTCTGCGAGTGCATGTACGATCAGCTTTTGTGCGTCCCTGCTGAGGACCTCGACCCCGAGGATTATGGCGAGATCTTCGGTTACATCTGCGGCGAAACGCCCGAGGCTTGCGTCGGCATCAGCGGGAACGCTACCTCCGGCGTCTATGGCGCTTATTCTATGTGCTCTGCCAAGCAGCAGCTCGGTTACGTTCTTGATGCCTACTACAACGCTCAGAATCGTGCCCAGTATGCGTGTGATTTCAATGGCAAGGCTGTTACTCGTACGACCAGCGGCAAGGTTGATGCGTCGTGCAGTGCTGCTCTGGAGAGTGCCAGTGCTGCCAACAGCTATGCTGCCACGGCGACCAGTGAGCCTGATGCTGAGGAAAGCAGCAATGCCGCAATGCCTGGTCAGATGCCGCGGGCATTTTTTGCTCTCGGCGATCTCGTTGTGGGTGCCTATGTCCTGGTTGCTATGGCGGTTGGCGCCAGCATGGTGCTCTTGTAATTGGGGGAAGGCGCAGGACTGGTGGCTTTTCGAATTTCATTGTTTACAAGGACCACTTTAGGGTCAGACCTGTTAGTCTGTAATGACATTTTTGTAGGATAATCTGTCTTTTCAAATCACCCTAGGCCACACCGGTATTTGATCGTGATATTTGATATTTTGCCAATCAAAGCAGGCCTTCTCTTGAGAGTGATAATTGTGGAATTATGACATGGAGCGTCAGACCGGTCAAACTAGTTGTGTTTCCTGGACGCTGGGTTTAGGAGATTTGGGCATTTCTGTCTGCCTCAAAGACGTGGCATAACTCACTCGGCCCGCACCTCACAGTATGCAGCACTGTTGACGATGTGTAGATGTCTTGGCAACAGGGGGGCCTCTGAAAATTTCCTCGCTGCTTGGAATAGCTTCCGGAATAAGATTTATCTCATAAGAACAACACAAGAAGCCGCAGAAACGTTTGCCTTGCCGTCTCTACTCTCGCCAAATAACCACACCGGTCCGACACTGTGTGTCTACAGCCGCTCAATCCAGACATCAAGCAATTGCCGGATTTGGAACCAACAGTCATCCATCCTTCCGGAATGCCGTCGGTCAAAAATCCCAATGCCCCCTCGAAGAATCGCCTGGCTGCGCGTGCAGCAAAGCAACGCAAACAACGCCAAAAAGCCTCAGCAATGGGGCAGCTCACAAAGCATCATGGAATCATCAAGGCTGACACCTGTCGCGGCGCGCGCCCAGGGCTGCTGCCCACTAGCGGGCCAAACAAACCCATCAGCAAGAAGAAGCTGAGGAAGCTGGAACGGAAGATGGGGTATGCACTGAAGAGGAAGATGGAGAGGGAAGGGGAGGTGGAAATGAAGGGTGAGTTATTTCTCCGGGTCTTTCAACGTGAAGGGGAGAGTAGGGGGTTATGAAGTTGATGGGATGTGCGCTGATTCGTGGAATACAGATTTCGAGCTAAGAGGGGAAAATGCAGAGAAACAGCGAAAAGAAGAAGAGATGGAGATGGATGTGGAATAAACGATGCGAGTAAACATTAGAAAAGTACCACCAGAAGGAGCCGACATCGTGGCAAGATCGCTGCGCATCACTACGGGGAAGGAAGGTGAGGATACTTTACACAGTAGACAAGGAGTTTGGCATAAGGAAGCATGGTTTGGCGTTTGGTAATCAGATACATTTACTCATACCCTGGAGCAATATGACATGATTTATGACCGTTGAAGGGAGTTGGGGCTACTTCACTTAAGGTCTGTTAAGGGGGATGGTAGCAAAAATTATGAATTTTTGTCCACAACATATAATATCAGCGAAAACTCTTAGAGCAGTTAGGTACTATCACTCCAATATTATCGATGGAACAAGTGTCAATTGTATTGTCGTGCAAGATTCTCCACCAGTTCGCCATTTCCACGATTAAGCTTATCCACGCCCATACCTGCACACCCTCATCCTTCAACCCACCAGCTACCTAGATAAGGATTGACACAGCCGTCAATCCCGGGTCCAGCACCAAGTACGGCACGCTTCCCTTATCCATTGCAGTACTATTACGGTAAACGATCTTCTGTAGCTCTCTTAGTTCCTTGTACAGACGTTCGCTTGCCCGCTGCCTGACCAAAGCCTCATCCCTCTGCTGATTGGCCTCTTCCCCATGCCGTCTAAGAGCATCTCGACACATGCGCCATTCGCTTGCTGCATAGTTCAGCAGGCTTCTCTCCGGTTCAACTCGGAAGCTTAGCAACCATGGTACTTGGGCTGCTAGGAGCCACATGCGCTGTCGGTTGATGGGTAGGGCAGCAACGAGGTCTCGCTCGGTGTAATTGCGGAGTTGGTCGAGAGTCTGTGGGGGCCGGGAGCACAGCGCCGGCGGTTTAGCAGCAACGAACATGTGATAAAAGTTCTGAAGGTAATTGACGGCAGTGTGGAATGGCGAAGCTATGTGGATGCACATGGTGACTGCGTCGACAAGGGCGGTGAGCTCCCCAATTTCGGGGAACGTAGGGATAGAGGCGGCGGTACGAATCTCCGCAACCCAGGATTGAATGCATCCATCCTCTGCTACAGCTTTATCTGTTGGGTAGAAATGGGAGAGAACGGTGTGCACGTATGTCCGCAATGTGTTCCAGAAGGCGAGTATATCCTTGGCGTAAGGGTAGTTTTTATATCGAATGTCGGCATTAAGCGCATCCAGTGTGTTTGGGAATCCACGGCGGGCAAGGTCGTTGGGAATGTAGCTGCCGACGAAGTCATAGGTGTCGTAGGCGTGGTGAAGAAACTTATAACATTGATCAGGGGTGAGACCAACGAGATCTGCAATAACCTGGGGTACCAGAGTTGCGCGCGCCGCAGCATTCAGAGAGAGAGTCTTATACCAATGAGGATACAAAATGCGGTAGACCGGGTGGTCCATAGGCAATGTTCGGTTGGTAGCCACGATGATAGCCTCCTCAACAAAGTGAGAGAGGGTAAGATGTACAGCAAGTTCGTGACGCATCCAGTCCGTGACTTGGGCGCAAGTTTTGGCGTACCTCCAAGGCCAGTCCTCCTTTTCGTTGCGAGTTGAGTCGGACGGAGTCATCCTCTTATTGAAGATGGTAACTGAGTTCGCCATAGACCCCTTGTAGTCAATACAAATAGCTACAGGATGCAGCTTGCCATCCCTGTGCATTTGAAACAGACTCACCGAGCCGACGGCCCAATTTTCTCCTGAACCAGGTGGCTTATAGTGAAGGTCAGCTGTTGGATTCCCTGTACCTGCAGCTTCACGGAAGTAACTCCCATCCTGAATGAACAGTGACGATGGATCAGCTTTGTCAAGAGCGGTAATCCATTTCGTATAGTTGCCAGCTTTAGCAGCTTCCCTGAACTTAGCAATCCACTGTGGACTGGCCAAAGCAATCGTGGTTGGATTGGTCCCGGTAAACTGCTGCTCAGCAAAACGTCTATCACTGTACCAGTCATCCAACATGCCGATGTTCCCACCACCCATGATATCGGTTCCAATTTTGCGATGGTATTTGTTGTAGTCGACAACATCTTGGATGGTGATGCCCTTTTCAGGCTGTCCTCCAAAGGCTAAAGCCCGTGCTTTCTCAAACAACCAGTTCTTCGTACGGCCATGTATTCCATCTTCGTCAGGGGTTAGCCTTTTGAGAAGGATTTGGGTTTCTGCCAAACCAATCGGGTTGAAGATCCTGAGTAGGCTCACTCGCTCATCATCCGGGATGTACTTAAGATGAGGAGGATACTGTGCGATGGACCCGTCGGGGTTCTTCGGGTAAGAAGAGAACTGATACAGTTCACGCTGCTCTTCCAGGGTACGGTACTTTGGCAATGTCGGTTCAATGCCCAAAACATCGAATAAAGATGCAAATCTGAAGGGTGTAAGCAGATTGAATGTCAAGGGATCCATGAACGGAGACGCAGACTCACGTCTGTTCAATGCGAGAATATGCCTGCGTAAGGGCAAGTTGGGTACCCAAGTAACTTCCCTCCACAATCCGGGCCTCAGGTAGTTGCACGCGGGATGGGTTATGGGGATCGATAATGGCATAAAGCTTTGCACGCAAGAGCTCCATGTCGAACACCCCCGGGTCGAAGGATGTAAGTAGAGCGTCCCGGATGTCCTCGGGGGCAATGTCAGCGAAATACTCCTTTTCGTCTTTGTGTCGGAGAATCGACCGCATGGTAGGGAAGTTCGCAAGAAGCTTGCTTGGTGGTGTTGGCAGGTTTGGATCTAGTACGGCCTTATCTGAGAAGGACCGTATGGCTGTTCGCACTCTGTTGAGCCACGACATTTTGATGCCCAGCTACTGTCGAAGAATCGTTCTGCGCATTTGGACTGCCCGGGACTCAAACGACGTGTTTGAGGAGGGCTACTCACTATGTTGATTATAAAGGATCAAATGGCTGGAGTAAGTTGCACAACGCCGTCCATGAAAGCAACAGGTGTCAGTGCCTAAGCGCAGGCACTCTCTCAATCCTCGTCTACCACAAGACTTGTTTTCGTTATTCCTGACCGCGGCTAAAGCGAGAGTTCGGAGTGGCCGGCATGTCGTGTCTTGCGCCCTCGATGATGATGCTGCTGGAAGGCTGTGCTGCAGAACGCTGACCAAGAATTACTTGTGCTGACTGACAGGGGTAAGGTTTCTGAGTCGAGGTCATTGGACCGCGCAGACAAAGCCACCATGCGAACTGAGCTCGGCAAAGGCACGCTGAGGTTTTGTGCCCATCTGTT
>Ga0065720_1021573_pt1 | contig 10158 bp, 8 predicted proteins | sample Thericmetagenome_FD_59107 | JGI IMG/M metagenome (GOLD analysis project Ga0065720, IMG submission 59107) | Thermophilic microbial communities from the Joint Bioenergy Institute, California, USA of rice/straw/compost enrichment - eDNA_2 v2... | ecosystem: Engineered > Solid waste > Grass >... | reverse complement strand
ACTTAAACGTACTTCTATGAGTGTCTAGCATTGTGAGGTTATCAGGAATGAGTGGAGAGTTCATTCTTTTGAGAAAATATAATTTATAATTTTGGGATTCTAAAAATAGTCGAGATCGCAATGATGTGTTATTTACCTCAGCAACCTAACAAAATAGAAACCTTCTCAGTAGAGTCTCATGCATACAAGGCCAGGTCTAAGGAGTCTGCTATGGGCTTCTTGTATTAAAATCCTTATTTTGAAACAGAATCAATTTATGATCAAAAAAATTTCAAATTTCGGTAAAACCCAAAATTTAAAAATGCTTCTGATTCATATGCAAGAGCTGTGGCCTCAAGGTCATTTTTAGATAACCTCCTAACCTTAACTTGTACGCTTCTATGCACTTGACTTAAAATATTTGAATAAATGGAGATAGTCACAAGTCCTTTCTTTCCTTGGAAGTCACCAAAATTTCTTGCCTTCGAATTTAGAGGATGAAATAACAAACTCAGGTAGAGCTACAAAACAGAAATTAACCATTTTTTATTTAAATGCTGAACAATCATGAAACTAATCTATCTTAATAACATCTTAGAGAATCCAACTTAACCGACATATTCAATCAATTTTGTTTCGAGGTTGATACAGTAAATCCCGATATTCTCCCCGATTATTAAGTTAAATTTGTATCGGCTCAATCTAATATTAGAATCTTGACTAAAAATAAAATTGCTCATAGAATAATAATTAATAAATTAACTTTCATTACTGATATGGGTGTTAGAAAACCTATCATTACTTTATTCTCATTAGTACTGACAGTTTATTATCTCAGGTATGCTGATCTTGCTTCGACCGGAACTGGAGTCAACCTGCTTAGAGATCTTCAAGCCTCCCAAAATCCAGATGTGGTTCAGATTTGTGGTGACGTTGACCCTGAAAATATTGTTTCTCAGAAAGAGAGGGATCGTGCTGATGGATTTAGGAAATCTCTTACAAAAATTAGAGGAGGCGAATCTTTAAAGAAGTACATAGACGGTGGTGATGATTACAACGATTATTTTAAGGATTATCTTATTAAACTAATTCCCTATACAGCCGTCTGGATTGTTTTCTTTATTTTCTCTATCATCGGAGCCTGTGTTTATGCTTGCAATTGGTGCTGTATGTATGCTTGTTGCAAGAATTGCTGTAAGAAGAAATGCCAATGCTGCAAAGTTCCTAAGACCAAAAAGTGCTACATGTTTTACTTTGTTGGAGCGAAATTGTTTACAACTGCTATTATTGGTGCTAGTATAGCAGGTCTCGTGCTCTCTTCAAACGTTGGTTCCAGTACACAAAAAACAACCTGTGCAGTAGCAACTGCGATGGGAGACTTATTGGAAGGAACATCGGCAACAACATTGGATGGTGAGCCAATCGCTGCTTGGCTTGGAGTCAAAAAAGCTATTGAAAGAATTGATGAAATTTTAGCTGATCTCAATACAATTATAAATAATTTGGACACATTGACATACTCTGAAAACGATTTTGACACTAAAAAGGATGCTGTTATCGCTCAACTTAATGGTATGATTACTGTCTATGGTAGCACAACTGTGGACAGAGCAGACGCTTCTCAGGGGACTTACAAACCTGAATATATTAAAGTAATTCTTGTATTTAACCTCATTAAATAATAGAACCTTGGACCCATAAACGATGATGACAGCTACACTGGAATGATTCGTAAAGAAGTGGAAACCAAGAATGATGTTGTAAAACAAGCTGCTTCCAGCATTAAAGAAAGTGTTGATTATATTACAGATGATTCCAACGATATCCAGTCTTCAATTCAATCTGGAAGAGATGCTGCTGATGAAATTAGAGCGGCCTTGGATGACTTTCTTTCTTCTTTGTCGGATTCTAGTGACACTGTAAAATATTAGATTCGTCCTCTTAACGATTAGGTCAACTCAGTAGGAGACAAGCTTGGACTAGGACTAATGATTGTCTTCGTTGTGAATCTTGTCGTTTCAGTTCTTTCAATCGGTTCAATAATGCTTGTGAAATTTTGCAAAATGAAATTCTTTAGCAAAATTACTCATGTTACCTGCTGCCTGATGTCAATCTTCATGATCTTAGGATTCCTAGTGTCAGCTGTCACCTTCCCTGTGTCAATTGTACTTATGGAATCATGCGAAGTTCTCGATGCTGCTCTCAGTGAATCAACATATTTGCACACTGCTCTTGGATCTTTTAATGTTGAATCTGATGCAATTGATATTGTCGATACTTGTTTCTTTAAAGATGGCGAGCTTCTAGAACAGTTGGGTGTCAAAGAAGAATTAACCAAATTTGATACCATTTTCGACGAGCTTGAGAAAGCAAAGGAAGGCAACGTTTTTACTGAAACAGGAAATCTTCCCCGTTCATTTGTTATCCCTATTCAGATGGATTATGTAGAGGGAGTAAGAGACGGAAAGTATCTTGATAGTGAAGAGACTGCTATTGATTTAGCTAAATTAAATGGTCTAACTCATAAAGGATGTACTAGCATAAATGATCTTTGGGTCATTAACTCAATAAATTGCACAATTACTAAGTTTGTTAATGGAGATGGAGTCAATGGAAAGAAAGGTAATAATGTTTGTATTGGTTTGGATGAGTGGGGAAATTTGGATATCAGTGTTAGATACTCTGGACTTGCAAGCTGTCAGACAGAAGCGACATCAGCCATACCAATTGTTCAGGGATTCATGGCCCACAGAGATGAAATTGAGGATCTTTTTAATGGAATCGCAACTGACACCACCAATAGCTTGAAGAGCGTGAATGAAAAAAATGAGGAATATATGAACCTTGTTGAAGATATGAACGATAAGTTCCAGAAGGTTAATACCGATCTTAAAACAATCCAGAGTGCTTTCACTGATCCAGACACAGGTATTGTTAATAACGCCAACTGCAAATTCCTCAAAGTCTCTCTGAAAAGACTAACAGATACTATGTGTGTTTCATTTGTCTCGAGCTTGTATCAAACTACAATTTGCATCCTCATAGTATCTTTCTGCTCATTCTTTGGATCCTTCTTCGTCTTCTGTCTCGCTAAGAGATTAAATGTTAAAGACCAAAAAGATGATGAAGAAGAACAATATGCCAAGAATGGCAAGTAAATCGAATTGTATATTTGTATGATTCATAAGAATATGAAATGAAATTCTTTAATGAATCTACACTTTAAATCTTTCTCTAGGATCAAGTTTATCATAACTAAATTTATCTTCAAGTTATAAAATTCAAACTCATTCTATATCTGGAAGCAGAAATGGCAGCTAGTAAAAGTACATTGAGATATCACTTTTTATTTAAACTCAGAGGGTGGATGGAGCATGGATTCAGGATCCAGCAATGTTAAAATTGATCTTTCTCAGTAACAAATTGTTCAGTAATTTTTAATTTGAAGAAAAACAACCAAAAAACAAAATAACATCTGGGATCTTCAAGAGGAAGGTATAGGAAAACTTAATTCCCTTCATCAATCTAGAGGTCGTAGAAATACCTGACATAGAAGATGAAGCCTTTGAAAAAACAAAGAATAAAGTTATTGGAAGTCTTCCAGCTGCACTAACAAAAGTTCAAGACTTGACAGAATTGTACCAAAATGTCAAGCAAGTTTCTTTACCACCTTCCGTATAATCTTTCATTGAATAGACTAATATCTAGGAAGATGATATTGATTTGACTCCTCTTATAGCCACTTTGAGACCCCCTGATGAAGTTTGCTAATTGTTTGTTTTTGTTAATGTCTGTAGCTTGTTGAGAAGGATGAGCAATGGGAATTTGTCCAACTGAAGACAGAGATATATGAAATAGTAATATTTTTTATTCAATGTTAGACAATAGGTGAACAACTTTTATGCAGATATGGGAATGATTAAAGAGGTTAAAGACGGCGCATAGCCGTAGTTGGCTTAGGCAGCCTGGAGAATAATAAAATATCGCTAGTAAGATTTCTATGTGTTAACTTTATTCTATTCAAGACATTATTAACTATTGTATCATTGACTATCATGATCTCGAGTCGTCTTTGATTATTTTCTAAATTCTCATATCCAAAATTCTGGCTACTCAACATTTAGTTGTATGTCCTAATACATAGTTGTACTTGTTCAGAATAAAATCAATTTATTAAAGAAATCAGCTTGAAGTTATATACTTGAGAATGGTAAGCTTTCTTCCATTTTACTTAACATTTAGTCCCTGTTCTCAAGCTTTACAACAGGAGGAAACCTATTTGGAGGTTATATTGAACCAACATAATTCTAACTCATAGGTTATCAAAGCAATCAGTCTCATCAGAATGTTTCGGCAAGCAACAATTTGTTTGGAACACAGTCACAAAATCCTAGCCAACCTTCAACACAAGATCCATCTTATGAACTTCAAGGTTTCCTATTGATTATCAACTTAATGTGAAAGGGACTCTCAATCTTCGAAATTATGTTCCGAATGTCCGATATGATGGATATGTTATTTATAGTATCACTGCCACTTTGAAGGGGACATCACTTGATGAATTAAGAGCTAATGACTATTTTGCTTTCAAGAAAAATCGTGTTCCTGAACCTCTGAGAACTAGTATAATTGCAAACACTGAAAAAAATATGCACAAGGCAGGGATTGCCATACAAAGCATTGGACAGATGCAGTCAGATAAATCTACTCCTCAAATAAATGTTCAATTAGCCAGGCAGCAAACTGGCTCAAATCAACAAAACAATAGTATTCCTTTCTTTTTTCTGATTATAATTTTGTTAGTAACTGGTCTCTTCAATCTATTTGGCAATAATCCTCAGCCTAGTTCAAATACAGTGACCACGAATCAAACTAGCTTGTTTAATCTATCTCCGAACAATTCAGAGACTCAGAACACAAATCATACTCCAAGTCCTTTACTGAATCAAACTCAGCCACAATCAGGTAAGGCATTACTAGTTTTTGAATGAAATTATTATTAGTAAATCTTTTTACTGGAACTGTTGGGAATTTATTTGCAAACCAAGGTTTACTCACATCGCAAAGTACCTTTCCTACACAGACTCAATTTGCAAATAATAATCCAACTCTAAGTCAGGTCAATAATTCCAATACAACTTGGTCTAGCCTGTTTGGCGGATCCCAAAATCAACCAACTACGATTAATTCAAGCCAGAACACTGGGCAAGGATTATTTGGAAAAACAGTCACTACAACAGTCACCCAGCAAGGTTCGGGAGGACTATTTTCCAAGATTGGATCAGGAGCTACACTCACTTTTTTTGGTCAATCTCCACTTTCTCAAAGTCAAGCATCTGACTCTACCCAATCAACCACAGGAAATCCTAAACAAAACTCTGCTTCGGAAAAAACAGATAGTAATGGATCCCAAAATCAGACTAATATTATTTCAAGCCAGAACACTGGGCAAGGATTATTTGGAAAAACAGTCACTACAACAGTCACCCAGCAAGGTTCGGGAGGACTATTTTCTAAGATCGAATCCGGAGCGAAATCCACTCTTTTTGGTCAATCTCCACCTGCTCAAAGTCAAACATCTGACTCTACCCAATCAACTACGGGAAATCCAAAACAAAATTCTGCTTCAGAAAAAACAGGTATTATTCAGTGACTTATGGTATGTAACATCTTAGGTGAAGAGGAAAACAAGGAAAAACCATTGAACTCCCTTCCTGGTTCATTCTCACAGGAGTTGAATAAGATGATGTTTACATCAAGTCTCCTTGAATTATTTCACGAGCATAACTTGCAATTTCCAAAGTCCCTATTTGAGAACTCTGACTTTGTTTCAGAACTTTTCAGTTTCTTAAAGTCTTATGGAATAAATCCACCAGCATTATCAATTCCTAAATTCAAGATAACTAATAGTCAGTTTCCAATAAAAGATCATAAAGATTCTTCGAGAAGAGAAGATTTTGAAGAGAAAACCAATGGACCCCAGTAACCTAGGAACTTCTTTCTCGAAAATATAGCCTTCCATCACTTCTACTAAATCATATAAAATATTTTTATAGAGAGTTTGAATCATATCCATATTATTCTGCAGCAAAGAGGTTTACACTAAAAATCTTTTGTTCTAATTTAATGTTTGAAAAACTATTTCTTATCAGGATGGCAGGACCCTTAATTCCTAAATATAGGGAGATTAAAATCAAATTACACTACACCGTCCAAGAGTAAATGTGATTGCAGTTGATGTTATTGTTCAAACATTCGTTTTTCTACAGTAAAATTTCTTCTTCTTCAAAAAAAAAATGATCATTATGAATTGCTTCTTACTAAAGAGAAAATCAAGTGCATTTCTGTTTTTATTGCTTTAGCTATTGTAGTCTGATTTATCTTCTCCAATTTCTCAGCTCTTATTTCTCTCCTTGACAATATTTAGCTGATATTCAACTTAACATCGTATGTATTCTAACACTTAGAATCCGTTCATAGTAGATTCGCATCACCTTCCAAGATACAAGTACTTGTATCTCTACGTTTCTAAATATTTATCTCTCCCATGCCTAAATTTCCCAGAAAAATAGGAAGTCTACTAATTAAACTATTCAAACATGAGTTCTATTATGTTGTAATTGATAATCCTCTTTTCATTTTATCTGAATCTAATAATTATATAATCAATCAGAAATGAGTTTGTTTGGAAATTTCAAGACTGAGAACTCTCAAAATACGCTGAGTAGCCTCTTTCCTCAAAGTGGCTTGACCACAATGTCAAATACCACTTCACCTGGTATCGCATCTTTGTTTAGTAGTGAATCCAAGAATCCATCTCCATTAATCAGAAATGAAAAGACACCTCCTCTCCTCACAAATCAACCTGAAGGATCCTCAAAATTCACTAGCACTCAAGCAAGTCAAAATATCCAAGAAGAAAGTAAGGCGCAAGTCCTTCCACAAGATAAGCAAGTTTCCAAAGATCTTTATAACAAGAATGATGCCGTTAGTAACAATACTCAGCTTTCTGAGAATACAATTTCCCAGTCAGCAACTCACATTGAGAATAAGCCCCAAAATCAAGTCAGTGGAGGGTTTTACTATGAATTAAACAAAATGAGATTATTAGATGAGATTGTCAAAGCATTTGAAAGATGCAATGTAAGTTATCCAGAGAATTTACTTGATAATACCCTCTTCTCTGAGAAACTATTCCAATTTTTCAAAGCTTTTAATATTGAATTGCCAACTGAAAACATACCAAAACTGAGAGTTATTGAAGAAAGCCAAGTTAATAACATGAATACTTTCCATCATCCTAATCAAATTCCAAATCCTTACTTATGGGGTCCATCTTTTTATCCCCAATTTTGTCCATGCCCTCATGTTGCAAATCCTGGTCCCTTTCAGACTTTGAAGTCAAGCGAAATTTCTAAAACAGAAGAGAAAATCAGTTCGAATGAGCTAAAAAATAGATCATCCGAAACTCAGGATAGTAAAAATAGTGATGAGATTATTGGAAGCTTGAAGGTCACCAATGATGAAAAATCAGAAGCTCAGAAATCAGAACAAAATCTACTAAATGTGATCAAGAATTCAACCAAGGAGTCTATATCTCTTCAAAAATCTCAAAATCCTTTCGTTATCTCTTCCTCACAATCTGAAACACAGATTCCAAGTGAGTCACCTAAAAAACAATTGATTCATGAGACAACTGGAATCAAAGAAAATATCTTTACTGTGAACACTCAGAAAGAATCTACTACGACTGAGAATAAACCTTTGAATCCTTCAAATGATAGCGGTGTCGGAGGGTTGATGGGAGGAACTACTTCAACTCTATTTGGCAGTGCCACTCAAACTTCTAATGAGAAACCTACTACCCCTTTAACTGGAGGCTCGCTTGGATCTAATACTACCACTAATAATGCTTCAACAGGAGGATTATTTGGTGAATCAAATACTCTAAGTAGTGGAACAACAAATCAAGTACAATCTACTGGACTATTTGGACAAGGAGGAGGTCTTCTCGGAAACAATACCACTAATGGGTCAACTGGAGGCCTGTTTGGCAATACTGGAACATCTGGAGGTCTATTCGGAGCTGGTGGTCTGACCACTCCAGGAACTCAACCTTCCGGAGGTTTATTTGGAGGAGGTGGCTTAGCTAACCCAGGGACTCAACCTTCTGGAGGGCTGTTTGGAGGAGGTGGCTTGGCTAACTCAGGAGCTCAGCCCACTGGAGGACTCTTCGGAAGTACCCAAAATACAGGTGGACTATTCACAAGTACTCAAACTACAGGGGGTCTATTTGGAGGATCCAAACCTCTTGGTGGCGGGCTTTTTGGAGCAGGTACATCCGCATCATTGACGACCCAAAGCGGAGGAGGATTGCTTGGAAGTCAAAACAGTGGAGGTGGGCCATTCGAGAAAAATTCAAAACCAGCTGAACCAGAAAAAGGGCAAGCCACCGAGGGTAAGCCTTTCTTGAGTGAAGAAGAACTGCTTGAGCTGCTCAAAGCTGGAGATCACCCTCCAAGTATTGAGGAGAAATATGATGACGATGATGATATAACAGAGGTTAAAGACCTTATCAACTACAAATATGAGGATAACATTAAACTAGAAGTCACAACAACCCCTATAAATAAAGAGGCAGAGTCTCAAGATGTGTCTTTGCTAATAAGTATCCATACCAAGGAAATAAGCATTCCAAAGAATCAGCATAGACCAATGGATGTTGTGTTCCTTGTAGATACTAGTGGGAGCTTGAGGAATGGCCGTCTAGATTCAGTGAAAACCGCTCTTAAAAAGCTGTTGCCTGAATTTTCTGAGAATGATAGAATATCCATTGTAGGCTTCTCTGAGGAGGCTAAAAGATATTGCAGACTGACTAAGAATCAAAAAGTAGTTGAAGAAGCTATCGATAAACTTGAAGCAGAGGGAATAACCAATCTTGAAAGTGGTTTAATCCACTCCTTTGAAGTGTTATTACAAAGAAGAAAGGCTAACCCTGTAAGCTCCATAGTTATCATCTCTGATGGTCTTGACTTCAGTGGAAGAGATTTTTACGACACATATAAATATTACAGAGAAAAGATTCGAGATGGATTTTTAATTCAAACAATAGGAACTGGTGAAGACCATGACCCTCTTGTTTGTATCCCTGTTGCGGGAATGACGCATGGAGATTACTATCCTTGCCCTCAGTATGATGAGCTATACCCAGTTCTTTTAAAATCTGTGAACGACCTCAAATGCATTATTGGTAAATATCCTACAATTGAATTCAATCCACAAAGGCCCGATGGCAACGAGGAAGGTTTTGAAATTGAAATTTTAAACCAAATTGGAGGAGAACAATTATGGATGATCAAGGATGATGATAATAAACAACCCTGGACTAAAGGACAATATTTGATTGCTGGTAAAACATATGAATATGGTCTACAACTCAAAGTAAAGCCAAATGAAAGCTCTTTGAATGCCCCTACTCTTTGTATTGGAACAGCCACCTTTAAAATAAGTCCCTTTAATCCTTCATTACCAGAATTTCCCACTTTCGTATATGCTAAGTTAATTTTCGAAGATACAATTTTGTCCGAAGCGGAGAAGGAAAATGTTGCTAGAACAATTAAAAAGTCATTTGAAGATGATCTTATGGCAGCAGCCGAGCATGCCCTCGGATATAATTTCGTTGAAGGAAGGGATATCATTCAGAAAATCCAAGAAAAGATTAAAGAGCAAAAGCTACAAGACAGCAAAACTCTTTTATCTTTCAGTAAAGATCTGGAGGAACTATTACAAGGGTGGGATCATTTCAAGTTCTTTGAGAAGGCGAGATATGTACTGGGAAGACTTCTTCGCAAAGATTATATAGTTAGCTTTTAAGTAAAATGAGCTTTTATCCTTTACCAAATTTGCATGATTTTTGTTGAATATTAATGTTAAAACAGAATTGGTAATACACAATTCTACATTATTAATTTCGTGCCTCAACCAGAAAAGAAAAATAATATTTGAGTCGAAATGTAAGCTCAATCATTCAATGATTAACTCCAAACACCATCTGAGATCACTCGAATTTAGAATTTTGTCTTAACAAGCTTATGATGACAAAATACGCAATTTAACTTAATGAGTCAATGACGTATTAATTAATATATTCAAACTTAAATAGGCCTATTAACCCTAATA
>Ga0065720_1005284_pt1 | contig 10163 bp, 9 predicted proteins | sample Thericmetagenome_FD_59107 | JGI IMG/M metagenome (GOLD analysis project Ga0065720, IMG submission 59107) | Thermophilic microbial communities from the Joint Bioenergy Institute, California, USA of rice/straw/compost enrichment - eDNA_2 v2... | ecosystem: Engineered > Solid waste > Grass >... | reverse complement strand
CAGCGACCCGTACAGTTCGGTGATCCGGTCCGTCAGCTTGCGGAAGCCGGCGAACAGGACGCCGAATTCGTTGCGGTAATCGTTCGGCAAATCGTACTGCCGCATGCCGATCGAGAAACTGCCCATCGCGTTCAGCAGCAGACTGATCGGCCGGGTGTAAAATTTGGAGAACACGAGGGTGAACAGCAGGAGCAGGGCCGATCCCGCCACGCTGATGAGGGTGAGCAGCCGCGCCACCTGCACGCTGCCGGCGACAATCTCCGACCAGGGCGTCACTTCCAGCAGCACCCATCCCGTGTTCAGCATCTGGACCCAGACGACGAACTGGTCGTCCCGCTTGCCGTCGGAAGACAGCCTGATGCGTTTGCCACCGCCCGTTCCGTCCATATGTTGCAGGATCAAAACGATATGGTCGGCGGACAACCGATTGCCGACGCCGACCATCTGATTCCCGCGGCCGTCCAGCAGCACGCGTCCGGATCCTTCCCCGTTCGATTCGCCTCCCAGCATGATCGATTCCAGATGCGCGGGCTTCACGTGAATGAGCAGCCAGCCGAGGGGGTTGCCGCTTTTGGAGACGGCTTTGCGGGCGAAACTGACCACTTCCACATCGCCGCGGGGCGTCCCGATGCGGTGCGGCGCGATCCACGCCGCATCCGCGCTTTGCAGCTCGTCGGACCACGGCGCCCGCGTGATCGCTTCCGCGTCGAAGAAGCGGACGGCAAACGGGTTGTCGATCGGGTACGCCTTGCCTTCCACCAGATAATATTCAATGGAATCGATGGCCGGAGAACTGTAGGTCAGCTGCGCCAGATAGGTGCCGAGCGACTGGAAGAACGTGAACCGCTCGTACTCCGACACACGCACCTGCACATTTTCCGAACTTTCAATATGGCGGACCGCCGTCAGGGACAGCTGCTCGATATAGTCGATTTGCTGCATCAGCTGCCGGTTGATTTGATTCAGCACCGTTTGCTGATAGCGGGTCGCGTTTTCCGCCAATTTCTTCGCCGACAGCGTATAGCCGACATACACGACCACCGCCAGCACGGCGATCGAAATCGTCGCCACCGTCCCGAACAACAAGCGGTCGATTCGCTGAGACTTGAACAGGTTCACCCGACCTCATCCCTTGATGCCCGTGGTCGCAATTCCCTCCACGAAATATCGCTGCGCGGACAGAAAGACAACGACGGCCGGCACGATGGAAACCAGGGACATCGCCAGCAATTGCCCCCAGGCCGACGCGCTTTGCGTATCGATAAACATGCGCAGCGCCAACTGCACGGTATATTTATCGACAGAATTAATGTAAATCATTTGCCCGAAGAAATCGTCCCAATTCCACAGGAAACAGTAAATGAAGACGGTCACGAGCGCGGGCTTGGTCAGCGGCAGCACGATGCGCCAATAGATGCCGAACTGCGTGCAGCCGTCCATCTTCGCCGACTCGTCCAGCTCCCGCGGAATCCCCCGGATAAACTGCACGAGCAAATAAATGAAGAACGATCCGCCGATGCCGCCGGCCAGCGCGTGCGGCATATAGAACGGCCAATACGTGTTGACCCATCCGAACGTATGGAACAGGACGTATTGCGGCACGAGCGTGACCTGGCTCGGCAGCATCAGCGTGACCAGCACGATCGCAAACCAGAAGTTGCGGAGCGGAAAGTCGAGCCGGGCGAAGGCGTAGGCCACCAGGCTGGTGGACACCAGCGTCGTAAGCAGCACGCCGAGAATCAATTTGAACGTATTCAGATAGAAATGCGTAAAGCTGAACTTTGGAATCGCGAACCAGCCTTCGGTAAAGTTGGACCATTGGGGCACGGCCGGGAACAGGCTTGGCGAACCGAGCTCCGCCGTCGTTTTCAACGAAGCGCCGATCCACCAGACGACCGGATACAGCATCAACGCGCTGAAGGCGATCAACAGCAGATGGCTGCCGATATGGCGTCTCCTCCTGGCGGTCATTTCGCCTTCCTCCCTTCGTTTTCATAGAACACCCAGAATTTAGACGAAAGGAAGATGAGCGCGGTGGCGGCGGCAATGACGACCAGCATGATCCAGGCCAGTGCGGAAGCGTATCCCATTTGCAGCCGGCCGAACGCGCGGTCATACAAATAAAGCGTATACATATAGGTCGATTGCATCGGACCGCCTTCCGTAATGATGAACGCCTGGGTGAACATCTGGAACGAATTGATTGTCTGCAGCACGAGGTTAAACAGAATGATCGGCGACAGCAGCGGCAGCGTGATCATGAAAAATTGCCGCACCTTCCCCGCGCCGTCAACGGAAGAGGCCTCGTAGTAATCCCGCGGAATCTGCTTCAGTCCCGCCAGGAAAATGACCATCGACGAGCCGAATTGCCAGACGACGAGAATGACGAGCGTCCCGAGCGCCGTGCGCGGTTCGTTGACCCAGTTGAGCCCCTGGATCCCGAGCATGCCCAGGATTTCATTGATGAAGCCGTCCCTGCTCCAGATGCGCTGCCACAGCACGGCCACGGCCAGACTGGCGCCGATCAGCGACGGGAAATAAATGAACAGACGGTACAGACTCATGCCGCGCAATTCCTTGTTCAGGAGCATCGCGACGGCGAGCGCGAACATCAGTTTCAGCGGAACGGAGAATGCGACGAATAGAAGCGTGACCTGGAGCGACTTCTTGAATGTGCTGTCGTTGAAGAGGATGCGGGAAAAGTTGGACGAGCCGACCCAGTTGGCCTTCTCCAGCAGGGAGTAATCGGTAAACGCGTAATAGACCGACATGATCATCGGTCCCAGCGTCAATGCGAAGAAACCGATCAGCCACGGTGACAGAAACGCGTAACCGACGAACGGATGCTCCCAGCGTCTGAAATATTGCCTGATTGCACGATGTTTCACGGGGGCTTCAACGGCCGGTGTGCTCAATAAAATGCCTCCTTCCTCGATTCAATCCGATTCGATCTGATTCGAATTCTAGCATCCGGACCGGAGGCGAAAGAATGCGAACGATGAACAATCTCTTTCAAAAATTCACCGACATTCGGCGATTCCTTGACGCCCGAAGGCTGAAGGTGTACACATCTGTACCTAATGGGTAAAGAGAAGAAGGCATTCTCAAGAATGCCTTCTTCTCTTTATGTGCGGCGTGACCAGCTTTTCAGACGGTATCGCCAAGAGAGTTTGAGGATTTCGGGAATGCGAGCAGTTCTCTGTCCGGCCCCTTTTTTGATCCGATCAACAGTTGCACGAGAATCATCGCTGTACAGATAACGGCAAGTCCGACGAAAGCGAAAACAAAGCTGTCGGTCATGTCTTGTATCCATCCGACCAAAATCGGCCCGAGTGCCCCAATTACGTATCCCACTGATTGTGTCATGGCGGACCATGAGCTGGCATCTTGTGCGTTCGAGGTTTCTTCAATCGGCAGCATCAACGCTATAGGGAAGAGACCGCCATTGCCAATGCCGAGCAGGATCGCAGCAATCCATGGTGAACCGGAGAAGATGATCAGCAGTATCCCGGCTAAATTGAACAAAGCGCACGCAACCATCCATAGAAGTCGATTGGAAAAACGGTTAACCAGCATCGGAATCAAGAACGTTGCCGGAATTTGAACCAATGTGCAAAGTGTAAGCATATTGCCGGCGTAAAGCTTGCTGTACCCCATGTTTGAGACGGCTGGCGGAAGCCATGCTGTAATGGAGTAGAACATGATGGCCATCATTCCGAAAAATAATGTCAAAAGCCATGCCCTGCTATTTCTCCAGGGCAGCCGCCCCGTGTCATTCAGAGAAGAGATTTGAACATGCTTCGGCTCCGAACGTCTGAGTACAAACCACCACCAGGCCGGCAAAGCGATAACGGCAAATATTGCCCAAAGCCCCAATGCTGATCGCCAGGAGCCGTTAAAAGCGTTCTGGAAGGGAACGGATAGTCCTGCGCTTAGGGCTGCTCCAATCACCATTGCGACGGAATAGACGCCGATCATTGAAGCGACCTGACCGGGAAAATAACGTTTGACGAATCCGGACAAAAGCGGGCCGGCAGCTGCAATACCGATGCCAGCGATAAGTGATGTAATCAGCAGGAATGCATAAGAAGGCGTAAACCATCGGATCAAAGTGGCTCCTCCCACGAGCACTAGAGCGAACGCCAAGATCCGTTCGATGCCATGACGAATTCCCAACTTGACAGCTATCGGGGAGAAGAGTCCCATACAAAGAACCGGTATAGAGGTGAGGAGACTGGCAGAGGACGCGCTCATACCGAGATCGTTCCGTATCGTCTCCAAAAGCGGCGCAATTGAGGAAATCACCGGCCTCAAGTTTAAAGACGCCAAAAATAGGGCTATGGCCAAAAGTGTTGAACGTTTCATTACTCTCTCTCCTTAGAGTCTGATTCGCTTGGTTCCTTCTTAGAGCATAAGGTTTTCATGGTTGCCAAGTTTAAAGCATAAAGTTTGATTGATCAATATAATCATTTCTATTAAAATAATAGAAATAATAAATGATTAAACAGAGATGGGGCAATTATGGATCTGAGGCAATTGGAATACTTCGCCGCTGTTTGCGAGGAACTGCATTTTACCAAAGCGGCGGAGAAATTGGGGATGTCGCAACCGACGCTCAGTCACCAGATACGTTTGTTGGAAAATGAACTTGGGACGCCGTTGTTTGATCGGATTGGCAAACGGATCGCCCTGACCGAAGCAGGCAGACTGCTGCTGGAATACAGTATCCAGATGTTCAGGACCCGCAAAAATGCAGTTGACGCGATTAATGAACTGCGCAATCAACAGCGCGGAACACTGGTCATTGGCGCGATCCCATCTGATCTCGATTACAGGATTTCACAACTCATAATTGATTTTCACAACGAATTCCCTCATATACGACTTACCGTATTGACATCAGTCGAAATCTTGAAGCAAGTGTTGGAGATGGAGGTAGACATCGGCATTTCGATTCTGCCTCTCCCGGATGAGCGGATCGTGAGAATTCCCTTATCCAGCGAAGAGTATGTGCTGGTCGTACCGGCAAACCACGAATTGGCGGGTCGAAGCTCGGTCGAACTGGAGGAACTTCGCCATATCCGCACTGTCATGTATCCGAAAGGCACTCTCGGACGCGAGATAGTCGATGATTGTTGCAGAAAGATTGGCTTCAGTTTAAATCCGATTATAGAAACGACGACACCTTTTTCGCTTGTTCGTTTAGTTAAAGCGAATATCGGTGCGACAATTCTGCCTTTACCACTTGTTCTGTCCATGAATGATCCCGGCTTGCGTGCCATCAAGATCAAGGGAGGCCCGACTCGCAATCTCGGTATTATTTATCGCGTTGACAGGTTTCTCAGCCATGCGGCGAAAACATTTATCAAGCGATTGCAGGATGATTTACAAGGGGCAAACATGGAAGGCGCGTAGGCATACCTAAAGCCCCGATCCGCGAACGGACCGGGGTCGAAGGATCTTACTTATTTCATTACATGACGTCGTCATCCAATTCCTGCACGAACTGCTCGCTGCCGTTCGGATTGCGCTGCGCTTCATGGGAGAAAGACGCTTTCCATCTTCCTTTTTGTCAAAGGAATAAACCAATTCAAGCGAAAAAAAGAAGAGCAGCCGGAAACTCCGCCGTCGCCCTCTCCGGAAGAAGTTTTGCTTGCCGAAATCCGGGATTTGTTGAAGCAATCAAGGTAATGCGGAACAAACCTTGCNAAACACCTCCCCTGATCATGCCGATAGGGAGGTGTTTTGCACCTTAGGCCTGNCCAAAGGCTCAACCGGTTGCTGTGGGGTTCCCCTTGTCAGAGTGTCATGCTCGGACCATGTCCCGGGAATACCTTCTTTTCATTCGTGCTTCTCAGTCTCGACCAACTCGTTTGAACCTTCTCGTTCACTTCCATATTCATTCGGCCGGAGAGAGGCAAATCGCCCGTAAACACCCCTGCCCCTTCCACTACAATGCTGATCGAATCATCGGAGTGTCCCGGTGTGTGGAGCAGATAACCCGGGAAGCCCAATTTTTTCATGAATGCCGATGGATCGTCCTCGTTGATGATGTTTTGCGGCTTCACAACCATTTCCACAAATTTGTCGAACTTCTTTTTCAAGGACGCGTTTGCGGAGTCAAGAAATTTCCGCTGCGTTCCGCTGATGATGAGTTCAACGCCCAGGGATTGCAGCTCTTGCGCGATGCCGCAATGATCCGGATGAAAATGCGTGACCAGCAGATGGCGAATATCTTGCGGCACGATCCCGAACTTCCGCAATCGGCTCATCATGACGCCAAGCGTGCCCGGCATGCCCGCGTCGATCAGAAGATATTTTCCTTTGTCGCTCACCGCGTAATAATTGGTCGAACCAAAGCCAATGTTCAATACGTGGAAAATGTCGAAACATTCGAATACGCCGCGTGAGTGTCAACAGGTGGTTGACAAATCCGACGGTTCGCCGGCTGACGCCGGATCATTGGAGCAAGCAACGGACGCAATCCTCCAATGAAGCAAGCGTTTCGGCTTGCGCTTGCAGCAAATCGGACGGCTCCCAGACATCCCGTTGCAGATCGTCTTGAATCAGCAGCAGCATCCAGACGGAGTGGACGGCGGCATATTCGTAATAGGATCGGATAAAGCCGGGCGGTTCTTCCCAACCAAGACGGCGCCTTGATGCGATGTAGGCGTTCAGCGCGGATTGTCTGAGCGCGTCGCTCGTTTGTCTGCGAAAGACCGGATGGGTCAAATCGAGCAGATTGTACAGGTCCCAAAACGGCGAATTTCGATGGGCGTGTTCCCAGTCCAAAATGACAATTTCGCCGCCGGCAACGGCGATGTTCCCGCGATGGAAATCGCCGTGCGAGACGACCGTTTCGGAATCAACCGTCTGTTCCGCTCCAAGAATGATCTGTCGCAGCGGGCTGATCCATTTTGGCGGCATGCCGAGGCGAAGCAAAAGGCTCTCCGCCTGTTCCCGGTTCCGGTGAACATGGCGCAAAATATCGCGGTACAGCGGTTTGTTTCCTGTCAAACTGCGGGGAATGAGGGACAGCGGCAGCTGATGCCAGCAAGGAATGAGCGAGGCAGCCTGCACCACTTCATTTTCGGACAATTGATGCTCGAGCGGCCCCAAATCTTCGAAAATGGTCCAATAGCGGTCAGGATCATGGTGAGGGGCTGAGGCGAGCAGTTTCGGCACGGCAATCCGCGGCAAATGCGGCAGAAGGCTGCGGTGCACCCACGCTTCCCGGCCGACCGCTTCCCGGTTGTTCAACGGCTTGAAAATATAGGATGCGACGCCCTTATCGGTGCGGATTGTAAACCGTTCAACCGTCTTTCCGCCCATGCCTTTGTAAAGGGCTTCCCACTCCAGCACTTTTGTTTTGTCCAGCAATCCATCGCCGGTAACGAGATCGGAAAACATGCGAACTTCTCCTTCTATGATCGGGGCTTCGTCGTGCATTAAGAATACGCGCAACAGGACCGCTGTATCAAGCGGCCCGGCAGGAATTGAATCGCAACAATCCGCGATGATTTCCGGTTCGCCAACCGGTAAAGTGTTTGGCAGACGCGCGTCCATCAACCAGTTTTGCGGTCTGAAGGAGGCCATCTGCCATGAACGCACAGATCACCCTGCCGCAGGCGATCGCGCTGTACATCGCGGCCATTCTCGGGTCGGGCATTCTGTTTGTGTCTTCCGGCGCGGCAACCGTCGCCGGTCCCGCCTCGCTCCTCTCCTGGATCATCATGATCCTGTTCAGTTTTCCGCTTGCGTACACCTTCGCTTCGCTGTCCCGCGCCTTTCCCGATGCCGGCGGAGCCGCCACCTTCGTCCGGATCGCTTTCGGCGAACATCCGGGCAATCTGGTCGGCTGGTTTTATTTTCTGACCGCATCGGTCGGACAGATGATCGTGGCCCAGACGGGAGCTTACTATACGGCTTCCGCCTTCGGGCTGTCCGCAGGAGAAACTTCGCTGCTTGCCTGTTTGATCCTGCTTCTCGGCGGCGTATCCAACCATTTCGGCATCCGGATCAGCGGGAAGGTGTCCCTGCTCTTCAGCTCGCTGCTTCTGGGCATCCTGCTCATCGCCGTCGTAACGACGATCCCCCACGTTCGGCCGGACCAGTTCAGTCCGTTCTTTGCAAATGGGCGGCAGGCGGTCGGCGAGGCGATTGTCCTCATTTTCTGGTCTTTTTTCGGCTGGGAGGCGATCTGCAGCCTGGCGGACCGATTCGCTCGCCCGGAGAAGGACATGGTCCGGAGCGCCATGATCAGCGCGGCGATCACGGGAGCGGTATTCCTGGCACTGAGCTTCGTGACCATCGGCAGCGGAACCTACGGAAGTCCGGAAACCGATTCCGCGCCCCTCGGCATCATGCTGGGCCGCTCTCTCGGCCTCGCCGCGCAATACGCCACGACCGTTCTGGCGTTCATCATCTGCACGGGCACCGTGAACGCGTATGTCGCCAGTCTGGCGCAGCTCGCGTATGCCTTGAGCCGGGATCAGGCTTTTCCCGCCTGGCTTCAATATCAACATCCGCGCACCGGAACGCCGACCCGGGTGGTCTGGCTGGTCATTCTCTTTGCGTGCGCCGGCATTGCGGTCTCCACGCTGTTTCATGTTCATTTCACGCAATTGTTGTTTATTCCGAACGCGCTGGGGATGGTCGTCTATGTGTTGTCGATGGCCGCGGCTGTGAAAATCTACAGAAGATTATCGCTGCCTTGGCTGAGCGGACTCGTTTCCCTTGTCATGCTGTGTGCGTTCATCCCTTTTCTGGGCATTCACGTGATGCTGCCCATCCTGGTTTCAATCTTGTATATTTTGTATAAGAGAAAAAGCATGACACGAACAATCGCAATCCGGCGCAACGGGACGAGGAGAGGCGACGGGCATGCGGATGCAACCTGAAAATCTGTGGGACGCGGTGATCGCGTGCCGCGCGGAATATGACGGGATCTTCTACTACGGCGTGAAGACAACGAGGATTTTCTGCCGTCCATCCTGCAAATCGAAAACACCGAAACGGGAAAATGTGGATTTCTTCATCAATGCCCGGGAAGCGATGGAGAAAGGATACCGCCCGTGCAAACGATGCCGCCCCGACCTGCTGGAAGCGGTGTACGATCCCCATGAACCATGGGTTCGGGAGGTCCGTGAACTGCTGGAAAAGGAGTACCACATCATGTGGACGCTCGACAGGCTGTCCAGACGCGTGGGCATGAGCGCCTTTCATCTGCAGCGGATGTTCAAGAAATACACGGGAATGAGTCCGAAACAGTATCTGAACCGGATTCGCGTGGAAGAGGCGAAGCGTCTGCTGGCGGACAGCGGTCAGACGATTACCGAAATCTGTTTCACCGTCGGCTTTCCCGGACTTACTCCGTTTAACCGGGTATTCCGCCGGTTCACGGGCCGGTCCCCGCGGGCGTATCGGAAGCTTTGCTGCCGCAAGTAAGCGGACGAAGACCCGCCTGCGGTTATTGCCGCGGGGCGGGCCTTCGCGCCTTCAGCTCCAGTTCTGGATTTCGATGAAATTGCCTTCCGGATCGGCCGCGTACACGACGGTCAACGTCCCGATCCCTTCGTATTTCCGGGTGACGACTTCCCCGAGCGGCTTCCCGCCGTGCTCGATCAGTCGGTTCAACACGTCTTCCACCGAATCCGCGTGGAAGGCGATGTGCCCGAACCCCTGATGGTTGATCTTGTTCGGCAGATCTCTGAGGCTGTCCGGTTCATATTCGAAAATTTCGAGCGTCGGCCCGCCTTCTTCGTACCCGGGCAGCGCCAAATGCATCCCGCGGATTCTCACGTTTTCGATGCCGGTGACCTTGTCGATCCATGCCCCGTACAGATCCCTCTCCGGATACAGGGGCTTGCACCCGAAAACGTTGATATAGAAGTCCGCCAGCTTCCTCCAATCTTTCGCGACCAGGTTGGTGTGAACGTACTTGATTTGACCGCTCGTCATCTGCGCACCCGCCTTAAGAAATTTGACCGCAAATTATCATGATTATGCCATACGAGGAAAAAAGCGTCTACTGTGAAAACCAACGCCCAAAAATTTGTCTACTTTCTATTTCGTGTGAATTGATATAATGTTATCGATTCCTATCCATAATCCGATATAAAATTAGACAGCAATGGAGAACGCCAGACATCCAGGATCATGAA
>Ga0065720_1021574_pt1 | contig 10165 bp, 8 predicted proteins | sample Thericmetagenome_FD_59107 | JGI IMG/M metagenome (GOLD analysis project Ga0065720, IMG submission 59107) | Thermophilic microbial communities from the Joint Bioenergy Institute, California, USA of rice/straw/compost enrichment - eDNA_2 v2... | ecosystem: Engineered > Solid waste > Grass >... | reverse complement strand
AAAAAAAAAAAAAAAAAAAAAAAAAAAAAAAAAAAAAAAAAAAACATGGAACGTGATTTTGGGGCCCACGACATACCGGAATGCCGCGTCCAATAAGCTGGCACTTGCGACAGAGCCATTGGCCCTCCGGAATAAACGGAACACCGTAGCACTCCTGATGGACGGCCAAATCGCAGCCATCACAGAAAACGATGGCGTTGGTGTTCTCGCAGTCGCCATCGTCGCAAATAGCGCACTTGCTGTCCTGCTCCTCGCCCACGTGCGGCTCGCCATTAACCGCCGCCGCCGAGCTGGAGCGGGGCCGATGCGTCTGCGGGGGCTTCGGATTCGGCTTAGGTATCCTCTTCTCGAGCGCATGCCACTCCTTCTCAATCTTGGTGATCGCGATCTCGAAGATCTCGCGCGTTATCGGGTCCAGGTCGTTAGCCTTGCGCTGCGCGTTCAGTTTCTCCAGCCACATGTCGTCTTGCTCGTCCATGTCGTACTCGACACGTCCCACGTTGCCGGCGGGGTTTTGCACAGCAGCCTCGCCGTCGAGCTTGCTCACACCCCACTGCTCGATTTCCTCATCCAGGTTCGCGTCGCTGGCCTTAATCAGCCTGCGCTCAGGCCGGATGAAGTGGTCGCTCTCTTGGTAGCCCACATTCGACATGGACTTGTCGACATATCGCGCCTGGCCAAACGATTTGCTCTCGAACAGCGCAACCCGATTGGTCCTGCGGTATGACGGCATCTTCAGGTCCAGGCGCTCTTTGGAGGTCTGGCCGTAGATGGGTAGCGGTTTAGGGATCTTGGGCGCCGGGGCCGGTTCGGGGGGCCGGTTGGCATACAGAGAGACCGAGTCGCGCGGCGGCCTGCCAACACGACGCCTGCTGGGTGTCTCTGGAGGCACAGGGCCAGCGCCAAGGGTAAGTTTGCCCTCCTGGGGCTGGCGACCAGGTGTTCCGTTGGCAGCATCTTCCGCAGCCGGGGCGGCGCTGCCAGTATTATCCTGTTTGGTAGGCGAGGCCGTGCCGTTCACAGCGGGCGCGTCGGGCCCAGTCTGGCTGGCAGCCTGTGGCTGTTGTTGACCTGGTTTCACGAGCCCATCGACCTCGGCAGCCGCATATACCATGAATATGCCATCGATATCGAGGTTGGGATGGAACTCTTCCCAACCGCGCTCCTCGCGCGGCTTATAGCCCTCATTCTGCACGACGGCGGCGGCGACGGCAGCGGCGGAGCTGTACTGCATATCGTCTTGCTGGTCGCGGTTGACGGCAGAGGCAGCGTTGGCGTTGCGCAGGCGGGTACTTCGCTCGCGGCGCGGATATGCGGCGGTGGGAGACGACGTGCGCTGCGACGCGCGGGGTCGCGCCGACGCTGACGCGGTACCGGTAGAAGTGGAGGCGCCGTGGGACTCGGTGGGGATCTCGGTGCCGTCCTCCTCAACGAAGCGCCCGCCGCCCCCGGGCCCGCCAGGGATGTAGCGGCGTCGTTTCGGCGGCGGTTCGGTAGTCGGCGCGTCTGCGGCTGCTCGTCGGGACCGCGACGCGCTCGCGGATCCTGAGGTTCTGGGTCGGCCGCGGGGACGGCCCCGGGCGGTGCGTCTCGGGGTTGCGGGCGATGGAGCCATGGCCCGATGGCTCTCTCGAGGCCAGGAGATGTATATCAGATGGACGTATTGGTCCGATGTAGGGGATTGTCGTCGTCAGGGGAGGATAAGGGGGCGCAGTGTCGCTTATCGTGGGGTCAGTTGCGGCGGGCAACGGCTGGACTCGGGCATTTGGTTGCAAGAGCAAGGAGAGGCCCTGCCTGATGCGACCGTATGCCCGGAAGCCTCTCTTCGTGTCGCTGCGATGGCTGGCGATAGGCAAAGGTTGGACAGTCTCGTGGTGTAGCGACGACGTGACGTTCTGGAAAACAGGAGCTGTCGCGTGCCAATAGCCAATCAGCGTCTCCAACACCTTTGGTGGATCTCTTTGCCCCACCCTTTTGTGCTTATGTAAATGCAGCCGCAATCTGCAGGTCCGAGCGTCAGCAAGGGATGGAGCAAAAGTCACATGCACGTGCATGCATCCCGTCTCTTGGAGCTCTAGAAAGGACTTGGAACGTACACCGCGGATGAGCTTCGTTTTGGCGTCGCCGATGAGGTTGGTGATGCTGTAGTCGAGAAATGATCCTGCAAAATAATTCTGCTAATTTGTGGAAGGATTGATCTTGAAGTGTCTGCTCCCACAAATTTTCTTTGTGTGGTCTGGAAAAGTTCGATACGTAATTTTTTTGGCTTGGAATTGCTTTTGTGTCGATGCTTTACCAGCTCCAAATCATCACTCGCATTCCCTGGCGGGGTCCCCACAACCCCAACCATCCAAACACTGGCATCATGGGCCCCGCCCGTTCACGCTGAAAACAACATCTTCGCAACAACAGAGCTTCAGCCAAATTTTACTTTGTTCTGTATTATTTTGCGGGTTGAGATGAGGCATTTGAGTGCTCTGCGACTGCGCTGCTCACATTGTTTGTCAACTTCACCATTCTGTCGCATGCCAGAGGAAAAATAGACTCACCAAAACTTTTCCCATCTCCCCTCAAGATATGTATGATCCCACCATTGCCGGCGGCAGGCCCGTAGGGCTGAGATCTCGATCGTAGGTTTGCGGCATTGTGCTCCCAATGACGTGGTCGGCTTTTTCATGCGAGCCTTGGCGCACGATCCCGACCCCAACCCCAACGAACCCCGCGACGTGTTCCCATTGTTTCCACTTTCCCTTTCCATGAGCAAAAACTCATGCCAGGCCAATCAGCGATGTGCACGACAAAGCCAGCTGTTCATGATGCGACTCCATCCATTCCGACCTTGCCGATTGCCTGCCAGCCCTGACCCTGACAATGACGAGCGAGCTTTTTTCGATGTCATGGTTTTCTCGCCGATCGCAGTGATTGGCTTCTTTGCTCAACAGCATGGCCATTCCGATCATGAGCAGCCCACACACCATCCACCGACGACGATGTTCAGTGCAACCCTTTCACTGTTCTCACTCACTTCATTCACCCTGTCGGTTCTATCCAATTGCTACGTAGCCATATGGCTGAGCTCTGAAACCAGCACATTTGTCGACTGTCGCCTGATTTCTCGATAGTCCCATTCTCCTCCGCTAGGACTTCCAGATTGCATTTACTGGGTTAGAAATCCCAGCGAGGTGTCACATGCCTGATCTATCTCATTTCCAGCCCCGCCCCGCTGAGAATGACCCTGTTCGATCGTTCTAAGATCCCCGAAACATTTGAAATGTTTTCATGCTTACTTTGGACATCCCAGGTGCACCTAGACAATTTTTGCCCACTATAGAGAGATCTGAAGGAGAGGTCACATTAGGAAAGATTTCCCCCATATCCTGCTTTGCCGTAATTTTTTGACGGATAAACCAATGGAGCTTCTTTGTTTGTCTGATGGAGTGCCCTGCTGGATATCTTGTCCACAGTTAGCAACGTGTGTAACACAAACTCCAGAACCATTCTATTGAGAGAGGATCATCAAGAAACACGTGGAGGACGTGGAGTAAATTTTACTAAGTGATCCTCCCGTTAGCGGCTGGGAATGTTGCAACTTTCATTGCTTTTCCATCTGCAAAAATTGCTAGGCAAACGCTGCAATTTTCATCTGTCTTCCTTGTTCTGGAAGGCTCTGGCTAACAGAGAGGAACACCTCAGATTACCATATAGCTGACCAAGGAACACTACCTGATTCTGTGTGCAGTTGCCATCAAGCACAATCAAATCGACCAGACAATGGTCATTGAACATGCATCACAGATCAAATCTCGGAATGATTTACTTGTCTCAATAATAACGCTCAATTCAGAACGCAACACAATGTTATGCTAAGCTACCTCAGTTCCTGTAATACCACGCATTCTGCTATACCCAGTCTGCCAGCCCATGATCCTTCTTCCCCAGAGTTGCAGTCGCTCGTGCTTGCTCACCAAATTGTTCAGATGATGCAAGACCAAGATTAAAAGCTCAATACACAAACATCAATGCTTACTCGGTAGGTTGAGATAATAAAGTGTGAACAAACTTCAGTGCAAACACCAACACTTGAGAGGAGAATAGCAGGAAGGGAAGGAAGCAGAGTTTCATAACACAACAAACAAGGTTTACTCAATCAACAGCAGGACAATTGTGAAGGGGAAGAGCGTGGGGGGAGGGGGAGGGGGAGGAGAGAAGGGATAAGGCCAGACGGTACTCTCATTCTCAAAGCCAAACGAAAAACACAACAAATGCGCAAACGCAAAGGCGAAGCAATGCAACGCAATACGAAGTAAAAAGACACCACATCGCCATCATACCTTCTGTGAACAAGATAGGTATCATTTTCTCCCTTTTTGTGCCTTCCCAACCATCAGCCTTTTTATTTTTTTTTTTTTGACCACGCAAAGTTTGCCACACCTGATACCGCACACCACTTTTTGTTTTTCTCAATCTGCCAGACTGTCATCTTCATTGAGTCATAAACCTCCCCGCAATCACCGACAGAAAGCAGACCCAACATCATTTTTGTTTTGCGCTCCGATACTCATACACCAGCAGAGCAAAATACCGCCATAACCACCTTCGATCTCAACCTCAAAAAAAAAAAAAGAAAAACAAATCTCAACTGTGTATAACATTAACTGAGGCAGATTGACAAAGATTCCATTCCTGACCTAGCTCATCAGCCACTCTGTTGTCATTCATTCCACCTGAGTCTGCCAAATCCGCACAAGTACTTTGAGTAGACTAACACCATCATCATAACAAGGTATACTGACAGATTGGCAGCCAATAACAACATTAGAGAGATGCGTGAAATCAATAAGCAAAATACTCCAAACTCCAACAACCAATCGGCCGTCATCATAACCACCCACCCAATTCCATACATTGATCGAATGCGGATGCAAATGCAGAGAGAAAAGCAGAAATGCGATATTAATGCAGGTGCAATGCAGAAATGCAATGCTATGAATGCATTAAGAAGGGATAAATGTATGCAATGAAGTGATTTGGTGAGAAGAAGTGAAAGGGATGGTATATAGTGGCAAGCAAATGCTTACCCACTCACACAATACCCTCGATTTGTTCACCCCAGGAGATGCTGTGAAAGAGCCACCCGACCAACCTCAAGGACCCATACAAGTTGTTCATCGTTACTTGTCGTGTCACCACGCCACACTGCCGGTATGTCATATCCATGTTCATAACGATAACATAATCGATCGATATTGCTTTTGTCCCCTAACGCCAGCCCAAGCTCAATGCATGCCACAGAAGAGTACAAGGAGAACCACAATCACCTAACAAAATGCCTAAATCGAAGTTCTTCGTGCGGCTCCTCCTTATGTTATCAATGCCAATCATATCCGCCAGCACACAGTCCCCTCCTTTCCTCTGCTCTGATCAGATGCTCGAAATAAAGACAAAAACTGAACCAGGGTATCACAACGAAAGATGAGATGATGAAGATGAGATCGCAAACCTCACAAGCCGGTAAAATGTGGGTGAGGATAAGTAAGTCAAAGCAGAGGAAGGAAAGGGAGTCCCGGGGATAATGGCAATTGAGCCGCTTATCCCACTGCCCGCGGAACCACCGCCGCTGTGGCAACAATCGACTCTGCATGAATCGTCGGCATGCTCGTCATTCCTGAACCAGGTGCTGACGCCGGCAGGGATGTGGGACTCCCGCTGCCAAAAGCAAACTCTTCCACCTTCAGGTTCGAGCTGTTAATAGCAAAATCCCTCGGAGGTGCAGGCGGCAAAGAGGATGCCAGATCTGATGTCCAACCACGGTTATCCTCATCTAGGATGCTGCTTGGTTGATAGCTGTTGCCGTTGACATCCAAATTGGTGTTGCCATTCACAGTCTCAGTGTTGCCACGAAGCAAGGACTCGCCAATCGACGGACGGTATGACTCGGCTCGGATTGGATCCCAGTCGATGTTGCTCTTGGGCGATGACGATGAGACAATAGGGACTTGGTCGGCGACGCTTGTGTCGATTCGCGGGATCTCAAGGTGTGCCGTGGTTTGCGCGGTTGGAATGGACTTTGTCTCGGTGTTAGGACGTTGTGGAACAGGCTGCGGGTCTGATGGTTTTGAAGTGCGGTAGTTGCTTTCGTCCTCCAAGGCAGGGGACTTGACACTAGGCGCGGGATGATCGACAACCTCCTTCTGCGGCGCGACGATATCGTTGGTAGCGAGATCGACAATACGGCGCCTCGGGGCCTTGCGGCGGCGAGTTGGGCTCGTGGGAACTTCGCTGGGTGAGCTCCTCGGTACGGGCCTCTCTTTCCGGAGGACTGCTGGCTCGCGAGGAGGATGGGGTTCGTGGACAGGAGTAGACTTGCTGCTCACATCGACAGCAGGGATTTCGAGAGCCGGCGGCTTCACGACAGGAACGGCGGGAGGGACTTCGGCACGCTCGACCAGGTATCGCTTCTCGGAGTAGCTGGGTCCGCTAGAGTCGATAATGGGATCCTCAGTGTAGCCGGGAGTCTTGCGGAATAGGTTGAAGATGGTGATACGATAATCGCGGTGAGTCTTGACGAAGGGGTTGCCCTCGACGTAGATCTCCCGGATTTCAGGAAGCCCCGTCAGACGAGCCAACTCCATGGGGTCGGTAATACGATTATCTCTCAGGTCTAGTCTCTCGAGGGGAAGGAGTTTCTCGATGCCTGCAATAGACTGTAGCCGGTTGCCGCGCAAGTTCAGAGCTGTGATAGCTGGCAGAGGGTTTCTGGTAAGTGAATGCAGTGACTCGATCATGCAATGAGCTAGGTTGAGAGCACGGAGTGCGGTTAGGGTAGCAAGGCTGTCTGGAATCTGCGTAAAGAGGTTGTAGGAGAGGTCGAGGGAGTGAAGCGTATTAGCAAGAGGAGCTAGGCTGGCCGCGGGAATCACGGTAAGCGCGTTTTCGGCAAGGCTCAGGTGCTTCAAGAAGCGCCACTTGGCAGGGGGCAGAGCGCCCGTAGTCAGCAAGTTGGATGAGCTCCCGCGAGATCCGTACCACGAGTCCGAAAGACTCGAGTGAGAGCTGCCAGACCCAGATCTCCGGACCTTGTGAGCACCACGCACGTTACTCGGCCCAGTTCGGGCGCCAGCAGGTCGTCGAGGAGAATAGCTCCGAGTACGGCTCTCTTCCACAGCCGGCGACCTGGGCTCATCGCCGTCGATGCGGGCAATGGAGTGTCTGCGGTTCTCTGGGACACGTGCAACCTCCTGGTCACGTCCAACCTCGCTGGGCAACGACCCAACAGGCAGGTCCACAGTAGACTTTCTGGCATCAAGAGAGGCTGGGACTGAGATGGTCTTGTGGAGGTCACTGCTTGACACAGTTGGGCTCCGCCGAGGGCTGGGGTTGCCCAGCGCCTGACGAGACGGCGAGCCTTGGGTCTTGGATGTGCGGCGACGCCGCCTGTCCATGTCATCTAGCACGATATCGATCAGGACATCTGCCGGGTCATCAATGGAGGCACGTCTGAGCGTGAGGGATCGCAGTTGTTCGGCAAGCCTGTCCCAGCCGAAGAACTGCCGGAAGTCGATGTCGTACACCTCGAGGGCCTGTACATTCTTGAAGACATAAAGCGGCACGGCAGAATCAAAAGGGAATTCTTCGTAGCCCTTAATGAGCCGGGCCTGCCAGTCTGGGGCGAGGCGCAGGCATGGGATCTTGGTGAAGGCGGAATACAGATACTTGAGGTCAGCTTGGATGGCCGCCTTCTGCTTCTCCGTGCGAGCGGCAGAGATGCTTGAGCCGAATCCGAGGCTGGCCCAGAGGGCAGACATGCCAGACACTACACTCCTGATACTCGAGACCGAACGGATGGAGATGGTATCGGAGGCCCGGGTCTTGGAACGATGGGCCTGGCTGAGGAATGACACATAGTTCGCCGATGCCGTGCTGTCGTGGAGGTTTTCAAGACGGACCCTCATGGGCCCAACTGGGATGCCGAGCTCCTCGAAGCGTGAGAGCAGGTAGAAGAGATGGTGTGGGGTTAGGGCCAGCTTGGCCGACTTGCTACTGTGGGATGCGAAGCTGAGGGCGCCGAAGGAGAGGGCAGCAGCTAGGGCACTTGAGGCGGACGAAGATGTGGCAGGCCGTTCGGGGACCGAGGGAGAAGGGGGAACGGTGAAAGTCGGGACAGAGGAGACGCTGTGGGAGGGGCCATGGCGAGGGGCACTTTTGCGCTGGAACTGGAGCGCATTAGCAAGGGCCTTTTCGTGGGTGCGCACGAAGTTGGCGAGTTGCTGTAGAAAAGCATGCGTTAGTCCCTTGTACTCGTACTATTTTTGTAGCCCCAGTTCAGACTCGACGCACCTTTATGAAGATCTCTCCGTCTTCCGAGTCCATGGTTAGGTATTACGTTTATGTTATAGGGATGGATGCATAAGGCAGCAGTAATCTCTCAAAGGAGTGGATGGCTGCAGGGCCGAGGTCTAAAGGGTGGGGTAGAAGAGGAGGGCAAGCTTGTTGTCGTCAGCGACCAAGTGCTTCTCAGAAGTGGTCGAAGATGGCCTTAAATCTACTGAGGCAGTGAAGAATCTGGTGGCAATGGGTGAGACAGCAGCCTGGTCAGTAACATATGTCAGCGAGATGATCAATCACCCTTCACAAGACGTTGTGTGGATGGAAGTGCGTAATCGGTGACAAGGCACGAGATGCAGGCCCGCCAGCAAGCTAAGGGAGAGGAGCCCGATGACGATGACGACTGCGACTGCGGCCGCAAGCGCCGTGTCTTACGGTTAGAGAGAGAGAGGGAGAGAGGGGGAGAGAGAGAAGCAGTCGGAGTGTGAAGGTCGAGATAACAGGAACAAAGAGGTTGGTGGATTCGGCCAGGCGGACAAAAAGAAGAGATCACAAAAGGCTTTGTTAAATGGTAATGGTAGGCAGACAAGGCAAAAGCAATAGCAATGCCTTGAACTTGTCGGTTGTGGGGCTGCTTGGGGCTTTGGGTGCGGCTGTACTGTGTAGGATATAGGGGCCTTTCGAGGCCCCCGCGGCCAGGTCGACAAAAGACGAACTTTTGGAATGTGGGACTGATATCGGGAACGGTAGCCGGGCGTAAGTCACTGGCAGGTCGGTCGCTTAGGTCGTGTTGTTAACGCCCATTTAGTGGTCCCGGGACTGAAGGCCTGTTTCAAGATGCCAAAGTTAAGACAAGAAAGGGGTTGCGCCGGGTGGAGATCCGTCGACCGGCTTCCCGCGCCCCTCATTCTTTCACCGGGCACAGCAGAGCTGGCCGTTGATCAATGGAACAAGCAGCTAAGGCGACGGGAGTCTCGGTTGAAGACGTAACGGACGCCGGCCGAATGACAGGCAGGTGATGCTGAAGAATGGAGCCACAGTCACGCGCTCTGAGCACACGAGGGAGCGTAGGGCGACGAAAACCAAGGCCTGGGTAAGGCCAACAAGGCCAGCGGGCAAGTCACCGAGTCACCGGATGGCGATCAAGAAACGCTGCTGTGTCATGTTGCTGGGCGGGCACCAACACGGCGGTGCACAGATTTGAGTTGGCAACCAAGGGACGAAGGACAAGATAAGATGCACGCTAGTTGTGGTTGGTGATCGTAGGCTGGTGTTTGGGTGTTGCTGGCGGGCAAGTTGGAGGGAAAGCAGGAAAGGGAGGGAAAGAAAAGTCGACGAGAACCATAGCAAACGAGTACCAAAGATGAGAAATGCTTACCAAACCCTCAAATCCGTTCGATGTTTTTTTGCCGGCGTGAGACTGTGACGCCTCAGGTTTTAGAAAACTGACGACAGTTCGTAGCAGTTCTCGAAGTTTGTGGTTGTGCAAGGTGACCGGATGCAGAACCTTGGGGGTCAGCGGCAGCGCGATTGACGCAATCTGGCTGCCAGACAGAACAGAAAGGAGGGACGAGGAGAGCGAGGAGCGGGGGACACAGCGACTGGGACCGAGGGTATGTCACAGAGTGACCTGATCTAAAATCCGAAAAATCAGGACGAAGAAAAATTTGGAAGAATAAAACGGTTCTGCCCGCACTCGCACTTGCACGTTCCTGTCGACGTGCTGGCTGTTGCTGGCGTGTTTCTGCTGCGCCGGGAGCAGAAGAAGCCCAAACCTGAAGATGGGTGGAAGAGGGAACTGGTAGAGCAGCAAGCCTTTTTGCTGGTGGAGAAGTGGTAA